>Ga0190272_10000057_pt1 | contig 82343 bp, 69 predicted proteins | sample Popmic504T_FD_133746 | JGI IMG/M metagenome (GOLD analysis project Ga0190272, IMG submission 133746) | Populus adjacent soil microbial communities from riparian zone of Shoshone River, Wyoming, USA - 504 T | ecosystem: Environmental > Terrestrial > Soil > Riparian zone | place: USA: Wyoming... | reverse complement strand
GCTTTGTAGTTTTCGATGAAGGATTCGGACATAAAAAAGGTAACAGTCGGCAGTCGGCAGTCGGCAGTCGGCAGTCGGCAGTCGGCAGTCGGCAGTCGGCAGTCGGCAGTCGGCAGTCGGCAGTCGCCAGGTCAGAATCCAGTCGCTGATTTACGGTTGCAATTCAGCTTTCCGGCTGTTTGCTGTTTGCTGACTGCTGTTTTGCTATTCTCATTCACCAAACATCAACAAAAACATCCATCGTCCCGCCACACACCATTCCTTCTTCACTGGCAGCCTCTGCGGTCAAAGAGAAATGATGAAGCGCTGATTTTCCGGACCGCATCGCAGCGCGAGCTTCAGCCCAAACTTCTGCCTCGATGCAGCCACCGCCCACAGTCCCCGCCGCCTTGCCGTCTTCAAAAAAGAGCATCTTCGCGCCACGTTGTTGCGGAGTGGAGCCACGGGTTTCTACCACCGTGGCTGATACCACGCGTTGGCCGGCAGCATTCGCCTCACTAATCAAGCGGTACAGATCGCGCGAGGCAAGGGTTCCCATGATCATTTCTTGTCGGGACTATTGGGGTGGCGCCGGATTCTCCGGACGACGAGATTCGGGGACTGCGGGCGCAACCTGTTCCTGCATCTCGCGCGCCTCCAGCCGTCGGCGTAGCCGGTCCACTTCCCCGTCAGCCGTGATGATTGCGGCTTCGAGTCGCGTCCGGCTGGACTCCAGGATCCTAATCTGCGCCTGGACTCGCGCCTTCTCACTTTCCAGTTGACGGCGGCGGCTTTCACGCACTTCTTCCGGTCGAACCGTCCCGAAACCTGCAGCCGAACGCTCAATAACCTCCGGCTTCAATCCGTATTCGATCTGCTCGAGTTTAGGTTGCAAATCGGCAAGTTTACTTTCCACGTCGAGGAGTTGCGCCCTCACGTTTTCGGCGCGCTGTTCGGCACGCGTGAGACGTTCCATATCCAGATGCGACCGGTCGGTCTCCTTCATCTGGTCGAGTTTCTCATTGAGCTTGTTGACTTCGCTCGAGAGCGCATTGATCGTTCGTTGCATGCTCTGCGGGTTCGTAGTGGCCTGCCCACGCGTTTTGGGAGCGCCGGTGGTTTGCGGAACTGGGTCACCCTCCGTTGGCGTATCGTCCGCAGTGCTGATGATTCGTTCGCCATCCGGCCCAATGCTCTCCGAGCCTGCCGGTGCGATTTCCGGATTTGTGATCACCGGACGAGGCGCGGTGCGCACCCGCCGTTTTCGCCGGCGCTGCCCATCTGCGTCAGTTACGCATAATCCAACCACGAAAATTACAGCGATGAATAACGCGAAATATTTCTGAAAACTCCAAAATCTACTCTGCATAACAAACACCTCAGCAAACTACTGCGTCTCAAAACAAACTTACAAACTCCCTAACGATACGCCCGGTTACCAGATGCATTCAAGCCGGAACGGGGCTGCCTTTCAATTTAACGGCAGCCCCGGTGGGTTGTTCCTCAATCTGCTGCGACGCCAGGGCAAATCTCACTCGACAGGCCTATTCAAGTGTCACAACGGCCGAAGTGAACGCGATACACCCGCAACCGTCATCCACTTCCACCGAAGCTGTATAAGTGGCTGGACGGGCGGCGCCGCTTAGATCCCAAACTGCAGAGGCGCCCTCGCCGGTAATTCTGCCGCCGGTAGGGGAGTAAGTATAAAGAAGGTTGTCGCCGTCGGCATCGCAGGCTATGGCCATTAGGTTAACCGTGGTGCCCGCACTGGCAGCGATGTGAGCTGTTGAACTCGCAAGGCCTAGATTCGGCGCCGTATTCGGAAGAATACTTCCAGGCTTCCCGCCTTTAGCGAGCCGCGCACAACGGGTACCCGGCATGGCTGTCATTTGCTCTTTTGATTTCTTCCGTTGTTTTGGTCCAAACGTCAGGCGTGTGCACCGTCCAAGTGATTGCGGTACAACCGTCGCTTCAACCTTCGCTTTGCTTTCCGGTATCGAAGTTGACCCAAAAACAATTACGGCTACAGCCAATAGAGTTAACGAAAACAAAATACGGCGCATTTTAAGTGACTCCTTCGGGGTTCTGGGACTTCACTGCTACGATCTGGCGCGAGCTTAACACGAAGGACCCCACGCTATCCCAGATTCTCAATCGTCTGGTCCAGCTGGATTGTCCTTTGCGCGATGTCGGCAATACGCGCTCGAATCGCCTCAACCTTCTCCGCGGGCGCGCGCTCGACAAACTGCGGGTTCCCCAGCTGCGCTTCGAGCTTCGCGGATTCGGCGCCCAGCTTTTCCTTTTCCTTACCCAGGCGATTGCGTTCCGCCTCGAAATCGATCAAACCCTCAAGGGGTACTGCTAGTTCAGCTCCGCCAACCAGAACTGCTCGAGCTGACGCGCGCGGAGCATCAAGCTTTTCAGTCACTCCTACTTCGGAAGCGCGCACGAGACGACGTATCTGATTTACGTTTGCCGAAAAAACAGAGCGCAGTTTCTCATCAGGAGCGCCGATCAGGAGAGGCACGGGCTCGCTCGGCTTGATGTTCATCTCGGAACGGATATTCCTGACGCGCGAGATCAAGTCGATGAGCGCCTGCATTTCCCATTCGACATCGTCGCTGATTAAATTTTCATCCCCCTCAGGGTATGCGGCCAACATGATCGTGGGACTAGCTTCACGATACGCGGGATGCAAAAACTCCTTGCTGACGCCCGGAAGCTGCTGCCAGAGCTCTTCCGTGATATAGGGCATGAAAGGGTGAAGCAGACGGAGGGCCTGCTCCAATACGCTAAGCAGGCGTGTCCGCGCGGCATCACGCTGCGCGGAAGGCTCCTCAGCGGTGACTTCACTCTTGCTTAACTCTATATACCAATCGCAAAAGTCGTCCCAGAAGAAGTGGTAAAGCGTTTGCACAGCTTCGTGAAACTGATATTCCGCCAGTGCTTTGCGCACGTCGCGCGCCGTCTTGTTCAGGCGCGAAACGATCCAACGATCATGTAGAGCTAACGAAGTGGCACGGGCATCTTGCCCGTGTTCAACAGTTGCCCCATCCGCAGTTGCCCCATCCGTCCCACGGTTATCACGGGCGGGACGCCCGTGCCACGACGGATCAACCGCGGCGCCTTCAGAGTTCATCAGACAAAATCGCGCAGCGTTCCAAATCTTGTTGGCGAAATTTCGATACGACTCGACCTGCTTCTCGTTCCAGCGCGTATCCGAAGCGCCGACTGACGCGAGGGTCAGGCGGGTTGCGTCAACGCCAAATTTGTCAAAGACCTCGAGCGGATCGACGCCGTTCATTTTCGTCTTCGACATTCGCTGACCATGCTTGTCGAGGATCGTTCCGGTCACAAACACATCATCAAACGGCCGGTCGCCGATAAACTGCATGCCCATCATCACCATCCGCGACACCCAAAGAAAAATGATGTCGCGCGCGGTGACAAGCACCGAGGTCGGATAGAAGGTCTTAAGATCATTCGTCGCATCTGGCCAACCGAGTGTGGAAAAAGGCCACAATGCTGAGGAAAACCAGGTGTCCAGCACATCCGGGTCCTGGGTGAGTTCGTCAGTGCCTGCCTTCGCCCGGGCTTCCGCTTCCGTGCGAGCGACAATCACTTCACCTTCGGCTGTGTACCACGCCGGGATTTGATGGCCCCACCAGAGTTGCCGCGAGATGGTCCAGTCGCGCAGGTTCTCCAGCCAGTTTGCGTAAACTTTTTCGTAGGGAACTTCCGGCACAAACCGAGGCTTTCGATAACCCTCCAACAACTCGAGGCCAAGTACGCGCAAAATGTCCATGCGCAAAAACCACTGCATCGAGATCAGTGGTTCGATCACTGTCCGGCAGCGTTCGCATTTTGAAATCGAGAATTCGTAATCTACGACTTTCTCCAGCAGGCCCAACTCTTCAAACTTTTCAACCACTTTCTCCCGTGCTTTGTAGCGATCGAGTCCCGCAAACTCCCCACCTGCGTCGTCCGTCATCTTCGCGTGCTGATCGATGACCACAATCTGCGCCAAGCTATGGCGTACGCCCATCTCGTAATCGTTTGGATCGTGGGCTGGCGTAACTTTCACGGCGCCCGTGCCAAATTCCGGATCGACAAACTCATCCGCCACGACAGGAATCTCGCGGCCGGTCAGCGGCAACAGGAGCATCGTTCCTACGAGTTCGCGGTAACGCTCATCATTTGGATTTACGGCCACCGCGGTATCGCCAAGCATAGTTTCGGGCCGGGTGGTGGCGACGGTGACACTGCCGCTTCCGTCCTTCGCGGGATAGCGAAGGTAGTAAAGCTTTCCGGGTTGCGGATCCTTTTGCACTTCAAGATCGGAAAGCACCGTTTGATCGTTTGGGCACCAGTTAACGATGCGGTTGCCGCGATAGATCATGCCCTGTTCATACAGGTTGACGAAAACTTCGCGGACGGCCCGCGACAAGTCTTCGTCCATCGTAAACTTTTCGCGCGACCAATCGACCGAAGCGCCTTCGCGCCGCATCTGCCTGGTAATCTGCCCGCCCGATTCCTGCTTCCACTTCCAAACTCGCTCAATAAACTTCTCACGTCCGAGGTCGTGCCGAGTCAACCCCTCTTTCTTCAATTCGCGGCTGACCATCAGCTGCGTCGAAATGCCGGCGTGGTCCATCCCGGGCATCCACAGCGTGCGATAACCGCACATACGTTTGTAGCGGGTCAGCACGTCCATCATGGTGTGCTGGAGCGCGTGGCCCATGTGGAGCGAACCAGTCACGTTTGGCGGCGGAATAGCGATGGAAAAGACCGGTGCGTTTTCGTCACGGTTGATTTCAGGTGCAAAACAACCCTGACTCTCCCAGCGTTCGTAGTGGTTCTTTTCGGCTTGTTTCGGATCGTATTGTTTTGGGATTTCCATAATCAGTCGGCGGTCAGCAGACGCCAGTCCGCGGTGTTTAATACCGTCTAGTTAGTCATTTGATTAGAATTAAAGCATTGTAAAGTAAGAGGCCAGCCTTTCATAAAGCCGTTAACTCGTGCTTTGGTCGCTTGCGGAAAGTTTCGTGGATTCCACGACGCGATTTGCTGGGGGCGCGGGCGTCCCGCCCGCAATGAGCGCGAAGCGCGACACTGGATTGGTGACGACAACGCAAAGTCGGCGGCGCGTTGCGGGCGGGACGCGCTCTCCCAGCATTAACAGCCCTTTCGTTCAAGCAGTCCTTGAAGACAAAAAGCAGGCGCCCTCACGGCACGCCTGCTCTCTTCACTTTTGATAAAACTCAACCTTACGTTTTATTTACCCTACGTTTTGTTTTCTTCAAGCTGCCGCTTGATTAAGAGCTCCGCCAGGTCTGGCACCACTTCCCAGGCAATCTCTCTTACGACTCTTTCAGACATATGCTCGACGGCGCGTCGCGCAATGGCGTCAATCACCTCAGGCGAAATTCCCTCAAGTGAGGCGGTTCCCCCTGCTGACACAGCGTTAGATGCTGAGTTCGTTTTGTCGGATACGTAACTCGCTTGCGACTCCGGGGTCGCCTCGCTGACAGACGCTGGAAACTCCTGAGTGCTCGCCAGTTGATCTGCTGTCGCTACGCTTGAGTTTAACGCTTGCGATGATTGCCAACTTCTGGGCGGTGACTTGGAGGTCGGCCTGCGGACGTATGCTGAAGGCTGATAGGCTGACGGGTCCGGAGCTTCGTCAAGGTCTATGTCCAACACAAAATCAGTAGCGTCACGCGAAGTTGACCCTTGCAGGTCTCCCAGATCCAGGAGCGCGTCACCCGCGCCGGCAGTTTCCTTTTGGGGTTCGCGAGCTTCGTAGCTTCCCGGGCTGGTTTCAGTCTCCATCTCGACTTCGTCCATTTTGGTAACAGTTTGGGAGAACGCTTCGGCAGTAGCTGCATCGCGGGAAGCTGACTCTTCTACCATGTGCCTCAGTTCCGCCGGCAGTGGTTGCGTATCCGCAGTCACAAAATCAAGTTCGGCCTCCGACAGCCGTTCGGCCTCCGGTTCCTGGCCAGACTCTTCCTGCGCTTCCACATCCGGCTTGGGCAATTCGGCCGTGGGGATCTGCTCTTCGGGCGCTCGCCCGCCTACCAGGGCGCCCACTTTATCGATCAGGCTTCGGATTGATTGAAAGGGCTTGGTCAAAGTGTCGTTCGCGCCAACTCGGCGCGCCTCCGCTTCGTCAAAAGGCTCGAATGAACCAACTAAAAGCATAACAGGAATATGCTTCAGTTGCGCATTTTGTTTTATAAACTCGCAAACTTCGTAGCCGCTTACTTGCGGCATGAAGACGTCTGCCAGCACCACATCAGGCAGGAACTCCGCCAGCCGGTCGATTGCGTCACGGCCATTGCCGGTACACAAAACTTCCACGCCTTCATCGGCGAAGGTTAGAGCCACGACCTTTTGAATGGTGATTGAATCGTCGGCGAGTAGGAGTTTGCGTCCAGCTAACAATGCTTGGGTTACCTTAATGCGTATCTCGCTGATCTGTTGAAAGCGCGCCGTAGGAGGGATTCGAAATGCTGACAGTCGGCCCCGGTGTTTGCGGATAGTCACCTAAAAGCAACAAAACCACTTTTGGAAACTATCACCCCGTCTTGGGCCGCGTCAAGAGTGCTAAATTGTTGGTTTCCACGGTCAGGGCAGTGTTGCGCTTAACTTTTCCGTGTCGGCTGAGCCAGTGGGCCACTCATCCTGGAAACACGGTCCAGCACCGAAGCTCTCACCATGTCCCGAAACGAAAGGCCTGGGGTTAGATCGACCTTGGCCGTGCGGATGCGGCTGTCATAAAAGTGGATGGTATAGGATCCGTTGCCTTTCGCGATCTTGCCTACGCGAAGCGGAAACGGAAGCGCTTCCTCACTCAATAATTCGTCGAGGACTTGCTGAGCTTCTTCCTCTAAGGTGAGCTGTGCCGACACTGGTTTCGCCTTAGTTGAACTAGGAGACATGCGGGGTATTCCTTTTCCAAACGGGTCTAATCCCGGTGAGCATTTTTATCATACGCTTCAAGGCATAGGAAAGAAAAAACGGAAAATTATTTGGTCAATGGCAAAGAGCCCTCAAGACCTCGGTTCAAAAGCGCGCATGCGTAGTGTGGCAAATCGCCCTCGACAATGACGCAATGCGGTTCTAAAGTATGCGCACACCCCAACCGAGTCTGTTCCCACAGGACTGTTGTTAAGCGGGCCCCCTGGTAAGCTGGAAAAGACCAACTCCCGTTGAAGACTTCTGGACCATAGCTTTAACTTCGTTGGAATTTCACTGTGGAATCCCATGGAATCAAAGGCGAATAGCTTAAGAAACTCCGGCATCAGCGTGGTTGGCGACTTGCCGTGGGGCTCGCATTTCTGCCACTTTTACGAAACCAGGCAGGATCTGCTCGACACTCTTGTTCCTTATTTCAAAGCGGGATTGGAAAGCCGGGAGTATTGCCTCTGGGTGGTCTCGACTGCCGACTTACTCACGGTGGCGGAAGCCAAACATGCGTTGGCGCAAGCTGTTCCCGATCTTGACCGTCACCTCTCCGACGGGAACATTGAAATCTTCGATGGGCCGGAGTGGTATCTCGAGGAGAGTGCATTCAATTTAGAGAGAGTAACGAGCGCCTGGAATGCGAAGCTCAAGCGAGCACTGGATCGAGGATACGATGGACTGCGAATTTCGGGAGATACCTGCTGGCTGACCGAGAGAGATAGGAAGGATTTCTGCGCTTACGAAAGACAGCTTAATGATTCCATTTCCGGCCGGCCCATGACTGTCTTGTGCAGCTATCCGGTGGAGAACAGCACTGCCGCCGAACTACTCGACGTAGTTCACACTCACCAATTTGCGATCGCCAGACGGCAGGGCGAATGGGAGGTCATCGAAACTCCGGATGTCATTCGGGCCAAAGCTGAAGTAACGCGGCTGAATGATGAACTGGAGCAACGGGTTGCTGAGCGAACTGCCCAGCTTGCGAAAGCCCTCAAGGATTTAAACGAAGAAGTTTCAGAGCGTGGGCAATCCGAAGTTGAACTAGGTTTGGCTCACCAGCGTTTATCCTATCATTTCGAAAATACACCACTCGCGGTGATCGAGTGGGATAAAGATCTGTTTATCAAGCGATGGTCGAAGCGTGCCGAAGAAGTCTTTGGATGGAAGGCATCAGAAGCCATCGGGATGAACCTGTGGGACGCTCAACCAGCGATCCTCTATGAAGAAGACGCGCAGGCGGTTGGGCTAATTGCGGACCAGTTGCTGCAAGGAGTCGTTGACCGCAATCTGAGCATTAATCGCAATTACACTAAAGACCACAAGGTAATTTATTGCGAATGGTATAACTCGGTGCTGAGGGATGAGGACGGAAACGTAATCACCATCGTGTCGTTGGTTCACGACGTAACCACGCGCAAACTGGCGGACGAGGCGTTGAAGCTCTTTCGCAGCTTACTCGATCAATCGCTGGATGCGATCGAGATAATTGACCCGGCGACACTCCGCTTCCTCGACTGCAATCAGAGCGCCTACCAGACACTCGGCTACACCCGCGAAGAATTTCTGGCGCTCAGCGTTTTTGACATCGATCCAACCCTTGACGAAGAGCTCCTGGCGCGCAGCAACCATGAGCTGGAGACCAGGGGCGGCTTCGTCTTCGAGAGCCTCCACCGGAGAAAGGACGGTTCCATCTTCCCCGTAGAAGTGAGTTTGAAAGTAGCAAGGCTCGAACGAGTCTATCGTCTTGCAGTAGTCAGGGATATCACAGAGCGTAAGCGAGCCGAGGAAGCATTGCGAAAAAGCGAAGATCGCCTCCGCCTCGTGATCGACACAATTCCTACCATGGTGTGGAGCATTAGCCCTGACGGCACCCTCGACTTTGTCAATCAGCCTTGCCTTGATTATTCAGGCTTGACCTGGGAACAGTTTGCCGCAGATCCGACTGGCAGAATCCATCCCGGCGATAGAGCGAGAGCTCTGGAGGGTTGGCTTGGGAGGTTGGCGGCCGGCGAATGCTACGAGGAGGAGATGCGCTTGCTCCGAGCTGATGGAACCTATCGCTGGTTCCTCATTCGAACAGATGCGCTCCGTGATGAGACCGGGGCGATATTCAAATGGTATGGTGTGTCGACGGATATCAATGAACGCAAAGAAGCCGAGGAGAAACTCAAGCAGAGCGAATCTCTGCTGGCTGAAGCTCAGCGGCTGGCTCAGGTCGGTAGTTGGGACTGGGACCTGCGCACAAACGTTGTCACCTGGTCTGACCAGCTCTATAAAGTGTTCGGCCTCCAGCCCGGCGCAGTTCAGACACGAGGAGATGCCCTGCCCTTTATCCATCCTGAGGATCGGGATCTGGTGCAGACAACTGTAACGAGATCCGTCGAGCATAAGGAGGCTTACAACTTCTATTACCGTGTGATCAGGCCGGATGGCGAGGAGCGGATTGTTCATTCGCGCGGGCAACTCCTGAGCGATGAAAATGGAGAACCCATCAAGGTCATCGGCGCAACTCAGGACGTCACCGAGCTTAAGCGCACCGAAGAGAGACTCCGCGCCACTACTGCACAATTGCGCGCCCTCTCGGAGAGTGTGCTGAAAGCCAAAGAGGAAGAAGCAAAACGAATAGCCCGCGAGCTTCACGATGAGTTGGGCTCTACCCTGGCAACGCTTAAGTGGAGTCTCCTCGGCCTCGAAAACGTTGGGTCTGATACGGGCCCGGAGCCAAACGAGCAGCAGGCGAAGATAGTAAACATGGTCGAACTAGTGGATGCGACCATTCATTCGGTCCGGCGTATCTCCGGGGAGTTAAGACCGGGAGCGCTGGATGACCTCGGCTTGATTTCCGCAATTCGTTTGCACGCGCGGCACTTCGAGGAAAATAGCGGAATGCTTTGCCTGCTTAGTTCCAACGTGGAAGTAGCAGATTTGAACCAGGACCAGGCAACCTGCGTATTTCGAGTCTTTCAGGAAGCTACCACCAATATCCTGCGCCACTCTCGGGCTACCGAAGTGAACATCCTGATTGAGGATGAAGACGAGGAGTTTGTGCTTGAGATCAGAGACAACGGAACCGGAATCACAGAAGACGAAAAACGGGGGGCCCGATCTTTAGGGCTGCTGGGGATGCGCGAGCGCGCTCATACTGTCGGGGGCACAGTCCAAATCACCGGCGTCGAAGGCGAAGGAACGATTGTGAGCGTGCACCTCCCCAAATCGACGTAGAGAGAATCTTGAAGAACCGAACCAGATCGTTGGTGGCCTTCAACCCTCGTCAGTGGGATTGGCGCCAGCTTCGGCTTCATCTCTCGTCTGATATAACTCTCCCCAGGCAGCAAGCTCCAAATTGGCCGATGAGATAGTCCGATCCTGGAAGACCCGATCATCCAAAGCTCGATAGATATAGACAGACAAAGGAAACTCGCTGATGGGAAACAAAGATGTGCCCTCATAGTGGGCCAGCAGAAGTAGTTCTGAGATCTCTCGATCCCCCAAACCATAAGGCTGACCTATAACCGGCGGATCAACCCGAACCCACAGGTAGTGGCGCCCTTGCTCATCTGTAATGCGCCCGACTGTCGAGCAGCGACGCGCCCGGCGCCACTCACCTCGGTGCTCCCTGGACCCGAGAAAAATACTTGTACGTTCAGTCATTTCATTATCTCAGAATGGAGGATTTGCTCCCGAGACCCGCGTGAGCCGTATTTGACGAGCGGGATCCGACACCAATACTTCGCGCAATCCGCCAGCTCCACCGGCTCCCGGTGCCGCTGAGCCATAACGCACCTTGCACTTATCGATCAATATGCCTTCGCTTACGAAACGTCCGGAGTTTTCGACCGGAAGGCCGGCCGCCGATCTGAAATTTGGAACGTTGTTTGGATTAGTCGTTGTCCAGTAGGAGCCGTTTGGCCCTGAGCCATCGCCCCAGACGCGATATACTTCGCACTTACAGTTCAAGCTGCGCCCTGAGGGTGTTCCCTTCGTACCTCGAACCGCGGATCCTCCAAAGATCGAAGCTATTCCCGCAGCCCTTGAAACATCTTGAAGTATATCGGCCGCAATCCCGTAACCATTGTCGGGGGGGCCGTAAAGTGCACTTCCAATTCCACCTCCAATTCTAAAGAGGTCGGGAAAGCCATATGACAGATCGGCGATTGTCTTGTTAATGCCATTTGGTACCCACTCCTGCATCATCGTATCGCCAATAGCGTTCGGCTTTATCGATCCTATTGTCCAGCCAATCTGCAAGGTCGTTTCCCCACCCGTCGAGCCCAAGTGGGTCTCTAAAACTCAAGGGATTTTGCCTGACATAACCATAGAGGTTTACGTCTCCGCCCAAAAACCCGATCGGATCTTCTGAAATAAATCTCCCAGGCTCCGGATCGTAGAAGCGCGCGCGGTAATAAAGGAGATCTGTCTCCGGATCGCGCTCGCGGCCGGTGTATCCATACCGCGTTCGGGTGCTGCCGGCGTTGTTGCCAAAGGAGTCGTAGCTAAGTTGCTCGACGAGGTTACCCGTTGCGTCGGTTAGCCCGGTGGTCGACCCCAAGTGATCAGTAAGGAAGTACAAACTCCCGGTGACGTTGTTCGTTTGCCGCAGTTTGTTGTCGATGCCGGGGCCGTTGACGTAGTCGTTCAAGGTCAGCCCGTTTTCGTCAATGTCCCGAACAACATCAGCGCCGTCGTAGACAAATCGCTCGACGGTTATCTCCGGAAGCGCCGAAACAAGATTGACGCTGCGCTCAATCCTTCGTCCCAGAGCATCGTATTTGTAACTGACGCCGGTACCGTCCGGCAGAGTGACCTGGCTGAGACGATTCTCGAAGTCCCAACCATATTGCGCGGTTCCGGTAGCATCCGTTTTGGAAGTAAGGTTGCCATTTGTGTCGTGACTGAAAGTTGCCGAGGCACTCGAAGCGAGGCGGTTGAAGGCTTCGTGAGCGTAAGCGGCACTGAGATGCGAAGCTGTGCGATTACCGACGGCGTCGTAGGTGAAACTCTCGTTTGCCTGGTTGGCGTGGGTTGCAGATACCAGACGGTCCACCAGGTCATAGCTGTAGCTGTTAACGCTGGATAAATCCGTGACCTGCGAAATGTTGTTGCCGTCATTGAACTGATACTGAAAATCGGCCAAGGTGGTCTGGGCCCGCTTGCTAGTCAAGCGGATCAGACGATCAAGCCCGTCGTATTGATACGTGGCAGTGACGCCATTGGGCGCTTTTCGCGAACTGAGCTTTCCGGTCGCGTCGTAAGCGAAGGTAAAAACAGCTCCGGCCCCATCAAACATTTTCGTAAGTCTATTCAAGGCGTCGTAACGATAGGTGGCGACCGTGCCATCATTGACCGATAGTCGGGTACGGTTGCCATTTGGGTCGTAAGCGTAGTCAATCACTTTGCCAAACACGTCCGTCACGCTCTTCAAGCGGTTCGTCCGGTTGTAATCAAAGTTAACCGTTCCGTGTGCGTTGGTCGCTGTCTGGAGGCGCGACAGCTTGTCGTAAGTGTAACTGACGGTGGTGGAGTCGGGATAGGTTATGGTCTTTAGACGATTCAGAGCGTCGTAGTTGTAATCGGTGAGCGCTCCATTGTAATCCGTGCGGCGTTTTCGATTCCCGGAAGCGTCGTAAGCAAAGCTCATGACCGTGGCTCCGCGGCGAAGGTGACGTAACTGTCCTACCGCGTCGTAGTTGAAACGGTAGCGCTGGTTGAGTGCGTCGACCACGGCGGTAGTGCGACCAATCGCGTCGTATTCGAAACTAGTTGTTTTCCCGTCGGCATCTGTCGAACTGCTGAGGCGATCCGCTTCGTCGTAAGCAAATCTGGTTACGCGGCCCACAGCGTCGGTGCGCTCGGTGACCTTTCCGGTTGCGTCGTAGGCGAGCGACTCAAACTGCCTCGTCGAGCCGGCACTTGCCGGAGGATAAATGATTTTCCTCAGCCGGTAGAAATCGTCGTACTCAAATTCAGTCACGCGTCCGAGTACGTCAGTCCGCGAAATCAGATTAGACATCAGATCGTAGCTAAAGCTGTTTGTCTGATTGAGCGCATCGGTTTCGCCAACCAACCTGTTGGCACGATCGTAAGCAAGACTAGAACGATTGCCCTTTGCGTCAATCGTCGCAGTACGACGGCCAGCGAGATCATATTCGAACACTGTGCTTGTAACGTCAGGCCGCGTTAACTGAATCAACCTTCCAACCGAGTCATGGAAGAATAGTGTCACCTGGTTCATCGCGTTGGTGATAGCAATCAACCGCCCGCGAGGATCATAACCAAACTGCGTAATGTTGTTGAGCGGGTCTTTAATGGCAACCAGATTACCGTCGCTGTTGTATTCGAAGCTGGTTAGTTTGCCGCGAGCATCCGTCGTGGTCAGCATTTGGCCACGAGTGTCGTAAGTGAAGCTCGTAGTTTTTCCCAGAGCGTTGGTCGCGGTGAGCAACCTACCTTGAGCGTCGTAAGTATTCGTAGTGATTTTGCCGAGTTGATCCTTGCGAGTGAGAACCTCGCCAAATTGGTTGTAGGTGTAGGTCACGGTACCGGCGACATCTGTTTCGGTCAAACGGTTGCCGCTGTTGTCGTATGTGTAGGTCCGGTTGTGGTTCAGCGCATCGGTGTGGGCGAGGACATTTAGTTGGTTGTCATAATTCCAGGTCTGGATCTGCGAACCTCCGCAATTGCACAAGCCTTCCACTCGGGTGACCAGGTTCCGCCCCTTGCTTGTATCAAAGGTGTATTTCGTCAAGCGACTCAATGCGTCAGTGACATGCGTCTCGGTTTCGGAAACGTAAGCGAGCGTGTAACGCTCGATCCCTCCGTGGGTCTCAGAGGTCAATGCACGTCCCTGCGCATCATAGGTATGCGACTCTACAATATTGCCGAGGGCATCCATGACGGAGGTGAGCCGATGATTAGAGTCATAAGCGAATTGAAAACTCGAGTTATCCGCATACGTTACGGAGGTGAGGCGATCGGCAGCATCATACGAGTAGGAGGCGACGACACCCATCGAATCACTGATCGATTGGACCCGCCCGCCCCCGTTTGTGGTCAACATTAGTTGTCGGCCCACCGCATCAGTGATCGAATCCAGGAAACCGTCAGCGCCATACCCGAGAGTCGTAGTATTCAACCTCCGGTCTCTTAAAAAGATAGGCTTGCCTGCAGAGTCAAACCGGCGCAGAGATCCGTCTTTCATCGTCACATCAAAGCCAATGCCGGTTTGGGTCACCTGACCGTGAAAGTCTTTTTCAAGCGACAAATACCCTGCCGTGGATCCGGCTGGGCGTCCAAAGTGACTGACCCGGCCGTCTGCGTGACTAAGCCGCATCATGTTCGCATCGTAAGCGGTGGCTGATTCGTCGTAAGCCGTTGACCAACCTCTTCCAAAAAGACCAACCCGCTGCGAGTTGGAGTTGTAGGTCCGCGTCACATCAATGGCAAAACCTACACCCGGCAACTGGTAGTCATTTTGCTGGAGATACATGTTGCCATTAGTGACGTTGATGGGCCGTCCCACGCTGGTATTGCAAGACGTTTTGCCGTCGTTTGACCCGTCTCCAATCACCCACAGAGTTACGACCGTCCTCGAACAGCCACCAAAGCTGTCGCAAATCTCATATTCAAAGGTGTCCGTACCTGCGTAACCGGCGATTGGCACATACTGCTTCACGTCCACCGGAAACGTCGGAAACTCAAGGCCAAAGACTGTGCCGTGAGATGCGCCCACCGTTACCGTTGGGCCATTGAAAGCATCGCCGTCCGGATCGTAATCGTTCTCGAACAGCGGTCCGATAATAGTTGGACCACGGACGACAAACATGTCGGGACTGGCAACCGGAGCGTTGTTGTTGACGTTCAAGGTAACGGTCGCCGGGGTTGAGCAAAGGCCGAACTGGTCACAAACCTGGTAGGTGAAACTATCAACTCCGGCATAACCAAAGTGTGGTTGATACCGCTTAAGATCAGGTTGTGTAAGCCCGGACAGTGTTCCATGAGCAGGAGCGGTCAGGAGCCCCCAAGTGATCTGATCACCGTCAGGATCGAAATCGTTAATTAACATGGGGCCAATCGTCGTGACTCCGTGAGCGGTATAAGAATCGTTAGTGGCCACCGGGGCCTGGTTCACGATATTGATGGTAACGGTCGCTACGTTGGAACAGGCGCTCTGGTTGTCACAAGCTTTGTAAGTAAAACTGTCGGAGCCAATGAAAGTTTGGTTCGTCAATTGGTAGCTGAAAGAGTTTCCATTCACGCCCGACAAATTCCCATGAGTAGGAAACGTGACGAGTTGCACTGTCATCGGATCCCCTTCCGGATCAAAATCATTTTCTAGTAACGGCCCAATGAGTCCGTTTCCGTGACGGCTGTAGATGTCGTCGTTTGCGGTGGGTGGCGTATTGGCAGTGGAAGAATAGAACCGGCTTTCGCTTCTCATATGCGCTGTAGTAGCGATCAATAACGACACGAACAAGAAACCGATCAGCAGAACCGGAAAATGAGGGACTCGCATTGTTGTGCTCCTGGGTTTGAGGTTTACCAGAACCAGCTTTGCCAGAAGCTGAATTTGTTCTGGGAGCAGACGCCGTCCGAATTGATGAATCAAGACGTCGAAAGGTAGCGTCGCAATCTTTATCAGGCGGGTGGCAGATTATTAGGACTCTGTGGATGCGTCAAGAGCACTACCGGATCAGTCGGTTTTCAACTTTTTACAAGAGTTCTTCCATGTATGAACCAACGCGAGCGCGCATCGAGAGTCAACGCAGCGCTCCGCCCAGGAGCGGGGTTCAGTTTGATTGTTAAGAGCAACCTTTACTGGGAGCGCGGGCGGCGGGGTCCCGGCGGGGCAGCCCCGCTGGGGTGCTCATCCCGCCCGCAATGCGCTAAGGGCGCACGATCTTTCAGTCTGCTCGTAATTGTTTTTCGCGCTGCGCGCTCATTGCGGGCGGGACGCCCGCGCTCCCAGTTAAACAGGACATCCAAAACTGTTATCATTTCTCCACAATCATTCGCTAACCTAACTAAGCATTAATATTTCTAAATAAGTAACCAGCATTTGCACCCGACATCTATGCCAAATTACCGACACTGCCTCTTACCTAAAAAACTGCTCGCACTTTTTCTTCTCTGCTTCCAGGTGGGACTGGTTCAAGCCGTGGCGCCTCCCGCAACGGAGCTGCTGACCTACAAGGAGCTGGTGGAACTTTACGAGAGCGAGAGTCCGTCCGCGCAACTCCAGCTCAAGCTGAAGACCCTTTTGACCACTCCTTTTGTAAACAATGACGCGACCGCAAATGGCACGCGCCCCTTGAAACCGCGTGTGGCCGGTCGCGGACGCCAACTCCGCGTAGCTCAATGGAACATCGAGCGCGGGGTGGAATACGAAGCGCTCGAGAGCCTTTTCACTGACCCGGCGAAGTTTGTTTCGCTTCTCGACCAATCGAAATATCCAGAGGGTAGCGCTGCGCGCGCACTCGTGCTGGAGCAGGCTGTCGCATTGAAAGATGCGGACGTCATCGTCTTGAACGAAGTTGATTGGGGAATGAAACGCACAGGCTATCGAAACGTGGTGGCAGACCTCGCGTCTGCGTTGAAAATGAACTACGCCTTCGGCACTGAGTTTATTGAAATTGATCCTATCAACCTGGGAACCGAAGGCTTCGAAGGAATGGAGGAGGCAGATCGCGCGGCGCTCGCCGATCAAATTGTGATCGATGCCGAGCGCTACAAGGGTCTTCACGGCACCGCGATTCTCAGCCGGTTTCCCCTGCGCAATGTGCGGCTGATCCCTTTCAGCACACAGGGACACGATTGGTACGCGGAGGAGAAGAAGGGCGCCAGCAAAATCGAGAAAGGTAAACGCAAGGTCGGTGAAATAGCTTTTCAGGAAAAGGTGGAGCGCGAAGTGAGGCGGGGCGGGCGCATGATGCTTTTAGCCGACATCGAAGATCCGGAAATTCCCAAAGGCCGTTTGACGATTGTGGCCACGCACCTCGAGTCGAAAACCAAACCCAGGAGCCGCGTGAAACAGCTTGAGGAAGTGCTGGCGACCATCAAGGGCTTCGAACACCCCGTGATCCTCGCCGGCGACATGAACACGTCTACCCGCGATTCCACTCCCAGCTCGTTCAAACGTGAAATCAAGAAACGATTTGGCAGCAGAAAATTTTGGGTCAAACAGAGTATTAAGTTTCTGACCGGTTTCGCCTGGCCGAATAGTCTGCTCCTCGGTGGACTAAACGAATATCGCAAACAAGCTGATCCCACCGTGCGCAGCATCCAGTTTATCGCGTCTAATCCTGAAGCCAAATTCTTTGAGACATTGAAAAAGTTTCGCTTCAACGATGGCGGCGCCTTCGACTTTCGCGGCGAACGCGAGCGGTCCGTTGGGAGTGGAAACTCACCTCTCGCGAATTCAAACCAACGCGGTGCGAAAGGCTTCATTACTACCTTTGAAGTGGAACGGACCATCGGTTTTATCGGTAAGTTCAAGCTCGACTGGATCTTCGTTAAGCCGCCGGCTTTGAAGTCGCCCTATGGCCAGGGGCAGCCCTACATCTTCGCGCCGCATTTCGGCCGCACTCTCAAGGAGCTGAACCAAAGCATCGAAGACCGTATTTCGGATCACGATCCCCTGATAGTGGATCTACCATTCGGCGAGACGGGGAATACCGCACAGTTTGGCAAAACGCCAATCAAAGGCTTTAGTGTTTTAAGGCAGCATGAGGAATGACACACGCTCCCTTGTTTCGTTGATTATCATCTTGGCGTCCGCTTTTTTAGCGACGAGTTGCGGGCGAATGGCTCACGTCAAAGGCAGGGTGATTGCTCTGCCGCAGCTCGGTGCGACTGAAAGCCTCATCCTGGAATTTACCGGCAAAACAATTCCTCAGGGTGGGCAGCCGTTGGCCGGTGCATGGGTAACTGTTATCTACGACCTGGACTACGGCCGGCCCGCGCCGGGTGGTTCGCCCATCGAGGAGGTGGGCACCGATGAGCAAGGCTACTTCGAGCTGCGCGGTTACGACGCGCCTTACCGCGATGCGCAACTCGGGCTCAAGGTGACCAAGGCCGGCTACAAGGATGTGTTCATGCCCTACACGGACTTCAGTAAAATTGAGCCGCAGTCGTTTCTGGTTATCCTTGTCCCGTCCAGCCCGGCTGACAACGGCATTCAGCCGGCGGCGAAATAGTCCAGCCACATTTCGTGTAACTTCGGGTGATATCGTGGATCGCATTGGTACGAACCGACGTATGACGACCCAACGAAGTGACACGAAATCTCGCGAACTAAACGCTAAGAACAATATCGTCGGGAGTATTTTCTTTGCCGTCGGCGCCAACTGAGCGCAGGGTGAAATGGTCTGCGGCACCGAGGTATTTGTAAGGCTGGCTCCAGGGATCGATGCGTACGACTACGGCCAGATAACGCGGGCTGAGATAGTCGATGAGTACGGTGTGGCTATCAGAAACGACAAAGGAGCCGCGGTCTTTCCGAAACGTGGCTAACGCTTTCGCAGTCGCCACCAGTTCAGTGCGCGCCTGCCTGCTTTTTATTTCATCAAGAGTCGAAATGACAGTGGCGATGTTGGCCCAGCTGTTGTTTCCCGTGCGCAGCTCCGTCACCTGCCAACCTTTCGCGCCGTTAACCAGGCGAGCATCCACTCTCACCCAGGCGACTACCGTCGCCGAAGGCCGATCCCCGAGTGGGATTTCCAAAGGCGCGACTTCCTGAATTCGAATCGCATCCGAAGGCAGTTCAATGCCGAGCAAATTTCCCAACAGGCAACGAGTGCGCTTCACAGTTGGTTGGATGGCAGAAGAACTCCTGAACGGCGGATCGGGTGCGCTGCATGGATTTGGAGATGTAGCCGGCGAGGGTGCATTGAGCGCAAGCGCGATGAACTCGATGTACTCCCAACGATCGGGCCGCGTGCGAATCTCGGCCACGCGCCAGTCTCCCTGTTTGTCCTTCTCGAGCCGGAAGACGCTGCGGATTTCGGCGGTGGCTTCCGCCGTCGTCCCCGTCACGACCACAGACTTAACGCGTACCGCTCCGTTGGTTAACTCAAAACCCGGCATGCGCGTGAGCGGCTTGCGAACTTGATTGGGTTTTAGTTGAGCTTGTACGTCCAGAGCCGTGCAAAGCAGCAGGCAAAGAAGTGAACTGCGAAGGATGGTTGAGAAGGAAACACGCGTTTCGCCCGGGCGCGCGAAAACTGCCCGCGGCCGCGAAAGGAAAGGCCTCATTGAGAAACGGATGTTCACGCAAACCTTAGTCGACGGCGCGGCCAATCAGCATCTGCAGCATAGTGTGTAGCTGCGCGGTGGTGAATGGTTTCGGCAGAAAGACTACTGCGCCCGCTGAAAAACTATCAGACGACAATTTCGGATCCTGCTCCGCGGTCATCATCATCACCGGAATCTTCATGTGGCGCTTTTCCGTTTTCATGTAACGGACCAGCTCCGGGCCGGAAATGTGTGGCATGACCACATCGAAGATTGCGGCGGTGAAACTTTGGTCGCCTTGAAGAATCTTGTACGCTTCACGACCGTCGCGGGCCGTCACCACGCCGTAGTTTTCTTTCTCGAGAATGGCAGAGACCAGACGCAGGATTGCGGGATCGTCGTCTGCCACCAGGATGCGACGTCTGTCGCTTCCGTCGGTTGCTGGATTCTTTTCATTAGTCACGATGAGGTTATTACTTCCGATCTTTAGATCTGCCTACACTTCCACTGTACAGTTGCTTTCGCCCGCGCTGGTGGACAACTCCGCCGCGAGTTTAATCGCGGCCAGCATGCTGGAATGTTCCGCGATCCCCTTCCCCGCGATGTCAAAGGCCGTCCCGTGATCCACTGACGTGCGGATGAACGGCAAACCCAGAGTAACATTCACGGCCTCGCCAAACGAAAGGCATTTCACGGGAATCATCGCCTGATCGTGATAACAAGCAATTACCGCGTCAAACTCGCCGCGAGAGGCCCGCAGAAAAACCGTGTCCGCGGAGAATGGACCCTGAACGTTCATACCGTTCACACCGTGGCAGGAAGCAATCGCCGGCGCAATCTCCGACGCTTCCTCCATGCCAAACAAACCGCCCTCGGCGCCGTGAGGATTGAGTGCGGCAACGGCGAGCCGTGGCCGTTCAATTCCCCAGCGTTTCAATTCACGATGCGTTAGATTGACGGTGCGGATAACCCGATCGCGTTCTACCAGCTTGATCGCTTCAGCGAGCGGCACGTGGGTTGAAATCAAAACTATCCGGAGATTTGCGGCCACGAAGGCCATTGCATATTCTTCGCTGCGCGTGAGGTGTGCAAGAAATTCAGTGTGACCCGGAAAACTGTATCCGCCTAAAAAGAACGAGCGCTTATTGATCGGCGCAGTGGCAATCGCATCCACACTTCCCGCCGCGCATAATTCAACTGCGGCTTCGATGTATCCGCCGGCTGCTTTTCCGGCAGCGCCCGACTCCACTCCCGACTCGACAAACCCGCCGATATTATCCAGGTGAAAAATTATGGGCTCGGAGAGATCGTCGGGAATTACTTCGCCCTGGCGGATGATTTCATATCCCGACTGCAGGTCAAGGGTGCGCGCAGTGTGCGCGAGCAACTGTGCATCTCCGATGATGACCGGGATACAAACCCGTCGCACTTCGGCTTCCGCCACGGCCTTCAGAACTACTTCCGGACCGATACCCGCCGGATCACCCATGGTAATGGCGATGCGCGGCAGAGCTCTCCGAAGTCGGGGGGTCGAATCCGATGAGCTATGGGGAAACTCCGTCATTTCTTGAGCTGGGGCTCAACTCGAACCGGCGGGAATTGAATTCGTAGTTAACTGATGACCGGTTCGCTATTACACTTCAGCGGCTGGCAGGCGATCCTCAGCCTTGAACATGTATTTGATGTTTCGTTTGAGAAGTAAAAGGTTTGGTGCTTCGGCACGATTTACCTTCAACGCTCCGCGGTCGTACCACTCGATGGTGCCTTCAATTTCTTCGCCGTCCTGCAGGACGATTACCATAGGCGTGTGGGAATCAATCTGCTTTTTGTAATAGAAAAGTTCGGCATTGGTTTCCATCGGCGGCGGCACTCGCTTGCGCACCTGTTGCGCCGGACGTTGTGGCTGCCGGTGGGTGGTCTCGCGTGGTCCTTCACTTCGTCCGCCCTCTCCCCCTTGTCCACGATGTGGACTTCCATTTGCGCGTTCACGGGGCTGCGGCACTGTCCGCTCCTTGTCTTTAACCTGGGCGAGCGTCGGTCTGATCAATTTACGATTACTCACTTATTCTACCTCCACAAAATTAAGACGGGTCAAATATTGATCGCGCGATGCACATGTGGCGGGTTATGAGCTGTCGCGGATTTAAACTTCTCGCAGGCTGCGGCCATTCAAGGAGAAGGGACGAAGCATTTACCCACAATGGAAAGCCTGCAAGGAATGAATGCATGCTACACAACCAAGACTCAAAAAGCAAAGAGGAAAACCACCATCAACCAGCCCGCGAAACAGCTTGCCGCGAATCTGAATTTCACGTCGACGCACCCAAGGAAAAAGGAAGGCTTTTAAGTGGCCTTCCTTTTAGAGTACGGCGAACTGTTGACTGGGTCTTAGTCGGCTTTCTTTCGGATAAATGTCGGCACGTCGAGATCTTCGGGCCGTGAATGCATCATCGGCCGCAATGGATCTTCCGCCGGACGTTGAACATAACGAGGCTGGCTGGCCGGTAAACTGGAAACTGCGGCGGATGAAGCAGCAGCCAGCGATTCCTGGCCAAACCCAGTGGCGATCACTGTAATCCTCATTTCGTCAGTCAGATTCTCGTCGATGACGGCGCCAAAAATGATGTTTGCATCATCGTCCGCTGCCTCACGAATAATCGTCGCTGCTTCGTTAACTTCGTAAAGCGTCAGATCGGGTCCGCCGGTAATATTAATGAGTACGCCCTTGGCTCCCTGAATCGTTGCTTCTTCAAGAAGGGGCGACGAGATTGCCTGTTGGGTGGCTTCCGCAGCACGGTTTTCGCCACGAGCGCGGCCTGCACCCATCAGCGCCATTCCCATTCCTTCCATGATCGATTTGACGTCGGCAAAGTCGAGATTAATCAGGCCAGGTACAGTGATTAGATCGCTGATTCCCTGCACCGCCTGACGCAGAACATCGTCAGCCACGCCGAAGGAGTCTGCCAGTGAAGAAGTTTTCTCCACTGTGTGCAGCAAACGCTCGTTTGGAATGGTGATGACTGTGTCCACACATTCGCGCAGTTCGCGTAAGCCCTGTTCCGCCTGGTTCATTCGGCGACGCCCTTCGAATTGGAAGGGTTTGGTCACTACCGCGACCGTGAGGGCCCCGAGTTCAGTCGCCAACGAAGCAATAATTGGAGCTGCGCCGGTGCCGGTGCCGCCGCCAAGCCCGGTGGTCACGAAGACCATGTCCGCGCCTTCCAAAACTTCAATGATTTTTTCGGTGTCTTCTAAAGCTGCTTCTTTACCAACGTTTGGATTGGCGCCGGCGCCGAGTCCTTTAGTGAGCTTGCTGCCGAGTTGAATCTTGATTGGAGCTTTCGATCGCTTCAGCGCCTGAAGATCGGTATTGGCAACGAGGAATTCAATGCCCTCGATGCCGGCTTCGATCATGCGATTCACGGCATTGCTACCGCCGCCGCCCACCCCGATCACTTTTATCCGGGCGCCACTGATCGGTGGGTCATCGTCAATGAAAATATTAATGCCACCGAGTTGACGAGCGTCCTTTGCCATAGTTATGTCCTCTCTTCCAAAGCGGGAAGGCGTCCAGGGCCTCTTCCTTCTATGTTGGGTTGCTCGCTCCATCGGCGTCCATATATAGCGGACTATATCTTGTGCGATCGGGGCGAAAGCATACAACAACTTGTCAAAAATTACTACTGAAACGATTTCGAAATTTCGAAACAAAATGTGTGAGTCTGCCGGTTGACCCTCTGCGACTCATCGCAGTGCGAAGTTCGGTGGCCTGCGCACGGCTGGCCATAAGTGCCAGGCCAGTAGCCGCGGCCCATGCCGGACTTTGCACGTCCTCCACCAATCCGCCAAAGCGATCTCTCTCAGGAAATCCAAGGCGAACCGGCGCATCGAAAACCTGTTCGGCGATTTCCGTCATGCCGCTCAGCAACGCACCGCCACCAGTCAACACCACACCGCTCGACAGTTGCCTTTCCCATCCGGCGTCTTTGATCTCGTCGGCGACGTGCATCAACACTTCTTCTGCACGCGGCTGCAAAATGTCGCAAAGAATTTGTCTGGATAGTTGACGCGGCGCGCGCCCCCCGACCGACGGAACATCCACTAACTCCCCTCGTTCCATTTCGGAGAGCGAAGTGCTACAGGCAGAGCCGACCGTGCGCTTGATTTTTTCCGCATCGGGAATCGGCGTACGCAGCCCAAAAGCGATGTCATTGGTGAAGTGTGAACCACCAAGCGGAAACACCGCCGTATGCTGGACGGCGCCGCGCTGGTAAATCACCAATCCGGTGGTTTCTGCGCCAATATCGACTAAAGCCGCACCAAATTCCCGATCGTCCTCTGTCAATGAAGCTTCGGCTGCGGCGAGTTGTTCCAGCACCATATCGGCCACGATCAGGCCGGCGCGATTCACCGCGTTGATGGCGTTTTGCCGTGCGGTCACAGGACTTGTAATGATGTGGACTTTCACCGCGAGCCGGGCCCCGATCATTCCGACCGGATCGTTGATGCCATCCTGATCGTCAACAATAAATTCCTGCGGCAGCCGGTCTACAATCTCGCGGCCCGCCGGTAACTGAATCGCGCAGGCAGAATCAATCGCGCGCCGCACGTCCTCAGCGGTGATCTGTCGATCTCGACCGGCAACTGCCACAATTGCCTGGCCATTGAAACCAAGGATATGAGAGCCCGCCAGATTGATGGTGACTTCCTCAGCCTGAATTCCACTCATTCGCTCCGCATCCTCGACCGCTTTCTTGATCGCATCAACTGCAGCTTCGGGATTGACGATCACACCCTTGCGCAGGCCACGAGCCTCGGCTTCACCAATCCCGACGATCTCGAGCAGCCCTCCCTCGCCGGGTTCACACGCGATACACGTGACCCTACTGGTCCCGATATCCAGTCCAATTGTGTGTTGCGTGCGCTTGGCCATTTACTGGGTGCTCCTTGAGACTCGATCTCAGAGACTCTGCCTTCAGACTCGTCCGATGATTAATTGCGCCGTGCGGTCTTCTGCGTCTTGTCCTGCTTCTTTTCCACCGGACGCGGCTTCGGATCACGTTCATTTTTATCCCTGCTCTTCGCGGCAGTCGTCGCGGCTGTTACAACGCGCGTATTTCGTACGGCGATGGTTGCAGATCGTGGATCGGGCTTCTTCTCAATTACTGGTTTCAGCGCCGGCTCAGCTGTCGCCGGTTCGGCCGCGACAGGAGCTTCGCTGCCGTTTGTCGCCGCTGCTTGTGCACCAGTCACTAACCCGACGATGGCTCGCCGGCCCTGACTAAGATCGATGTAACTGATGAGTCCGCCGTGGGCCGTTTGCCGTTGTCCATCGAGAACCTCCAGGGCCTTCTTCAAACGATTGCCCTGGTCCTGCGATCCCAGACGCACCTCGATCTGGGAAGTGTCGCCGGCGAGTTGTGCCCGGATGTCGTGGATGTCGATCAGATTCACTTCGCTCACACGCTCGGATAATCCGGCGGCGTCCCAATCCCGTTGCAGCTCCATGAATTTCTGCACTCTTTCCCGGTTCTCAGTGCGATTGACGGCAACATCATCTTCATTTAGTCCGCGCAGGAAGAAAGGCGGAATCTGATCCGTCGGCAACATCTCACCCAGAAGAACTGCGTCTTCGTCCACCCAACGAAAGCGGCCTGACGCGGTTCGCACAACCGCCCGTGGCACGCGTTCCGAAACGCGTACTCGGATTCCGTCCGGCAGCACTCGCGAGACCACAACACTGCGAACCCATGGAAGTTTTTCCAGCTTGGCGCTCAATGAGGGCAGGTCCGCTTTCCAAACTCCGCTCGGTTCCACGTCGCGTCGAACGAGCGCTTGGACCTCGGCGGATGAAACTCTCGATGTACCCTGCACCTCGATATTGCGTACCTTAAAGAAACTGGCAGAGGCCGCCGCGCGGTACCCGGCGAACACCACCACGCCTGCGACGATTGCCAGCGCGATTTTCAGGAACGAGGGCAGATAACTAACCACTCCTCGCAAGCGCGTGCCAATTCCTTCGCCGTCGTTGTCGCGGTCACGTCGCACGGGCCGTTGGGCTACGGCGCCAGATCTACGCGCGCCACCGCCGCGACCGCCAACCTTGTGTGCAATGACTTGTTCTCTCACGTCGGCTCCCTTTCAGTCGTGTCGCTGTCTGACTCGTCAGCAGCGATCGTCGTGTTGGCGCCTGGTCTCTGTGCACGCCAAAGCTCCACTTCATACTCAAGGTCGATCCCCTGCTCCCGTTTCACTCGTTCGCGAATCTCTTCGGCAAGCGCGAGGGCGTCTTCAGCCCGGGCACCGTCTCCCTCAGTAACGATAAAGTTTGCGTGCACGGGAGAAACTACCGCACTCCCTCGACGCGCACCCTTCATCCCCATCTCGTCGATCATTTTCCCAGTCCCGATCCCGCTCGATGGCGGGTTCTTGAAGAAGCACCCCGCTGAACGCGAACCGTGCGGTTGAGTCGCCATCCTTCGCGACTTCGCATCTTCCATGCGCGTGCGAATTCGCTCGGCGTCGTCGGGAGTCAAACGCAGTGTGGCGCCGAGCAATAGCTCGCCTTCCTGGAACGACGTGCGCCGATAGTTCCACTCAATGTCGGCGCCGGACACTTCGGCCACTTTTCCGTTGCGAGCTACGCGCACTGCCTCTGTGACCGTTCCAATTTCGTGGCCGTACGCGCCGGCGTTCATCCACAGCGCGCCGCCCACCGTTCCCGGAATTCCTCCGAGGCCTTCAATTCCCGACAACCCCGCGCGCGCAACATCGATACAAAGTCGCGGCAGCGAATAACCCGCCGGGACAGAAACGCGCTCTCCGTCAAACTCAAGCTCTCCTTTTAAGTCCTTAAGACTCAAGACGACGTAATGGTGATCACTGTCATCTGCGAGAATGTTGCTGCCCGAACCCAATGCCCGCCAGGCAATTCCCGCGGTGTCCATCTCATGCACCAACGAGGCGGCCTGCGCTTCAGTTTGCGGAGACAGCACCCAATCAATGGCTCCGCCCACGCGCAAACTCGTCAGTTCAGCGAAACGCCGTCCACGTTCGGCGCGCACTCCGAGCCGGGTAGCAATCTCCTGCAACCTCAGGTCTCGTGCTCGAAAATTCGTTTCTATGTCAGCTTCACTCATAACCCACAAACGCAAACTAACAGTTTGCGCTACTACCAAACTAGACGCCCTTCGCTTCACTCCGCTCACGCAACAGGGCCAACAACTGATCACTAACGCGACTGACAGTGCCGGCTCCAAGCGTCAAAACCAGATCGCCCGGTAATACGTGATCGCGCAGAGCTTCCGCAGCGGTTTCCAGCGCCCCCACGTAGCGCACATCCTTATGACCGAAACGCTTAATCGCGGCGGTCAGGGATTCAGCAGTGGTGCCTTCAATTGGATCCTCGCTGGCGGCGTAAATATCGGTAACAAAAAGCGTGTCGGCATTATTGAAAGAGCGGGCAAACTCTTCCATCAAATCGTGGGTGCGGCTGTAACGATGTGGTTGAAACAAAACCACGATGCGCCGGCCGCCCGATCCGATTTTTGCCGCGGCGAGTGTCGCTTTCACTTCCGTCGGATGGTGGCCGTAGTCGTCTACAACCATTACGCCGCCCGATTCGCCTTTGAACTGAAACCTCCTGCCCGCTCCAGTGAAACTGCTGAGCGCCTCTGAAATCTGCGCGAAAGGCACGTCAAGCTCAAAGCCAACGGCAATCGCCGCGAGCGCGTTATAGACGTTGTGTAATCCCGGCACAGCCAACGAAATGTCGCCCACCACATCCGTCCCATGCCAAACACTGAAGAGCGAACCAAAGTTTTGGTCGAACCGAATGTTGTGCGCCGAGATATCGGCCTGGGCGCTTAAGCCGAATGTTATGCGCCGCCGCTCAACCGCCGGGATTATCGCTTGCACGTTTGGATCATCCAGACACAAGACCGACGCACCATAAAAAGGCACCTTGTTCACAAAACTGGTGAAGCAGGCGCGCACGTCGTCCATGTCATGGTAGTAATCCATATGCTCGCGATCGATATTCGTAACTACAGCGATGGTCGGCGTCAGCATCAGAAACGAACGATCGCTTTCATCCGCTTCAACAACCATGAGGTCGCTGGTGCCCAGATGTGCATTCGATCCGAAAGCGCCCACTACGCCGCCAACCACAATCGTGGGATCCAAACCCGCGTGCCCAAGCACCGTGGCCACCATTGACGTGGTCGAAGTTTTTCCGTGTGAACCGGCAACAGCCACTGTGTGCGGCTTCAAACGCATTAACTCGGCCAACATTTCCGCACGTGGAATCACGGGAATGGAGCGACTGTGCGCTTCCATCACTTCCGGGTTGTCATCGCGCACGGCAGTGGAGCGAACGACCACATGAGCGTCTCCCACGTTTTCGGCAGCGTGACCTTCTGCGAAATCAATTCCCATCGCCTCCAGCCGGTCGGTCACATTTGACCGTTTGGCATCGGAACCAGAAACGCGAAAACCAAGGTTGACCAAAACTTCGGCAATCCCCGACATGCCGATGCCGCCGATGCCAACAAAATGTACGTGCTGAATTCTTCTAAACATAACTTCAGACCGTCGACGGTCGATGGTCGACGATCGCTACTCCCACAAGCTTTTCAACAATATCCACCACCGCCGCCGCGGCATCTCCGTGCGCCAATCTCCGGCACGCCTCTTCCATTTCCCTTACCTTGTCTGGCGAGCGGACTAGATTCTCCAATTCTGCAGCCAGTGACAGGCCAGTTAAGTCGCGCTGCAAGATCATTCGCGCCGCACCTTCCGCCACCAGCGCCTCAGCGTTTTTCCTTTGATGGTCATCGGCCGCCAAAGGAAACGGAACCATGATGGCTGCTTTGCCTGCCGCAATCAGTTCGGCAGTGGTCGTGGCGCCGGCGCGTGAAATGACCAGGTCCGCATTACCAAACGAAACAACCATGTCATCAATGTAACGTCGCACGTCCACGCGTTCGATCCAGCCCGCGTCGAGATATCCAGTTCGCACCTTTTCAAAATCCGCTTCACCTGTCTGGTGCGTTATTCGCAACACAGTCCGCAAGTCATCGAGTTCGGGGAGCGCCGCAATCACCGCCTCGTTGATTGCATGCGCACCTTGCGATCCTCCAAAGACGAGCACTGAAAACTGCGAAGCGTCGCGCTGTCTCGCCGGTATCTCAAAGAACTCGCGCCGCACCGGATTCCCGGTGACCACAGCCTTACCCAGGAAGTAGGGCAGTGCGGCGGAAAACGAAACCGCCGCTTTATCCACAAACAGTGCCAGTCTACGGTTGGTAAAACCTGGCAACGCGTTCGACTCCAACACCAGCGTCGGCAGTTTCAACAGCGCCGCAGTCAACAGCACCGGACCCGAAACATAGCCCCCTGCGCCAATTACAATGTCTGGCCGAAAACTTCTGAGCAAAATTCGTGCGGCCCAGAGGCTCTTCGGAATAACAAACAGCCCGCGCACGCGCGCCATTGCACCGACGTTCTTCAGCCCCGTGCTTTCAATGATCGAGAGTTCAAACCCTGCTTGCGGTACCAGTTTGTTTTCAAGTCCGCGGGCCGTGCCCACAAACCTGATTTCCGAGTCGGGCCATCGTCGCAGGATTTCATTGGCGACTGCGATGCCCGGATAAATATGACCGCCAGTTCCGCCGGCAGCGATGAGCACGCGCATCTCGGGTTACCCCACACGCGAAGCCACGCGTCCGGGCTGCGCAACGCGCACCTTGCCCGGTGCCTTTTGGCTGCGCGTCCAAAATATGTTCGCCAGCCCAGGTCCTGCCGAGCCATTCGCGTGCTGCGAAATATTGAGCAGAATTCCCACGGCCGCGAGCGTAGGAACCAGGGACGACCCCCCGTAAGAAATGAAGGGCAAGGGAATTCCTTTCGTAGGCACAAGCGACAGCACCACGCTGATGTTAAAAAGAGCCTGCGCCACAATCCCGGCAACCAGCCCGAGCGAAAGTAGTTTGGCAAAACGGTCCGGCGCCAGCAGCGACGTGCGAATCCCTCGCCACAGGAACAATCCGAAAATTAGCAACACGCTCATTGTCCCCAGCAGTCCCAACTCTTCTCCAATGACGGCAAAAATAAAATCCGAGTGGGCATAAGGCAGGAACAGCATTTTTTGTTTCCCCTGCGCAAAACCGAGCCCATTCGCGCCACCGGAACCGATCGCGATTAGCGACTGCACCACCTGAAAGCCGCTGCCTTGCGGATCGGCCCATGGATCCAGAAACATCACCATGCGCCTCATACGAAACGGAACAAAGATAAGCAGAGCTGCAACACCCACCAGCGCCGGAAGCGCTGCTATCCCCAGATGCAACAGCCGTGCGCCCGCCGCGTAAACTAAAACGCCGAAGATCACCACCAGCATCATTGCCGTCCCCAGATCTGGTTCCGCCACAATCAGAACGGCGAGGAAACCAGCTAGCGCAGCGCACGGAAGAAAAGTTCCCCAGAAGGAACGCTCCTGACCGGCCCGCCGCTCGAGGAAGTAGGCGAGAAAAATGGTCAACGATAGTTTTGCCACTTCAGACGGCTGAATTGAAAAGCCGGGCATCTTGATCCATCGGCGCGCACCGTTAATCGGCGAAAACGCAAAGACAGCCATTAGCATCAACACCGTCACCGCCAGCAAGCCATAAACAATGCGTCGATCTTTTAGACGCGTGTAATCAAACTGCATGGCCACGATCATGACGACCAACCCGATCGCAGTCCACATGCCCTGCTTCATAACGTAGTGATACTGATTGCCGTTGTCGCGCAGTGCCAGCACCGCCGACGCGCTGTAAACCATGACGACGCCAAACAGCGCGAGGCCTACAGTTGCCGCAAACAGCCATTTGTCAGGTTGTAGCTTCTTCGCCATTTCTTCAGTAGTCCAATGTCCAATGTCCAAGGCCCAACGTCAAAACGAAGGACTTTGGTCTTTGGACTTTAGACTTTGGACTTCTTCCTTAAACACCCGTCCCCGGTGTTCGTAAGTGTCGAACATATCGAAGCTCGCGCACGCCGGGGCTAGCAATACTGTGTCTCCCGTCTCCGCCGCCGTGAATGCAAGCGCAACCGCTTCCCGCATATCGCTTCCCTTTTCGAAAACCGCATACTCCCCAAGCTCCGCCGCGATCGTCTGCGCGTCTTCGCCAATCAGAACCAGTTTCCGCACCTTCTCGCGCACCAGAGCTGCCAAAGGCTCGTAGGGGGCCTTCTTGCCAAGTCCACCAAGTATCAAAACTACTTTTCCCTCATCGGACTGAAACGCTTCGAGCGCTTTCAACGTGGCATCCACGCTCGTCGCTTTCGAGTCGTTGTAAAACTTTACGCCTCGAATCTCGGTGACAAACTCGAGCCGGTGTTCAACCGGTTCAAATCGCGCCACCGTTTCGCGCATAGACTCGGGACTGGCACCGCAAGCGAGCCCGATTGATAACGCAGCGAGCACATTCTCAACATTATGCAGGCCGCGAAGCTTCATCTCGGCGCTGTTCATCAAGACCATCTCAGCGTCCCCGGCCCGTGAAACTATTTCGCGACCGCGTAAAAATAATCCTTCGTTAAGTTCGCGCTTTACGCTGAACAACGAAACGTGGGCTTTCAACCCCGCTCCCCAACTCGAAACAATTTCGTCGTCTGCATTCAGCACTGCCAGATCGCCGGCTGTCTGGTTCATAAAAATCCGATGCTTGGCGGCAGCGTAATCAGTAAATGATTCGTAACGATCCATGTGATTCGGCGTAACGTTGAGCACAGCCGCGACCGCAGGATGAAAGTGCTTGATGGTCTCAAGCTGATAACTCGACAATTCCACCACCGTCCAACCATCGTCTCGCGAAGTCGCCACCAGCGAAATCAAAGGCATGCCGATGTTGCCACCAACTTGCGTTGATAATCCCGAATCCTTGAGCAGGTCTCCAGTCAGTTGCGTCGTTGTTGTCTTTCCGTTTGAACCGGTGATGCCAACGACGCGGCCTTTCAAATATCTGGAAGCCAACTCGACTTCCCCGATCACTTCAGCACCGGCGCGTTCTGCGTAACGAGTCGGGATCGCCTTGGTGGGAACGCCCGGACTAATCACCAGAAGCTCTATCTGATCCAAAAGCCAACTCGGAACTTCCCCTGCCAAGCAACCAACGCCCTCGCTCTTGAGCGCCTGCGCTTCAGCACCCCACTGTTCAAATGGCTTGGCATCGTTCAGAGCCACCGTCGCACCGCGCGCCAATAGAAACTTTGCGCAGGCAATGCCGCTGCGGGCCGCGCCCATGACCAGGACTTTCTTTCCCGCGACGTTCATAGCAGTGGGCTGTGTGCAGTGGGCAGTGGGCAGCATGCAATAAGCAGCACGTCCCCTAACTCCAGATCCTTTGCATCAAGACAATTCATCGTGACAATTAATGCCCCCTCTGCTCACCGCTCACCGCCCACTGCCCACTGATCTGTTCATCTCAATTTCAAGGTGGACAGACTCAACAGCGCAAACAGGATCGCGATGATCAGGAACCGGAAGACAATCTTCGACTCCTTCCAATCCTGCATCTCAAAATGATGGTGCAACGGCGTCATCTTAAACATTCGCCGTCCAGTCCCGGTGGTGCGCTTGGTCATCTTGAAAACGCTCACCTGAAGCATCACGGACAGGGCTTCGATAACAAACACACCGCCGATCATCAGCAACATGAATTCCTGTTTCGTAAGCACAGCCACCGTTCCCATCGCACCGCCGATTGCCAGGCTCCCCACGTCGCCCATAAAAACTTCCGCGGGCGGCGCGTTGTACCAGAGGAACCCGAGGCTCGCTCCGGCCATTGCCCCGCAAAAAACAGTCAGCTCCGCTGCTTCCGGCCGGTGTGTCAACTCCAGATAGGTCGCCCAACGCCGGTCGCTACTTAAATAAGTTAACGCAGTCAGCGCGGTCATCGCGATGAAGGTCACGCTGATCGCGAGCCCATCGAGCCCGTCTGTCAAATTCACCGCGTTCGAAAATCCCATCAGGACCACGATGATGAAAAACAAGTAAAGGATTGGGCCGATGAAACTGATCCCAACCGGATTCGCCGTGTCCTTCAGGAATGGAATGCTTACGTTCCATGAATAATCGCTGGCAAAATATTTGGTCAGCACAAACAGGACAATCCAGACGCCGATGGCAATCACCAATTGTCCCAGCAGCTTTTGCCTGCCGGTCAGCCCCAGGCTGCGGCGCTTGGCCATCTTCAGGTAATCGTCAGCGAACCCAATCGCGCCAAAAGCAAGCGTCGCAATGACGACCGTCCAAACATAAACACTTGAGAGACGCGCCCACAGCAGAGTTGAAATAACCACTGCACCGACGATTAGCACGCCGCCCATCGTGGGCGTGCCTTTCTTCGCCATGTGACCTTGCGGCCCTTCTTCCCGAATTTCCTGGCCGATGTTCCAGGTTTTGAGTCTCCTAATCAGCTTGCCACCGAAGAGAAGCGACAGGAGAAGAGCGGTGATCGAGGCATACGCCGTTCGGAACGTGACATACTGGAAGACGTTGAGCGCCTTAACCAGATACCATTCCTTGTCCTTGAAATGGTTGAAAATCAGTTCGTAAAAAACGTAATAGATCATTCAGGATTCTCTTTAAGTAGGACAGACATTCTTGTCTGTCCACCCTGCACCGTCTTTGCCGGGACAGGCAGGAATGCCTGTCCTACTGTCGGACCAAAGGGAAACGTTCTCTGAGCGCCCTGACGATCTTGTCGGTAGCGACGCCACGCGACCCTTTTACCAGCACCAGGTCGCCTGTCTTGATCTCCTCAACAACAACCCGCGCCGCCTCGTCAGAACTTTCAAAGAAAATCGATTCCGCCAGCCCCGCTTCCTTCGCTCCCGCAACAATCTCAGCGGCCAACCCGCGAATTCCCCACAGCATGTCGACGCCCGCACGAGCAATCTCGCCTCCGGCATCGCGATGAAGCGACGCCTCGTCAGGCCCCAGCTCCAACATTTCACCTGCTATTACAATTCGCCTTTTCAAGTCCGTTTTTGCTTCCGCGATCGTACGGACCATGTTTAGCAACGAACGTGGATTCGAATTGTACGAATCATCTACAACCCGGAACCCGGCGGCAAAGTCCAGAACCTCTCCCCGCATCCGCGGCGGCATCGCGCTCGCGAGCGCTGCGGCAATCGCTTCCGGCCCAATTTCCAAACAGCTCGCAACTGCGGCGGCCGCCAACGCATTCATCAGGTTATGACGTCCACTCATCGGCAACGTTGCAACGGCTTCGCCGAGCGGAGTGCACAGGCGGAAGTTAATGTGACCCAGCTGGCTGGTATCGATTTCACTGGCTGCGACATCGGCCGCGTTGTCGATACCAAAGGTCACAGTGCGTCCCGCATGCTTGTTACGCATTCCGATTACCCACGGGTCGTCTGCATTCAACACTGCAATGCCAGTGGGTTTTAGCCCCTCAATCAGCTCTGCTTTCGCAGCGACGATATTTTCAATCGACCCGAGGTGCTCGAGATGTACCGGCGCAATCATCAGTTCAACGCCGATATCCGGCGGCGTAATCTGTGTCAGCCGCTGAATCTCGTGGGTTGGCGAAGACATGCCCATTTCGAGTACCGCAACATCAAACTGATCCGGTGAGCGGCCTTCGCTCACCATTCGTAAAACCGAAAGCGGCAGCCCCAGACCGTTGTTATAGTTTCGCTCGCTCTTGAGCACGCGGCGCCCGGTGCTGCTTAACAAATGTGCCGTTAGTTCCTTGGCTGTGGTTTTCCCGGCGCTGCCGGTAATTCCGATCACCGGTTTTCCCCAGGCGGCGTAAACGCGATGCGCCAGCGTTTGCAAAGCTGCGATTACGTCATCTACAACCAGCAGCCGATCTTTGACGGCGAGGAGTGCCGGATCACGATCGACTCGGTCAGCACGCGCCACCGCTGCAATCGCGCCCTTGCCAAACGCGTCATTGATATATCGATGTGCGTCATCAAAGGTCCCATTGAAACCCGCGCGGGCGTAGTCTTCCTGGGACAGCGCAAAGAAGAGCTCACCGGATTTAACCGAACGCGAGTCGATCGAAAACTCGTTTATTTCCTTGTCAAACAACTCGGGGCTCAGCGCAGTAGCGTTGGCGCCCAGCAGCATCGATGCTTCTCTTACATTCACGTTATGCCAATCTCTGGCTCCGGCCTGATCCAGCCTCCGCATTGGTCGGAACCTTCATCACCGTCAACCAACGATTCTTGCAGAGCAACTGACTCACCTGGAAAATGAGCGTTTACATCCGAAGTGAATAGTGCCTGCACTACGTCTGACTGTAGCCGGTGCTGATGACGATTGACGCGCAAGCGCTTTCGACATGCCGTCACCCTCTGCTTCAAAGCATTTCCAAATAACTCATCGCCCAGCATTCGATTTGGGGTCATCTCGATTGCTCCCGTTGTAGCGCAAACTGCTAGTTTGCGTTGCTGTTGTAACGCAACAGCCAAACTACTGCGACCACAGGCAAACTAACAGTTTGCGTTACAAGGATCAGTTCAGCCTGCCAAAGTCGACGTAAATCATTTGCCCGGGTTTCAGCTCCGCGCCAACCGCGGGCTTTTGCCGAACAACTCGGCCTTCGCCATGCGCCTCCACTTGCAATCCAAGTTGAGCGCAGGCCCGCGCCACGTCGCGCACGCTTCGTCCTCGTAAGTCAGGCATCAGAATCGCTTTGCTCGTAGCTACTGCATAAACGATCTCACCACCACGGCTGTCTCGAGCACCCGCCCGCGGCATCGTCGACGCACGCGTCTCTTCGACGCGGATCACTTCCTGTTCCCTGGCGATCTGTTCAGGGGTTTTTGTTTCGCGTACGATCAGCTCCAACGGTTTTTTGAAATCGGTATCCGGCATCACACCCATCTCGGGCAGAATTCGCTCCGCTATCTCTCGGAAGATCGGTGCGGCAACATCGCCACCGTGGTAAGCGCCGGAAGGCTCGTCAACTACTACCACGATCACAACTGCAGGATTGTTAACCGGCGCGAAACCTACAAAAGAAGCAACGTGCTTGGTGGTTGAATATGTCTTTGTGACAGGATCGATCTTCTGTGCTGTTCCGGTTTTTCCCGCTGCGGTGTATCCATCAAGCTGCGCCAGCTTGGCTGTTCCGTTCAGAGTCACTTCCTCGAGCATGCCACGCACAGCGCTCGCGGTCTGTTTGCTGATAACCGCTCGTCGCTCGGGATTACTCCGAAATGTAGAGGCCCCGGAAGCGTTTCTGATTTCGCGAACCAGATGCGGAGCAACCCGCACGCCATCGTTTGCTACTGCGCCAAACGCCGCCAACATCTGCAGTGGCGTCACTCCGATTTCCTGTCCAATGGCGATTGAACCAATCGACGACGGCTGCCATCGAGCGACCGGGCGCAACAGTCCGGCAGTCTCTCCGGGTAATTCAACGCCCGTTCTGGAACCGAAACCAAAGCTTCTGATGTACTCGTACATCGCAGGATCACCGACGCGAATGCCAAGCTTGATGGCCGCGACGTTGCTCGATTTCGCCAGCGCATCGGAAATCGTCAGATCACCAAATGGGTGATGGTCATTAATTACGCGCTTGGCGACGGTGATCGAACCCATTTGACAGTCGATGTGATCTTCGGGCTTGGCCAGACCTTTTTCGATTGCCGCTGAGAAAGCAACAATCTTGAAAGTTGATCCGGGCTCGTAAATGTTCTGCAAAGCCCAGTTAGATCTCGCTGAGGGCGTGGCAGCGCCGACATCGTTGGGATCAAAAGTCGGCGCATTCGCCAGGGCCAGGATTTCACCCGTTTTCGGATCCAGAACAATAGCGGTTCCCGACTTTGCGTTTGATTGCGCAATAGCTGTAGTCAACGCGGCTTCGGCGTGATACTGAATTGACTGGTCGATCGTAAGCACAACCGTCTGCCCCGGCTGGGCCGGAATCTCCGAACTCTCATACGCACCGCCGCGCGAGTCTCTCTCCACGAAGAGCTTGCCCGGTTCACCGGTAATCTTGTCGTTGTAAACCTGTTCAATGCCGGCCAGACCGGTTCCATCCAAACCTACATACCCGAGGATGTGAGCTGCCAGAGACCCGTTGGGGTAATAACGCTTCGGCTCCTTTATCAACCGAATTCCGGGTAGGTTCATCTCCTCAATTTGCCTCGCCTGATCAAGTTCGATCCGGCGAGCAATCCAGAGGAAACGGCGTCCTTTATCTTGCGCCTCCCTCATCTGGCCGAAGAGTGTTTTCTGGTCCAGCTTCAAAACCGATGAGAGCAGTCCGGCTGTGCAGTCAAGCCTTTCTGCCTTGGCCGCGGCGGTCGGTTCCTGTTGACCTTTCTTCAGTGGCTTAGCATCGAAATCGCCCGGATCAAATGAAATGGAAGTGGTGTCAATGCTTCGTGCGAGCTCGCGCCCCTGGCGGTCAACCAGCAGCCCGCGCGCGGGTGCCGTCTCAATGGCCGATTGCTGCTGGCGCTGGGCTTTGTCTACCAAACTCTCGTGACTCGAAACTTGCAGATAGACCAGTCGGGCGCTGATTGCGAGCATCCAGAAAACTACGAAAGCCGCAACAAAAAGCGTGCGGCGAATCGACAGGTCGGGGTGTGACTCTGATTGAGTAGTACGACGTGCCATCATGTCCAGGAGGTATCCCTTCCTACTAATCCATACACGAGTGGCAGAGGACTCGCTTCAGCCAACGGCGATTCAAAGCCTGCGTTCTCCCGTCTGAACGACCTGCGATTCCCCTTCCAATCCAGGCTCACGGATCAATTGCCGGCGCTGGAACGCTGAAACGACACAGAAGAACTGACCATGGCCGGGGCAGCCGGCAGTTGACTCCGTTTGCTGACCTTCTGCGTTCCCATTTGATTCGCCAGCAATGGCTTGAGGCCCAATCCAATTCCTTCAGACTGAAGTCGAGCGGGGGCGTACGCCTGTTGTTTTTGAAGCAGAAGGTATTGCTGTTCCTCGACTAACCTGGCCCGCTCCAAACGAAGCGACTCGCTTTGATAGCCAAACTGTACCGCCGCAAAGTGTTGCCGTGCGGCAAACACAAAACCGCTGGCCAAAACGAGACCACAAACCAACACAAGAGCGAGGCGGGTTAGTGCGCGCCCATCGCGGTCGTGCCGAATCGTGGCATTGCGCTGCATCGAGGGAACTCTTTTCATAGGGAACTCCGGGTCTAGTGTGTCTCTAAAAATCAGATTTGAAATTTCTAATCTGAAATCTGAAATCGCTTCACCCTGAAATCAACTTACGACAGGCTCGCAATTTCGCACTGCGTGATCGGGGATTTGCGTCAAGCTCATCCTGGTCCGGTGTAACCGGACGTTTGGTTAGCAGTTCGACGGCACGTCTTGCCCCGCAGGTGCAGATGTCCATTCTGATCCTGCACTGACAGTAGCCTGACAACCGGCGAAGCTCCTGCTTCATGATCCGATCCTCAAGCGAATGGAAACTGATAACGACAAAGCGTCCGTCGGGTTGTAAAAGATCAACTGCCGTTTCGACAAAATCGGTGAGACCTTCAAGTTCCTGGTTGACCGCGATACGCAGGGCCTGGAAAGTCCTGGTGGCCGGATGAATCTGCCAGCGCTTCTTTCCTCCCGCCGCGCGGGCTACCAGATTCGCCAGCTGTGTCGTCGTCGTTATCGGCTGCCCTTGTTCGCGATGCTCAACGATCCATTTGGCGATGCGTCGTGAGTTTCGCTCCTCGCCGTATTCAAAAATTATTCGGGCAAGCTCTTCTTCCGGTAGCTCGAGCAAGAGATCCGCAGCGGTCGCGCCGCTGCCTTCCGTATCCATCCGCATGTCCAGCGGAGCCTCGAACCGAAAACTGAACCCCCTTGCCGGAGAATCAAACTGCAGAGATGAAACGCCGAGGTCGGCCAGTACACCCGCCGGGCCGCTCTCGCCCAGTCCTGTCAACACCGGCTCGAGATTCTTATAGTCTTCGTGCACGCCTCGAAAGCGTTGACCAAACTTACCAAGCCGCTCGGAAGCCGCCCGTAATGCTTCGCTGTCTCGGTCAATACCGATCACCCGGGTATCGTTAGAAGATTCAAGGATCGCTTCAGTATGTCCGCCGAGACCAAGTGTGCAATCTACGAAAAGACCGCCGCGTTCAGGCGCGAGTAATTCAATCGTTTCGCGAAGCAGCACGGGGCGATGGGGCGCGTCAATGCCCCCCAAAGACGCAACCATCACCACCGCCCCGTGATCTTGTTCAAAGAACTGTCAACCGGTGAATGGTAAATAGTGAATGGTGAATAGACGGTCTCGTTCCATTTACGATTTACCATTTACGATTTACCGCTTAAATGCCCAGCTTCGCGATTGCCGCTTCGTCCTCTTCTGTGTAAGGGTCCGCGAGCATTCGCGATTTGAAAACATCCAACTCCCAGACTTCCAAATATGTCAGGTAACCCATCACCGCGACGTCGCCCATCACACCGGCACTTTTGCGCAGCAGCGGGTGAATCAACAAACGGCCCTGCCCATCGATCGTAGATTGCTGGCCGTAGTAGTTCGTTCTATCAAGGAACTTGCGGCGCGCCGGATCCATCGTGGGCAAGAGCGAGAGTCTCTGCTCTATCGATTCCCATTCCGGCAATGGGTAAATGCGAACGTTGTCACCGGCCAGACTTGTTATGTAGAATTCCCCGCCGTGCTTTTCCTCGATCAGACGGCGAAACTGAGTCGGCAGCTTTAGCCGACCCTTGGCGTCTATCCGGGCCGTGTAGTTTCCCCGCAACATAAAGTCGACCGGTCAATAGATTTGGTGGGTGGCCTGGAAAAGATGAAACTAGCGATCGTCGTATCATGGTTGGACCCACTTTCGACCACTTTTGACCACCCGCAGCGGAGTCTACGCTCCATCATTTTGAGTGTCAATAGATAACTCTCGAAAAACCTAAGCTTTTAAAGGGTTTTCGCGTGACCGGCAAAGTTTGCGTTCGCCTCTTGTCTGCCAAACCTTGGAGTGCGGTGACCTGTCACCGCTTTGGTCTCAATTGTGAACGGCGTCTTCAAGTTCACTGGCAAAGACGAGGGAATCCCTGCGGTAAAAAGCGGTGCCGCGTCACCGCACTCCAAAGGAACCTCTTGAAACTCGCCCAAACGGGTACTGGTGCAGTTTGGCCGATCAAACCCATTTCTTTGCGGAACTTTGCGTCTGGCTTTGCGACCTTTGCGGTGTCTGCTTGTTCTTCAGACCCTTACCGCAAAGTACGCAAAGGATTTCGCAAAGTGCGCAAAGCAAACTGAACCAAGTACCCCCAATAGTCAGCCGCGTGACCTTGTTGTATATTGACGCCCAATGTCTAGACATCGAAACGTGGAGCTGGCTAACAACTGAATGGAGCTGAATCTCGCAGGATTTGCAGGACTTCTCCTATTTGGTTTGCTCGCGGCTGGGGCGAATCTCCTCGGCGGATTTGTCCTTATTAGATCGGGCGCGCACCGGTTAGGCGAGCGTTTCCTGAAGTATCTGGTTGCCCTGGGCGCGGGTTTTATGTTGGCCGCGATCTTTATTGAAATCGTACCGGAGAGCGTCCGGCTCTGGACTGCAAACCTCGAAGGCGAAAGAGCCGCAGCCTCAGTAGTCGGGGCGATGACGCTCCTACTCGGCGGCTACCTCCTTATTCAGCTCTTCGAACATACGATTGCTCCCCACTTCCACTTCGGAGCGGAGACACATCCTGAATCCTTCATGAAGCCTTCTGCCGCCTACGCCGCGGTTGGGGGTCTTTGGATTCACACGTTTTTCGATGGCGTCTCGATTGCGGCCGCTTTTTTGGTGGATTTCAGGGTGGGTTTGCTGGTTTTCGTTGCCATCCTGCTTCACAAGATGCCCGAGGGATTTACGGTAGCCTCGATCATGCTGGCTTCTGGTCGTTCAACTCGGACCGCGCTGTGGGCGACTGCCGCTATCGGAGCTGCTACTCTGGCGGGCGTGATTGTGGTGGCGCTGGTCAGTTCGCGAATTGAAGCCGCGGTGAGTTATGCACTCCCCTTCTCCGCCGGTGTCACGCTCTACGTGGCCGCCAGCGACTTGATCCCCGAAGTTAACCACAAAGAAGAGCGAAACCCCATCGTCTCGATTGTCGTTTTTGTAGGCGTCGCACTTTTTTATCTGTTGCATCTATTGATAGAGGGGTAGCTTTGCCGCAGTTCCAAACTTCGCATAAAACATCGCCGAGGAATCGGCCCCGCTCGCGCGTGGACAGCAGTCTTCGTTGGGCGCGATTGTCTCTGGTCATTTCGCTGCTGAGTGTCGTTTTCCACACTGCTGCGGTTGGCCAAACTGCAACATCGCCAATTCCACTTCCAGCTCCCTTCACGCCGATAGTTGATCGAGCCAATGTAATTGACGAGCAAACGGAGAATAAGCTCGGCGCCATTTATCTAAATCTGAAAGAACGCGCCAACATCGAGTTTGCAGTCGTCACCATTGATACAACTGGCGGTCAGGTAATCGACGACTACGCTCTGGCGATCTATCGGGGTTGGGGGATTGGTTCAAAGGAAAACGATGGGTTCCTGCTGCTGCTCGCCGTCCAGGATCGCAAGTATTACACGGAAGTCGGTTATCACCTGGAAGGCGACCTGAATGATGGTCTGGTGGGGCAGCTTCAACGTCAATATCTGGTTCCTGAGTTGAAAAAAGGAAACTACAGCCAGGGTGTCTACGATACGGTTCAGTCCTACGTAGCGACGCTGGCAGAAAAACGGGGCTTCACAATAGAAGGGATCGACCAGCGTTTTGCGCGGCGGGAGACCGCTGCGCCGCGCGGAGTCAGAACCAGATCGGGAGGACTCTCCAGCACTTGTTGCACAATTCTCATTTTCCTTGGCATCGCTATTCTCGTTTTGTCGTCGCTCAGAAAGGGCGGCGGCGGCAGGGGCGGCGGTGGTGGCATGTTGACGGGTCTCTTGCTGGGCACATTACTAAACTCCGGAAGCAGCCGAAGTAGTTGGGGAGGCTCCAGCAGTGGATGGGGCGGCGGCGGATTTGGCGGCGGTGGTGGCGGATTTGGAGGAGGCTTCGGTGGTGGAAGCGCAGGCGGCGGCGGAGCAGGAGGCGGTTGGTAAGGCGCCAAAATTTGCCACAGATTTGCACGGATAGAACCGATATGAAGATCGCAATCCGGTTTTGCTCGTTGATTCTGATCCGTTTTAATCCGTGAGAATCTGTGGCCACAATCCGGATTCTGGTAGTATCAGTTTACGCAAACTTATAAAACGATGGCTAAGACAGTAGTTCACGAAGCACTCAATTCTTTTGTCAAGGATCTGCGCGCCACGCACGGTGACAACCTCGCCTCCGTAGTGCTCTATGGTTCGGCCGCCGCAGGTGATCATATTGAGTTGCGATCCGACTTCAACCTGCTAATTACTCTGCATCGCATAACGCCTGAAGACTTACGACTGTCTCAAGCGCCAATGCGCGAGTGGCGCCGGCTGGGCCACCCGATTCCCGTCTACTTCACGGTCGAGGAACTATCCGACGCGGCAGATGTATTTCCCATCGAGTTTCATCAGATGGCAAACGCGCGCACAGTGCTTTTCGGGCAGGATCCCTTCGAATTCGTTCACCTCTCTGACGTCAACCTCCGCCATCAGACCGAGTACGAGTTACGAAGCAAGCTGATCCAACTCCGGCGTCTCTACATTCCGGCTTCAATTTCGGCCGAGAAGCTGTGCCACCTGATGAGCGAAAGCCTGGCGAGCTTTGCTTCTATATTTCGCGCCGTGTTGTTGCTGCATGGCGACCAGGCGCCGGTGAGCAAACCGGATTGCGTCCGAGCTACGGTTAAGATATTCCAGCTGGACGCTGAGCCCTTCGAAAAGATATTTGCGTTTCGTACGAGCGATTTTGAGCCCCCATCAGAAAAGGATGCGAACGACATCTTTGCCGCCTACATGGAACAGATTGACCGTGTTATTCAGGCGGTAGACGAATTCGATCAAGGAAAGCTTTAGGAGATAATGATGATTCAAAGACGATTGGTGTTACTTACCGCGATCCTTTTTGTGGCGGTAACCGGGAGCGGTTGCGGCTACAACACGCTGACCACGAAACATGAAAACGTGAAGGCGAAATGGGCAAACGTTGAGACGCAGCTTCAGCGTCGTTCGGACCTTCTTGGCAATCTTATCGAAACAGCCAAGATGGCAGGCGTACAGGAGCAGGAAGTGTTCGGCAAGATTGCCGAAGCTCGATCTAAGTTGCTGAACGCTACGCAGCAAACGCCTGCGGGCGAAGGCGGTGACAAGACTCCCGAGCAGAAGCAGGCGGTGATCGATGCCGCTAACAGTTTTGGCGGTACAGTAGGCCGCTTGCTGGTTTTGCAGGAGGCTTATCCGCAATTGCGTTCAAACGAAAACTTCCTGAAGGCGCAGGATGAAGTAGTGGGAACCGAGAACCGCATCGCCATCTCGCGTAAGGATTACAACGACTCAATTCAGGATTACAACACCACGATGAAGAGCTTCCCCACCGTGATTTCGGCGAAGCTCTACGGCTTCAAGGAAGAGCCTTACTTCAAGGCGGATCCCGCAGCGACCACGGTGCCGAAGATTGACGCAAACAGTCTGCGCGAGAATTCAGCCCCGGCGCCCGCGCCGTCGAAGTAATGCAGAAGTGGTCAGCCATTCCTGCGTGTCCTCTTTTCAAATCGAAACACTCAGCAGGAAAGACGACCAGGGCAGACAGGAATGTCTGTCCTACTAAAGAGAAAGGCCGCTCATTATGAGCGGCCTTGTTTTTTGGAGACGCTTGCGTTGTTTAGAAACCGCGGGAGCTGCACATCGCACAATGGTCACAGGGCTTGGCACCGGGCTCGATGGTGCACTGCTTTTCCTTCTCGAAGAAATCAACCAACTCCGTCACGGTAGCTTCTTCGACACCAAACTTTTCCTGGCTGGGGTGTGAATAGGAGGAGTTGATTCCGGCCAGCCATGGCGAATGAGTTGACCTCGGCGCGCTTGGCGTATTCGAGGTGGCCGGTCCAGCAGCCGACAAACTGAAGTTTGTCGAACTGGCAGCTGGCTCTGAGCTGACCTTTGCTTCGAGCCGCGAAATCTGTCTTTGAAGTTCACTGAGGCCAGCGCGCACGGCAGCCAACTCCGAGCTTACTTCGCTTCCAGCCTGTGGACGGCCGGCGGCGGCGCCAGACGCACTGCCAGAAACCCGTCGCGCTATTCGCTCGGCTATCTCTCGCGCGTGGTCTGATTCAGTGCTCATCTTTAGTAGGACCGGCATTCCTGCCTGTCCACGTCCTTCTTGGCTCAATTCAACTTTAAACCAATTTTCCAATTCTCATTTGATATTTTCCATTTGGCATTTAAACCCTCTGCGATTTGCTAACTTTCAAACGATGGAAAATGACACCTGAGAAATGATAAATGGAAAATCGCTTTTTCCGACCGTCTACAGCTCGGCTGCCGACCGACAGACATGTATGTCTGTCCTACTCGTTTTTCAGTAACTCGACATAATCAACGACGCCGATGATAGCCGAATCAATTGCGGCGCCTGGCTTTCCAGTTGACGCAGTAGAAGCACCCCAGCCTTCCTGCACAATCAAAACCTGATCGCCGACTCCCGCATCAACTGCATTGAGTGCCAAAAGAGTATTTTCCATCTCTTCACCTTCGGGCGTGACCTGCTGGCAGAGCATTACACTCGCGCCCTCGTAACGCTGGTTCTTTTTAGTGGCGACGATGTTGCCTATGACGCGTGCGAGAAGCATGTTTTGTCCAAAATCCAGTTAGTGTCTGCGGCGCTCGTTGCAAGGCAGATGCCTGCGATCCCAGGTCACTCGTTCGTTCGACCGGTCCATCTGGCGCGCGGGCCGTTGGTTACGTGCGCGTCTGAATCAACAATGCCGATGATGGTGCAATCCGTGGGGGTGTCTTCCCGCTTGAAAGGAAAGCTTGCTTCCTTGCCACGGCACCAGAAAACCAGTTCGCCCACGCCGGCGCCAACTGAATCGACCGCAACCAGCGGTTTGCCTGATGGTTGGAGATCTTTGTTTAGAGTTTGAACGACGAGGAGCTTGCGACCTTCGAGGGAGTCATTCTTAACCGTTGCTACCACGGTGCCGATAACGCGAGCCAGTTGCATGATGAGTTTCGAGTTTCGAATTTCGAGTTCGAGTTCGAGTTCTGGACTTGGAACCCGAACCTCGAAACTAACCGTTCGGTACGTCTACCGTGTCAATTATTCCGACAATCGCCGCGTCAACTGGCGCATCCTTCATCCCCTGGGCGAGCCGCGCACTCGAGCCGGCCACGACCAACACCCGCTCATGAAAACCTGCACCCACCGTGTCAACGGCTACCACGTAACCCGTGGTATCGCTGCCGTCAACGTTAACCGGACGTACGATAAGCAGCTTCTTACCGAGCAGGCGTTCGTCTTTTTGGGTCGAAACAACCGTGCCGAGGATGCGCGCAATTATCATGCTTAACCGCGGGTCAGCCCAATTGGAAGCGCATCGTCAACACTGCCATGCGGACGCGGAATCACGTGGACACTTACCAACTCTCCCACGCGTCTGGCCGCGGCTGCGCCGGCGTCGGTCGCAGCTTTAACCGCCGCCACGTCACCGCGCACAATCGCAGTAACAAATCCGGCGCCGATCTTTTCATAACCCACCAGCGTGACGTTTGCGGCCTTCACCATTGCGTCCGCAGCTTCAATCATCGCCACCAGGCCCTTGGTTTCGACCATGCCGAGTGCTTCTTGCATTCAGTTGCTCCTAATCGATAGATAGTAAATCGTGAATGGTGAATAGTAGACGACTTTCCCGCCTTTTACCATTCAACATTCACCGTTCACTAGTTACCAAATGTTACCTGACGTGTGTTGCGCAGCTTGAGTTAGAAGATCGAGTAGCTCTTCTCTCGTAAGTGTGATCTTTCCTGAACCATTAATCGACATGCCGTCGCCCTGAGTGTTTCGGGCAGGACGATCCCCTGTCGCGCAGGTCATCTGTGTGTCGTGCAGATAACCACAGGCCTGGCAACGCGCGCTTTCGCCCAGATAGCCGGCGGCTTCTCGCACATTGATAAGTTTTTCAATCGCGTCAGCGGGCAGGTTTTTTGAACCGCCGAGCATGCGCGAAAGGATCGCGATACGCGCGGTGTGTTCCAGAGTTTCCAAACGATCAAACGCCTGCCATACATCCGAGCCATAAGCGACGGCACCATGATTGGCCATCAGCAAAGCGTTGTGATGCTTAATGAGCGGCCGCATGGCGATACTGAGTTCATCAGTTGACGGCGTGCCGTAAGCGGCAAGTGGAACGCAGCCCAGCGTAAGTATCACCTCCGAAAGGATGGGTTGATCGATCGCGAGTCCGGCAACGGCGAAAGCGGTTCCATGCGGTGGATGCGCATGACAAACGGCCTTCACGTCGGGACGTTCCTGATAAATCAGGAGATGCATTGCCAGTTCGCTTGAAGCTTTTGTGTTACTGAGCGGATTCCCCGCGCTGTCAGTAATCGCTAGAGAATCTTCAGTCATCCGACCTTTGCACGTCATCGTCGGCGTCGCGACTATGCGGCCGTCGTCAAGACGCACGCTGACATTGCCATCGGAGGAGACTACGTAGCTGCGCTCATACAAGAGGCGACCAATGTTTACGATTTCACGCCGTGCGGTCTGCTCGTCCATTTCGTGTTCGCCTACAACTCCTGCTCGCTGAGTTCAACAGTCTCGTCAACGCGGGCGCCACGCCGGCGCTTGGTTACCGCGCCAATCGGAGGTCGCGCCAGAAAATACGATAACGATTCCAGCGATGTCGTTAGGTCAACTGTTTTAACCTTCACATCCAAACGCGCGCTGAGCGAAGCCGGGGCAAAGTTGAGCACAGCTTTTATTCCAGCGGACATGCTTTGATTGAGTACTCGTTGCGCAACCCGGGCCGGGACCGCGATCACCATCACGTCGATGGATTCCTGCTTCACCACTTGCGGCATTGTTCTGACATCGAGAACCGCAATACGATCTTCGCCCACGCGTTGCCCGATTTTCTGGTCGTCGTTATCGAAGAGAGCCACTACGGTGAAATTGGATCGTGAGAAGCCTCGATAGTTTGCCAGCGCCGTCCCCAATCTCCCCGCGCCCACGATAGCCACGCGATGTGGTTTGTCCAAACCCAGAATACGCGTGAGGTGCTCGCGCAGATCTTCCACGTAATATCCCACGCCGCGTACGCCAAACTCTCCGAAGTAGCCGAGATCCTTCCGTATCTGCGCGGAATTCAAATTAAACTGCTCGGCCAACGCCTGCGATGAAATACTCTTGATGCCGGCTTCAGAAAGCGTGTTCAGACAACGCAGATATACGCTTAAACGATTTGTAGTTAATTCTGAGATCTTTTCTGACTTCATCTCGAGGGGGCTCCGGTGCTTCCAGTATAGACCGAATGCGATTCCAATGTAACGCAGGCTTTTACCTTTGGTTTTCTTGCGCGCCCTTAGCGTCCTTTGCAGTAAAAAGGATACAGAGACCGTAAAGGACGCAAAGCAGACGCAAAGACTCGCAAAGATATTGCCAGATTGAGAAACCGGCATCGCGTTGCTGAAAACTGCATCCATCAACTACAATCACGCCGTTTCAACCCTCGGTATTTAATTAAAAACCAGCGCTAATGATTGCACACTTATCGGGCACGCTTCTTTCTAAACAGGCCACGTCCGTTATCCTCGATGTCAATGGCGTCGGGTATGAGATTACGATTCCAGTTTCGACTTTTTACGATTTGGAAGAGCCCGGTTCCAACGTACAACTACGGATCTACACGCACGTTCGCGAAGACGCGCTACAACTTTTCGGCTTTAAGACAGCGCGCGAACGCGAACTCTTTTTGCGGTTAATTTCGGTGAGCGGCATTGGCCCCAAGCTGGGAATCACGCTGCTTTCCGGTATGAGTGCCGACGAAATCATCGCGTCGATCCGAACTAATAATCTCGCCCGGCTAACTTTAATTCCCGGCGTCGGACGAAAAACCGCCGAGCGCCTCGTCGTTGAACTCCGTGATAAAGTGGCGTCGCTTTCGTCTCCCGAGATTGAAGACGAGCTGGGGGCAAAAAGTCCGGCGGGCGCACCAGTTCTCACCGAAGACTCAATGCGTTCAGACGTGCTTTCAGCGCTGTTGAATCTGGGCTATCAGAGGAGTTCAGCTGAGAAAGCGTTGACGTCGGCTGTTGATGAAGGCGGAGAAATCTCCGTAGAGTTGCTGTTGCGACGTAGCCTGCGCAAGCTGGCGAAGGTTTAGCAGCAATCTGGTAGTTTCATAGTTTAACCTTTAGGTTGCTGCCCGGAAGAAGAGCTAAAGCTTGGACTCTGAACTACTGCCAAAATAGTATCGAGTTATGTCGACCGAAGAACCCGCACGCGTGCGCGACACGCCACTGAGCGATGATGAACGGCAGTTTGAATCCACCGTCCGTCCCTCCAAGCTCACCGAATACATTGGGCAGGGGCAGGTAAAGGAAAACCTGCGCGTCTACATGAAGGCCGCACTGCGTCGCAAGGAAGCGCTTGATCATGTGCTGCTTACTGGCCCTCCGGGTCTAGGTAAGACGACACTTGCGCACATCATTGCTAACGAAATGGGTGCCGAGCTTCGTTCCACCGCCGGACCAGCAATTGAAAAAGCCGGAGACATTGCGGCGCTGCTCACTAATCTCCAGGAGGGCGACGTCCTCTTCATCGATGAGATCCATCGTCTGCTGCCGGCGCTGGAAGAAAAACTCTATCCCGCGATGGAGGATTACCAACTCGACCTGCTCATAGGTCAGGGAGCCGGAGCGCGGTCAATTAAACTTGAACTACCGAAGTTTACACTTGTAGGCGCGACTACGCGGGCGGGTCTACTGACGGCTCCACTCAGGGGTCGCTTTGGCATCGTCTTCCATTTGGATTTCTACCCCCACAAAGATCTGGAGGTTATTTGCGCGCGCTCGGCCGAAATCCTGGGAGTAGAGATTGATGAGGATGGCGCGCGTGAAATTGCACGCCGCGCTCGAGGCACACCTCGCATTGTCAATCGACTGCTCCGGCGCGTGCGTGATTATGCGGAGGTGGATTACGACGGTCGCATTACCCGTGAAGTGGCTAACGATGCGCTCAACCGCATGGAAGTAGATACTTTTGGCCTTGATGAAATGGATCGCAAACTATTGTTTACCATCATCGAGAAGTTTAGTGGCGGCCCGGTTGGCCTCGGCACCATTTCAGCCTCGATTCACGAAGAAAAAGACTCAATCGAAGAGATCATCGAACCCTATCTGATCCAGATCGGATTTCTCGATCGAACCCCTCGTGGTCGGATGGCGACGCGTTTGGCTTACGACCACTTCGGTATTGCGGTTCCCGGTTCACTGAAACCCAGCCTGTTCGATTCCCAATGAAGAATTTGTTAGGGTGTGAGTACCGCTTGCGCTTTGCAACACGCGCGGGGTTCTAATCGTTAATTTAAGAGCCCGGGCTTGCGCGCGGGGTTTTGCATGGTTACAAATGAGAAAGCTTTCTTCCTTCTCACGTCATTCATTCGGTGTTCGCAATCGCGGACCCTGGCGATCCATTCTGGTTCATGCTTTGCACCAGTTTGACGAGAACGACCTTTTCACTTCCGCTGCCGCGATGAGCTACTTCGGGTTGATGGCGCTTTTCCCGGCCTTGTTGCTGATGCTCGCCATCAGCAATCAGATAACCGCTGCTACCGAGCTACTGACGCGCGCAGTTGATGTTTATCCGGGCTCTGGAAAGTTTTTGCGCGAAACGATTCGTTCGCTATCTTCCGTTAGCGCAGGCGTGATTTTCACGTGTGTAATTGTGGTGTTATGGGCGGGCTCTTGGGTTTTCGCTGTGATTGAACGCGCGCTCAACCGGATTTGGGGAACCACTTCGCGCGCATTCTGGCATGGTCGCGCTCTGACCATAGGCATGATTGGAATCATCGGAGTGCTTTTGGCAACGTCCGTGATGATCACTTCCATCGTCCTGTCTTTGCGAGAAATCGCAGGCAGGCTTTCTCCCCGGCAAATTGCGCGCTATCCGGTTTTACTTTCAGTCGGGAGCGCTTTCTGGCAAGGAATCTTCGCAATTCTCAGCCTGTTGGTAACCGTGGTGCTCTTCGTCATCGTTTACCGTTTCATGCCCAAAGCCGAAGTGACGTTTCGAGACACACTGCCGGGAGCAATTTTGGCCGGCTTGCTGTGGGAAGTAGCGAAATATGTCTTCGCTTTGAGCGTAAACTATTTCCACTACGATCAGATTTATGGATCGGTCGGCGCTGTGATCGCAGTGCTAACCTGGAGCTACTTTTCCAGTCTCATTCTGTTGTTTGGCGCACAACTGACCGCAGTGTTTCACCGCGAGCACCCGCATTTCCCGCCCCCAGCGAGTCTGTAGCTCCCTTCTCGCACACCCGCATGCTCATCTCTGAATTTGATTACGAACTGCCTGAAGAGTTGATCGCACAGCATCCGCTCGAACGTCGCGACGCCTCGCGGATGCTGATCTTGAACCGCTCTACACAGGTTTTGACGGCTACCGAATTCAGTGAGTTCCCTCGCCTGATTCAGGCCGGCGACGTGATCGTGGTGAACAATACTCGCGTGTTCCCAGCGCGGCTGAAGGGCCAGCGCGATCCTTCAGGTGGACGTGTGGAAGTGTTACTGGTTCGCGAAATTGATGCATTCATCTGGGAAGCTCTGGTTCGACCAGCGCAGCGGTTAAAAATCGGCGAGCATATTCGCTTTGGTGAATCAGGCCTGCGCGCAGAGGTAATTGAACCATCAGAAACCGGCATGCGCCGAATCAGGTTCGAAGGCGGTCAGTCGGTTGAAATGTTACTGGCTGCTGTTGGCGAAGTCCCACTGCCTCCTTACATTCGGCGGCCGGCAGGAACTACGGTTGAGGATGAGGAACGCTACCAGACAGTATTTGCCCAGGAAAAAGGTGCGGTTGCTGCGCCCACGGCGGGACTTCACTTCACCCCAGAGATCATCGCCAAGCTGGAGACATTAGGTGCAACTGTGGTCCAGCTGACATTGCATGTCGGCTACGGAACATTTGAGCCGGTGCGCGTCGACAACATCCACGAGCATCAGGTTGGATCGGAGTTTTTTGAAATTCGGAAGGAGACTGCGACGGTGATCAATGACCGCCGCACTCGAGGCGGCCGCGTCATTGCAGTTGGAACGACGACCACTCGTGCGCTGGAATCAGCGACAAACACTCAAGGAATAGTTGAACCCGGCAGGAGGGAAACGAGTCTCACTATCGTGCCGGGTTACAAGTTTCGAATAGTCGACTGCTTGCTGACTAATTTTCATTTGCCCCAATCTTCTCTGCTTCTCATGGTCTCAGCCTTGGCCGGTCGCGAGTTCACCCTGGCCGCCTATCGCCACGCCGTTGCTGAACGCTTCCGCTTTTACAGTTATGGCGACTGCATGTTTGTGATCTAGTGATCAATGAAACGAAGATGATAGACTATCGATAATTCTCAGGTACCCCTGAATTAGATCGAAATGGCCGTAATCAAAAAAATACGTTCACGCTGGTGGTCGCAACCCGTTACTGAGTATCCGCTGGAACCGGAGCAAGTCGTTCCGGCAGCGGTTGGCACTCGTTATGACATTCGTCCGCTTGTGATCGCACATTTGGATGAGTGCTGGCGACTCGATCAGCGATGCTTCGTCGATGGCGAAGCTTATAGCCGTGAGACCTTTGAGTACCTTCTGACAGCTCCCGAAGCCGTTTCATTTCGCGCGGCCACGGGCGGAGGCACGATGGTAGGATTTGTCATCGGTCTAATCGAGCCGGACCACACCGGACACATAACCACCGTAGGCGTTTCTCCCGATCATCGCCGTCGTCATCTTGCGAAGCGCCTGATGGCGGAAGTCGAGAAAGGTTTCAAACTTCGCAACGTACGCTTGGTCAGACTGGAAGTGAGATCACTTAATATTCCGGCACAAAAGCTGTATGAACGGCTCGGGTATGCAGTCACCCAACGGTTGCCAAAATACTATTCAAACGGCGGAGACGGCCTGCTCATGATCAAATCTCTCGACTAGCTTTCGCTCATACTCTGTCGAATTTCAGCAAACGGCTAAACGAAAAAAACGATCCACCAGATCACACGAAAGGCACTCGATTTACAGCCTTCGATTTCGTGTGGTCTCGTGGATCGTTTGGTTTGTCGAGAGACTAACTAGCTCTTACGCAGTTCAGTGAGGACCTGTTTAGCTACGGCTTTGAGAGTGTCAAATACGCCTGCGCCGGTTGAGGCAATGGCTTCAACCACTGGCTCTTCCCTTCTCATCAGTTCAGCGGAGAGGTCGGCAGCGGGAATAACATTCGGAAGGTCTCGCTTGTTGAGCTGAAGGACATACGGAATTTTCATCAAGTCGTAACCCTGAGCCTTGAGGTTTTCTTCCAGGTTGTAAAGAGACTCAATGTTGGCGTCCATTCGCTCCTCTTGTGAGTCAGCGACAAACACCACTCCATCTACACCTTTCAAGATCAGTTTGCGAGATGCGTCGTAAAAAACCTGGCCCGGTACTGTGTACAGATGGAAGCGCGTCTTGAAGCCGCGTACGGTCCCCAGTTCCAAGGGCATGAAGTCGAAAAACAGAGTGCGATCAGTTTCGGTGGCGAGGCTAATGAGCTTGCCTCGGGATTGGGGCGCTGTGGCCTCGAAGATGTGCTGAAGATTCGTTGTCTTACCACAGAGGCCGGGACCGTAGTAAACGATCTTGCAGTTGATTTCTCTTGAAGCGTAGTTAATGAACGTCATAATGCACTTACCCGATTGTAATTAGTTGAAGAGACTGTCGATATCTTCATCTGTGATCTCCGCGAAGGGTGATTCTTCGCTACTTGTCTGGACTTTGGTGATCTCTTCGATCATGGCCAGAATTTGGTGGGATACCTGGCGGCTGCGAAGCTTCACTAAACCCAGGGTCGATCGCTCATCAAAAACTACGATCAGCAACAACCGTCCGATGACTGAAATGTGAATGCTTTCCCGCTCACCTTCATGGGAGAGGGTGGGAAACTCTTTTTCGCCGATTAACTGAGCCATGCCACCAGTCGCGGCAACATTGCCAGCCGCAAGCGAGGCCAGGCTCGTCGTATCAAGGTCTCCAATTTCACCTTGAACTGCAATTTCCTGACCGTCTTTGTCGACCAGAAAGACTACCCGCGATACCGAATCCGTCCGAAGACGAGCGAGCACGTCTTTGATCTGGTGATACTGACGCTCTTGGAGCAGTATTGGCGTGTCTGGCATTAATACGGTTCTCTCAGGAAAATTTGAAAGGCTGTGGAATTTGGCGTGGGACTGACTTCAGAAGGGCTTTGTCGTTTCAAACCGCTGCGGAGAAACTACTTTGACCACTCGCTTTGAAGCAACTGCAGCTTGGATAAGGGTATCCGAGAGCCGCAAGGCACTCTAACACAGCCAACAATGTGCTTCAAGCGTTTTTCCTTGTTGGCCACTTGCGGGTCAAAACGCTACTCACTGCCGTTTGCATGAAGCTGCAACTGCTCTTTGGCGTTGAATTAGGAGCGGGGCCATGTTACTCTCCGGTCGCTACTTCGCGCGATTTGCGTCCACATTAACCCTTTCTCTCTTAAGTCTTAATATGAGCGCAGCACCTAAAAGTTTGAGGCGATCAACGTCACGTGCCACCACACGCCGCCCGGGTAAAGCGGCGGCGAAAAAGCGTGTCGCCAGTCCTAGGGCGCAGCGGCCTAAGGCGAAACGGGCTGTCGCTCAAAAATCAGTCGCAAAGAAACCTGCAAAGAGTAAACCGGCTCCCAAGAAGAAACTAGTCTTAAAGAAAGCGACCAAATCCAAGGCTGCACCGGCATCACGATCGAAAGTGAAAGCTGCGCCGCGTACTGCGCTCGCGAAAAAGGCTTTGTCGCCTGTTAAGAAAGCCACGCGAAAAGAGAGCATTGCCCCAGGAGTCAAAAAGACGCAAAAACTTGCGGCTGCGCGCGCCCAACGTCCGGCTCCGGTTGCACCACCTCCTCCCCGTCAACCGACTGTGGCTGAATCCGCGGCGCTGAAAGCTTTCGAGCGCGCCCACAAAGAATTCATGCACGGCCGTTTCGGAGAAGCGCGCAATCAGTTTCGAGCCCTGTTGGAGAAATACTCCCAGGTTTCGGAAGTAGCAGCTCGCGTGCGAACGTATCTGGCGGTTTCGGAAGCACGTTTGCGGACGGAAACTATGCTGCCGCGCGATGCCGATTCGCTCTATGATCGCGGCGTCATCGAACTCAACCGTGGCGAATATGTTGCGGCCCAGGAAATGTTTGAGCGAGCGCTCAAGCGAGAGCCGGAAGCTGCGCACATCCATTATGGTCTCGCCGCCACGCGCGCTCGTCTCGGCGCTCTTGATCTCGCCTTGCAGTCTCTTCAACGCGCGCTCGATTTGCAGCCGACCTTGCGCGTACGTGCTCAGCATGACCACGATCTTACATCCCTCCGCAACGATCCTGATTTTGACAGGCTGGTTTTTCAACCGCGGCCTTAAGTGTGCGAGTAATTCCCTACCAGCCCGTTTCATCTCCAAATGACTATCTAGTTTCAATGCCTTCGTCTTTTAGGTATGATTCTGCGCTGAGCATCGAGTTGAGCGCGCTGTTCCGGAGAGTCTGAATTGCACGATCCATTTGAAGAAAACCCCGGTCTCAACCTTGTTGCGCTTGGCGGCGGGACGGGTCTTTCGACACTGTTAGCAGGCCTGAAGCGGTTAGTTGGCGAACGGCAATCAAAAATATGGCTGCAGAACCTTTCAGCCATAGTCACGGTTTCGGACGACGGCGGCAGTTCAGGACGCTTGCGCGAGGAGTTGCAGATGCTTCCCCCAGGGGACATTCGCAACTGCATGATTGCGCTCTCCGAAGATTCCACTCTTCTATCGCGTCTGTTTCGCCATCGCTTTAGCGGCAGCGGCGAACTGGGTGGGCATAGTTTCGGTAATCTTTTCCTGGCTGCGCTAACCGAAGTAACCGGTGATTTCACTGAAGCCGTCCGACTGTCGTCTGAGGTGTTGGCGAGCAAAGGCCATATCTTCCCAGCCACAATTAGCGATGTTCGGCTGGTAGCCGAACTGGAGGACGGGACCGAAGTTCGGGGAGAAACACACATTACTGCATCGCGGGCCGCCATTCGACGCCTGCGTCTTGAGCCTGAACAATGTTTGCCTCTGCCTGAAGCCCTGCGCACGATCCGGAACGCGGACGTGATTACGGTTGGCCCTGGATCGCTCTACACGAGCATCCTGCCAAATCTTCTGGTGGCGAAAGTTTCCCAGGCGATAGGCGAAAGTCGGGCCACGAAGATCTTCATCTGCAACCTAATGACTCAGCCCGGCGAAACAGACAACTACTCTGCTCGACAGCACCTGGAAACGGTCAAGAGTTACGCCCCCGAGATTCATTTTGATTTTGTCGTCGTCAATGACAAACGCATTACTCCAGAACAAGTTGAGCGGTATGCACTTGAGGGTGCACAACAGATTGGTATTGATGATGATCTGCTTGAGTCAATCGCCGACCTGCTCGATCGATCAACTCGCGTCATTCGCGCCAACCTTCTCGAAGACGGAGAAAAGGTGAGGCACGACTCAAGACTACTCGCCAGCATCGTGATTGAGTGTAGAGAACAAGCCTGCGCGCAATCGGTCGTGCCCGCATAACTATGGAGCCCATTGAACATATGGAGACGGCTCCGTTAGTCAATAGAAACAACCAGTCGCTTGAAGTCCTCGTTCTCGCCGCCGGTCTCGGGACGAGAATGAAATCAGGCAAAGCCAAGGTGCTGCATGAGCTAGGTGGCTCGCCGCTGATAGCCTACGTCTGTCGAGCCGCGCAAGCGCTGTCACCTCAACGCATCTACGTCGTCGTTGGACATCAGGCCGCGGAAGTCGAAAAGGCCGCGAGAAATGAAGTCGCTGAGCTGGCCCAGTTTGTCAGGCAATCCGAACAACGCGGCACCGGCGATGCCGTGATGTCCGCCCGAGCGCAACTTGAAAACTCAGAGTCTCTGGTCCTGATTCTTTCTGGCGACGTCCCGATGATCCGTGCTGAAACGCTGCAAGCCTTCATCGATCACCATAGTGCGACCGGCGCGTCTTGTTCGATTCTGAGTGTTCGACTCGAAAACCCGGCGGGCTATGGGCGAATCATTCGCGATGAAGGTGAGCTATTCGTCAAAATTGTGGAGCAAAAGGACGCCACGCCCGACGAACACAAGGTCAAGGAAATCAACTCCGGAATTTACTGCTTCACCGCAAACAAATTGTTTGCCGCTCTCAAGCGAGTCACGCCTTCGAATAATCAGGGCGAGTTCTATTTGACGGATGCACCGGAAGTGATGCTGGCCGACGGAGAAAAAGTAAACGTTTACCTTCACGGGGATGCCCGAGAGGTTTCCGGCATCAACACCCGGGCTGAACTCGCGGAGTTTGAGAATCTGATTCGCCGCGCCACAATCAGGCGACTGATGGTCGATTCTGGAGTCACGTTTATTGATCCTTCCAACTCTTACGTCAGCGCGCAAGCCACTCTCGGGGCCGACTGTGTAATCTATCCCGGGGTTTCGATCGAAGGTAATTCGACTATTGGAGAAAATTGCGAAATTCGATCTGGAACCCGGATTACAAATTCTCGACTGGGAGACAATGTGATCATCAAAGATCACTCTGTGATAGTCGACTCAGTGATCGGTTCGGGATGTTCCGTTGGGCCCTTTGCTCATCTCCGCATGAATAGTGTGCTGGAAGAGAGCGCGGCAGTCGGGAATTTCGTTGAAATGAAAAAGTCCCGATTGGGCGGAAGCTCAAAGGCGATGCACCTCACCTATCTGGGCGATGCAACTATCGGCCAGCGCACAAACATCGGCGCCGGAACAATTACGTGCAATTACGACGGCAAGAACAAGCACGAAACGATTATCGAAGATGAAGTGAAGATTGGTTCAGATACGATGCTGGTGGCGCCTGTCACCGTCGGAAAGGGCTCGGTGACCGGCGCCGGATCGGTAGTGACCCAGGACGTTCCGCCGGACACGCTCGTCGCCGGCGTCCCGGCCGTTATCAAGAAAAAACTAAAGAATAGTGATGAGTAGTGAGTGATGAGTAATGAGCAAAACCGAACCAGGACTCCTAATTCATCACTCATCACTCACCACTCATCACTGAGAGAAAAATTATGTGTGGAATTGTTGGTTACGTTGGAAACAAGCAGGTTGTGCCGTTAATTATTGACGGACTCCGCAAGCTCGAGTATCGGGGCTACGACTCCGCCGGCATCGCCGTGGTTAATGAAAGCCACGAGCTGCAAATCCGTCGCGCTGAGGGGAAACTGCGAAACCTCGAGGAAGTTATTCGGCTTACTCCGCTGGATGGAACTTACGGTATTGGTCACACACGCTGGGCCACACACGGTCGGCCGACGGAAGAAAATGCCCACCCCCACCGCGATTGCTCCGGGCGCATTGTCGTAGTTCATAACGGAATCATTGAAAACTATCTTCAACTCAAAGATCGCCTGCGCCAGACTGACCATCAGTTTGTTACGGAGACGGACACCGAAATCATCGCTCATCTAATTGAGGAGTATTTGAAGGAGGACCACAACTTCGAAAAAGCGGTGCGACGGGCCATGCTCGATCTTAGAGGCATCTTCGCCCTTGCAATTATAAATTCCGACGAGCCGGACACGATCATCGCGGTCAGACAGGGCCCACCGGTCGTGATCGGTTTGGGCGATCGTGAATTCTTTGTCGCTTCCGACATTCCGCCGATTCTGCAACACACCCGGGACGTCTTCTTTCTCGGCGATGGCGAGATGGCAGTCATCAATCGTGATGCGGTTCGGGTGACTGACTTTGAAGCAAACTCCGTCCAGCCTGCGATTCAGCGAATCACCTGGGATCCGATCATGGCGGAGAAGGGTGGCTTCAAACATTTCATGCTCAAGGAGATTTACGAGCAACCGCGCAGCGTTCGCGACACCGTCCAGGGACGTATCTCACTCGACACCGGCCGGGTTTTTCTCGACGAGATGAAAAACATTACCGAAGCCGACTTTAAACGGTTCACATCTATCAAAATCGCTGCTTGTGGCACCTCGTGGCACGCTGGCCTCGCCGGCAAATACATGATTGAACAGCTCGCGCGAATTCAGGTCGACGTGGATTACGCTTCCGAATTCCGATATCGCGAACCGGTGATGGATGAAAACACACTGTTGCTCGTTATCTCCCAGTCTGGTGAAACGGCCGACACGATTGCTGCGCTGCGCGAAGCCAGCAAACTCGGCGCGAAGGTCCTGGCCATCTGCAACGTGCAGGGATCGATGATTGTACGCGAAGCTGACGGAACGATTCTGACCCACGCCGGCCCTGAAATCGGCGTGGCTTCGACCAAAGCTTTCACCTGCCAGATGATTGCGCTTTACCTGCTCGGCCTCTATCTGGGCGAACTCCGCGGCACGCTTTCAGCCGAGGAAGCCATGCACCACGCTCAACAACTTGCCGAGTTGCCGGTCAAACTTGAACATTTGCTAAGTGAATCAGACCATCTTGAGGAATTGGCGAAAGAGTTTTTCCGTGCAACAGACTTCTTGTATCTCGGCCGCGGCATAAACTTCCCTGTCGCGCTTGAAGGCGCCTTGAAACTAAAAGAAATTTCCTACATTCACGCGGAAGGTTATCCAGCGGGCGAAATGAAGCATGGACCAAATGCTTTAATTGACGAACGTCTGCCAGTGCTTTTCATCAACACGCGAGAAGAAGGCAACCGTTTATCGGAGTTACGTTATGAGAAGACGCATTCAAACATTGTCGAGGTTAAGGCGCGTGAGGGTATTGTAATTTCAGTCTTAACTGAAGACGACTCGATGTCGTCCACCATGTCGGATCACGTAATCAGCATTCCACCATCGAGCGATCTGCTGTCGCCAATCCTTTCAGTTATTCCACTTCAGCTACTGGCCTATCACATTGCAGTCCGCCGTGGATGCGACGTCGATCAGCCTCGCAACCTGGCAAAGTCTGTGACGGTTGAGTGACCTTGGCGGGAAGTTCTTTCGTGTGACCTTTCGTGTGACTTAGGGTTTCGTGGTTCGTTTGTTTCGAACCGCAGGGTGACGATCCACAAAATTACAGGAAACCTCACGAACAAACTCAACAGTGGCAATCGATCGCGACCACCCAGTGCTCGCTATGCCTCTTCAACAACTTCGCAGCCTCTGTTATCCAGGCCTCCCGATCTTTTTGCTCGCAATCAAACCATTCACCCTCGGGGGTCAAGATTGCGTAGGGAACCAAATCTTGCGGGACCTCTGCGGCAAGACGAATGTTGTCCTCTGGTTTGACGACGTCGAGACCGTACCTAACCTGGAACTCAGCTGGCGTTAAGTTGTACATCGGGGCAGCTCCGTAGATTTGACCGTCATAACGCCCTCCGGTTGTGAACCCATCACACTTGGGTTCTGAGGTTCGGTCGGCGCGGCCCTCATCAAAATATGGCCACATCAATACGTCTGCCCTGCGCTCAACATCCGCTGCCTCACGCTCAACCAGCACGAAGGTTAGAAAGTGACTCATTTACTTTTGCGTCTGTCGCAGCGCTCGCTGCTTCTCCTGTTTCAACAGTTCCTTCTTCCGCTCAAGTCCCCAACGATAACCACCAAGGCTCTTGTCTTCGCGAATCACTCGGTGACACGGGATTACGAGTGCCACAGGATTCGTAGCGCAGGCACGAGCCACGGCGCGCACCGCTTTCTGCTGACCAATCGCCCGTGCCACCTCGCTATAAGAAAATGTTCGCCCCAATGGAATGGCGCGAAGCCGATCCCAAACCTGGCGTTGAAATGCCGTTGCCTGAATATCGAGAGGTAGATCGATGTGCGGCGCTTTCCCATCCAGATGATCCACTACAGCGCGAATTGCCGAGCTCAACTTTTTTTCATCACGCTGAAACTCAGCTGCCGGAAACTCCCGTTTGAGGTCAGATTCTAATCCAGCTTCCGAGTCGCCGAGTTTTACAGAGCAGACGCCCTTGCCCGTGGCCGCAACCAGGAGACTGCCAAGCGAGCAATCAACGATCGCATAATTGATCGTGGCCCCCCGGCCACCTTTGCCGTAGGTCGCCGGCGTCATGCCCAGTTTGGCCGCCGCCTGCTCATACAAACGGCTGCTTGATCCGAAGCCGGCGTCATACATTGCTGTCGTAATCGATTTGCCTGCCTGCGCGCCGCCCTTGAACCGGTTTACGCGTGAGTTTTCGGCATACTGGCGCGGCGTAATCCCCATAACTTTCTTGAAGGTCCGTTGCAAATGAAATGCACTGACGCCCGTCTCCGCGCCCAACGCCGCGAGAGTCGTGGTCTCACTATCTGCGTCGTCGAGCAAACTGCAGACACGTTTCACGAGATCCACCTGCAAATCGTTAACTGCCTTCTCGCGAGGATGACAACGCTTGCAAGCCCTAAACCCAGCTTGCTCGGCCCCCTCCGGCAACTCAAAAAACGATACGCGCTCCCGCTTGGGACGCCGCGAAGGGCACGACGGACGGCAGTAGATTTTTGTAGAGCTAACTGCGAATACAAAGTCCCCATCTCGGAGGGCATCTTTCAATAGCACCGCCTGCCATTTTGCTTCATTCTCGTCCGGCAAAAGATTGAGTTGTTCCTTCATTACTGCGCTCATCATAGCACCTCCGCAAAGTTCGTTTCGCTCTCAACGAAGCGATATTAGCGAGCTTCTTACGGCGGTTCTATCCGATTCTTGCGGGCAAATTAGTGAACGGTAAGCAGTAAGCAGTAAGCGGTACGCCGTGAGTTGAGCAGCGAGCAGTCTCGAGTATGGCTTTGACAATGCTGGATAGGATGCTTAAATGCATTTCACCCCGCATTTAAATCGACTCCTTCAAACAAGATTCTCCGCTTTGGATCTTCTAACAATCTAGGAAAGGGCTCAACCATGGACAAACCTCATAAGCGGCTGCTTGCATGGCAGAAGAGTATGGATCTAGTTGTCGAAGTATATGAACTAAGCAAACACTTTCCACCCGAAGAACGATACAGTCTTACCTCCCAACTTCGTCGGGCTTCCATTTCAGTCCCGTCGAACATTGCAGAAGGAGCTGCAGGACGCTCGATCATGCAATTCCAGAATTTCTTGTCGATCGCCCTCGGATCGTTGAATGAGATTAGTACCCAACTTGAAATCGCATACCGCCTCGGCTACCTTGAGAAAGACAATCTGGACAAAACGGAAAGTCGTGTCGATGAATGTTTGGCGTTAACTTATGGGTTGCGCAAAAGCGTGATTGGAAAAAGTCCCCGGTAGGCTCGCCCCAGATTCTGCTGACCGCTTACTGCTTACTGCTTACTGCTTACTGATTTCCAAATGACTGACTTTCTGTCCTCTCTTAATCCCGAACAACGCATTGCGGTTGAACACGCCGACGGCTCTCTGCTCATCCTCGCAGGCGCCGGCTCCGGCAAGACGCGTGTGATCGCGCACCGCATCGCCTATCTGATCGCTGAAAAAGGCGTGATGCCGTGGAACATTCTGGCCGTCACCTTCACCAACAAGGCCTCGCAGGAAATGAAGCTGCGCGTACAAAAGCTGCTGCGTGACGAGCAACTCTCCAGTTGGCCGACGGTCTCTACATTTCACAGTCTCTGCGTGCGCATCCTGCGTCAGGACATCGAAAAACTCAACGACAAGTACACGCGCACTTTCACGATCTACGATCAGGACGACTCGCTAAAATTAATCAAGAACAGCATCAAGGACCTTGGCCTTGACGAAAAGTATCTGGGCCTCCGTGCCACCCAGTCTGCTATCAGCTCTGCCAAGAACCGCGGCGAAGATGTAGACGCTTTTGCCGCGCGCTCGGAATACGTAGACGAAAAACGGGCGGGCCAGGCCCGCGTCTATTCCGCTTATGAAGAACGCCTGCACGCGAACAACGCGCTCGACTTCGACGATCTGATGATCAAAACGGTGCGACTGCTGCGCGAAGTTCCCGAGGTGCGCGAAAAGTACAACAATAAGTTTCGATACATCCTGGTGGACGAATATCAGGACACAAACTCGCTTCAGTTTGCCCTGATCAGTTTGCTGACTGAGAAACAGCAGAATATTTGCGTAGTCGGAGACGAGGACCAGTCGATCTACAAGTGGCGCGGCGCTGACATCACCAACATTCTCAACTTCGAGAAACACTTTCCAAACACTCAGACTATCCGCCTGGAACAGAATTATCGTTCGACCCAAACAATTCTTGACGTCGCCGGCGCCGTCGTGAAACACAATATCGAGCGCAAGGGTAAGAACCTCTGGACTTCAAACCCGAAAGGCGAGCGTGTTCGTTATTACCAGGCGTTTGACGCGGAATCTGAAGCGCGTTTTGTGGCCGGAAAAATTCTCGAGCACCGCCGTGATGAGTACGACTTGCGCGCCGCGGTTTTGTATCGCACAAATTCCCAGTCGCGTGTTTTTGAAGAATCCATGCGCCGCTCGGGTCTTCCCTATAACATCGTCGGCGGTTTTTCGTTCTACGAGCGCATGGAAGTGCGCGACATTATCGCGTACCTGAAGCTTGCGCTAAATCCGGATGATTCGATTGCGTTGCAACGGGTCATCAACAGTCCACCGCGCGGCATCGGCAAACAAACTCTGGAGGAACTCGATCGCCGCGCAAGCGATTACGATCTGCCGCTATGGGAAACGATCCGCCTCGTAATCGAGCGGCCGGACAGCCTCAGCATGCGCGCCGTCTCCGCGCTGCGTAGTTTCCGGCGCCTTATCCTGCGCCTCGGCGAAATGGCTGGAACCGTCCAACGCCCAACGTCCAATGTCCAAAGTGAAACGCAGGACGGTTTTTTCAAAACCGGGAGCGACGGCGACTCTGGCAGTAGCCCGACCGTGAGGGAGGGCTCATCTCCACCCGAAATCCGAAATCCGAAATCCGAAATTCTTAGCGACAACTTTGTCTCAGATATCGTCAAAACCGCCATCCTCGACACCGGTTACGAAAACGCTTTGAAGTCTGAGAAGACCGATGAAGCCGACGCGCGGCTGGAGAATCTGCAGGAGCTCGTTAACGCCGCCGTCGATTACGACGAACTCGGAGTGGAAGGCCTGCGTGAGTTTATTGATCACTCCGCGCTCGTTTCTGATACCGATCAGTACAAGGGCGATGCACCTGTCACCCTGATGACCGCGCATTCCGCCAAAGGCCTTGAGTTCCCTCTGGTATTCATCGTCGGACTCGAAGATGGATTGTTTCCCCATTCGCGTTCAGCCACCGACCCGGCAGAGCTCGAAGAGGAACGCCGCCTCTGCTACGTGGCTATGACGCGCGCGGAAAGGTTTCTCTATGTCACGCATGCAATGAAGCGTCGTGTGTATGGCGAAGAGTTGACGTCGGAGCCTTCGCAGTTTCTCAACGAAATGCCCCTCGATCTAATTGAAGATCTGTCTCGCGGCAACTCATGGCTTTCATTCGCGCGAGGTTCGTCCGCAATTGACTACGAGCACGGCGAATACCGGCGGACTGGGGCCGCGGGCGTCTCGCCCGGAATGAGCGCAGCAGGCGCGAACAGCCGGAGCGCGCGCAAGGAGACATCCAACTACACCGGCAAGACGTACAATACGACCGACTCAATCGCCGAGTTCTTCAAGCAGCGCTCCGCTCAGCTAGGCAACACCAGCGGCAGTTTCCAGCGACCCGAAAAGCCAGTCCAAAGTCCAAAGTCTAAAGCCCAGCACCCGACACCTGACACCCAACACCTGGGTGATTTCGTCCCCGGTTCCTACGTGATGCACGCCAAATATGGCCGCGGCCTGGTACTGCGCCGCGAAGGCGTCGGCGACTCAATGAAGCTGACAGTCACCTTCCCTGGCTATGGCCAAAAGAAACTCGTTCAGAAATACGCCGGCCTGGAGAAGGCGTGAAAAGATCAATGAGTTATAAGTGATGCGTACTGAGTAATGAGGGTTCCGCCGTTTCAACTCATCACCCATCACCCATCACCCATCACCCATCACCCATCACTCATCACCCATCACCCATCACTCATCACTCATCACCATCACTCATCACTCATCACTTTCCCCTGCCATCCCATATCGTCTCACCCGCGAATCATATCGTTACGCTTCACTACTAAAACCTGCCTCCGATGGTCCAATCGCTTTTGGAATAGAAGTTGCCAAAAAGAGCGCGCAAACTCCTCCCCGAGCCGGCAGTAGAACAGAAAGGGACACCAATGAAAGTAAATTATAGAAGCGTGGCAACTTCGTCAGCGCTGGGGCTCGCCTTGCTAATTGGCGCCTCAGACGTGACGAACGCGCAGGGCCGCCGCGGGCGCGGGGAGCGTGGCCAGGAAAATCAGGATCAAAACTCACAGCGTCAGGCCGAACGTGAATCACGCCGGGCCGCGCGTCCACAACAAAATCAGGAACAACAGCAAGCCCGGGAAGCGCAGCGGGCTCAGCGCGAAGCTGAGGCCGGGGCACGTCGCCAGGCTCAACAGCAACAGGCCGCAGCCGCGCGCGCCGAACAGCAACGACAGCGCGAGCCACAACGCGCGCCTCGGGTTGAGACATTGCCCTCGGGCGAAGTTCGCATGCACATCCCAAGCGAACGCCAACGCGGCGGGCAACGGGAACAAGTTGAACGAAACCGGGATCGCGCTCGACAAAGTCAGGACGCGCAGCGAGCCGAACAACTGCGGATTGAGCGTCAGCGAGCGCAGCAGCAAAATCAACGGGAAGAACTGCAGCGCAATCAACAGCGCGAACAGCAGGATGCCGTTCGTCGTCAACGATCTGGCCGCGACTGGGGTTCGGGTCGCACAAATAACGGCGCCAACAATTTCCCTAATAACGGCTCCAATAATCGGGGCGACTGGGATCGAAACCGAAGCTCGAACAATGGCCAACGCGACTGGCGTTCACATCAGGATCGTCGTGCCAGCCAGTATCGTCAGGAAATGCAGCGTCGTCAGAGTTGGGCAGTGCAACGACAGCGAATTCTCGAACAGCAACGTCGCCGTGCGCACTTGCTTTACCAGCAAAGATATTGGGAGCGCGTGCGACAGGATCAACTTCGGCTGCAGAGCTGGCGCTACAGCGACTACGGAGCAAACAACTATCGCTATTCGCGGGGCGGCAGTTATTACGAAACCAATAACTACGGCGCCGAGATGCTGCGCCAAGCAATCAATCGTGGTTATGAAGAAGGCTACCGCGCCGGCCAGGCCGACCGGCAGGATGGCTGGGGTTTCAGTCCGCAGGATGCCATCGGTTATGAAGACGCGAGCTATGGTTACGATGGTTACTACGTGGACATGGGCGAGTATCAACATTACTTCCGAGAGGGCTTCCGTCGCGGTTATGAGGACGGCTATCACAGCCGTTCGCAGTATGGTCGATACTCAAACGGCAGCGCGAGCATCCTCGGCACGATTCTGGGAGCAATCCTGAATCTGCAGTTGATGGATTAGAAGAGCAAACAGCAAACAGTAAACAGCAGTCAGCAGGAAAGAAGGGGCGTCACTCGTGGACGCCCCTTTCTCTATTCCGCTAACGACTTCTCCGCGGCTGATTGCTGACTGTTGTTTGCTGACTGCTGTTTGCTGTTTGCTGTCGTACTATTCTTCCAACATCTTCCCCGAAAACAATTTCTCACCGCCGAGCGACGTATAAAACCCGTAAGCGGCAAGCGCGATGCAGATGACGAGGGAGATGGTGAAGTCGAATGCGTACCATGCGGTGAGTTCAGTTGTCATCGGGTAGAAAACCGCGAGATGGGAAAAGAAGACTGCCGAAATCAACGCCAGCAGGCCGTAGCGTTTAAGCGAGAACACAAGCAGGAAAGCTGCCAGCGCCGGAAACGGAGACATGATCAGGCCCACCTGAGAAATAAGCGTCGTCAACAAGGCGACCAGTAACCATAGCGTGAACAGTGCCAGCCGCTCGCTCCGCATGATCACGATGAATAGCAACAGCAGAAAGAGGGAGATGAACCCTTGATAGAGGCCGGCCGAGAGCTGGGAAACGAAACGCTGAATGAATAGATCGTTGCCGAAGGCAAAGCTTCCTGGATTCATTACTAGGCCGGAGGCTTGTCCAATCAGTTGCGGACCCGCGTGGGCAAGTTTGTGAACAAGTATGACGGCCGCTCCTATGACCGCTCCAAACAGTATGTCGCGCCCCACCAGTGGATCGCGGTAGTCACCCGCGAGCAACCGGCTCCAGGAGATAATCCAACCGGGCCAACGCCGGCGCACAAACGGTTCCAGTGCGACATAGAGCACCCAAAGAAACCCCGAACTGAGCAGGGATGTTGACAGATGAAGCAGCAACAGATCCAGTTCGCGCGCGGGCAAACCGTTGTGATGTTCAACGAACAGCCAGACCAGCATGCTTGCAGTGAAGTAGACGAGGGCCACGCGCGTGGCGCCGCGGCGGTCGCCCCTCCCCAGCCGCAAATTTCTACGCGCCAACACCACACCCCCGACCAGCGTAGTGAGCAGAATTGCAATGAGCAGGATAACCAGCGCGCGGTGGCCGCCGCTTTCAGGCGGCTGCTCCTGACGCGAGGGCTGGTCCCACGGATAAATAGTTTCAAAATAAACCAGCTTGCCGCGAAACGCCGCGGCTTCGACAAGGGTTTTTAGTTCCGGATGGGCCGGGTCTGGCCCGACCCAGGCGGCGCGCGCATCGTAGGCGTGCAGCGGCACGGAGGTTGAAGCCGTTGGCTGGAAGTTTGCGATGTCCAAGCCTGCTTCGCGAAAAACGAGCGCCCAATCAGGCTGGGAAGTTTCTTTTGGATCAGGCGGAGGCTCTCGTTGGGGCGGCACTCCGACAAACCAATGCAGCCGTCCCTTCATGTCCAAAAAGACGCTGACCATTCCTGAAACGTCCAGCGCCGGCTTGTCCACCTCGATATCTTCAAACGTCGTGAAGTAGCGCGGACTCTGCCGGTACCAGTAGCGATACGGGCCAGGGCCGTCAGTGCGCATCTTTTGCCAGCGCGTGGACGACTGATCGTGCTCGGCGATGTAATTGAGATAGTCCACTTTGAGGACTACTCCATCGGAGCTGTCCAGTGGCTCCGCCGTGTAGCCCAGCTTCGTGATTACGTCGCGCGCACGCGCGCGCAACACTTCCGGCGATTCGTTGAGGGGCGCCATGCGATAGATAGCTGTGTACTTCGTTAACCACATGCCAAGCGCCAACAGCGCCAGGAATGAAACGAAGAGCGCGCCCGCAATCGCCGGACGAAGAATTCCCTGCTTGGGCGCCGCGGCAACCATCTCCGGCGAAGGCGTTTCACCGGCAGCGAGAGCCGCGGCGATTGGATCGCCACCCGGAAGCGCAGCAGCCACTTGTAACGCAGACGACGGGCGCTCAGCCGGATCAGTCTGGATACAACGACCAATTACCTTCTCGACGAGCGGATCGAGATCTTTGACGAGCGAGCCCGCGCTGGTTGGCGAGGTATTACTGCGGCGAAGCTTGAGCAACTCGCCAAGTGTGGGGGCGTCGAAGGCTTTCGTGGCTGTAAAGAGTTCGTAAAGCAACAAGCCGAGTGAATAAATATCTGTCCTAACCGTTTGCTCTTTTCCTTCAAGTTGCTCCGGGGCCATATAAGCCGGAGTGCCGGCCGCGAGTTCGTTCTCGGCAAACTCCTCTGAGAGTCCGGCCAGACCAAAGTCGAGAATGCGCGCGTTGCCATCGCCATCGATCATCACGTTGGCCGGTTTCAGATCGCGATGCAACACACCCGCGTCGTGCGCGGCAGCAAGGCCGGCGCAAATCTGTCTCGACAACTGAATTGCCTTGTCGGAAGGGATACGACCGATGCGCCGCAGCAGCGAAGAGAGTTCCTCGCCCTTGATATATTCCATCGAGAGGAAGTGACGACCATCAACCTCGCCAATGTCGTAAACGCGGCAGACGTTTTTATGACTGACCTGACGCGCTACCCGCACCTCGCGATGAAACCGCGCGAGCGCGGCGCCGTCAGTAGTGAGGTGCTCCGGCAAAAACTTGAGCGCCACCGCCTGGCCCAGCTTCAAATCATCCGCGCGGTAGACCTCGCCCATTCCGCCTTTGCCGAGTAGCCCAACGATGCGATACCGCTCCGCGATTATTTCACCCGGCACAAACCGCGCGTTATCGATGGAGTCGTATGAAGTGGCGCTGCGTGCAGTCTGGTTTCGTGAGGTTGCTCTTTTCCCAAGGTCAATCGGCTGGGCCGAATCAATAATCCGCGTGGGCGCATCCGCCGAGTTGGGAGAGTTATCCGAGTCTTCCTGCGATGGATCCTTCGACATTGGCCGCGGATTCTAGCATCAAGGTCGAGCCGCGAGCACGTAATAATCCAGTGAGAGTCGCTGGACTTCGGGTCGAGAGCTTCTGTTGGTGGTAGTGCCTACTGAAAGTGTTTCGAGTGTTAACCTTTAAATACCGGCTGTCCGCCGAGCTGCACACCGTCCACTGCTCACTTCTTTATCTTCTTCTCTAGCCAATCCGCGATCGCCGTGATCACTTGATCCGGAATTTGGCTCGCGTTCAGCGACCCATACTCGCTTTCGGCGCCGGTCTTGGCCGGCAAAAACATATGGTTGAGATTGGGGAAACTGGTTAACGCAACGTCTTTGTGGCCAGCCGCCCTGGCTGTCTCGTCGAGCATAGTTGCCTGATCGGCAGTCACTTGCCGATCCAAGGCGCCCTGGATAATCAGGATGGGCTGCTTCACGTCGCGAATTGTCGGCAACGGATCGTATTTTAGAAACCATCGGGTCCAGGGACCATCGAGGAGGCGAATGATCTGAGGATATTTTGAGAGGTCGGCCCCTCCCTCAAGCAAGGCACGCAGAGCTGCATCAGTTTCCTTATGCTTCTTTTCCCGTGCTTCACTAGTCGACTTGGGATCGTTGTCGATCTCGTAATTCAACTGAAAACGAAGAACGTCTTCACCGCGCTTCGCCGTTGCTGCTAGAAGTACGATAGCCTTAACACGTTTGTCAGACGCGGCGACGAGTGGGGCGATCACACCACCTTCGCTATGACCAACGATCGCAATTCGATCCGGATCGATGTCAGGGCGCGAACGCAGGTAAGCAATTTGTGCGCGGACGTCATCGGCGAAATCCAGTGTCGTGGCCTTTGCAAGTGTGGACATGCCGGTGGATTCGCCGACGCCTCGGTCGTCTGCGCGCAGGACGGCAATGCCGCGGCTGGCCACCGCTTCAGCAATTTGTCTAAACGGACGATACTGCTCCAGGCCCGGCAGGTTAAGTTCGGAATCCCGCGTCTGCTGACCCGACCCAGTGCTCATGACAATCGCGGGCACGCGACCCTTTGCATTTTTCGGCACCAGCAATGTCCCAGCTAACACCAGATCTTTGGCTTTGACTTTCACTTCTTCAGCCGTGAACGGCGCGTCAACCGGCGCGCTGTAGTCAGGCACGAGTCCCTTGACGGAAGCGAGCTTTGCGCGCAACGGTCCGCCAAACGACTGAAGATCTTCGCGCACGACAATAATGTTCTGGGCCGGAGAATAAAGCAGTGCGACACGACCACTGTCGTCGCTCCATAAGATGAGTGTGGATGGTCCAAGTTGCAGAGAATAACGATTGAACGCAGCGGGTGCGCCGGCGACAAGCCCGACCGGTACGACTTCGTCACGCGCGGTGCGTTCGATAGTCACGTCACCCTGAGGGAAGAGCGGGATCTTTTGTGGCCCACCTTTGGCCTGTTCGTAACGCGCCAGCAAAAACTGATAAGTGAAAGTGACATTGGGAACAAAAAGCACTCCGCCGTTATAGGGCACCTGGGTGGACTGACCATTGTTGACCACGGTGGCGACGACAGGAGTCTTGTCGTCCATGTGAGCTCCAATGGGTCTTTTGATAGTGATAACCTGATCAAGAGTTTGGCCGCCGGCTGGGCCTTTGATAGTGAGCTCCACCTGCCGCCCTGAGGCGTCCGTTTGAATAGTCGTGGTCAAGTCCATAGGCGGACCTGCTACGTCCATTTTGGTATTGCCCGTCGCCGTCACGGCCAGCCCTGGCTTCATTGAGGGACGCGTGTCCGAGGGTGCACCAGCGCATTTGATCTCAAACGTTTCCCGCCCCAACGGCTGCGACCCCAGCGACATCAGGAATGTACCCGAGCCACAAATATCTGGGTGTTTGGGCACCTGTGCGACAGGTGTTTGTGCGGTAGCTGGTTGAGTAGTAGCAGGCAGCGCCGCGAGCGAAATCGTGAACAGGACGATTAGAATGTAGGTTTTCATTGGATCTAATACGCGCTTGGAGAGTGGAAGGTTTTTCCGGTGTTTGTTTACCTCCCCTTCCCTCTGGGAAGGGAACGAGGGGAAGGGTTTTAGCCCGAACTAAATCGTTACAAACCGGACACATGGTTTACGTGCTGCACCGAACCTAACTCCCACTCCCCAAAGGGAGACGATGATGTCTAAGTCTGTTGCCCTTTAAACACCGGCTGCCCGCCAAGCGATGTGTAGAACGCGAACGCCACTACCGCTCCTGCGACAACAAGCGCGAAGATTGAGGTTGAGGCGTACCAAACCGAGAAATCCGTCGTCATCGGAAAGTTGCTGAAAAGCGTGATGAAGAAGAGTGTCGCGGTGAGAGTTAGCAAGCCAAAGCGCGTGGCGGCGAGAATGAGCAGCGCCGCAAACACAGGCGCGTAAATTAAACTGAACTTTAAAGGCCGAGCGGTCAGAGTAAAGGCGATGGTAAACAATAGCCAGGCTGCCCCCAGCGCGAGCCAGTCGCGGCGCCGGAAAATCATGTGCAGCAATAGCAGCAGTAACATACAGGTGACGGAGAGGAAAACGATCAGTGTGATCCCGCTAAAGAAAAGTTCTCCCACTGCCTCACGCAATCCCAGCAAGGTATGAAGCGTGACTGGCTTTGGCGCTCGTAGATGCCCGAACCATCCCGGCGTCAGAGTCCAAAGATGGTTGACGACCATAATCGTCATTCCTATAGCCGCACCAATAAGAATGTCTCTCCCAATCAAGGGGTCTCGGAAATCACCCGCAAGCAGGCGGCTCCACGAAACCATTCGATGCGGCCACCAGCGTCGCACGTATGGTTCGAGCGCAAGGTAGAAAAGCCAGAGTAGGACGGTTGGCAGGAGAGCAAACTGGATCCCCAGCTGGAGAAGGTTTAATTCGTCGTCGGCTCCGAGATGGCGCGCGCGAAAAACCCAGGCAATCATCAGTGCGACAAAAATATATACCGCCAGCCTCGCGCCGCCTCTGCGATCACCCGAACCATCACGGAGATTTCTCCGGCCCAGTAATACTCCGATGATGAAGAACGCCAGCGTGGTCGCGAGGACGGCTGTAACAATAAGTTTTCCCAGTGCGGAGTCGGACTGCGGCTGGCGCAAGCCTCCGCGCGAATTCCATGGGTAAAGGATCTTAAAGAGGACGGGTTTGCCGGCGTAAGCCGCGGCCTCGATCCTGATTGGGATTGCGAGTTCATTCGATAGTTTGCCTTCCCATGCTGCTCTGGCGTCGCTATAAACTGGCGGCACCCACTCTGATGGCTTCGGAGTAAAATCTTCCTGTTTGAACCCGGCTTCGTCAAACAAGATAGACCAATCCGGCGTCGCAGCGACTTGACCCGCATCCTCCCTTCGCGGAGGGACAGCAAGAAACTCAACCAGCCTTCCTTTCGGATCCAGAAACACAGTAGCCATCCCCGGAACAGTTGCCGGCGGATCATTTGACGAAGCACGCACCGCCAACCTCGTTCGGGGAATTAGATAATCCGGGCTTTGTCGATACCAGAAAAGCATCGTGGCCGGTCGAGAGGTCGCCAGCTGACCGAGCAGTGCTGTGTTAGTAGTCTCGGCGTACCTGAGAGTTTCATAGTCATACGTTAATCCATAAGTGCTATCGCTGAACGGTGCGGTGTACCCGAGCTTCGTGACGATCGTGCGCGCTCTCTCCTGGAGCAACTCCGGCGATTTCTCGAGCGCGACGCGTCGATGCAGCTGCGTCTTTTCTGATAAGAATACGACTGCGATCGTGGCGACAAGAATGCCCGCCAATAACGAGATCGCGACGGCGGGTTTGAGAAATCCCTGACGTGGCGCCGCGGCAACCATTTCCGGCGAAGGCGTTTCACCAGCAGCGAGTGCGGCAGCAAGTGGATCGCCTCCCGGTAGCGACGCGGCCACTTCAAGCGCGGAAGCAGGACGCTTTTCGGGATCCTTTTCTATGCAACGAAGAATCGCGCGTTCGACGAGCGGATCGAGGTTTTGCACAAGCACCGAAGGAGACGTCGGTGTAGTGCCGCTGTTCCGCAGATTCAATAACTGCGGAAGCGTGGGCGCGTCAAAGACTTTCTTGCCCGTATAGATTTCGTAAATGACGAGACCGAGCGAATAGATGTCACTCTTGAGCGTTAACTCTTTCCCGGCGAGTTGCTCCGGCGACATGTAAGCGGGCGTCCCGGAGATTTCTCCCGTACTTCCCTCGTCTAACAAACCGGCGATCCCGAAGTCGGTGAGGCGCACGTTGCCATTCTCGTCAATCATGACGTTGGCAGGTTTCAGATCGCGATGCAGCACGCCTCTGTTGTGTGCGGCCGACAGACCGGCGCAGAGTTGGCGAGAGATATCAGTAGCTTTGTCGGAAGGAAGACGGCCGATGCGACGAAGTAGAGAGGAGAGCTCTTCGCCTTTAATAAACTCCATCGAGAGGAAGTGGCGCCCGTCCACCTCACCGATGTCATAAACCCGGCAAACGTTCTGATGCGACACCTGCCGCGCGATGCGGACTTCGCGATGAAAACGCGCGAGCGCCGCGCCGTCTGTCGTTAGATGGTCCGGCAGAAACTTGAGCGCCACAGCCTGGCCGAGTTTTAAATCATCCGCGCGATAAACCTCCCCCATCCCACCCTTACCGAGGAGACCGACGATGCGATACCGCTCGGCGACCATCTCACCCGGCACAAACCGCGCGTCGTCGATCGAGTCGTATGAAGTGGAGCTACGTGATGAGATTGAACTGCGTGATGATGTGGAGCTGCGCGATGAGGAGCCGCGAGCCGAGTACGCCCGCGTGGGAGGATCGTCTGATTTTGCATCCTTCGCCGCGCTACTGCTCTGGTCTGCCGAATCGATAATCCGCGTCGGCGCATCGTTAGACTCCGACTGCTCGAGTTGAGACGAATCAATAATTCGAGTCGGCGCATCCGCCGAGTCAGGTGCGTCTCTCTCGCCTTCCTGCGATGAATCCTTCGACATTGGCGGCGAATTCTAGCATCAGCCAGCGTGCCAACCCAGTGTTCGGTGGCGATTAAGGCTACTCCGGCTCTTTACTTGCATTGTCACTGATTTTTTCTGGACTAATTCCTTGCATCTGACATAAAGTCCGCAGCCTCGCAAGCAAAAGGAATTTTCCGAGCGTTGTGTCTCGGAAACTCAAACTCGAACTTTGTACTGTCTGACCGGGTTTCCGTTGATTCTCCTCCCAGCATCTTGAGAGTCTCAATCTAAGCCCCAACTAAGCACAGCCGACGCAGGGTTAGACCTTCACCCACTTAACCTAATGCGCCCTGGGGGGAAATGTTGATCCCTTCAGGGCGTATTGTTTATTCGCCATTGTTATTCGGCCACGGATGAACACGGATAATACGGATTCAGCTGCAGAGAATTAGTCGCGTTTTCTAATCCGTGTATATCTGTGTCGATCTGTGGCCCACGCTTGTTCGCGCTACGCGCTCATTGCGGGCGGGACGCCCGAGGTCCCAGTGGCCCCGGTCCCAGTGCCGGTCCCAGTGCCGGTCCCAGTGCCGGTCCCAGCGCAGTATCCGCTAGCAGGGCCCACCCGCTTACGCAGGTGGTTCTGACAGATCGCGCGTTTAGCCGCGGAGAAGTTCGTTGGCGACTTCGTTGGCGCCGAAGATCTTGCGCAGGATTTCGATCATGCCGCGAGAGTCGACTGATATCGCGCGGTTGACTGATTCGTCGTAATCGAAGTTTCCCACCAAAGATTGAATGTTGCCGTCGAAGATTAGTCCGACTAGTTCGCCGCGTTTGTTAATTGTCGGCGAGCCGGAGTTGCCGCCGATGATATCGTTAGTCGAAACGAAGTTGAACGGCGTACGCAGGTTGACTGCCGTTCGCTTAGCCGTCCAACGCGGCGGCAGGTTATAGGGAAACTCGCGGTTGAATTGTGCCGAACGCGAATAGAGTCCGCCGAGCGTAGTGAACGGCGCCACGAATTTCCCCTCCTCGCGATAGCCTTTCACCGCGCCGTAAGAAAGGCGCAGCGTGAAGGTGGCGTCGGGATACATCTTGGTTCCCTGTTGATCAAACTGCGCGCGGGCGACTTTCGCATAGTTTCCGCGTTCCACGGCCACCACTTCCTCTTCATAACGCTTGCGCACCTTGCGTGCTTCGTCGTCGATATTCTTCGCAAGTTCAATCATCGGATCGTCACCGCTATTGGTCATGCGTTCACCGGCGGTGGCAACCTGTTTGCGATAGGCGACGTCTTTCAGTTTCGTGCCACCAATCAACTCTGCAGCACGTGCTTCCGGAGTCTTGCCTTTGAGCACTTTCTTCACGAGCGGATGATTCGCGCCATACTCCTTTTGCATAAACGTGAGCGAATCCGCGAGCTTGAGCTTTTCGAAGTCGTCGTAAATCGGAGCGGTGGAATACAAACTAATCTCGAGTCCCGCGCGACGCGTGTCAGCATACTCAGGGAGACGCTTCGCATTTGGCTTTCCACTTTCCTCCGCGAGCCGCACGAGTGTGCGCGCGTAGCCGAACAGCACGGTGTTGAAGCCGGCGGCAAGATCGAGGAAGCGACGGTCGCGCTCGTAAAGCGCAAGGTCCTTGCGTCCCTTGGCAATCGCCACCCAGGCGTCGCCATATTCTTTGTTCTTCACCGGATCGGCTTCGACTGACCGTCTCAACGCCTGCTCGGCGAGGCGTTTCTTGTTCATGATCTTCGGATGGTTGAGACCATAAAGCTGGCCCTTGTAAACCTTGACCGAGTTCTCGATCGAATTGAGTTCACTTTGCGCGCGACGCGTCTGCTCTTCGCCCTCATTCATGTAGCGTTTGAGCATTGCGCGGCGCGATTCAAGCATGCGAATTACGAGCGGGATGCTGGTCTCACGCAATGATTCGAGATGGGCCACAGTGTTGAGTCGGGAAGTAGATCCTGGATGCCCGGTAACGAAAACCAACTCGCCGTCTTTCACTCCGGTCTTGGACCACTTGAAATAGTTGTCCACTTTCACTGGCTGGTCGTTTTCGTAGACGCGCACGAGCGCCATGTCGATATTGAAGCGCGGAAAATTGAAGTTGTCGGGATCGCCGCCGAAGAATGCCGCCTGAAACTCGGGCACGAACACGAGACGGACGTCGGTATACTTTTTGTAGCGATAAAGATTGTATTGGCCGCCCTGGTAGAGCGTGACCACGTCGCTGCGCAAACCGGTGGCGGTCGTTGACTCAGTTTCGATGCCGGTGATGGCTGTGCGTCGAGCAGTGTTTGCATCCGCCGCTGACATGCCTGCTTTCGCGGCGCCGTTAACGCGCTCGGTAACGTCTTCGATACTCATAAGGACGTTGAGCTCGAGGGCCGGGGCTTTGATCTCGTCGGTGCGGTTGCGCGCGACGAAGCCTTCCTTCGCGTAGTCCTTTTCCGGTGTGCTGACTTCAGCCACAATGTCTTCGACGATGTGATAATTTGTGAGCACCAGACCATCGGGCGAAACAAACGAACCGGAGCCGCCATTATTGAAGCGCACGGATGAGAGTTGGACTTTCTTCAGCCACTCGTCGGTGACGTCGAAACCATACTTTTGCTTGATGTCGTCTCGGGGAACGTTGTTGAAGGTCCACATTCCCTCGTCGAGTGCGGCGACGGGAATGGACTGGAAAGTGAAGACGGCGGCGATCAGCGCACACAGAAGTATTCTTGGTTTCATCATTGACCTCGCGAAGAGTTTTTGCGGGAGAAACGGCTAAAGATTTTGCTGGCTTTGCTTAACAAGGGGTGGTTGATTAAATAGTTTTGGGCTGGAGATTGTCAAGCGAGGGGCAGGCTCGGATGGTGTCCTGGTTTCAGTTTTCTCTGTGTAGCCTCCGTGTTCTCTGTGCCTCTGTGGTGAGCGATTGATGAGAAAGATTCACCACAGAGACACAGAGGACGCAGAGCATGCACAAGAGTTGTACGAATCAGCAGACTACCGGGTTCGCGCTTCGCGCTCATTGCGGGCGGGCCGCCCGCGGTCCCAGTGAAAGATCGAATGGTTAAGTCAGCTATAACTCACAGAAGAGAAGAGCCGAAGGCTCGGTTGTCGGCGTTTGCCCGAAAGTTGCTGGCAGAGTGGCGGCGGCTTGAGTTGCCGACCGAGGACGCGAGCGTCGTGGTGGCCGTGTCAGGCGGCGCTGACTCAACCTCACTTTTGCTCGCCCTGGACGAGTTAAGCAGGATTAACAAACTTCAGCTGAAGATTGTGGTCGCGCATCTGGATCACGGCCTGCGAAAGGAAAGCGGTGCAGATGCACGCTGGGTTAGGCAGATGGCAGAGTCCCTCGCTGGCGAAATCGAAGTTGTGAGCGGGAAGGTGGATCTAACGAAACCGAGCGCGAAAGCAGACGGTGCGTCCGAGACGAACCTTGAGCAGGCGGCGCGAAAGGCACGCTACCAATTTCTCGAGCGGACCGCGAAGCGAAAGAAAGCGCGTCTCATTCTGACGGCACACACGCTCGACGATCAGGCCGAAACAATTCTAATGCGTTTGCTGCGTGGAAGTGCTGCTGAAGGTTTGAGTGGCATCATCGCGGCGCGCCCGCTCACGCTAAACTCCGAGATTCAGTTAATTAGGCCTTTAATCTCCTGGGCACGCCGCGCTGATACCGAGCATTATTGTGTTCAGTGCAATGTCGATTACCGACACGACGAAATGAATCTGGATGAGTCGTTTTCGCGGGTACGCGTGCGAAAACAGTTGTTGCCGCTTATGAAGACGTTCAATCCGCGAATTGTCGAAGCCCTCAGCCGAACCGCGGCGCTGCTCAACGAAGATACGGAAGCGCTGGCAGCTGCGGCGAATCTCCTTTTGGACGAGGCCGGGCGCAGGAATGGGATGGCGAATGAAACCAAGCCCGGTTCGCTAAGCGTAACAGTCATGGTGCAGGCGCCGGCCGCTCTGCGCCGCCGCGCATTGCGGGAGTGGATTTTGCGAGCCAGGGGCGACCTTCGACGCCTCGAGATGGTTCATCTGTTGGGGGTCGAAGCGCTGTTGACCGGGGAACGCGGAGGGCGTGTGACCGAGTTGCCCGGGGGAATGGCCGTCGTCCGAAAGCGCGGGTGGCTTGAGTTTGTGGATAAAAGTATTAAAAAAAGGCCGATAGACATCTAGAATCCGCAGAAGTTGACCGCCGGGCATCGGGGACTTTTCACTTAAACCTTGCACGGCGGTTTTCTATTGGGTGTTCCCAATCGGCGACGGAAGGAACCGGGGCACATGCGCAGGGTCTAATTAAAGGAGAGTTGGCGGGCAAAGTGGATATGGGCGGGCACAACCAGCCCAACGCAGAGCGGCATCCAACCGCTTCGCGCTGGCAAGTTCCGAGGAGGCCAATTCGGTTGACTGCCGAAGCGACAAAGGATAGCGGTATAAGGTATGATTTTCGCCGGAGGCTTTAATGACGTTGAGTTCCACTGCTAGACAAATTATTTTCTGGGTCCTGATTATCGCGGGAGCCATTGTGCTTTATAAGCTGGTGAATCCCGGCGGAGGCAAAACTGAGGCTATCGATCTCACCACCCTGGCGGCGAAAGTCGATCAGGGCGCCATCAAGCAGTTGACGCTGAAGCAAGGTGAGGCGGTCGCCATCGACGCGGCCAATAAAGAATTCCGCGCACAACTAACCAGCGACCAGATCAAGAATGAGATCTTCAAGAAAGCGAACGAGAAGAACGCTGACGGAACCCCCAAGGTAGCCAAATTCGAGGATGAGTCAGGCAGCAGTAGCTACTTCTGGCCCATGCTCATCACCTGGGCCCCGCTACTGTTCATCATCGGTATTTGGGTTTTCATGCTGCGGCAAATGCAGTCGGGTGGAAACAAGGCGCTCTCCTTTGGTAAATCTCGCGCGAAGCTTTTGAATAACCAACAGAAGCGGGTGACGTTTAAAGACGTGGCCGGCGTGGAAGAGGCGAAGGAAGAGCTTCAGGAGATTATCGAATTTCTCAAAGAGCCGCAGAAGTTTCAAAAACTCGGCGGTCGCATTCCTAAGGGCGTGCTGATGATGGGACCCCCGGGAACCGGCAAAACGTTGCTGGCCCGCGCGATTGCTGGTGAAGCCAACGTTCCCTTCTTCTCGATTTCCGGTTCTGACTTTGTAGAGATGTTTGTTGGCGTGGGCGCCTCGCGCGTGCGCGATTTGTTTGAACAGGGTAAGAAGAATGCGCCCTGCATCATCTTCATCGATGAGATTGATGCCGTTGGTCGTCATCGCGGCGCCGGACTTGGCGGCGGACACGACGAACGTGAGCAAACTCTTAACCAGTTGCTAGTGGAGATGGACGGGTTTGAGTCTAACGACGGTGTGATCCTGATTGCATCTACAAACCGTCCGGACGTGCTCGATCCTGCGTTGCTCCGGCCAGGGCGTTTTGATAGGCGCGTGGTTGTTTCGCGTCCCGATGTTCGCGGCCGCGAGGGCATCTTGAAAGTACACACGCGCAAGATTCCGCTCGGTGAAGACGTTGACATCAGCGTGATCGCACGCGGCACCCCGGGCTTTACCGGTGCTGACCTGGCCAACCTCGTTAACGAAGCTGCGCTGAATGCGGCGCGTTACAACCAGAAGATGGTTGCCATGGCCGATTTCGAACTGGCCAAGGACAAGGTGCTGATGGGCGCCGAGCGCAAGAGCATGGTGATTTCAAACGAAGAGAAGCGCGTCACTGCCTATCACGAAGCAGGTCACACGCTTGTCGGTTTGAAAGTGCCGAATGCTGATCCGGTCCATAAGGTAACGATTATTCCGCGGGGCATGGCGTTGGGTGTAACTCAGCAACTGCCGGAAGGGGATCGTCACAGTTACAGCGAAGAGTATCTGCTGGGACAGATTGCAATTCTGATGGGCGGTCGAATTGCCGAAAGCAGCTTCCTCGGCAGTATCACCACCGGCGCCTCGAATGATATAGAGCGGGCGACGGAGCTGGCGCGCGCGATGGTTTGTGAATACGGCATGTCAGAGATGGGCCCATTGACCTTTGGCAAGAAGGAAGAGCAGATTTTCCTTGGTCGCGAGATTTCTCAACACCGCGATTTTTCGGAAGACACTGCAATTCACATCGACCAACAGGTGAAGAAGATTGTTACTGCGCAGTATGACCGTGCGCTCGCGATAATCGAAGGCAATCGCGACACGATGGTGCGACTTGCCGAATGCCTGCTTGAACGCGAGACGCTCGATGGAGTTGAGATTCGCCGGATAGTTGCAGGACTCGCGCTGGATGAAGTGCCGCCAGTGCCGGATCCAGGCGGCGACGAAGGCAAGCCACAATTGAAAGAACCGTCCGCCCGACCGCTGAAGCCAATCCTGCCGCCAATAACTGGAGGCAATCCGGCGCCGGCGTAATTCTTGTCAGAACCGCGTGCGGTAGCGGGCGGGCACTCTTTCGTCAAGGGAATGGGCAATGCTCATTCCCTTTTCCTTTATCCGCAGATTTCGCAGATTACACCGATTTGATTCAGACCAGCTACATGTCGTTTCGTAACTCAGTGTAATCTGCGAAATCTGCGGATAGTTTTTCAGCTATCATTGCCCACATGAATCAATGGCACATTGCGGGAGGACGCATTCTTCCAATCGGCGAGCGCACGCTCGTGATGGGTGTGCTCAATGTCACCCCCGATAGCTTTAGCGACGGCGGCCACTTCAACTCAGTTGACGCCGCCCTCGCCCACGCTGAGCAAATGATTGCCGAGGGTGCGGACATCATCGACATCGGCGGCGAATCCACCCGCCCCGGCGGCGCGGCGATTGTGACTGCGGAAGAAGAGATTGAGCGAGTAGTGCCGGTTATCAAACAGCTCGCAGCGCGCACTCCGGTCCCTATTTCCATCGACACCACCAAGGCTGAAGTCGCACGCGCGGCGCTCGACGCTGGCGCAACAATCGTTAACGACATCTCCGCGCTTCGTTTTGATTTTCTTATTGCAGACGAAGCTGCGAAATTCGGTGCGGGCCTGGTGCTGATGCACTCGCGCGGAACACCGGCAACGATGCACCGCCTCCCACCCGTCGCAGATATCATTTTGGAAGTGACTGGCAGCCTGCGAGCGAGCATCTCGATGGCCGAACGTCGCGGCGTGAAGCGCGAATCGATTGTCATCGATCCCGGCATCGGCTTCGGCAAGAGTCAGGTACAGAACATCGAACTGATCGCAAAGCTCGATCAGATAATCGCAGCCTTCCCCGACTTCCCTCTTCTCATTGGCACCTCGCGGAAATCCTTCATCGGCCGCATCCTCGCCGACGCCGATGGCAACCCCGCACCCGTCGAAGAACGCCTTCACGGCACGATGGCCTCAACCACCGCCGCTGTCATGAAGGGCGCGAACATCGTCCGCGTTCATGATGTGAAGGCTGCGGTGCAAACGGTTCGTGTCGCAGATCCAATAAACCAGGCAAATAGCGGAGCGTGAGGGAATGCCACGACACGAGTCGAGAATCTGTTTTGGACTGGCTTACCTGGTCACTAACGCCTCCCGGTTCTGACTTCTTCTTCTGAGGTCGCTTGCTTAGCTGGTAACTCTTGCGAGAGAATCGCACATCGATTTCACTGCCGTAGATCCGTTGTCTTCAAAGCTGAAAGTTAACTAAATGCCAAGAATCGTTCGCCTCTCAGCCTTCGCAGTCATGTTTCTATTCGTCACGGGCTTTGCCGAGTGCTACAAGCCAGTCACAAAGAACCAGCTCCCGAAACACATCAAGACGGTGGCTGTGCCCGCCTTCCAAAACCAGGCGCTGCGTTTCAAGATTCAATCGCGTTTCACCGAAGCCGTAGTTAACGAGATCATTCGCAAAGGCCGGGGCTTGCGGGTGCAGGGCGATCGCGAAGGCGCCGATGCGGTGATCGAAGGCGTCATCAAGAGTTTCAACTACTCAGGTGTGCTGCTGGACGACAAAGGCCGGGCACGAATCTTCGAGGTAACTATTGAAGTAGCGGTGACAGTGCGTGACCAGACGGAGAATCGCGTGCTCTACGACAATCAAAGCTTCGTCTTCCGCGGCGAGTATGAATTCGCCAATGACCCTCGCAACTTCTTCAACGAAGAAGACCCGGCGGTGCAGCGCATGGCGCGCAACTTCGCCGAGAGCATCGTGTCCACCCTGACCAACGCGATCCAGATGGACACGAAATGAGCTCCATCACCGGCAAAGAACTCGAGCGCTCGCTCGCTGCAGGTCGCGTTCAGCCTCTCTATCTCCTGGTCGGTTGCGAAGGTTACCTGCGCGATGCGGCCGCCCGCGTGGTTGCTGAGGTGGCCCTCAGCGGCACGCTCCTCCGCGAATTCAACGAATCCACTTTCAGCTTGCTTACGGATCACGCCGTGTCGGCCATCGCCGCAGCGGAACAACTGCCGATGATGTCTGAACGGCGCGTGGTGAAGATCAGAGACTTTGCGAAGCTTCGCGAAACGGATGAAGAAACAATCATCCGTTACCTGGACCGTCCGGTTGATTCCACCGTGCTTATCTTTGTCGCCGACGATCTCGACAAACGCAAGAAGTTGACGAAGTCGCTGCTCGGAAAATGCACAGTGGTTGAATTTCCCGAAGTGAAGGACGCCGAGGCAAGAACCTGGGCGAAGGGCCGTCTCAAGGAAATGAATACGACGGTGGATGAGCGGGTTTTATCTGACATCGTCAAGCAGGTGGGCTGCAACCTGCAAACGCTCAATTCGGAACTGGAAAAACTCGCGGCGGCCGCAGTAGACACTGGCCGCATCTCCGGTGCGATGGTCGACGATCTGATCGGGCGTTCGCGCGAACTGTCGAATTTCGATCTTGGAGATCAACTCGTTGCCGGCGACCGCGCCCGCGCTCTCGAAACACTTCATCGCCTGCTCGACGATGACGTTCCCCCCGTAATGCTGGTGGGACTGATTGCCAGCAACTATCACCGGCTGGCCATTGCAAAGGAATTGCTCCAGCGCGGCGCTCGAGATGAAGTGCAGCGATTGATTTACGGACCGCCAGCGAAAAGAGATGCGTTTATGAGAACGCTTCAACGTAGCGACTTCGCGAAAATTGCGCGCGGCATTCAGCTCATCGCCAATGCCGACCTGGCCATCAAGACCTCACAGGGCGGCGGTGGACCAAAGGGCGCTCGACTGCAACTTGAGCTGCTGGTGTGTGAACTGGCGGCGTGAAAGAGTCCGACAAACTTCAGTTTGTCGCACCGCAACGACAAGCTAAAGCTTGTCCGACTTCAGGTTCTTAAGATCCGGTTCTACCCACTCGGCCCTCGCAATATCTGTTTTCCAACTGGCTTCACCGTAATACTCAAAGACCACCCGCGGGTCAGCCAAACGTTCCAATACTCCGTTTGTCGTCAAGACCAAGGAATCCTGCCTTACTTCGGTAATCGCTTTTTGCACCAGCTTGACCCAAAAGACCGTCAGCGTTTCGTGATACTTTTCGCGGCCGACGCCGTGATGCTCAAGGAAACGGAGCAGGCTCGCCCGCATTTTCTCCAGGGCCTCATCCGGAGTTGAATGAAGCAGATACCACACCGCAACTGTTAAGTGGCTTCTGTGTTTGAAGTCCTCTTTCGCCGTGCTACACGACTCAAAACCGCTAACAACTGCCTCAATTTCATCCTTGTTCTGGTAGCAATCCATTTCCATCCTCCTTCCAAACAGCAAAAGACGAGGCGGACCGAAAACTCGATCCGCCCCGTCTGCGACATTTATGAACTCTATTATTTAGCCGCTGCTGCGTTTGACCGGATAGTCAAACGCGATTTGTAGCGCGCT
>Ga0190272_10000056_pt1 | contig 83246 bp, 73 predicted proteins | sample Popmic504T_FD_133746 | JGI IMG/M metagenome (GOLD analysis project Ga0190272, IMG submission 133746) | Populus adjacent soil microbial communities from riparian zone of Shoshone River, Wyoming, USA - 504 T | ecosystem: Environmental > Terrestrial > Soil > Riparian zone | place: USA: Wyoming... | reverse complement strand
GGGCGTCAATCCGTTGCGCGGCGAAAATGACGAGCGCTTTGGCGCGCGTTTTCCCGACATGTCAGAAGTTTACTCGCGAGATTTGCAGGAGCTGGTGACTCAGGAGGCGAAGGCTTTGGGAACTACTGTGCGTCGCGGGATTTATGCTGCGCTGGCTGGGCCAAGCTATGAGACGCCGGCAGAAATTCATATGCTCCGTGCCACTGGGGCCGACGCGGTGGGCATGAGCACAGTACCGGAAGCGATCGTAGCCAGACACATGGGCATGAATGTCCTGGGGATTTCCTGCATCACGAACATGGCTGCCGGGATTAGTGAGCAAACTATCAACCATGAGGAAGTGATGGAGACTGGCCAACGGGTGAGGAAAACCTTCACGCAGTTGTTGCGCCGGGTAATCACGAAGTTGCCGTGATGGCGACGTCTGATGGGTGGTATCGCGCGCAAACTTCCCGGTGATCTCCGATTTGGAGTACCCCCTCCTGAGGTGGGTATTTTTATTTGTATGAAGCCAAAAAGTTGCGTCCGCGCAGAGGCGAACTGACGCCAGGTGGCTAAGACTGCTACACTCAGACTGTTCATAATATTTCGGGCAGAGAAACAGGACGCTTTCTTGTGAGCTTGATAATCGGCATTTCAGGTGGAACTGGCTCGGGCAAGACAACGGTCGCCAACCGCATTCTCGAAACCGTTAAGGCCAGTGAAGTAGTCTTCATTCAGCAGGATTCGTATTATCGAAACCTCAAGGACCTCCCGCTCGATTTTCGGCAAGTTGCGAATTTCGATCATCCCGACGCGCTGGATAACGATTTGCTGGTGAACCACGTCCGCAAGCTCAAGGCGGGCGAACCTATCGAACTTCCCATCTACGATTTCAAAACACATACGCGCCAAAGCGAAACGCGCGCGGTTGACCCCAAACCGATTGTGATTGTCGAAGGTATACTTATTTTTGCTGACCCGCGGTTGCTTGAGCAGTTGGATATAAAAGTGTTTGTAGACACTCCAGACGACATCCGTTTCATCCGTCGCCTGCGGCGCGACATCGCCGAACGAGGCCGCACGATTGAGTCAGTGATTGAACAGTACATTGTTACGGTGCGGCCGATGCACATGCAATTTGTCGAACCGTCAAAGCGTTATGCAGACGTCATTATTCCGGAAGGTGGTCATAATTTAGTGAGCATAGATCTGATTAGCGGGAAGATTCGAGAGAGGTTGGCGAGCGCATTAACCTCGGTAGGAGGTCGATCCTGAGCGAAGAAAATTTACAGGAATTGGTAGAAACGGCTACGGCAGCGCGGCTGAGATCAGTGGCGCCATTTTCAAATTTCCTGGTTGGCGCCGCGGTCAAAACCGACGACGGAAAGGTTTACACGGGCTGTAATATTGAAAGCGCAAGTTATGGCCTGACGGTGTGTGGGGAACGTGTTGCTATCTGGAAGGCTTTGTCCGAAGGAGACAAGCAATTTACTCAGCTGGCCATCGTTGCCGATACTGAAACGCTGACGCCGCCCTGCGGCACCTGCCGCCAGATCATCTGGGAGTTTTGCCGCGACGCGACCATTATTCTGGCTAACCTCAAGGGTGAGAGCCAGATTGTTTCAATCAGAGAACTCCTGCCACGCGCTTTCGACGCGAGGTTCCTGAGTGGGGCTAAGAAAGAATCGGCGTAGAGCGGTTCCTTTATTATGGCAAAGAAGACGATTCTAATAATTGCGTTACTAGCCGTGATTTTCGTCAACGTGTTACCGGCGACCGCACAGCGAAATAGGGGGCGACGAATGACGCGAGTGGACCTCCTCGTCTTGAATGGGACGCTGGTAACGATGGACAAGGACCGGAGCGTCGTCGAAGACGCCGGCGTGGCCATTGCCGGGGGACGCATCGTTGCTGTGGGAACGCGGAGAGACATCGTCAGGATGTATGAGGCGCCAGAGAGAGTGGATGCGACCGGGAAAATAATCATTCCGGGGCTGATCAATGGACACACCCACATCCCGATGACCTTGTTTCGCGGGCTGGCCGATGACCTCGATCTTCAAGATTGGTTAACGAAGTTTATCTTTCCCGCCGAAGCGAAGAATGTTTCCGAAGCATTTGTGCGAGCCGGAACGCAATTAGGTCTGGCGGAGATGATCCGCGGCGGAACCACGACCTATTGCGACATGTACTACTTCGAAGACGCCATCGCAGACGAAACTGCGAGGGCGGGTGTGCGCGGAATTTTGGGAGAAACGGTGATCGATTTTCCCGTCGCCGACAACAAGACCAATGCCGAGGCAATGGCGTATGTGGAACGGTTTGTGGCGAAGTGGAAGGGTCACGAGCTGATTACTCCAGCCATTGCGCCGCACGCTCCCTACACAGTTTCTGAAGAACATCTGAAAGCAGTACGGGCCTTCTCGGATCGGACCGGAGCGCCTATCGTCACACATATTTCAGAAACGAAAAGGGAAGTGGACGACAGTATTAAAGCCAAAGGCCTGAGCCCGATCGACTATCTCCAGCGCATCGGGTTTCTCAATGAACGCGTAATTGCAGCTCACGTGGTCTGGCCCAGCGCGGGTGAGATCGCGATTCTCAAACGCGCCGGAGTTGGCGTAGTTCATAACCCGCAATCAAACATGAAGCTCGCTTCAGGTGTGTCGCCGGTGCCGAAAATGCTCACGGAGGGACTGCGCGTGGGTTTGGGTACGGACGGCGCAGCATCAAACAATGATTTGAGCATGTGGGAGGAAATGGATACGGCGGCGAAACTGCACAAGCTTTTCAGCGGTGACCCCAAGACCATCTCGGCGCTGCAAGCGTTTGAACTTGCGACGATTCGCAGCGCCGAAGCCCTGCACATGGAAAAGGACATAGGCTCGATCGAGAAAGGTAAGCGGGCTGACCTCGTAATTCTCGATCGGGATTCACTGAACAAGATACCCGTTTACAATATCTATTCGGATCTGGTCTACGCCACGAAAGCTTCGGATGTCCAAACGGTGATTATTAATGGCCGGATTGTGATGCGCGACCGGCGTTTGCTGACTCTTGATGAGGCGGCGATCAAGGCAAGTGCCCGAACATTCCGTGATCAGGTGATCAAGAGTCTTGGCGGCAAGTAGTTGGAATATCCGGGCGAAGCAGATTAGTAAGGGATAACGCTTTTCGGGCTCAGTTTCCTATCTAACATACATGCCTGGCAGATCGTTTGTAGCGCGAGCGCTTGCCTTCGGTTCTTTATCGGACCATAATAGGGCGTCAAAATCATGTTAACCACTAAGCGAGCATCAGGCTCGCTTTTGCATTTATTTTGGAGCAAGTTTAGTGAAGCGAATTAGATTTTCAAGACGTTTCCGTCCGACCCAACTCCTCCTGGCCTTAGCTCTCTTCCTAATTTCGTCCATATCAATTAATGCTCAATCGGCCGGCGATTCTGCGTCAACTCCTGAAGGGATTGAGTCTCGAATTCAGAGAGCGCGGGCTTTGATTGCAGCCCATCAGTTGCAAGTGGCTGCCAGCGAATTGGAAAGCGTCAGAGCCACTGTTAAGGATTCGTCGGTGCGCAATATCACTTCGGTGATGTTGATGAGCGTTTATCTGGAAGAAGGGAACTACGGCAGAGCGGAAGCTCTGCTGGAGGAGACTTTTGGATCGCGTGCGGCCCGAAACGGTGATTCACTTCGCACTTATTTCGCTTTGGCCGGGCAGGCGGTTAATGGGAGCCGCACTCACCTTGGCCGGTATCGCAGCTTCGGCATTAACATCACGGATACCAGTTTGCCGGCTGAAGTTGTTAATGACCTTAATCGTTTGCGATCCTTCCTGGAACGGATGATTGCCCAGGCGAAGGAAATTGCAACTGAGAATAAGGCCTACGATTCCCTGGCTTTGCTCGAAGATGTACTCGGCGTTCGTCGGTCTCTGGCTGTTGATAGCGAGGACCAGGCGAAGTGGGAAGGTGAGTACTCAGCAGCACGTCAGTCGTTGGCTGCTTCGCCAACCCAGATCGCTTCGCTGGCAGGCATTTCCGCGCTGCCCCCTTCCAAAACTCCGAAACTTGATGCGCCCTCGCCTTACACGGTGCGGAAAACGCCCGAGACCGACAGCTCGATAAAATCAACGAGTACGTCCGAGCAACAGCACAGTGTGCCGCCGGCTCAACCCGGCTCATCTTTGAATGTTGCCCAGCCCTCAAGCCCAAGCACGCCTTCAGCAACGCTCGGGCCGGTTGCGCTAAACGGTAAAGCGACCAAGCGAGTAGTGCCTCGCTATCCGCCTCTGGCCAGGCAATCTGGCACCGTAGGCTCTGTGAGGGTCTACCTGGTGGTGGATGAAAAGGGAGAGGTCATCGAGATATCTCGATCCGAAGGCCCCCTACTTTTGCGGCGAGCCGCCGAAGAAGCGGCGCGTCTCTGGCGCTTTGAACCCACCGCCGATCCGCAGTCGTCAACCCGTATTACCGGCTACCTCGATTTTAACTTCACACTTTAATCTTCAGCTATTTCCATGTAGAACAAGAGCTTACGCTATCTTGACTTAAAAGTAAGGTTTCGTTAAACTGGCTCCGTTCAAGAGCATAAGAAATGAAGATCTCAGCACAGGAAGAATATGGACTGCGCGCCTTGCTGCAACTGGCGAGGGCCGAAAGCCAGGGCGAATCGCTGACACTCGCGCGAATTGCGCGGTTGGAAGGCATCTCTGTTGCCAATGCCGGCAAACTGATGTGGATTTTGAATAAGGCAGGGCTTGTGCAATCGCAGCGCGGCACCAAAGGTGGTTACCGGCTGGCGCGACCCGCGTCCGACATTCACTTAAACGAAGTGATTAGTGTGCTCGACAACGAACGCGTTGAGGCCCACTGCAAGAGTTACGCGGGAGTGCTCGATTCTTGTGTACACACGGGGGACTGCGGGATTCGACCGGTGATTGTGGAATTGCATCAGATCGTTGATAACGCACTGTCTGAAATTACGTTGTCCCAATTGTTGGGTACGGAAGCCACGGTAGATGCGGTCCTGCACAAAATTCAGGGAGCAAAGGTACGCGGCGATTCGGTTCACGTACAGGTGTAAGGGATCGAGCGACAATAAAATCTGGTTGAAAACGGTTAACAGATGAGCACAGCAGAAATTTTAAGTAAGCAGGAATATAAATACGGGTTCGTCACCGATATTGAATCTGACGTTATTCCGCGCGGATTAACGGAAGACACCATCCGTTTGATCGCCGCGAAGAAAAACGAACCCGAGTGGATGTTGGAGTTTCGCCTGAAAGCCTACCGCCACTGGCTGACGATGACAGAGCCGACTCATTGGCCCAACATCTCGTATCCCAAAATCGATTATCAGGATGTAATTTATTACAGCGCTCCGAAACAAAAAGCGGTGAAAGCGAGTCTGGACGAGGTTGATCCGGAATTGCTGAAGACTTTCGAGAAGCTCGGCATCCCATTGACCGAACAAAAACAGCTGGCCGGCGTTGCGGTAGACGCAATCTTCGATTCCGTTTCAGTGGCGACCACTTATAAAGAAAAGCTCAAGAAGCACGGAGTAATCTTCTGTTCGTTTACAGAAGCTATCCGAGACTATCCCGAACTCATCCAGAAGTATCTCGGCTCGGTTGTCCCAACGAACGATAACTTTTTCGCTGCGCTAAACAGTGCGGTGTTTTCGGACGGCTCTTTTTGTTTTATTCCTAAAGGTGTCCGGTGCCCGATGGAGCTTTCCACCTACTTCAGAATCAATAATTCTGAATCGGGACAGTTTGAGCGAACTCTGATCGTGGCTGAGGAAGGCGCCTATGTTTCTTATCTTGAAGGCTGTACCGCGCCGAAGTTTGATAAGAACCAGCTGCACGCTGCCGTGGTCGAGCTGATAGCTCTGGACGATGCGCAAATTAAATATTCGACTGTGCAAAACTGGTATGCGGGTGATGAAAACGGCGTCGGCGGCATTTACAACTTCGTAACCAAGCGGGGCAAATGCGCCGGAAGGAATTCCAAGATATCGTGGACGCAGGTCGAGACCGGTTCGGCAATTACCTGGAAATATCCATCCTGCATTCTGCAGGGCGACAATTCGATTGGCGAGTTTTACTCCGTCGCGTTGACCAATCACGCCCAGCAGGCGGATACCGGGACCAAGATGATCCATCTCGGCAAGAACACGCGTTCGACCATCATTTCCAAGGGGATTGCGGCCGGCCGATCAAACAACAGCTACCGTGGCCTGGTGAAGGTTATGCCGAAAGCGGAAAACGCCCGAAACTACACGCAGTGTGATTCGATGTTGATTGGTTCAAATTGCGGGGCGAACACGTTTCCCTATATCGAAGTAATGAATAACAGCTCGAATGTTGAGCACGAAGCCTCTACTTCGAAGATTAGTGAGGAGCAACTGTTCTACCTGCAGCAGAGGGGAATTTCCCAGGAAGACGCAGTCTCGTTAATTATCAACGGATTCTGCAAGGATGTCTTTTTGCAATTGCCCATGGAGTTTGCCGTCGAAGCGACGCGACTACTCGGGATGAAGCTCGAAGGCAGTGTCGGTTAAAAATAGGTAGCCGCGGGTAAGGCAGGTAGTAGGTATCGGGTGTCAGTCGGACAGAGCAGGTATTGGGTGTTGGGTATAAAGGTGTCGGAGATCGGATTTTACCCGTCACCTGGCACTCGACACCCGTCACCCAATGCATTTACGGAGTAAATTATTTTCATGTTAGAGATCAAAGACTTACATGCCGGAATTGATGGGAACGAGATCCTGAAAGGGATCAATTTGACCATTAAGAAAGGCGAGATTCACGCCATCATGGGCCCTAATGGTTCCGGCAAATCCACCCTGGCGAAGGTGCTGGCCGGCCATCCCTCATACGAAGTGACCAAGGGCGAGGTGCTGTTTGAGGGAAAAAACCTTTTGGAGTTGGCCCCCGACGAGCGCGCGCGCGAAGGCGTCTTCATGGCCTTTCAATATCCCATAGAAGTTCCCGGAGTTTCCAACGCCCAGTTTTTGCGTCTTGCTTACAACGAGAAGCGCAAGCACCTGGGTGAAGAGGAGTTGGATCCGCTGGAATTCAAGGACCTGTTGAAAGAGCGAGCTAAGGTAGTGGAAATGGACGCGAGCTTCATGTCGCGGTCGGTTAACGAAGGGTTCTCCGGCGGTGAAAAGAAGCGCAACGAAATTCTGCAGATGGCAGTGCTGGAGCCGAAGTTGGCCGTCCTCGATGAAACTGATTCCGGATTGGACATCGATGCCCTGAGGATTGTCGCCGGTGGTGTTAACCAGCTCCATACACCTGAAAACGCAGTGATTCTCGTAACGCATTATCAACGCCTGCTCGATTACATTGTGCCGCAGTTTGTGCACGTCCTGGCGCACGGGCGGATTGTTAAAGAAGGCGGCAAAGAGCTCGCGCTCGAACTTGAAGCGAAGGGTTACGATTGGATCAAAACCGCGGCCGATGCCGGCGCGGTTACCATCCCGGCGAGTTAAGAGCATGCTTACTGAAATAGCAACGAAACCGAATTCATACCGGGAAGCCTACACCGCTTTGCAGGCCAGCAAGGCGGGCGATCACCCGTCGTGGCTCCGACACCTGCGCGAGAACGCCTTCGCGCGTTTTGAAGAGTTGGGTTTCCCGTCGGTGAAGGATGAAGAATGGAAGTACACCAACGTTGCGGCGATTGCCAAGGCTGCGTTTCTTCCAGATGTTTCAGAAGCAGTTTCGCGTAGCGAAACTGGGGCAGGTGAGCCTGCGAAGTTTGGTTCTCCTGAAACTCTGGCCAGCCAGCTAATTTTTGTGAACGGCAAATTGCGAACGGACCTCTCGTCAGTTGCAGGCCTTCCCTCGAGTGTCGTTGCAATTGCGCTATCGCAGGCAATTGGGGACGAGCGTTATGCGGAAATCGTCAGATCCAACTTAGCTCGCCACGCCGATTTCGTCGCGAATGGTTTCACGGCACTCAACACTGGTTTTATTTCTGAAGGCGCGTTCATACACATTCCCAGAGGCATCACGGTTGATCAGCCGATCCAGATAGCGTTTATTGCTGATGGTGAGCATCTGAGTGCCGCAAGCTTTCCGCGGGTGCTGGTCGTGGGTGAAGAGAATAGTAGCGCCACGCTGGTGGAAACCTATTCGAGCACCGGTGATTCGGCCTATTTCACCAACGCAGTCGTCGAGATCGTGCTCAAGGAAGGCGCCCGTCTGGAGCATTACAAGGTGCAGCGAGAGAGCCAGTCCGCATTTCATATTGCGACAACGCAGGCGGATTTGGGGCCCAATTCGAGTTACGATTCGACGACGATTACTTTCGGCGCCCAGCTTTCACGACATGACTATGTCGTAACCATGGACCATGAAGGTGTGGAGTGTTGGGTTGACGGGCTTTATCTCGTGACTGCGGATCAGCACACGGATACACATTCGGTCATCGATCATCGCAAACCGCATTGCACGAGCCATCAACTCTACAAAGGCATTCTGGATGGTAAGTCGCGCGCGGTTTTCAATGGCAAGGTCTTTGTGCGCCATGACGCGCAAAAAACCGACGCGATGCAAACGAATAAAAACTTGCTGTTATCGAATGAGGCACGAGTAGACACTAAGCCACAGCTTGAAATCCTCGCGGACGATGTTAAGTGCGCACATGGCGCCGCCGTGGGCCAGATCGATGAGGAGGAATTGTTCTACCTGGCCACGAGGGGAATTCATCCGGATCTGGCGCGGAACCTTTTAACATACGGTTTCGCGGAGGAAGTGATCGGAAAAATTAAAGTTGAGTCGATTAGGGCTGAGCTTGATGAAGCTGTTCTGAACCGCCTCAACGCCAGGCTCGAGGCGTAGTAAAAGTAAAGATGGTCATAGCAGAAAACTCCATCGCACCTGAGACCGCAAACGCCGCGTTTGATGTAGCTCGCATCCGCGAGGATTTTCCAGTCTTGCGACAGGTCGTTAACGGCAAGCCGCTGGTCTATCTGGACAATGCAGCGTCGTCGCAAGTTCCTCAGGACGTGATCGATCGCGGCAGTCTTTATCTCGAAGACGAACATTCAAACATCCATCGTGGCGTTCACTATCTCAGCCAGAAGGCCACCACCGCCTATGAGGGCGCGCGCGAAAAGGTCAAGCGCTTCATCAATGCACGCGAATCGAGAGAGTGCATCTTTGTTAGAGGGGCCACCGAAGGCATCAATCTCGTAATGCACGGGTTTGGCCGGAAGTTCATCACCGCCGGAGACGAAATCATTATCTCGGCGATGGAACACCATGCAAACATAGTCCCCTGGCAAATGCTTTGCGAAGAAAAGGGCGCCCAGCTGCGCGTCATTCCCATGAACGACGCCGGTGAATTGTTGCTTGACGAATACGACGCATTGCTTAGCGAACGCACGAAGTTTGTCGCCTTAACTCACATCTCAAACGCACTTGGAACAGTGAACCCTATCAAGAAAATGATCGACCAGGCCCACAAATATGGCGTCCCGGTCCTCATTGATGGCGCTCAGAGCGCTCCTCACATGACCGTGGATGTTCAGGATCTCGACTGCGACTTTTTCGCGTTTTCAGGACACAAGATGTTTGCGCCTACGGGCAGTGGAGTGGTTTTCGGTAAGGCTGCATTGCTGGAAAAAATGAACCCGTTCCAGGGCGGAGGCGACATGATTAAGAGTGTCACCTTTGAGAAAACCATCTACGGCGATCTGCCGAACAAATTCGAAGCTGGAACTCCGGCAATTGCTTCACAAATTGGACTTGGCGCCGCAATCGACTATCTCAGCGCGCTGGATCGCGAGCAAGCCGCCGCCCACGAGCAGGAGTTGTTGCGTTACGCGACCGAAAGAATCACGGCGATTGAAGGTGTGCGTGTCATCGGGACAGCGCGAGCGAAAACGAGCGTACTTTCGTTTGTGATTGATGACATTCATCCGCACGACATCGGCACCATTCTCGACCAGGAAGGCATTGCAGTGAGGGCTGGCCATCACTGTGCGCAGCCCGTGATGCAGCGCTTCAATGTGCCGGCGACCGCGCGCGCATCCTTCGCTTTCTATAACACCAAAGAAGAAGTCGATGTGCTGGCGCGAACAATTGAACGAGTGGTCGAGATCTTCTCGTAAATGGTAAATGGTAAATGGTAAATGGTGAATGGGAGAACCTCCCTGCGGTGGCTCACCAACTACCAACTACTATTTACGATTCACCATTTACCATTCACGAGTTTTTTATGTCTGAATTAAGTGAGCTTTATCAGCAGGTCATTCTCGACCACAACAAGAAGCCCCGAAACTTTCGCAAACTTGAGGCGGCGAACCATTCGGCCGAAGGGTTTAATCCGCTTTGCGGCGATCAACTGACGGTTTATCTGAACCTGGAAGAAGACGCCGTAAAGGAAATAAGCTTTGAAGGCTCCGGCTGCGCTATTTCCAAAGCAGCGGCCAGCATGATGACGCAGGCCTTAAAAGGAAAGAGCAAGGAGCAGGCGGAGACACTCTTCAAAAGATTTCACGGCATGGTCGCTGGTGAACTCAACATCGGTGAGGACGATGACGATATCCTTGGAAATCTCAGAGTGTTTTCCGGAGTGCGCGAGTTTCCTGTCAGGGTGAAATGCGCCACGCTGCCGTGGCACACAATGCATGCCGCGCTAAACAATCAGGCCATTACCTCAACCGAATAGAATAACGCGTACTGGTGCAGTTTGCTTTGCGGCCCTTTGCGAGATCTTTGCGCCCTTTGCGGTAAACCCAAAAGATTCACCGCAAAGTACGCCAAGTAAGACGCGAAGTCACGCAAAGAAAAGCCAGCAAGTTTTTCAAACTGCACCAATATCGAAGAACGCCCGCTTTATAATGCTGAGCGGACGGTCTTCACTATAAGACCGTCCTTTTGTTTTTCACGGCTGACAAAGCGCTTCGCTCTGGGCATAATGGCTTAACTCCAACTTCAGGATAGGGCATCCATCTGGTGAAAATAACTTCCGTCGAACTGCGCCAAATCAACCTTCCTTTAATTTATCCATTCGAAACCAGTTTCGGTCGCACTACCGAACGGCACATTCTGCTTGTTCGCGTGGTAGACGAACATGGCGCTGAGGGCTGGGGCGAGAGTGTCGCCGGCGAAGGTCCGTTCTATAGTTACGAATGGGTGGAGACAGCCTGGCCGACGCTCAAGACTTTCCTTGTGCCATTCGTAGTCGGCAAGGCGTTCAACACGGCAGACGAGGTTTGGGGGTTGATGCGGGCTTGCCGGGGACATCGTATGGCCAAGGCCGCAATTGAGAATGCGGTTTGGGATTTGGAGGCACGATCCCTGGGTGTGCCCCTCTGGAAACATTTGGGCGGCGTAAACTCGGAGATAGACTGTGGGGTTTCAATTGGAATCCAATCTTCACCCGCGGTGCTGATGGAAAAAATTGAAAAGGAACTGGCGGATGGATATCAACGCATCAAGATCAAGATCAAGCCCGGCTGGGACTTGGACATTATCAGGCAGGTGCGCGAGCGGTTCCCGGACATTCTCTTGATGGGAGATGCGAATTCTGCGTACACGCTTGCCGACGTTCCGCTTTTCCAGGAGCTGGATCAGTTTGACCTGATGATGCTCGAACAACCTCTGGCGCACGACGACATCTTTGACCATGCCGAGTTACAAAAACAGATCAAGACACCAGTTTGTCTTGATGAATCGATCCGCTCGAGTGCGGATGCCAGGAACGCCATTGCTCTTGGCTCCGGCCGGATAATCAATGTGAAACTTGGCCGGGTGGGAGGACATGCGCAGGCGAAAGAAGTCGAGCAAGTTTGCCGCGAAAATAACATTCCGGTCTGGTGTGGAGGGATGCTCGAGTCTGGGATCGGACGTGCGCACAATATCGCAATGGCTACGCTCGCAGGGTTCACTCTGCCGGGCGATGTATCGGCCAGCGCGAGATATTGGTCAGAAGACATTATCGATCCGCCGGTAACCGTGAGTGCCGAGGGAACAATCACCGCGCCCGATGGTCCGGGTCTTGGCTTTGAAATTAATCTCTCGCGTCTTGACCGGTTAACGGTTCGAAAAGAAACGATTAGTTAAATGAAACTGTCCGATACAAATCTTGCTGCGTTGAGCGATTACTTTCACAGTCGCCAGGATGCCGTCGTTGCTTTCACCCGTGCCCTCGTGGAAACGGAGTCACCTTCGGGCGACGAGATGGGCAGCCAGGCGACGGCATCTCTACTGTCGGCGGCCGCCGCCGGAATCAGTCGAGTTACTACAAATGAACGAATCGCGAGTGAAAAGTATGGAGAACATCTGAGGGTGGTTGCGTTTGGCGAATCACGTGAGAAGCCTGTGGTGATCGTTGGCCATACTGATACTGTTCACCCGCGCGGTTCGGTGCCACTGCGACCATGGAGGATCGAGGGAAATCGGGCTTATGGACCCGGTGTCTTTGATATGAAGGCCAGCTGCGCATTAGCTATCGAAGTGATTCGCGCTTGCGTCGTTACGGGAGCAGCCCCGCGGCGGCCCATCGTTTTGCTACTGACTTGCGATGAAGAAACTGGCAGTCGAACCGGCAGGCAACTCGTGGAAGCGGAAGCTCGTCGGGCGCACGCGGTACTGGTACTTGAGCCGCCGGGAAGCGGCGGGCGCGCTAAAACTGGTCGAAAGGGAACAGGAATGTTCACGATTAGGGCGCACGGACGTGCAGCTCATGCAGGGTTGGAACCTGAGAAAGGCGCGAGTGCAGTCCTGGAACTGGCGCGACAAACAGATCGCCTCCACGCATTAAACGGAATCAGCGGAGGCATCAGCGTAAATGTGGGCGTCTTTCATGGCGGCACTCTTTCCAATGTTGTAGCCGGTGAAGCACTGGTAGAAATAGACGTGCGTTTCAGTAGTGTCGAAGAGGCCGTTCAGATTGAGAAGGAGATCTCCGATCTACGATCCTTTGATGAACGCGTAAGGCTGATCGTGACGGGTGGCATCAATCGACCGCCGCTAGAGCGCAGCGAAAAGGTGACGGCCCTTTACGCCGAGGCGAAGGGAATCGCTGAGCGGCTCGGCTTTGAGCTGGGCGAGATTCAGGTGGGCGGCGCGTCGGATGGAAACTTTGCGGCCGCCGCCGGAGCTGCGGTTTTGGATGGACTGGGAATAGATGGCGACGGCGCCCACGCGGCTCACGAGCACATTATCCTGGACGATATTCCCCGGCGCGGTGCGCTGCTGGCTGGGCTGATCGCTTCACTATAAACGACCTTACCGGGTTCGCAATAAACACTACTTCAAGGTCTCAGCCGAAGTTGCTTTAAACGGGTTTCGTTCGGGCGGTTCGTCATGGTGTGAAATCGTGTGGAGCAATGCACGCACCAGGACATTGAGCATTGGGATGCGGTGGCGGATCCAGATCCGGAATGGCTCGGGTCGAGCGCCGAGACGCGCCTTGGGCTCGAGAGCGGTGCGCCCCAGTGAAAGATTGCGACAGCCGAAGTGGATGGCATCGTCTACTACAGCCTGGAGCAGCCGAAAGTAGATGGGAAACTCCGCGTTAGCGTTCCTGTCAAAGCCGATGTAATACCCCACCGCTGTCTCGCGGTCGCGCACAGTAGTTACAAAACCCAATACTTGATCGTCGCGTCGAACAAGCGTGCAGCGCAGTCTGTCCCCAAGCTTCTCCGCCAGGGTAGGAAGAAATGCCGGAGAGAGGGTCACTAACCTCACGCGCGCGTTTCGATGCGTTTGCAGGTATAGCTCGTGAAGGCTCTCAGCATGGCGCGCTACTTCGGATGGGCCGCTCAGAACTTCAATCTGGCAACCAGCCGCGACCACATCTTTGTTAATCTCCTTCGCCTGCTTCCGATATTTGGAAGTCATGCTCGCCAGATAGTCTTCATAGGTGCGCCAGCCGGGTGAAATATCCAGGACCATGTTGGGTTCGGTTTCCAGTTCTCGATAAGAAAACCTGGAGAGAGCAGAGGCACCTGCGGCGTGACCCTCGGGAATGTCTTTGACCATGACCAGATCAGTGTCCCCGGACAATTTGTCGGCTCGACGAAGACGGTAGAGTGCCTCCGCAACTGCGGGCCAGAGCGTCGCATTGTCTTCTCCCGGGGCAAAAGCGATTCCATGCATTCCCCATGAAAGAAGATTGCCGCAGACGAGCATTTTCTCTTGTAGCTTCTCAAGAGGTCCCGCTGCTTTGCCTTCTCGGCTTCTGGGTCACACGCGAAAGCGAAATGGTGACGCTCTGCGCAGCGACAGCTCCCACGGGAGTGCGTCCTCGAAAGATGAGCGCGTAACGCTGTCGCAGATTATCGGGTCCCGCCTGCTCGAGAACGCGCAGATATTCAGGCGAGAGAAACAAGGAGTTGTCGGCCGTAACGGCATTCCAATGCGCGGCGTCCAAATAGTCGATGCTGTCTGCCAGAGCGAAGCCAAAGCCCGTGGGACGATGGCGCTCCTTGTGACTCGCGCGCAGGTCACGAGCTTTATTTACGAGATGATTGAGCGGTTTGATCTTCGGCATAAGTGTGTCAGCGGTGAGAGTATAGATCAAATCATGGGCAACTTTAGCAGGCCGGAGAGTCCGCCGTTCCAAACTGCTGAACCTTTGCGTTTCATGATTTCTCCCGTTGTAAATTAGTAATTTTTGACCTGAGTGATTCTGGGCGATCTCCGTTGTCTCCCAGCTCTGTGGTAAACACCGAAAGAAAGATTCACCACAGAGACACAGAGAACACGGAGGTTGCACAGAGACGTTCGCGAAACTGCTACTTCTTCTGATGGCTCTCAATATACTTGCGAGCAAAATCCTTCAGATGTGGACTCTCGCGCAGTCCAATCTTCTTCGCCTCCTCCTCGCCTCTCTCGATGGTCCAGCCGTCGCGCAACACCGGTCGAATCATCCAAAACGCGCCCAGGCGAATTGCGCCGAGGGTGGCTTGCCTCGCTCATTGCTCATTGTTACTGATCTTGAAGGACGCGCGCTTGCGCCCGTTGCCTCCGGGAAGTTAACGTTCACGTGGATCAAAACGTATGAAAATAGCCACCTGGAACGTCAACTCGATCATTGCCCGTGCGCCGCATGTCATTCGTTGGCTTGAGGCTGTCCAGCCTGATGTGCTCTGCATGCAGGAAACCAAGTGTATTGACGACAAGTTTCCCTTCGAAGAATTTTCCAGCATTGGTTACTGCGCGAGCGTGTTTGGCCAGCCGACCTATAACGGCGTGGCGCTGATCACGCGTCAGGAATGTGCCGACGTGCAACGTGGGAACTACGAAGATCAGGAAGGCGCCCACGCTCGATTACTCGCAGCAACCCTGGACGGAATTCGGATAGTCAACGTCTACATCCCCAATGGCCAGGCGGTGGGATCCGAAAAATTTGAGTTTAAGTTGGACTGGATGAAACGGCTGCGCAGTTTCTTTGATCATAACTACCAGCCCGATATGCCGGTGATTCTCTGTGGCGATTTTAATGTGGCCCCTGAAGATCGTGACATTCACAATCCGACGCTGTGGCAGGAACGAATCATGTGCAGTACAGCAGAACGCACAGCTTTGGATGAAATAAAGCGGTGGGGCTTCACCGACAGTTTTCGAAAGCATCATGAAGAAGGCGGACAGTTTTCATGGTGGGACTATCGGGCTGGCGCATTTCGCCGCAACATGGGGTTGAGAATCGATCACATGTGGGTGACCAAGCCCCTGATTGGACGCAGTACCAACACATGGATCGACGCAGAGCCGCGCACCTGGGATCGACCCTCAGATCACGCACCGGTAATAGCTGAGTTTTCGTAGAACGCTTGTGAGCCGGGTTTGCGGCGGCGCGTGCGTCACGCATTCGCCGCCGCAAACTCAGTTGCTAGGGAGTGACAGTTGGGGGTGTGCCGAGGCTATAGCTGAATCCGCCACCCATAAAGGCCAGGATCATGTACAGAATTATCAGCACCGTCCAGATCAACATGATGTTTTTGACACCTAGTCGATCCGCGTTCATCCAGCCCCAAATTAGACCAAACAAACCGCAGAGCAGGGCGATGATTCCCTTCAAGGCGCCATCGTTCTGAAAAATCTTAATCGCAACGAAAATCTGGCAGATAATACATCCCACCAGGGCGACCATTGCAAGAATTGCCATTTCGTTTCTCCTCCATTCAACCGATTAGTTAAATCGTAACGTCAACCTCGAATTAGCTGGGCGAACAAAGTTGGGGACAAAAGCAGTCGCGCCAGCCAGTAGAGAATTAGACCACTAAAAATAATTAAGGTTACCCCGGTCTTTCGTTCCAGCATTTCTGCTTTTTGAATGAATGGCTCAGTCACTGTTTTAGGCAGCACTGTAGCAATCATCATCATAGAAATCAGAAGGACAAAAACTGGAGCAAACGCGTGAAATCTCAGTGCGGCATGCACATCCCCCTGCAACAGCAGCAGGCACGCGCGTGTTAACCCGCAACCCGGACACGGTAAGCCGGTGACTATAAAGAACGGACACTCCCACAGCGGGAGATGCAGCAAAACAAATATTATGTGAAGACTCAGGGCCCCGGTCAGTATTAAGCCAAATCTCCGGTTACGCAATAATGCTGAAAGCGGAACGAAAGCAATTTGCGGCGCCATGAAGGCGGCATTCTATAGCAGGTTGCGTAGATTAACTATCTTTTCTTTTTCACGCCGCGTTTCGCCGATTTACCCACAAAAACTGATTGCTAAAACCGGGGAATCTGCGAAATCTCAAGCTGGGCCGAAATTCGGAGGCGGCGGGATTGACGGGCTCATTGACCCACGCGTAACCAAACTCGCGCTTACCTCCTGCTGCTTGTCGATCGCCCTAACTACCATTATCGCCAGGACCGCTGACACAATATCAAGCATTCCTGTCAGCATCCCTAGCGTCGCGTCAACCTCTGGATTCAACTGTTCATTCCAGGCCAGCCGCATGTAGACGTTATTTGCGAAATTCGACAACAGCCAGGCGGCCCACCACAACGGGAAAAAACCGGGCGGCTCAGGCTCGCTAAACATTTCCAGTCGGTTCGGTACACTCTTGCTCCAGAGTTCCTTAACCGCCCGGTACGGGATGATCAGGTTAACAAACGGAATAAAAAAGCTGCCCACGGCCCAGCCGGAAGAATACTGGATGCTGTTTCTGTGCACACCAAAGCTTGGCAAGTTTTCGTAAGAACGGTAGAGCCACATCAGGAATACGACGATCGTCGCAATGTAAACAGCAATCTGGATCAGCCCGACGCCAAGCAGTAGCAATCCAAACACCAGCAGTTCGGGCTCGTTAATTTCTTCTTCGGCAAAGGCGAGTTTCGGAAAAACGAATTGCAGCGCTGACAACAGAATCGATCCGAGGCTGAGAACGGCAGAGGCCGTTAACAGAACCGTGACGATACGCGCGCGGCTATGAGCAGAAGCATAGCCTGGCCGAAAAGTTTCGGGGGTGTAATGGGGTGGGGAGCTGATAAGTGGCAAGGTCCTTTCGTTGGAATCGGATCGATGCAACTGCAAGGCGCGGCAAACTCGGTCGATCTTGCCGGCTTAGTTTGAAGTGAGCTCAGTCGTCTTTTCAGTGATGTCCTTCTGGCCCCACTCATTGTCGCGGCTGGCTTCACCGGCTTTTGAGCGCTTGGCGGCTTTCATCTTCTGGACCAGTTCCATGTGCGTGGAGAAATAGGGAAGGCTCTTGCCTACCATTTCCTGAACCGAACTAAATTCCTTATCGACCAGAAACTTCTCGAGCCCTTCCTTGAGCTCATCGATCATCTTGACACCGTGCAGCATCACACCGGTGCAGAGCTGAACGGTGGACGATCCGAGCAACATAAACTCAAGCGCGTCATGCGAGTTTTCTATTCCGCCGATGCCGCTGATCGAAACGTCCTGCGGCAGACCGAGGGCCAACTGGCTTACCATGCGCAGGGCGATCGGACGGACGGCCTGCGACGAATAGCCACCCGGCACAGTGTATCCTTCGACAGTGGGCATTGGCCTCAGGGTATTGAGGTCAACACCGATGACCGAAAGAATGGTGTTTATGGCTGAAATCCCTACGGCGCCGCCGCGGACAGCCGCGAGAGCAGGCTCTTTGATGTTTGTAATGTTGGGCGTCATCTTGGCCCAGACAGGTATGTTAGAAACTTCGGTGACCCATGATGTTACCTGCTCGCAAAGATCGGGGTGCTCGCCCATTTCCGAGCCCATCTTGCGCTCAGTCATGCCGTGGGGGCATGAGAAATTCAACTCGAAAGCATCAACGCCGGTGTCCTGGACCAGGCGGGTCAACTCCTGCCAGCGTTCCTTCTCATACTCTTCCATGATCGAAGCGATCAGAATGTGATTGGGGTATTCCTTCTTGACTTGCCGAAACTCTTCGAGCCACACGTCGATGGGGCGATCTGAGATCAATTCAATGTTTTCAAATCCGATGACTTCGCCGGAAGTTCGTGATCTAAGTTTGCCGTAACGCGGCACGACATTGACGACTTTGGCCGATTCCAGACTGACAGTCTTGCAGACAGCGCCGCCCCAGCCCGCGTCAAACGACTTGGCAATAACGCGAGCATTGGTTCCCGGCGGGCCTGAGCCCAAGAGGAATGGATTTGGAAAGGTTATGCCGTTAACCACGATCGATAGATCCATGCGTAGCTCCTAATGTTCGACAAACTTTAGTTTGTCGCTATTCTATTTACGTTTCGTCTGGACGTCGACAAACTAAAGTTTGTCGGACTTCAATCCGCAACAAGTGCGCCGTAGGTATCCGGCCGGCGATCCCGGAAAAACTGCCAGGTGTTGCGCACTTCGCGAATCATGTCGAGATCCAGATCCGCCACCACCAGCGCATCCTCATCGCGGGGTGCTTCCGCAATGAACCGCCCGCGCGGATCGCAAAAGTAGCTCTGCCCGTAAAACTCACCGATGTCCCAGGGTTGTTCGTGACCGACGCGATTGATGGCCCCGATGAAGTAACCGTTGGCGACCGCGTGTGCCGGTTGTTCTATGCGCCAGAGATATTCTGAGAGACCCGCGACCGTGGCTGAAGGATTGAACACAATCTCTGCGCCATTGAGACCGAGGGCGCGCGCGCCTTCCGGGAAGTGGCGATCGTAACAGATGTAAACGCCCACGCGAGCAAACGCGGTTTCAAAAGTCGGATAACCCATATTGCCCGGTTTGAAGTAGAACTTCTCCCAGAATCCCGGGTTAACGTGGGGAATGTGGTTTTTCCGATACTTGCCAAGATATTTTCCGTCAGCGTCGATTACCGCAGCGGTGTTGTAGTAAACACCGGTAATCTCCTCTTCATAAATTGGCACCACGATCACCATGCCGTGGGCCTTGGCCACCTCCTGCATCAGCCGGACTGTTGGCCCATCGGGAATTTTTTCAACCGCCTCATACCAGCGTGTTTGCTGTTCCGCGCAAAAATAAGGAGTGGTGAACACTTCCTGCATGCACACTATTTGCACATCCTGCTGGGCAGCCTGCTCTAAAAATCCCAGATGCTTCTCCAGGTTTAGACGCTTGATGTCTTCGATGGGCAGGTCAGTAGGCGAAGCGTTCGAGCATTGAATAAGTCCGCATTTAACTGTTCTTGGCATAGAGTTCCTCCAGAATCGGCAAGCCGGTATTCCACTTCGTGTTACTGCAAACTCAAGACTCAGAACTTCGGACGCGCGACTTCATCAAAATGAAATAGATAACGAAACCGAGCGCGAATGTAACAAACCAGGCGTAAGTATACAGTGTGTCGAGAAAATTAGGGTTGGCTACCTGACCGCCGGGCGTTGTTGCCGCGCGCAAAAAGCCGGGTACGACCGGAGCAATCGCTACGATGAGGGCAATCATCGCGCGGATATTGAAACCATTTGAATAACTGTAAGGCCCGGCGATTTCAAAGAGCCCGGCCAGATCGAGACGCTGCTTTCGCAGCACCCAATAATCGCAGATCAGTATCCCGGCTATTGCGCCCATTAATCCTGAATAACCAATCAGCCAGGTGAAAATGTAGGCGCCCATCGTGTCGCCCATTAATTTCCAGGGCATCATGATCACGCCAATCAGGGCGGTGATCAGACCGCCCATCACGTAAGAGATGCGTTTCGGATTGAGGTTAGAAAAGTCGTTTGAAGGCGATACGACGTTTGCCGCCATATTCGTGGTTAGTTGCGCGGCGAAGATCACGGCCGTTGCAAACAGTACGACCACCACGCTATTGAACCGGGTCATCAGCTCAACCGGATTCGGAATCGCCTGCCCGTAAATCAGGAGGGTTGCGCTCGTCACCGCCACTCCGATAAACGCAAAAGCCGTCATGGTTAACGGCAGCCCCAATGCCTGACCCAGCATTTGAGATTTTTGTGAACGGGCATAGCGCGTGAAGTCAGGAATGTTCAAACTGAGCGTCGCCCAATAACCGACCGAAGCAGTCAGGGAGCCCGGGAAAATATCCCAGAAGTTATTTTGCTCTTTTTGTAACGCCGCCGAGGCCGTCAGCACATGGCCCAGACCGCCTGCGCGCCAGGATGCCCACACGAGCAGGATGAGGCCGCCCCCAAGTAACAAAGGCGCCGACCAGGTCTCAAGATGTTTAATCCCTTCAATGCCCTTGAGGATAATAAAAACCTGAATTCCCCAGAATAGAAAGAAAGCGATCCACGTGTGGACCGCTATACCGAGGAGCGTTGCATCGCCGAAAAGATGCGCCCAACTGGGAGAGATAACGCCGAACAAAGCGTCGAGTGCGGTTCCACCGATCCACGTCTGAATTCCAAACCAGCCGCAGGCGACTATCGCGCGCAGGATTGCAGGGATGTTTGCTCCCCTCGTTCCAAACGCAGCCCGGCAAAGAACAGGGAAGGAGACTCCATACTTTGTGCCGGCGTGTGCATTAAGGACCATCGGAATGAGCACGATTGTATTCCCCAACAGAATCGTAATCATTGCCTGCCACCAGTTCATTCCGGCTTCGATAAAACCGCCGGCAAGCGTGTAAGTGGTGATGACCACGCTCATACCAATCCAGAGTGCGGCGATATTCCAGGTGGACCAGGTGCGCTCTTTGATTGTGGTCGGCGCCAGATCTTTATTCCAGAGTGGACTGGCGGAGACGTCCTTCGTTAATTCGACGAAGTCGCGCTGGGTGATGGCGATGTCGGGGGAGTGGGCAGTCGGCATGCTATGGATCGTCCAGAACCTATTTCAGTTCAAACCTGACAGTTACGCGCGCGGTGATGGAGATTTGACCTAGCGCAATTGTGCTTTCGTCTGCCGAGTAAGCTCGGCCGGCTCGTGACGCGCTGAAGTTCATGCTGTTGCTGGCGCTGTTGCCCTGGTACGGCTCGTCTTCGCTGATCGAATAGGCTTTCCCGATCGCTTGGCCAATCTCTCTGGCGAGCGCGCTGGCTTTCTCCTGGGCAGCTTTGATTGCCTGGCCGCGCGCCTGGTCCTTGAACTTGCGGGCTTCCGTCGTGCGAAAGTCGACAGCTTCGATTCCGGTGATTCCCGTGGTGAATATATCAGCCAGCAGTGACTCGGCCTTGCTTACGTCGCGCAGAATGATCACGATGCTTTTGCGAACAATGTAACCAAGAAACACCCTCGGCTTTTTTGTCACGTTTTCGTCGGAATAGTCTTCTTCCAAACTGATGCGATCCGTCTGCACGAGTGTGGGCGGCACACCGTACTTCTTTGCAAGGGCCAAAATCTTTTTTACGACTTCATCGTTTCTACGCCGGGCATTCTGGAGATCTCGATCAATGGTCGTCTCCCGCATCGTAAATACGGCTTCGTCAGGAACCACCATGATCTCGGCCTGTCCAGTGACCGTAATCAGTGGGCGCTCAGCTGCGTTTTGAGCAAAGACAGAGGTTGTGGTCAGCGCAAGGGTAAGAACCAGGAGAATTATTTTCATAGGTTGTTTATCCCGAGAAGGTCACATCGTGACACATTCACCGCGTTTGAGAAACTGTCCATCGCCGGCTTTGCCTTTATATTCTCCGTTCTCGATAACCACCTTGCCGCGCGAGAGAACGGTTTCAACCACGCCCTTGATCTTCTTGCCTTCGTAGGTGCAGTAGTCCACATTCATGTGGTTGGTCTTGAGGCTGAGGGTCTGTTCTTTTTCAGCATCGAAGATGACGATATCGGCGTCCGATCCAACGGCGATCGTCCCTTTCTTTGGAAACAAACCAAACATTTTCGCGGCCGCAGTTGAAGTAAGTTCAACAAAACGATTCAGGCTGATGCGATTTTCAACCACACCGCCGTTGTAGATCAGCGGCACGCGGTTCTCAACGCCGGGTGCGCCATTAGGAATCTTGGAAAAGTCGTCGCGGCCGAGTTCCTTCTGCTCTTTCATGCAAAACGGGCAATGGTCCGTCGAGATAACTTGAAGGTCGTCCATCTTCAGACCCTTCCAGAGTTCCGCCTGGTTCGACTTATCTCTGAGTGGCGGCGTCATCACATATTTCGCGCCGTCAAATCCCGGCTTGTCGTAATCGTCGAGCGAGAGGAAAAGATACTGCGGACAGGTTTCAGCGAAAGCGGGAATGCCGCGATCACGCGCCTGGCGCACCTGGTTAAGCGCGTCTGCGCAGGACAAGTGGACGATATACACCGGAGACTCGGCCATCTCGGCAATCGCAATCGCACGGTGAACGCCCTCCGCCTCGGCAACTGTTGGCCTGGTTAAGGCGTGATACTTCGGCGCCGTGTGCCCTTTGGCGAGCGCGTGCTTGATGATTTCATTTATGACGATGCCATTCTCGGCATGCATACAGATCAAACCACCGCGTTCGCCGGCCGCCAGCATGCCGCGAAAGATCGTCGCGTCGTCAACCAGGAAAACGCCGGGGTAGGCCATAAACATTTTGAAGCTGGTGACGCCTTCGTCCATCGCCGTGTGCAACTCTTCGATCTGATTGTCTTCAAGCTCGGTAGTGATCAGGTGGAAGCCGTAGTCGATCGCAGTTTTGCCTTCGGCTTTCTTGTGCCAATTGTCGATTCCCTGAATGAGTGACTCGCCTTTGTACTGAACGGCGAAGTCAATGATCGTAGTGGTGCCGCCATAAGCCGCCGCGCGCGTTCCGGTGAGGAAATCGTCCGACGCTTGCGTGCCGCCGAAAGGCAACTCCATGTGCGTATGCGGATCGATGCCACCGGGAATCACGAGCTTGCCCGACGCATCGATGATCTTGTCGGCCTCCATTTCGAGTTTTGCGCCGATGACGGAAATGGTTTCGCCTTCGATAAGAATGTCAGCGCGGTAGTCGTCAATGGCCGTGATCACTCGGCCATTCTTGATTAGAGTTCTCATGGACGCTCCAAGGTGGTCGGTTTGCTTCAAAAAAACAGCCGCGGATTTGCGCGGATAAACGCTGATCAGATGAAAGCCAGAAGCTTACATAAAGCATTCAGATTCGCGGAATCCGCGTTAATCCGCGGCTGGTGTTTGGCCTCGATCAATAAAGATTGCCTTCGCGCTTGCGTCCGGTGTAATCGACATAGACAACCTTGAGCTCGGTATAAAAATCGAGTGCGGTTGAGCCCTGCTCCCGATCGCCAATACCGGTGCCTTTGATGCCGCCAAAGGGAATGTGCGCTTCGCCCCCAGTTGTGGGTGAGTTGATGTGCGTCATACCCGTTTCGATCTCATCAACAAAACGGAAAATGCGGGCCGCGTCGTTAGTAAAGATTGACGACGACAAACCATATTCAGTGTCGTTGGCGACAACCATCGCTTCCTCGAAATCCTTAACTCTTAGGACGGACAACACCGGCCCAAAGATTTCTTCTCGCGCGATACGCATATCCGGCGTCACGTGATCAAAGATAGTTGGGTGCACGAAAAATCCCTTGTCGAGCCCGTCGCCGGTTGCGCGCGAGCCGCCGCAAAGCATGGTTGCCCCATCTTCTTTTCCGATGTCGATATACTTCAGCACTGTCTTAAACTGACCTTCATCGACGCAGGGACCCATTTCAGTAGTCGCATCCATGCCGTCGCCGATGCGCATTGACTCAGCCCGCTTCTTCAATCTTTCGACGAATTCATCGGCGATGTCGTTAACCACCACCGCCCGGCTTGTCGCAGTGCAACGCTGCCCCGAAGATCCAAAGGCGCCCTGGGCAACGGATTCAACCGTCAAATCGAGGTCGGCATCCTCCAGAATAACGACGGGGTTTTTTCCGCCCATCTCGCACTGGACCTTGCCGCCGCGTCTCGACACTTCTTCGTACAGTCGAATCCCGACTTCATTCGACCCCGTAAATGAAACTGCCTTCACCGCCGGGTGATTAATGATCGCGTCGCCGGCCTCTGAACCCGAACCAAGCACGAGATTGAGAACGCCCGGTGGGATTCCGGCCTCTGCGAAGATCTCGACGATGCGCACTGCCGTCGCAGGAGTTAGCGTGGCGGGTTTAAAAACGACGGTGTTTCCAGCGACGAGGGCTGGTGCGATTTTCCAGACTGGAATGGCCACTGGAAAATTCCAGGGTGTGACGCATGCCACAACCCCAAGCGGCTGCTTGATCGTGTACGCGAAATTACTCGGCAACTCCGATTGGATTGTTTCTCCGTTCATCCGCCGCGACTCACCCGCGCAAAACTCGGCAACGTTGATCGAACGCTGTAATTCTCCTCGCGATTCAGAAATCGTCTTTCCTTCTTCGCGCGTCAGGATTTGGGCCAACTCTTCCTTGTGTTCTTCCAATAAACGGGCTGCGCGTGCGACGATTTTTCCGCGCGCCGGCGCCGGCGTAGCTCGCCATGATGGAAACTGAGCAGCGGCTGATTCCACGGCCTGCCTGGCCTCATCTCGCGAAGCTTGTTTCACTGTTCCGATAATGTCATCGGTGTTAGCTGGGTTGATGTTTGAGACTGTGCGCGACGAAGCGGATTCAATCCACTTGCCGTCGATGAAATTGCGATAAGTATCCATAGATGTGTAACTGACTTTCCGTGAACGCAAGTAGGAGCTGGGTAGGCAGGAATATACCATAATCCGCTTTTTGAGTGTTGGGCGCGAAAAGGCCCGCGCCGGCAAACACTCACAAGCGGCGCGGGCCACTCGGCTCGCGCTCCCGATTCGTTCAAAGTTACAATCGCTGAAAACATGATCAAGGAAACACTAGAGCGCGAGCCGCAGGCTCCGAAACATGCCGCTCCGGCGAATATCACAAGCCTGATGGCTGACAGGGTGAATGCCGCGCCAGAGAAACCGTTTTTGTTTTCGGAAGCGGACGGTCGAGTTTTTAATTACGCCGAGTTTGATCAGGCGGTGGACAGGACGGCGCGCATGTTGACGGCCGCCGGGATAAGCCGTGGGGATGCAGTTAGCCTGTTAATGCCAAACAGCGCGGAGTACATCATTGCCTATTTCGCTTGCTGGAAGCTGGGCGCTGTGGCCGGGCCGGTGAATTCTTTGTTGAAAGCCGAAGAGGTTGCATTTGTCGTATCCGATTCGGAAGCCAAAGCAATCATGGTCCATTCAGAGTTTGTGCCGATGGTTGAGGGAATTCGGGATCGGCTGCCGCACCTGGAATCCGTTATTGAATTTGACGATGAAGCAGTTTCGACTAGAGACTTTGTTGAAAATGCCGGTTCTGAAGGCTCGTCAAACCTGGGTTGGTCTGACATCACAAGCGACCATGAAGCGATCATCATTTACACATCCGGAACCACCGGAAAGCCGAAAGGCTGTCTACTCACCCACGGGAATCTAATCGCAAACGCCCGACAAATCAGCGAGTGGCTCGGGTTCACTGAGAACGATCGGCTCTTGAGCATCATGCCGTTGTTCCACATGAATGCCGTATCCGTGACAACCATGTCAGCACTTTACGCCGGCGGCTCGACCGTAGTGAGCCCAAAATTCTCGGCCTCCAGGTTTTGGAAAATTATCTCCGAATATCAAATCACGTCCTTCGGTTCGGTGGCGACCATGCTTTCGATGCTTCTGACCAAATATCCTGACGGTGTTCCGGCCGGTCTGAAGACGGACCAGCTCCGCTTTGCGATGTGTGGTTCCGCTCCAGTACCGGCAGAAGTGATGCAAAACTTTGAGAGAACTTTCAACTGTCTGGTTATCGAAGGATACGGCCTTTCGGAATCAACCTGCCGCTCAACTTTTAACCCGCCAGATAGGCGGCGCCGTCCCGGCTCATGTGGTCTGGCAATCGGCAATGAGATGAGAGTCGTTGATGAAGAGGACAGTGAGGTGGCACCCGGCGAACTGGGCGAAATTGTCTTGCGTGGCGAAAACGTTCTAAAGGGCTACTACAAGAACCCTGACGCTAATAAGACTGCATTTCGCAATGGCTGGTTCCACACGGGGGACATCGGTTATCGCGATGAGGACGGGTTCTTTTACATCGTCGATCGGAAGAGTGACATGATCATTCGAGGCGGCGAGAATATATATCCGCGTGAGATCGACGAGATTCTGTATCAACATCCGGCAGTTAGCGCGGCAGCAACCATCGGAGTTCCCGATCCGCTCTACGGCGAGGAGGTCTCAGCCTTCATCGTCTTCAAGCAGGGAAGTGAAATCAGTGAAGACGAAATGATCGCCCATTGCCGCGCACATCTCGCGGATTTCAAGTGCCCTAAAACGATCCATTTCGTTGCCGAGATTCCCAAAGGACCAACCGGAAAACTGCTGAAGCGAGAACTGACCCGCCAGTTCAGCGCCAGGGAGAATGCTTGATGCGGTTTCCTGCGTCATGAACCTGGCAATTAACATTGTCAATTGACAGCGACATCCTATTCTCATAAAGTACGCGCGCTTTACAGCAGATCGCTCGCACTCCGCGATGCGTAGGCGCGTGGGAACGGTGTTAAGAAGGCAAGCAGGATCGGTAGTTCCACCCTGGTCCTTCTCCTCAACACCTCCAGTTAATTTTCGTAATTAATCGTGTTTCGGGGTCGCCGGCACCCCGACAATCGTCGAATAGCAATACGGCCGCTCGAGGTTTGCTTTTGAACTTCGCAAGTCCACCTCAACATTGAGATGGAAGCACACTCGGAGCTCAACTCATTCGTGAAAGGACCTTCATGACATTCGGAAAGAAATCAATTGTGCTCGTTGCATTCGTGGCGGTGGTGGTCGCTGCTTTCGTTCTGCCGTTAAATCCAGCCTTATCGGCTGGTAATACTGTAGTGACTCCCTCGAATCCGCAGGGATGGTCCACCGCAGATACCCAACCCGGCGGAGCGGTGAATTTTGTTGCGGATGCCACACCGCCGGCAGGGTGCGGAGCCCTGCAACTAACGACCAACCTCAGCACTACAGCCAAGGCGCAATACCTGCATGCTGAGAGCATGCCATTAGTAAACGTGTTTGCCCTTAGCTATTACACGAAACAAGTCAGCGGGCCGCCAGTGGCCGATCCTTCCTACCAGTTGATTACATTTCTGACAGGTGGAACGACAGGCTTTACCACATTGGTTTTTGAGCCGTATCAGAATCCATTGTTGGGTCCCATCGTTCCTGGAGTGTGGCAACAGTGGGATGTGGATGCCGGTCTTTTTTGGTCAACTCGAACCGTGAATTGTTCGGGCGGGACTATTGTGGGCTCGCCGGGAGGGCCAGCTATTTACACCCTGGCCGATATTAACGCTCTCTGTCCGGGCGCCGAGGTCGGCGGGTTCGGCGTAAATATCGGATCGAATAATCCCGGCTACGACGTTTACACAGACCTGGTTGAGTTTAACGACACCGTCTACGACTTTGAACCGGACAATAACTGCGTGACATTTGAAAACCCGCAGGGTGGGCAGTTTGTGATCGGGGATCTTGTTAATACAACTGTTGGAGCAACAGTCAACTTCTGGGGTTCACAGTGGCAGAAGAACAACCCCATGACGGGCGGCAACGGTCCGAACGCATTCAAGGGGTTCGAGAATGGCAACGACCTGCCGGATTGTGGCAGCACATGGACCAGCCGTCCGGGCAACAGCTCGAACCCGCCGGCAACGATACCGCAGTTTATGCCGGTGATTGTGTCCGGCTCGGTGCAGAAGAACGGGTCGGTTATCACAGGAAACGTGAAGCGGATTGTGATCGTCGAGACCAACCCGGGCTACGCAGGAAATCCTGGACACTGGGGCACGGGTAAGGTGGTGTCGGTTCTTTGCACTTCGCCCTAGGCGAAGGCGAAGAAACGCCGTTGTTTACCCGGCCTTGAACCCTACAACTGGAAGGGCGTCTGCAACTGCAGGCGCCCTTTTATTGTTTTTGACGACGCAATCGCATAGTCGTCTTGCCTTCTTGCCAAGGGCGGATTAGACAAGGGCGGACTAAGCTCGTGCGTCTCTGAGACACTTGTTCGTTTGCTTGGAGACTGGGAATAAGGATCGTCGCCAGTGCTTTTGACAACACCACCCGCTTCGCATAGAGTACGCGCACTTGAACCAGTAGTTTGCACACCGCCGGATTGGGTGCGGACCCCGGACGGTAGGGTGTGATGATGGAACGACGAGCCTCGGGATTTTACCCGCTTCAGCGCTTCCTGCCACATCACCACAACAAGTTTGCTGTTTTGCCCCTGGCGTTGAAGTTTGTCTCGCCAGCAGTTCGGTCGAATCGACCTCCCACCGAGAGCGTTGACTGATCACGCTCCCACTTGTCCCAGGAGAATAAAGAATGAAAAATTTTCGAGGATCTATGCTCGCTTTAGCGCTGCTAGCATTTGGAGCGACGCAGGCCTTTGGCCAAACAATCTATAACAACATTCCCAGCCCACTGCCGGGAAACCTCGACAGCATTGCTTTTGAAGCAAACCAGGCCGAAGAAGTCGGCGACCGGGTTCAGTTTGCCGGAACATCACGAACGCTGACATCGGTGGTCCAGGGCATGAGCAGTTGGGGTTGCGAAAGCGGTTTCTGGTTTGGCGGTTGCGTCACTTCGCCGGGAGCCACATTCTCACATCCCATCACATTGAATATTTACAACGTTGGCGTCGGCGACCAAGTCGGGGGCCTGATCGCTTCAGTAACACAGACTTTTGCGATTCCTTATCGTCCCTCTGCGGATGCGATTAATTGCACAGGTGGAAGGTGGTATGACGCGTCGACTGGCTCCTGCTTCAATGGTTACGCCAATCTGATCACCTTCAATTTGACGGGGATGGGGATTGTGGTCCCGGATCAGGCGATCTACAGCATCGCTTACAACACGACCCACTACGGTAATCCCGCGATCGGCGAAGGTGCTGCATGCTATTCGGAATCCGGTGGTTGCGGCTACGATTCGCTCAATGTATTAATTAGCGATGATTTCCCGACTGTCGGAATCAACCCAGCTCCGACTGACGCTTACTTCAGCAGTCTGACGGCGGGCAACTATTGCGATGGTGGTGCCGGCGGGACAGGTACATTCCGCCTTGACGCCGGTTGCTGGTTCGGTTTCAAGCCAACCGTGCAATTCAACGCGTCAAATCCGCTTCCCAATAAGAATGCCTGTAAGAATGGTGGCTGGCAGACGTATACGCGACCTGACGGCACCACTTTCAAGAATCAGGGAGACTGCGTGAGCTATTCGAGCAATGGCAAATAAATCGCCTGCAAAGAGTCAATCGCAACAGCAAAAGGGCGAGCCTCGGTGGCTCGCCCTTTTTTTGATCCTGATTTGTCGTCCTTAAGTTTGTCCTAAACTAACTGCGCCTGAATATGCCGGCTTCGTTCGATCCTTGATCCAACCAATCAGCAACCAAAGCGCGCAGACTGCAATCATCACGAGCGAGAACCACTTGCCGTAAAGTCCATCAGGAGAAAACTTCTCGGTGGCCGTGTGCAGCGCTTCGCTGTTTGGCAGCAGACCCGCTTCCGAAAACTCGTGGAATGAATAGATACCAACCTGCACCATGAAAAGGAGGAGGAAAACTCCGGTGACCTGGAAAAACCGTTTGATGTTGATGAGGTGACTGAAGCGCGTCCAGGCCCAGGCAAACAGGATTGTCGCGACAAGACCCAACATCGCGCCCGTGATTAATTGGGAATCTTTGACCTGCATCAGCATCAACGCCGTCTCCATTCCCTCACGCGTGATCATCAGGAAGGTGAAGAGAAACACCCCGGCGAGCGCGGCGAACCGCGACTTTCGAGATGACATCTCGCCCAGACGCTCGTGCATACGTTCACGCAGTTTCGAGCCGGTGCGCCACATGTGGATAACGAGAGTTCCCACCATGACCATAGCTACTAAACCGAGGACGCCTTCGCGCAGAGCTTCGTTTCCCAGGAATTGACCGGCAAACGCTCCCGCACGTTCACCGAGGATTTGTTGTAAACGCGATTCTTCCACGCCTACTGCGAGGACGTATCCAAGCGCGGCGCTGACCGAAAGCCCTAAAGCCAGAGCCAGGTAAACGGCGTAGTTGAGCCAACTCTGGCCTGACTTACGCAGGTAAGCGAGAATTACCGCGACCAACAGAAAGGACTCGAAGCCTTCGCGTAGCACAATGATAAAAGAATTCAGCATGACAATGGGCCTCTTTGGAGATGCTCGGAAAACGGGTGATGCCAGTCGCACCTATCTCCCGCGCTCGAATTTGCGGAAGGGCCTGAAGTATAGCCTAATTGAAAACAGTTTTCAATTTCATTTCGGGAGCCCTGAGAATCATGTTGAGGAAGAAGATCTCATTCCCAGAAGGGAACCAATTACTTAACGGGAAGTATCGCCAGGTCAGCTCGGATGGCACCAAGATCTGTTTGCGCGGTCAGACGGAGGGGAAGCCGTCGCTCGTCGTCGCTGATCCACGCTCTCAACTGATACTTATCGCTCTGAGCGTCGTCAGTGGTAAGGGAGATTTGAATTGCCGGGACGTTTTGCGACCCGAGCTGGATTGTCTCGCGTTTTAAAGCGCTGATGAAAAGCGTTTTAGGTTTGTTCTCCACCAGGATCGACACCGCGTTTCGGCGGGGAGGATTGAGATTAAAGGTGCGCAGCGCATAGAAAAATGAAAGGTAATCATGCGTACCCACTGGAATTTCAATCCTAACGTTCTTGTCTGTTGTCGCCGTCCCGTAATCCTGATTGATGGTGAGCTTGGTGGAAAGTCGCCGCCTTCCCTCGATCAAGTTCAACTCGGTTTGGAAAGGGAGCAGCGTCTTCGGGTTCACATAAGAACTGATCGTGTCGGTGGCGAAAAAGAGGTGTTGCAGTGCATTTGTCGTCTGCGCAGTAACGTTGAACAACAAGCCGTCCTTGTCAGAATATTTCGAACGAGCGCGCACTTGAAATGTCGCCGTCGCCACCGCCTGTTTGATGGTCGGCAGATAGACTTGATAGTTCAACTGTTCACCCACCTTGAAAGGCAGCCCCGTCAAAGCAGCATCAGCAGGTGTTGACGGTTGCGACGGGATCGCGATGGGAATTCTGGGGGTTAAAGGGTTGGCGGCTACCGGCGTAGCGCTCGGCGGTGGCAACGCAGGCGTTGCGATAAACTCCGAAGCCGCCAGTTCGGCTCTTATCTCACCTGAGGCATAGCGTGCTGTGACAAGTATAGGCACATGCCGGTCGTCGCTACTGAAATACGCTTGCATCGGATAGCTGTCAGAATTGTTCTTAAGCGTAATCCGCGAAACGATCGCGGTAAACGAACCTACGTTCGTTTTCACTGTCTCCTGGCCTCTCACCTTGATCTCCACTTGATAATCGACGTTATTAACTCGAGTCGTTAAACGGTAGGTGGAACCGTCCTTCAGCGGCAGAGTCCTGATTCGATAAACCAGTGAGAGCTGGTCGTAAATCCCGGGATACTCACCAATGCGGCTCGGCGCCAGCGCTTCTGCGCCGGCAGGTTGGTTGAACTCAGCGGTTGTATCCGAAGCTCGCGAGGCCTCGCGGATAAACTGTTGGGAGTGGAAAGGGAGTCCTGTATTCGGGTCGACGTAAGTAATGTAATCATTGTTCAGAGCCAGCAATGCGGCGCTGACGGTCCCGGAAGTTTCCACATGACCTTTTAACTGAATCCCATCGCGACCGAAGAATGTGCCGCGCGCGGCAACCAAAAATTCCACATGCGCCGCGCTGATAAAGCTTGAATACGACACGTTATAGGTCAGGCGCTCGCCGACGCGGTAATGCGAAGAGGAGAAGGAATAGGAGCCGGTCGTTGGATCCTGAGCCCAGGCAGAAACTGCTGTGAGCGTTCCGATGAGCGATGTGGAACCTAAAACGAGGAGAAGAAATTTGCGGACAACACTGATTTTCAACCTTTGGGTCACCTTTGGATGATAGTTCAAAATTGCACTAGAACAAATCGTGGGCGATGGGGCTGAAGTGTAAACGCAGGCCTCGCCGCACAGTTCCGCCAATTCACTTACCGTTTTCAAGTGCGATTCGTATTTCTTCGACTATTTGGCGAGCGGCATCAGCTGGACTGGGTGCCGACAGGATTGGACGGCCCACCACCAGATAGTCTGCCCCGGCGACGATCGCTTCGCGCGGGGTAGTCACTCGTTTTTGATCTCCGAGGTCCGCACCTGCTGGTCTGACCCCGGGAGTTACGACGATGAAGCTGGGAGTCCTGACGGTCTCGCGGACAATGCCAACTTCGTTTGGAGAGGCTACGACGCCATCCATCCCCGCGCCTTCCGCCAGCAATGCAAGGTGACGCACCATGTTTTCGGGGCTGGCATTGAATCCGATTTCGCTGAGGGTGGTTCGGCTAGCGCTCGTCAAAACGGTCACTGCAATTACTTTTGGCCTTTGAAGTCCTTCCTTGATAACGCACTCGGAAACAGCATCCGCGGTGCGTTGCATCATCTCGGTTCCTCCCGCGGCATGTACGTTAAGAATTGAAACGCCGAGGCGCGCGGCCTCGACTGACGCCGCTGCGACCGTGTTAGGAATGTCATGAAACTTGAGGTCCAGGAAAACGCGTTCTCCTGATTTGATAATTTCGCGCACCAGTTCAGGTCCCGCGGCCGTGAATAGCTGCGAGCCGATCTTAAACATGCCGGCAATGCCGCGCAGGGCGTGGACCAATTCAAGCGCTTTGGTCCGTGACTCCACATCCAGGGCGACGATGAGTTTGTTTGAGTTCATTTGGTAAGCGTGCGTCAGGCTAGTTCCTTCGCACGGCACCCTACTGCCTCATCAAGCGAAACAAAGCCTTCATTTGAGACAATTCGGCGTAGTCCTTCGTTAACTTTGCGCGCGATGGAAGGGCCTTCGTAAATCAGGCCAGTGTAGATTTGGATCAGGCAAGCGCCCGCGCTGATCTTCTCCCAGGCATCTTCCGCGGTGAAAATTCCTCCGGCGCCAATCAGCGGCATCGTGCCTCCGGTCAAGTTATGGAGCGCGGCTATCATCCGGGTTGACCGCTCTCGGAGTGGCGCTCCGCTCAACCCGCCGGCCCCTATCGATTGCAAAGTGGCAGCGGCAGTTTGTAAGCCATCTCGCGCGATCGTGGTGTTAGTCGCGATCAATCCGGACACTTGATTTTGTTGGGCCACCTTCAAGATATCTGCCAACTCCTGGTCAGACAAGTCTGGAGATAGTTTGACCAGCACAGGCATTTCAACGCTACGAGAGTGTTCCGTGGCTAACTCCTGGTTGCGTTTCTGCAGGGCCTGCAAAAGAGAATCGAGATGCTGGGACTGTTGCAGTTCGCGCAAGCGCGGTGTGTTTGGGGAACTAACGTTAACAGCGATGTAGTCTGCGGCCGGATACACGAGTTCAAAGCTCTTCAGATAATCGTCGATTGCATTTTCAAGGGGAGCGACCTTGCTTTTCCCAATACTCACGCCCAAAACGCACGCAGGATTTCGACCGTTCAGTCGCCTTGCGAAAGCGGCGGCGCCCTCGTTGTTAAAGCCCGCCCGATTGATTAGGGCTTTGTCAGTTGGAAGCCGGAAGAGACGAGGATGTTCATTCCCCGGCTGCGGATGAAAGGTGACAGTTCCGGCCTCAATAAAACCGAATCCGAGCGCTGAGAGTGCTTCGAGCGCAATTCCGTCTTTATCAAATCCCGCAGCCAGGCCGACTGGGTTGGCGAAACTCAGACCAAACCGCCTGAGGTTTCCAAAAGGGTTGCTCATGTAACGGTCGCGTAAGAGATTACTGCTGAGATTCGGCGCGAAGGTCAACGACTTGAGCGCCAGCCGGTGGGCCGTCTCAGGAGGCAGACGAAAGAGGAGCGGCCGCAGCAATGAACGGTATAGATTGATCACCAGGGAAAAGTTATGACCTGCCAGTTAGACGACGAGCGTATTGATTCTATCTTTTTAAGCCATTGCTTCCAACGAGGGTATTGTGATTGTGCGGCGAAATCGAAAACAGAACACGAAACTTGTCACGCCTACTGGTTCTTGTTAGTATCCGGCGAAATGGAATTCATCGAGAAAGCTCGCATCATGGATGGCCCGCGGATCAATCGCGCACTGGCGCGTTTGGCTTCCGAAATAGTTGAAGAGAATCATGGCGCGGGCGATCTTTATCTGGTGGGCATCCGCAGAAGGGGCGTTCCTTTGGCCGAACGCATGGCGGATAAGATTGCCGATCTCGAAGGAGATCGACCGCCGGTCGGAGTCGTGGATATCACCCTTTATCGCGACGACCTTTCGACCGTCGGGGCGAAACCAATCGTTAATCGCACAGAGCTTCCGGGCGACATTGAAAGCCGCAATATCGTTTTAATTGACGACGTTCTTTACACGGGTCGCACCATTCGAGCAGCTTTGGACCAGTTGATTGATTTCGGCCGTCCGCGGCGAGTGCAGCTGGCAGTGCTGATTGACCGCGGCAAGGAACACCGCGAACTGCCAATCCAGGCAGATTACATTGGCAAGCTGGTGCCGACGAAGAAAAGCGAGATCATTAAGGTGATGTTACAGGACTTCGATGAAGAAGAGGCGGTCGTGATAGTGGAAAGACCACCCGAAGCGACTTAGACACCAGCGGCCAGCAATGGCCGCTTTTTTTATGAACTTTACGCGCAAACACCTCCTGGGAATTCGGGAACTCGAACCGGGGGAGATCGCCCATCTTCTCGATACCGCCGAGACTTTTCGTGAGATCTCCAAACGCGATATTAAAAAGGTCCCAGCTCTCCGCGGACGCACAGTTATCAATCTCTTTTTCGAGCCATCAACCCGAACGAGGACCTCTTTCGAGATTGCCGCCAAGCGTCTTTCCGCCGATGCAGTCAACGTAAGTGTGTCCACTTCCAGCGTCAGCAAAGGCGAAACGTTAAGCGACACTGCGCGAAATCTCGAAGCCATGTCACCGGATTGTATTGTGGTGCGACACTCGATGGCCGGCGCTCCACAGCAACTGGCGCGGATGGGAACCTCGCCAATCGTCAATGCCGGCGACGGATCTCACGAACATCCAACCCAGGCGCTGCTTGATGCCCTGACGATACGTGAACACAAAGGGCGCATTGAAGGTCTCAAGGTTGCAATTATTGGCGATGTGCTTCATTCGCGAGTGGCGCGGTCAAACATTCATTTGTTAACCAAAATGGGTGCGACCGTGGCGGTCGCCGGTCCCGGCACGATGGTTCCGGATGAGTTTGAGAGCTTCGTCGAAACCGGACTGCGAATCGAGAAGCGAATCGACGATGCGATCGAGGACGCCGACGTGGTGATGGTCTTGAGGATCCAGCGCGAACGCCAGGACAGCGCATTTTTCCCTTCGATGCGGGAATACGCAATCCACTACGGTTTGCGGCGGCAACACCTCGAGCGCGCGGCAAAAGATGCGATCGTTATGCATCCTGGTCCAATAAACCGAGGTATCGAAATCGCGTCGGAAGTTGCCGATGGCAATAGTTCGCTGATTCTGGACCAGGTCACAAATGGAGTTGCGGTAAGGATGGCCGTCCTTTATTTAATTGCCGGCGTGAGTCGGGCCGAAGTTGATGTGGATCGGTTTGAGCCGGTTGAAGATGCAGGAGAAAAAGCGCAAGGGAAAAAAGTGGGATGAAGATCCTAATCGCGAACGGTTATGTAATCGACCCGTCGCAGGGCGTTAACACCAGCAGGAACCTGCTGCTGGAAGACGGACGGATTACCGGGTTGCTTGAACGCGGTGAACAGTTTCCGGAAGATGCGGAAGTTTATGACGCCACCGGGTTGCTGGTCGCGCCAGGTTTTATCGATCTTCATACTCACCTACGCGAACCGGGCGCGGAATATAAGGAGACGATTGCCACCGGAGCTGCCGCGGCAGTGGCGGGTGGTTGGACCACGGTCTGTGCGATGCCCAACACCGATCCGGTAAACGACAGCCCGGCGGTGACGCGATTTATCATAGAGCAAGGTCAGCGGGCGCAACTGGCTAACGTTATGCCGCTGGGCGCGCTCACTAAAGGGAGCGCGGGTAAAGAACTTTCCGAAATGGGCCAGATGAAGAAAGCCGGTATCGTCGCAGTTTCGGACGACGGACGTCCAGTCACAAACTCAGGAATGATGAGGCGGGCGATGGAGTATGCTCGCGGATTTGATTTAACGGTTGTGGATCACCCGCAGGACGAATCTTTGAGCGCCGGCGGTGTCATGCACGAGGGCCATTGGTCCCTGTTGCTTGGATTGAAAGGTATGCCCGCTGCAGCCGAAGACGTCCATGTGATTCGCGATTGCGTGCTGGCGAAACTTACCGGAGCTTCGGTCCACATCGCCCATGTTTCGACGCGAGGCTCAGTGGAGGCCGTGCGACGCGCAAAGGAGCAGGGGATTTCCATCACGTGTGAGGTAGCTCCTCATCATTGGACGTTAACGGACGATGCTGTTGCCGACTACGATACGAATATGAAGATGAGCCCTCCTTTGCGCCACCGCGATCACGTCGAGGCGCTGCTGGAAGGGTTGAAGGATGGAACAGTTGATGCGATAGCGACGGATCATGCTCCGCATCACACCGACGAGAAGGCCCTGGAATTTGACCAGGCTCCTTTTGGAATCGTTGGACTCGAGACTGCGATCGGCCTGGCGTTTGAGTTAGTGGAAAAGGGAATAATTGATCTTCGACGACTGGTGGAATTGTGCTCCACCAACCCGGCGCGAGTATTTGCTTTGGAAGACCGCGGCACCTTATCACCGAAAGCTCATGCCGATATCACTATTCTTGACCCGGCTCGCGAATGGACCTTCGATGTCCGGGATTCAAAATCGAAGAGCCGAAACACTCCATTTAATGAACGTACTATGACCGGCGCGGCCGTAGCCACAATTGTCGGCGGTCGACTCGTTTATCTCAATCCTGATTACAGTCGGCTCACTGATACCAAACAACGCAACGCGTCGGCGAAATCGTAAAAACCTTTCCTCAAGTTTATAGCAACAGAAAAAGGCCCGCTCAACTGCCAGCGAGGGGCCTCTTCAAACTTGCTGGAACTATGTTCTCTGCGCCGCCTCGGCGTGCTCTGCGCCTCCGCGGTTAGCGTTGTGGCAACACAATCACCGCCGAGACACAGAGAACGCGGAGTCAACGCAGAGAACGCGTACTTTGGGCTGACTCTGGATTGTTAGAGCCTCATTTCAAGCGTGAAGCTCCGGATGCGCCCTGTATCCTGTTTCTCTTTATCTTCGACCACCAGTGTCCAGGTCCCTTGTGGACTCTTGCCCTTGAGCGCGACCAACCCTGGCGCGTTAACTTCGTCGTAGGTTTTCTTGACGTTGTCCAACGCCCCACCTTCGCGGTTGTGGAGTGTAATGGCGTTGACTCCAGTTGCCACGGGAGGCTTGATGCTGATCACCAAATCCCCGATGTAAGTGTGTTCAATGTCGACTGCGACTTTGATTGATTTAAGCGGTTTCGTGTCAGCCACAGCCAGGTCGAGTTTTGATGTCTTCAGGTCCGTAACCGGAACATCCTGAATAATTTTCCGAATAGCAATTGGATCTGGTTGTGGGGGAAGCGCCAACTCAACCGCCCTCTTAGCATTAATTCGCCCAAAGCCGTACAACGAACTGCGACCATTGGCGTCGTAGTTTCCCCCGGCGGTATCAATTTTGTCGCACGACTGTTTGAGGATGTCTCTAACCTGGTCCCAGCGAAGGCTTGGATTCCGCGCGATCACCAGGGCAGCGACGCCGGCAGCGCCTGGGCAGGCGCTTGAAGTTCCGCCAAAAGAGTTTGTGTAGTTTCCCGCCGCGTCCCCTTTGAGTGCATTGCCGCTGTTGTAACCCACCGGTCCGCTGCGGTCAGTGGTCCATATCCCAGGCGTCAATGACGGGCTGCCGTGATTGCTCGGAAATGCACACCACACGGCGCCGCCGAAATCGCTGTATGCGCTCTTCTTGCCCTTGTCGTTGCAGGCTGCGATGGCAGTGACTTTGCTGTAGCTTGCATAACCGTCGTTGTCGACGCTTTCGTTGCCATTGCCGGCCGCAAACAAAATTATGCAGCCCTTGCCGTTGCGTCCCTGAGTCGCGGCGAAGTCCATGGCCAGGCGGGTGCTGTCAGGCAGCGGAACCATTTGGTTGTGAACCGGGTCAGTTGGGTCGAACCAGTCGCCATCGGGTGGGCCCCAGCTGCATGAAATGACGTCGGCGCCATTTTGCGCGGCCCAGACAAACGCATCAGCCTCTGCTTGAGAACCAAGCACTGACGCCAACCTGATCGGGATGAGTCTGGCCTTTGGAGCAACACCAGACGCGCCAAACGTTCCATTTGCACAGGCCACGCCGGCGCACGCGGTCCCATGATTGTCTCCGTTGCCGGGGCGCGGATCATTAGACTTACGGGTTACGTCTCGAGGAGCGATCACCTTGCCGGCCGATTGGAATTCCTGATGGCTGGTGTCCACTCCGTCATCAATGATCGCTATTGTCGCCCCCTGGCCCTCGCTCAGGGCCCATGCGGCTTCAACACTGGCGTGGGCATCCACCGAGGCGCCGTTGATGTTTGTTTTCTTCAGATGCCATTGTTGAGGAAACGCCGAGCGCTGACGCGACTCGCGAATCAGCTCCGGATGACAGAGTTCAACCGACGGTTCCTGCAACAGTTTTTCAGCGATGTCGAAGATCACCAGACCTGTATCTTCCGGAGCTCCAACGAAGTAAGCATTGCGGGCATACTCAAGCTCTTTCTTAACCGTGAGTTTGTACTTCTTGAGAATCTTGCGACACGCCGTCGGACTCTGTTCACTATCAAACTTTACGAAGAAGTTTTCCGTGTACAGGACCGGTCGCCCCGATTGTTGGGTGACCAGTACTCGCCCCGCAAACTCGATCTCAGGTTCGGTTTTCAAAATGGAACGCGCTTTGTCGCGAAGCGACTTGCTGCCGCGGGCGACCTTGGTGCGAAGAATCTCTACGCCTGCCTCCCGAAATCTGGCAGACAACTCAAACTGGCCCAGAACGTCGCGGGCTTTAGCTGATAATGCCGAAACTTCAAATGGCCTCGCATCTGCGAGAGCGCTCCGGCTATTTGTGCGGACTACGACGTGTTCATTGCTCGTGGTAAGTGAATGGCGCTTGCCGTTCTTGCCTCCATATCTAAACGAATACATTTGTGACCTCCGAGATGTGATTGGTTGGAAGGATGTGATTTGGTAGTCGATTCATGACGTGAGACTAGCGGCCTGGAACAGTAACTACCCGGGTGCTGGAACGGATGGTTTAACTCCTCAGCTATCGAGATGCCCTCGTTCGCTCGCGTGTGAAAGTGACAGCCGAGGAGCGCACTCTAAGACGGGATAGAGCGCTTGTCAAACTTTTCGGTTATCCATCTAGTTATGACTTGAAATATGGATCCATTTCATCGCAAAGGGTCCGGGTCTGGTGAATTTAGTGGTATGGTGACTGCGTAAACCACAGTATTTGCGCGTCAGATGGCTGCCGCGGTGCTCTTCGGGCTCCAGGGTTAAAACATGGATTTTATTGCTAAATTTCCGCGAAAATTACCTGCAAGTGCGAAAGCGGATGCACCGAGTTATGAACTGGTTTCTGATCTCTATGCGGTCCACCGGGAACGAGCTGGACTGGCGCAAGGCGCAGAACTTCTGTTGGACGAAGGTAAAATCGCGATATTCAAAGTTGAGGCGAATAGCTCGCGTTCGGCAGCCCCGGAAGGCAACTTGAGTGCTGTTTATAGGCTGACCCCGGGCGGCTCGCTGGCAGTTCCTACCGGACGGATCTTTATCAGGTTCGCGGAAGGACTTGAGGTCGGCGCGTCGCAGGAAGCGCTGAGCCAAGCCGGATATGAAGTGACGGAAACTTTAGCTTACGCCCAAAATGCAGCGTGGCTGCAAACGCGCTCCGGGGACATTGCGGATTCATTAAACGGTCTGGCAGGACTGAAAGAATTACCGAATGTTGAAAGCGTCGAACCCCAGATGTTGATGGAAAGCGTGCGACGTTAGAACAACAACGCGGATAACGATTAATTGGCTATCCAGGAGAAGAAAAGGAGAGACTATGACCAGTAAAGTAAAACCTATTCCCGAAGGCTACCACTCGATTACGCCATATTTGATTATCAAAGGTGCATCTGAGGCGATTGAATTTTATAAGAAAGCGTTTGGCGCCACAGAGCTGTTCCGAATGGCCCAGCCGGATGGAAGAGTGGGACACGCGGAGATCAAAATCGGGGATTCGGCAATCATGTTGGCAGACGAGTTTCCCGAGATGGGCCACAAGAGCCCCACGTCAATTGGGGGTACGCCAGTTAGTCTGCTGCTTTACGTTGAAGACGTCGATGCCGTTTACGCCCAGGCGGTCAATTCGGGCGCGACGCAGGACAGGCCGGTTGAAAATAAGTTTTACGGTGACCGCGGTGGTAGCCTTATCGACCCATTCGGACACGTCTGGCATATCGCCACTCACGTTGAAGATTTGTCGCCCGAAGAAATGCAGGAACGAGCGGCGGCAGCAACGGGCGAGCAATAAGATCTAAACGAGTCGTGGGGGCGACTGCTGCCCAGGCGAATCAATTGGATCGATTTGGGGCATCGGCGTTTCAGGTTCGCGAACAGGTGCCTTCGGCTCCACGTCCGGAGGCAGCGTTGGCTGCTCTGGTGGTGTTGGGTTTGGCTCAACTGGATTGCCTGGCGGCACTCCCGGGTCACTAGGGTCATATGGATGCGTGGGAGGCTGGTCATGAGGTTCGTCCGGTCTCCACGGTTCATTGGTTTCGAAGTTAGTCAAATCTTACCTCCATTTTAAAGCTATAAAGTCGATGAAACCGGGCGGGTCCTGCTCGAAAGAGCTCAACGCATACTGCGTGCGGTCATCAATCGCGCCAGGACCCTCGACCGGCACATCTATTCAAAACTTACTATTCAACACTTACGCCACGATGCATGGCTATACCGCGGGCCTTCATGATGACGTCGTCGTCAATTAGTTCCAGACCCGCTTGCCATGCAGCCACTTCTTCAGTCGGCCTTCCGAGCGCAAGGGCGAGCCGCTCGTCACTGGCTTCGAAAGCACGGTCACGAAGGTTTACAAGTATTCGCGAAGCTCTATCCTGGTCCGTACCACGATCATCAACTAAGTTATCACCCAGTTGTTTTCGCCTCGTCCTGACCTCGGGGTCTATCGAATCCCTGCCCTTGAGCAGGTAAAAAAGGGCAGCTCCTATACCTACGCTGCCAATTAAGAAACCACACCAACGACTCCCCAGTGTTCGACCCAATCCATTAAATATGTTTCTGTTGAGCTGCATTCTTAAACCCTTCCTTTTTCTTTTCTTGTCAGGAAAACGTACAGCGCCTGAGAACTAAATCAAGAAAGGTATGCGACTGATACGATTTCACTGACCCTAAACAACGATGTATTTGGTATTGCAAGTTGACGGCCAGAGAAGGATTGATGGCCCGCCGAGTATAAAAATCCGTTGGATTAGATCCTTGGCTCAGATATCTGAACCAGGTGACTACATGAAAACTTCGGAGTGTTTGTCCGGTATCTCGTGTAGGTGAGGGGTCGGGTCTTTCCCTGATTGACTTATCCCTGTGCCTGCCACAAGATCGCTGGTGTCCCCCAACAGTTCGGTCGATCTAGGAATCGCCTCTTGGTGAGTCAACTGTTCTTCCCAACTCTCCTCGCCCCGCGGAGATGCTGCCGCATATTTCAACAAAGGTTCTAGCTTAGTCTGAGGAAAACACTCTCAGGGTCGTGGATTTGTCTCCAATGAGACATATCAGAAACGGCGTATCGATCAGGCAGATAATGAAGGATCTCCAACAACGCGCACAGATTTTGATCGTAGATGATGAGGAGCCTATTCGGAGTCTCGTGAGAGAGCTATTGTCTTCCGATTACGATTGCATGGTAGCGGGTTCGGTAGAGGAAGCGTCGACGGTGTTGCAGGCAAACACTTTTGATTTGGTTCTCAGCGATATTGATTTAGGCGACAGCAGCGGGTTGATAATGGTACCGCAGATCCTGGAGCGATCACCTGAAACTGTAGTGATTATGATTAGCGGTAAGCAGTCGATCGAATCGGCAATTGAGGCGATGCGAGTCGGCGCGTTTGACTACATCACGAAGCCATTCGACTTGCGTCATGTGCAGGCGGCAGTTAATCGCGGACTGCAGCATCACCAGCTGCTGGCAGGGAAGCGGCAGTATGAGAACCATCTCGAGGAGCTGGTGCAACAGCGGACTGCCGAGATCGAACACCTGGCGTTCCACGATCGTCTGACTGACTTGCCAAACCGATTTCTTTTTGAGGATCGAGTTGCACAGGCCATTGCGACTGCGGCACGCGAAAAAGACCCTCTGGCGGTGCTGCTGGTTTCCCTCGATCGTTTGCGCCAGATCACAGACACGCTCGGCCACGCGGCGGGTGATTTGCTTTTGAACCAGGCCGCATCACGATTGCGAGATTGCGTTGGACAATCGGACACAGTCGCGCGTTTCGAAGGGGCTCAGTTTGCAATTCTTCTGACCGATCTTAGCGAGGCCGCGGACGCGGCTGAATCAGCAGCTGCCATCATGCAAGCTTTCAGACAGGCGTTTCGTCTGGGAGATCAGGATGTTTATGTGACAACAAGTATTGGGATTAGCGTCTTTCCCTTTAACGGAGAAGATAGCGCAACGATTCTCAAGAATGCGTCAGCAGCAATAGAGCGGGCTCGTATGAACGGCGGCAACGACTACCAGTTTTACGCAGCCGAGATGAACGCGATGGCAGTGAAGCGCCTCACCCTCGAAACCAGTTTGCGTGAAGCGATAGCGAAAGACGAATTTGTAATCCACTACCAACCGGTGCTCACCCTCGCCACGGATGAAGTGGTTGGGGTGGAAGCCCTCGTTCGCTGGCGTCATTCGGAGCTGGGGATTCTTCCACCCGCAAACTTTATCGGGCTGGCTGAAGAGACGGGTCTCATCATTGATATTGGAGAAACCGTCTTGCGGCGGGCCTGCCTGCAGACGCTCGAATGGGAGGCACGCGGATACGGTCAACTTCGCATGGCGGTAAACATTTCGGCGCGCCAGTTTCAGCAAAAGCTTTTTTTTGAACGCATCGTCGCAATACTCGACGAAACGGGACTTGATCCGAAGCGTCTCGAACTTGAGTTAACTGAAACTTCAATCATGGAGAATGCGGGCGCTGCGGCAGATCTGCTCCAACGCCTGCGGGCGCTGGGTGTGCGGCTGGCGATTGATGATTTTGGTACCGGATATTCTTCGCTCAGTTATTTGAAGATGTTGCCAATTGATACCGTCAAACTAGATCGCTCCTTCGTCAGCGGGGCGACCACGGATCCGAAAGACGCTGCCCTCGTGATGGCTATCGTCACTCTGGCCATAACCTACAACTCAAAGTGATTGCTGAAGGCGTGGAGACGGAGGAGCAAAGAACTTTTCTTCGCTTGTTGCGTTGCGATGAAGGGCAGGGCTATTTGTTTGGTAAGCCCATGCCGGAAGATGTGCTGGCCGCTACACTGAAAGGGCGCATCAACGGGTAAGGCGTAAACTTCACAGTTTGTTTCTCACTCCTTGATCAAGACTCGCCTGCGTCCTTCGTGTGACTTAATCTGCTTTTCGTGGATCGTCTTTTCCTAACCTGAGGGTGGCGATCCACGAAATAACACGAAATCTCACGTACACCGAGCCAGTTTGTCGTCGAAATAGCTGAACTCCCAAGTAAAAGCACCACTGCTGCGGGGCGCACCACCCAAATCTCCGACGTTTTGCGTTCAACCGTTCCGGGTTACACCCTGTTTTCAGCTGAATATCCGGTGGCCCATCCAATTGCTCGGCTGTGGCCAATGGGGGCTTCCCCTGTGGTAGCCAACATTACCCTCATTTCCAACCGCTCTTAGGATCAGCCTGCTTTACCCGAGGCCCTGCCTCAACTGATTAGGAGCTGATTCAATGACCACCGAGATAATAAAATTCACCCTGCGAAGCATATGCCTGACGCTTTTTGCCTTCGCAGTTATTTCCACTCCCACTTTCGCGCAGACGCCTGACGATAAAAGTTTGGCGCCCTACTTCGTGGTGAAGGGCGACCCGGCGGTCGACCACTTGCCACTCAAGGACACGCGCGTTGACATCACTGTTTCAGGAGTCATCGCCGACGTTAAGGTGATGCAAACCTACCGGAACGAAGGCTCGCGACCAATTAATGCGTCCTACGTTTTCCCGGCCTCAACGCGAGCGGCTGTCTACGCGATGCGAATGCGCATCGGCGACCGCGTTGTGGTTGCGAAAATCAAAGAGCGCGAGGCTGCCAAAAAGGAGTTTGACGCAGCCAAGCAGGAAGGAAAGAGCGCGTCGCTGCTGGAGCAAGATCGCCCAAACGTGTTTTCGATGAGTCTTGCCAACATTATGCCGCAGGATCAGGTCGAGATTGAGCTGCGCTACACGGAACTGTTGGTGCCGACAGACGGTCTGTACGAAGTTGTTTACCCTACAGTGGTTGGTCCGCGGTATGCTTCGCCGCAATCAACGACCGGGAAGAAGGACGCGTTTGTTCAGACACCCTATTTGCATCAGGGAACCAAACCGGCCAGCACGCTCCATATTTCCACCCGGCTCTCGACTGGCGTCCCCATCCAGGACCTTACCTGCACATCGCATAAGATCGCGCCCGTCTTTCATAACTCAACTATCGCTCAGATTACCTTAGATGAACCGGATGCATTTCAGGGGAATCGCGACTTCATCTTGCGTTACCGGCTGGCCGGAAATCAGATCGCTTCCGGCTTGCTTCTTTTCCAGGGCGAAACCGAAAACTTTTTTCTCTACATGGCCCAACCGCCGCTCAGAGTGGCACCCGAGGAGATACCGGCCCGCGAATATGTTTTTGTCGTCGACGTTTCGGGTTCAATGAATGGCTTTCCGTTGAACGTCTCGAAAAAGTTGCTAACCGACCTGATTTCTCAACTGCGACCCACTGATCTATTCAACGTCGTGCTGTTTGCCGGTGACTCCACGTTACTGTCGCCGAAGTCGCTTCAGGCAAACGAGGAAAATACTGCCCTCGCGATTCGATTGATTGATAACCAGCGCGGCAGCGGCGGCACCGAGCTTCTTCCCGCAGTGCAACAGGCGATGGGCTTGCCGCGTGAGCAAAACATCTCGCGCAGCATCGTGGTGGTGACCGACGCTTTCGTTTCCGGAGAGCAAGGTGTGTTTGATTACATTCGCGAGCATCTTAACGAATCAAACGTGTTCGCGTTTGGTATTGGCTCGTCGGTAAACCGTTACCTAATCGAAGGCATCGCCAAGGCTGGAATGGGTGAGGCTTTTATCGTCACCAATGAAACGGAAGCGCCCGCAATCGCTACGCGCTTTCGCGAATACATTCAAACCCCGGTCTTAACTGACATTCAGGTGCGCGCCGACGGTTTCGACATCTACGATGTGCATCCGGCCAAGCTTCCCGATCTGATGGCGCTGCGCCCGGTAATCGTGTGGGGTAAATGGCGCGGGCCAGTAACGGGCTCGTTTGTTTTGACTGGCAAGACCGGGCGCGGCGACTACATGACCACTTTGGAGGTCGCGGGCGCTCAACCAGACGAGGGAAACCGTGCGCTGGGTTATCTCTGGGCCCGTTCGCGTATCGCCGAGTTGTCTGACTACGGATCGCGGAGTGTATCGCCCGAGAAAGTGAAGGAAATTACCGCGCTGGGTCTGAAATACAGTTTGTTGACTCAGTACACTTCCTTTATCGCAGTGATCGAGGAGATACGAAACCCGCTGGGCTCAGCGAAGGACGTGAAGCAACCCCAGCCGCTGCCACTCGGCGTGAGCGATCTCGCCGTAGGCCAGGGCACTGAAGCAGGCAGCGAGCCCGAGCTGGTTTGGTTAATCGCCACAGCTCTAATGTTCGCGATGTTCATGCTGATTCGCTCGCGGCGCCGTCGCGCCGGTACGTCAAGAATGACCACTGCCTAACCACCAGGGGGCGCAATGAGGCCAGTACCATCCGGTCGGATGGGCTGGCCTCATCCAAATATCTTACGAAGTTGAAGACCATGAATTGGATAAGAACAAAACTCAGCATGCACGGGAGCAACGCCGCACAGTTGATAGTGGTGTTACTGGGCGCATTTGCGCTCAAGCACTACTACTCAACTGCCGGCGTTAACCAGCTTCGCTGGATCCTCGCGCCGACTACCGCAGTCGTTGAACTACTGACCGGCTTGCGCTTTGAATTTGAATCGCATGCCGGCTACATGTCGAGCGACCGTAGTTTTGTGATTGCCGCTTCGTGCGCCGGAGTAAATTTCCTAATCACGGCTTTCCTGATGCTTTCGTTGCGAAAGTTTTGGAGCCGGCGCGGTTGCTCATGGAGATTCATTCCGGTCGCCGGGCTCATCGCTTACCTGGCGACGATTGTTGCCAATACGGTTCGTATTGCCACAGCCTTACAGTTGAAGCAGTTGCGAATTGAATTTGCCGGTCTGAGCGGAAACCAGCTTCACCGGCTTGAAGGAATTTTTGTGTATTTCGGCTTTCTCATGTTGCTTTTTGTCCTGTCGGAAAAGATCAGATGGACTAGCGGCGCAGATAGCGCTGTAGAAAATGCTGAGGGCTCAACCTCCGAATTCTCGAGAACAACTTCAATTGATGCGGGTAATACCGCGCTGGCGTTCGGGTTGTTGCGCTCTTCCTTCTTTCCGCTCCTGATTTATTACGCCACGACGCTGGGAATTCCGATCGCTACCGCGGCATACCGCAGCGGTTCCTTGCCCTCTGACTTCTGGGAGCACTTTGCTTTTGTCTTTCTTGCTCCCCTGATTTTTATTCTTCCTCTAGCGACATATCAGCACGTGATTAGGAAACGACGGGTGCGACGAGCGCGGCGGAATGACGATGCCCCAGCTGATTTTGGAATGCGCACGACTGCCGAAACCTCCTGACACCCGCAATGCGAAAGGCCGCTCAACCTGAGCGGCCTTCATTGTTTGTAGACTACGCGACAACCTGCGCGATTTCTGGCTGTCAGCAGTCAAACACTACTAAGCAGCAACCTGCGCACTGTGGTTATGGGAAACCGCAGGCAGAAACTCAATAGCAGAGGCTAGTCTGAATACCGAATCGAGACGTGTCAGTTGCAGCAACATGCCAATCCGCTTCGTTACGTTCATGAGTTCGAATCGAATTCCTTGCGCCTGGGCCCACTCTCGCAACTCGAGCATCGCCCCTAAACCTCCAGCGTCGACAGTTATGACGCTTGCGAGATCAAGCTTAACAACACTGGTCTCTGATAGGGCGCGCACTGCATGGCGCAAAATTTCGGTGTCGCCGTTTACAATCTGCCCGTCTAGGTGGAGGATAGCGACGGCTCCCAAACTCTTGGCTTGTACCTTTAACATGACTCACTCCTTGGTAATATTTAACCAGGCTCAGTTATTCCTCAGGGTCAGTTAAACGCTACGACCGAGGTTCGGTTTCATTTTCTGACGCCTTCCAACCTTGCCTACCTATAAAGACGCCTGTGGCCGCATTCTGTTAACTGCTGTTCGAGAATTTTCCCTGATTAGTCACCCTGAGGCGTGGATCGCCGTCGCTCTTGTCAGAACCACCTGCGTTAGCGGCTGGCTCCTGGTCGGTCCGCCCCCTTACGGAGGCGGTCCTGACAAGACGACCCGTGTCTCCCACTTGTCCCCCGCTTTCGGCATAGAGCGGAGCACCGAGCAAACTAACTGAGTATCTTCGGATTGTTGGTACTGGTGCAGTTTGATTCGATCAGACGCATTTGTTTGCGGAACTTTGAGTTTGCCTTTGCGACCTTTGCGGTTTCTGCTTACTCTTCAGACATTTACCGCAAAGTACGCAAAGGTTTTCGCAAAGAGCGCAAAGCAAACTGAACCAGTACCGGATTGTTCGCTCGTTTGACAAAGAGCGTCGGTGAACATAAGGTTCACTAGCTCCGCTTTATCATCTCTGCTGTTTCAATCGAACTAACTTCTTCATTGTTCGACCCAACTCAGACAAGTTGATGCAAAGCTAATGGCTTTATCGCCAGCCGTCGCGACTTCCGTGACTAGGGCAGTAAATGCTCCTGACCCGGCTCTTGTTGGTGTGCGCAACAGGAAGAAGGGAACCATGCAGGTGGTGAGGAATGTCAATTTCTCGCAGCCGATTTCAAGGTCTACCATCAAAAGGAAAACATGAACACGCTTAAAGTTAATCGCAAACATTTCGTTATAGGTTTGGCTCTGCTGTGCCTCACCATGCCCGCATTTTCACTAAGCTGCACCGCTGCATCAACAGCCGCGCCGGAATCAAAGGCGCCTGCGTCCACGACCGCTCCGGCAACTAATGCACCTGCGACCACGACGGCACCTGCGTCCAATGTGCCCGTCTCGACGACGGCATCGGAGACAAACGCACCGCAGAATAAAACGCTCGATTTTGATCTGGTTAACCAGACAGGTTATAGCATCAAGCTTCTTTACATTGGTCCAAGCAATAACCCCGAGTGGACCGCCGACATGGAAATTCTGAAAGGGAGAACCTTCCGCACCGATACCGAAATGGAAGTGAGCTTCAGCCCTCGGACACAGGCCAGGAAGTGGGACATCATGGTGGAGTGGACCGACGGCTCCAAGAGCGCGCAGTGGCTTGGCCTGGATTTGTCAACAATCGAAAAACTGACAATCCTCTACAATGCTGAAACAGATAAAACCTCCTTCCGGATCAACTAGTTTCGGTTTCGGAGTTTTGTCACCCGGTGTTTATGGGTGAGTCTGGAAAAATAAGGGCGGCGAGTTTAGACTCGTCGCCCTTTTAAGGTGCCTGGGTCAGCTCAGCCGTGCTGCACCTCGACTGGCGCGGCGTGGCGCCCGCGTAGCGCCGCTTTAAACTCCATCGCGCCATCGTCCACCCGACCGTACCGAAGCATCGACAAATCCCTCACGTAGTTTTGATGTAAGCGCCAGGGCGTTTTCGATCCCTGCTGCGGCAAGGTGCTTAACGCTCGCAGTACATAGCCGGAATTGAAGTCGATTGCAGCCTCAGGCGTAATTTCGGCCTCGTTTACGCGAGCGGTGCATTGCGCGTATCCGTGCTGATCCATGTGTTTCAGGAGCCGGCAGACGTACTCAGAGGTGAGGTCGCATTTCAACGTCCAGGAAGCATTTGTGTAGCCGAATGCGGAGGCGAGGTTTGGAACGTCGCTGTACATCATCCCCTTGTAAGTCATCGTCTTTGACAAGTCTACGGGCACACCGTCAACCGTCAGTTGCAGCCCGCTCATGAGCTTTAGCACGAGACCCGTGGCCGTCACGATAATGTCAGCGGCGAGGTGCTGGCCTGACTTGAGCTGTAAACCGGTATCGGTGAAGGTTTCAATCTGATCGGTAACCACTGTTGCCCGGCCGTCGCTTATCGCCTTGAAAAGATCGGAGTCAGGGACCAGGCAGAGCCGCTGATCCCATGGGTTATATTGCGGCGTGAAGTGCTTGAGGTCGTATTGTTCGCCGAGCTGATTGCGCACGCCGCGCGCCAGCATCCACTTGAAGAGATCCGGCCGTCGTCGCGCCAGGTTATAGAAGAAGATTTGCATCAGAACGTTTTTCCAACGCGTGAGCGCGTAGGCAGCGCCGGCGGGCAGCACTCTGCGGAGCGTGTTCGCGATCTTGTCCTCGGCCGGCCGCGAGACAACGTAGGTAGGGGAGCGCTGTAGCATGGTGACGTGGCCCGCCCGCTCCGCCATCGCCGGAACGAGGGTGACGGCGGTGGCGCCGCTGCCGATTACCACGACGCGCTTGCCTTCGTAATCGAGGTCTTCGGGCCACTTCTGCGGGTGAACGATCTGGCCACCAAAATTCTTGACGCCCGGCCAGTCCGGAGTGTAGCCCGCTTCGTAGTCGTAGTAGCCCGTGCAGAGATAGAGAAACCGACAGGTGAACTGGGCAATAGTTTTGTCAGACCCTGTCTCCGCTTCTATAGTCCAGAGCGCGTCTGCGGTGGACCACGAGGCGTGCCTCACCCTGTGGCCATAGCGGATTTCTTTGTCCACTTCAAACTCGGCCGCAGTGTCACGGATGTAATTGAGGATAGATTCTGCGTCGGCGATTGCTTTGGCATTTCGCCAGGGACGGAAGCGATAGCCGAGTGTATACATGTCCGAGTCGGAACGGACGCCGGGATAGCGAAACAAGTCCCAGGTGCCGCCCATCGCGTTTCGTCCTTCCAGGATGACGAAACTCTTTCGCGGGTGGCGTTGCCGCAGATGGCAGGCGGCGCCCACGCCCGAGAGACCAGCGCCCACGATCATGATGTCGAAATGTTCCATGCTATCGGCAATTCAATTGTCCAAAGTCCAAAGCTCAAAGTCCAACGTCCAGACGACGAAGGCTTGAGCGTGTCCCCCCTACCGGTAGCCGCTTTTATCACGGGGCGATAAAACAGTAAATGAGAATATTATGGCGCATTGATAGTTATCGAAGACTTCAGCTAACGAGACTCTGAAAACGGAACCAATGACATACAAACGATTCATACCCTGGATTCTCCTGGTGGGCGCCGTTGCTGCCAGCATCTCCATCGGATTCTACGGCAGCAGATCGTATGCGCAGGCGAATGATTGGACTGAGCCGTTTCCGCCATTCAAAGTTGCAGGAAACCTCTATTACGTCGGCAGCAAAGGCCTGGCGAGTTACCTGGTCACCACGCCGCAGGGGCATATCCTCATCAACAGCAATCTCGAAGAGAGTGTGCCGCAGATTCAGGCGAGCGTGGAGAAACTCGGTTTTAAGTTTACCGATATCAAGATCCTTTTGATTAGTCATGCGCACTGGGACCACAACGCCGGCAGTGCCACCATTAAACGCCTGACTGGCGCAAAGTATCTGGTTATGAAAGCGGACGTTGCCGCGGTTGAATCGGGCGGCAAGACGGATTTTCAGTATGGGAACGACGCGACGACCCACTATCCGGCGACGAAGGTGGACAGGGTGCTGAAGGACGGTGAAGAGGTGAAGCTTGGAGACGCTGTGCTGGTTGCTCACCTTACTCCGGGTCACACGAAGGGTTGCACGACATGGTCCATGAAGGTCCAGGAGGATGGGAAGACTTATAACGCGGTGATCATCGGTAGCCCGAATGTGAATCCCGGCTACAAACTGTTCAACAACGCGGCCTATCCAGGGATTGCGGCTGATTTTGAGAAGACGTTTCGCGTCCTGAAAGCGCTGCCCATCGACATTTTTCTAGGCGCGCACGGCGCTTACTTCGACCTCGACGCGAAATACGCGAAGAAGAACGGTGTCGCCGCTTTCATTGATCCGAAGGGTTACGCGACGTATGTCGCCGACCGAGAGAAAGCGTTTCGTATCGAACTGGCGAAACAAACCAACGGGAAGTGAAGTCCAAAGTCCAACGATCGGAATCTGGAGTTCTGAGTCCAGAGTCAGAACCCCTTGCGTTGGTGTCAATCAATGGCTTTGCCCAAAAGTCTCCAACGGTTTGAAACTTGGCGTAACGAGACCGCAGGCGCACGGACGAGTGACTAGACTCTTGAGGCATAGCTAATCAAAATCCATTCGGGCTATTGAAGCGATTTCGATACTCACTCGAAACCAGAAACGCTCGGACCATCTCCGCCTGGATATAGTTGCCGTTGAACTCATTCAACTTGTCCAGCCAAAACTTCCAGCCGGTGAAGTTGGTGTCCTGGGGATCGTCCGGGTTGCGCCGCAAGTATCCAAAGAACTGCATTTGAACGAACGCCCGATTAAATTCGCGTTGCCGCAGCAACGAATGCTCCGCCACTTGCCGTAGCGCCGCTGCCCGCGCCATCGACACATCAGACGCACCGGTGAGATCAGCCACAAGTTGGGCGTGCTCCTCCGGAGTTAAAACGAAACCTGCGTTCTCATTAAGTTTGTCGACAAATTGCATCGGCGTCATGCTGAGCGGAAAAGCGTCCAGGAAACGGGCTCGCTGCACATACTCTCGCACGAAAGCGTTTTTGTTATTTTCCAAATGTTGGATCCAGTCGCCCTGACCAACGACTACACCCTGGCCAATCTGCTGCGAGTCTCCAAGAAACTCGTTGAGTCGAATCACCGGCACGGTGCCTGGAACGTTTGGCGAAGTGGCGTCTCCATAGGCGGTCTTGTAGGTGCGATAGACGAGATAGCCGGTTTCCTGAAATTCGATCGAGAGGAAGAACGCAGCTGACACATTGATTCTGCGCACTTCGCGGCAGGCGGCCCGCTCAGGTTCCGGGCGCGAATCACATTCAATAATTTGATTTGCCCAAAACTGGAGGCCAGCGGAGTCTGGCTGCCGGTTTAAGAAGTCGAGGTAGTGTTGCCGGACGAAAAAATTTGGGTTGTCGATTGGATTGACCGTCGATACGGTAGGATCGTTGTCGATGATGCCCACTACGGCCGACGTCGGCGCACCCAAAGTGGCGCCTACTGGCTCGCTTAACGTGACGTTGAATGATTCGTTATCATCAATTGCTCTCCCATCGTCAATAATCAGCACACCGAAGGTTTTCGAAGTCTCGCCATCGGCGAAACGAAGTGTGCCAAATGAGGAAATGTAATCGGAACGCGATGACGCGGTGCCATCCGAAGTCGCGTATCTGACTGAAGCGGGTCCCGAGGTGTTTCCCGTGCGGGTTACAGTTACGGTTACACCGCCGTCGCCTTCGCCCACGGTGTAAGTGGGAGCACTAATCTGAAGGGTGCCGGTCGGCGGGGTGCCGGTACAGGTGTTAAGCGAGAGAGTGAGATTATTCGCGCCACTGCCGGTGATGATGTCGGGCCGGGCATCACCATTGAAATCCCCGGCAATGATGTGCGCCGCGGATCGCTCGACGGGGATGGTGGAGGCCGAACCGAAACTACCGAGGCCATCTCCAAAGAGAACTGAGATAGTTGATCGCACCGGGTGCGGTGAAAGATCTTGCAGCGCATTCGATACGGCCAGGTCAGGCTTGCCGTCGCTGTTAAGATCCGCCACAACCAGACCAGATGGGAAAGCCCCAACATTATAGTGCGAGGGAGCGCTGAAACCACCCAGGCCATCGCCAAACACGATTGACACCTTGCCCTCGGAGCCTTCGGGCAATAGGGCAAGATCGACTTTACCGTCGCCATTAAAGTCAGCAGTTCCAATTGATGCTGCGTTGGCGGTGGTGATGTGAGTTCGCGGCGCGAATCCGCCAGCTCCGTTTCCGAGCAGAATGCTGAAACCGAAACCACTGGGAGACGCAAGGTCAATTTTGCCGTCGCCATTAAAGTCAGCGAAGCCGACCGAGCGAGGATTTGACGCACTCCTGGCAGACACATTTGGCTGCATGGTGAATTGTCCGGTGCCATCGCTCAATCCGATTGAGAGAGAGCCTTCGTTGTTATTACCACCACCGCGATTCACAGTTACCAGATCAGTCTTGCCGTCTCCGTTCAAATCTCCGCCTGAGAGACTGGCTGGCTGGTTACCCTCGAAACTCGTCGAGATGGCCGCACCAAAGCCGCCCAGGCCATCACCGGGGAGCACATGAAACCGATCCAGGCCGCCCGGCCCGCTGTTGCTGGAGTCGAGCACTGCCACATCTAACTTCGTATCATTGTTGAAATCTGCGATTACCGGTCCGCCAAACGATGATGAAGATGGCACGGGCACGATTGAGGCAGCGCTGAAGTGCCCCGCCCCGTCGCCAGCCATGACGACAAAGCTGCCATTGCTCAACGCGATCAGATCGAGTTTGCCGTCACCATTAAGATCGGCGCGGCCAAGGCCATGGACGCCACGGCCGGCTGGACCGGCGGCAAGTCGAAAACCACCCGCACCGTCCCCGAATAGGATGCCCGCCTGGCCTCTTGCGGCCGAAGCGATATCGAGGTTGCTGTCGTTATCAAAATCAGCAATGACGGTATTTGCGCCAGGGTCGGCGCCAAGACTCCCCAGTCCATAAGCGAACGGCGCTGAGAACCCGCCCAAACCGTCACCCAACAGAACCGTGGCACCGGCTACGATATCGAGTTTTCCGTCTTTATTAAGATCGGCGAGCGCGGCGAAACCTGGGCGGCCGTGATTAAGGACATTTATTCCTGTGGGTGCACCAAAGCAACCCGCGCCGTCGCCCAGCAGGATCTGAATCTGTGCCGCAAGAACATTTGCGACGACCAGATCGAGTTTGCCGTCGCCATTGACGTCGCCGGCGGCGAGGCCGCCTCTAGCTGCTGCTGCTGTGCAGGAAACAGCGACGAACTGGCCGTTGCCGGTTCCAAGTCGAATTTGAGTAGAGCTGCTACCACCTAGAGCGAGGTCGAGCTTGCCGTCGTTATTGAAATCAGCCGCGAGGATTATAGTCGCCGGCGTCTGCGTGAACATGAAAGGAGCGAATCCGCCCTGGCCATCGCCAAGCAGAATGCCAAAACCATTTCCATTCGTGATCGCGATGTCGAGCGTGCCGTTATTGTCGAAATCTCCGAGGGCCAGGTTGACCGCTCCTGGGATCGAGAATGTGACTCCCGGCAGGAATCCTCCGGTGCCGTTATTGCGGAGTAAAGAGATCGTGCTCGAAGAGTTGTTGGCGGTAACGATGTCGGGTTTGCCATCACCAGTAAAATCGCCGGCCGCTACGCTCAACGGAAAGGACCCGACGGTGTAGGTGTTGTTGATTCCTGGTCCGCCGGTGCCAACGTTCTCAATGACGGAGACGCTCGACGACTCAACGTTAACCACAGCAAGGTCTGGCCTGCCGTCACCATCGAAGTCTGCGGTGGCCACGGAACGTATATCGACGCCTACCGGATAAACAGCCCCTTGGCTAAAGCTGGGAGCTAAGCAAGTTTGAGCCGATACTTGAACGAAGATCGCGGTTAGAAGGAGAGGAACGAAAATTAGCTGTTTCATTGATAATCCGGGAGGTTGTTGATGGGGAGTCGGGTTAACTATAACCGCGCGAAACGTGGGAGACAAACGGGGAAAGTTAGGAAGTGGTCAGTCAATTTGTGGGTCGACGGCGACCCAGGTCCCACTGAAGGCGGCGGTTCCGCAAAGCGCATCGATATTGGCCGTATCCATCAGGTCGTTGATGCTTTCGCCTGCGTGTTGTTGCGCCACTTGTAGTTGAACGCCCGCCCGGGCATGGCCCCATCCATGTGGAATGCTGACTACGCCGGGCATCATCTCGTTTGATATTTCCAACGGCACAACTACTGAGCCTACCCTTGATCGCACGGATACATCCTGGCCATGTTTGAGCTGGCGATGAGCAGCATCGTCCGGGTGCATGATGACGGTGCATTGAGGCTTACCGCGAACCAATCTTTCACTGTTATGCATCCAGGAGTTGTTGCCGCGGAGCTGGCGCCGGCCAATCAATAACAGTTGACCGTTGGCGTCAGGTGAGCCGTTAGATGAAGACTTGGGGGCCGGATGTCCGCGGTCCCAGTTAAGCAGTTTTTCTTTCACACGTTCGACATCTTTGACGAGAACCTCCGGCGCCAGTTCAATTTGTTTGTCCCCGGTGCGGAGTCGTTCGGGCAAGCAGGGTTGGAGTGGTCCAAGATCGATTCCGTGTACGGCCTGCTTCAGTTTTCTCAAGCTCATTCGTGGCGCGCGCAACTTGCGCGTGATTTCACGGGCGGAACGAGCACCCCAGCGGGGCTGCCCCGCCGGGGACCCCGCAAGCCCGTGCCACTTTCCATAGGGACCAAACCGTAGCCCGATATCCAGAAGTCTTTCCGGACCAAAAAATCCTTTGACCAGTCCGCGCTTCAGGCGTCCACCAAGCGTTCCGACGACACCACCGCTTTCCATGCGAGTTTGCAATTCGATAAGGATCTCCCAGTCGTGTCTCGAGTCTGCCCCTCGCTGAAACAAAGCGGGAGAAAATTTGGCTGTGTTACGCACCGCCAGGAGATTAAACGCAAGGTCATAGTGGTTACGCTCGAGCGAGGAAGTCGGCGGCAGAATGATGTGAGCGTGCCTTGTCGTTTCGTTGATGTAAGGATCAATTGAAACCATGAACTCCAGGCCGGCCAGAGCGCGATCTAACTCGCGTCCGTTTGGCGTGGAAAGTACGGGGTTTCCGGCGGACGTTACCAACGCCTTAATCTGCCCCGGGCCTTCAGTCAAAATCTCTTCAGCCAACGCCACGACCGGAAACTCTCCGGCAAATTCAGGCAGCTTGCGCACTCGGGTATGCCACCGGCCGAAACTGCCTCGCGGAGCGAGCGATTCAGGCGCTGTGATCGGATCAAACGCAGGCAGGGTAAACATCGCCCCACCCGGGCGATCCAGGTTACCCGTCACGGCGTTGAGCACATTAATCAACCACTGACACACGCCACCAAATTCCTGCGTGCTGACGCCCATTCGTCCGTAACAAACCGCGGATTCAGCGGCAGCAAACTCGCGTGCCAGCCGTCTTATTTGTTCGGCCTCGATTCCGGTGATTTTTGCGACTTTCTCCGGAGGAAACTCCGCGACGATCGAACTAATAGTTTCCACACCTTTAATGAATGCCGCGAGTGGTCCGAGACGGGTCAAGCCCTCTTCAAAGACAACGTGGAGCAGGGCCAGCAGCAACAGCACATCACTGCCCGGTTTGATGAACAAGTGCCAATCAGCGAGACGTGCTGTCTCCGTGAAACGTGGATCGATGAGCACTACCTTGCCGCCCCGGCCGCGAATCTCCTGCAGCCTTCGACCCATGCCGGGAGCAGTCATCAAGCTGCCGTTTGAGACGGACGGGTTCGCCCCCAGGATCAGAAAATATTTGGTGCGGTCGATGTCCGGGACAGGCAGGAGGAGCTGGTGACCGAACATCAGGTAACCAGCCAGGTGATGTGCCAACTGGTCCACTGAGGTTGCGGAAAACCTATTACGAGTATGCAGGCTGCGGATAAAGCCAGGCGCGAAGAGCAACGCGCCATAGTTATGAACGGTAGGGTTGCCAAGGTAAGTTGCGATCGAGTTCCGGCCGTGGCTCGCATGAACCTGCTTGAGTTTCCGCGCTACCTCATCAAAAGCTTCGTTCCAGCCGATGCGTTCCCAACCACTGGCAGTTCGGCGGACGGGATGCTTCAGCCGGTCCTGGTCGAAGTGGAGGTCCTGCAAGGCAACGGCCTTCGGACAAATGTAACCTCGGCTGAACGGATCTTCTTTGTCACCCCGAATGTCGAGATGTCCGTCTGACTGAACTTTAATCTCAATGCCGCAAATTGCTTCGCAGAGATTGCAGGCGCGGTAATGAGTATCGGCGGTGCCCATGACAGTTAACGGCGACCTCGGGGTCGTTCCAGAGGGAGAGCTTAGCACCAGGGTTTGGCTCGCGCCATTATTTCATTCGGGTAAAGCTCTTCAAAGCTTACCAAGGCTCACTACAGCGCTGGATTTACCGCGGCTAACACAGGCGCACATACTCATCAGCAAGTCATAGTCTTCCCAGCACGTCAGAATTTGGCCCGTAGGGCAACTCGTTGCACCGGCCGGTTTATTCTGCTGCTTGAGCGGTAGCTTAGTGCCATCGGGGAAAATCGCAGTCATCGCAACAACTTTTCCCTCTTTCATCTCCGCGTCGAAGGAAGCGGGCGCTTTTCCCGTCACCGGGATGCTTATGTGTGTATCCTGCACCGATGCTGTGCTAACTCTCCATGCGTAAGCTGAAATGCAGACGACTGCAACCACGACCGCAATCAATCCAAGTTTCGTTTTTAAGCCGTTCATGAGCAATTTTCTCCCCTTTGTTTGCGATGGCCGTTTCCCGACCTGGCCACCCAGTTTTGTTGTGACGCGACCCAATTCTCTCTGAACCGCCGCCGCTGCGAGGCAGATTTATTCAGACCCACCCGCTACAGCAGGTGGTACTGACCTCATGTCGCCGAGAGGCAACGTGTGGAGTATCCACCTGCGGTAGAGAATGGCATTACGGCTCGGACAACGGATCGCCGGTCTGACCGACATAAATACTCAGGACCGCGAAGTTTGCCGGATTGCCGGAGAGCAACGCGTGGTTAACCACCAGCACTGACTTCGTGCGGTTGTCGAACGCGATGCCCGCAGGATTATCCATTGGCACTTCGTCTCCCACCTGGCTACTAATCCGAGTGATCTCAGCCCCGCTGGTTGAGAGGATCGAGACCTGATTTGAGAATGCCAGGGTAACGTAAAGCTTGCCGTCAGCGGCAAAAGCCAACTGGTCTGGTCCTTCAGCAGCTCCGTAAACATGGAAGGTTTCAAGATCTCCCGCGGTCGGGCTGTTCACCAGCGGCAGCCGGTAGATCGTGCCGGTGTTGGGGTCGGTCGGCGACGTAGTGATGGCTACGTATGCATAGTTGCGCGCAGGGTCGAGCCGGATTCCGTTTGTGCCGAAGGGAATTGGACCACTGCCGGCGAACAGCGGGCTCTGGAACCAAATCGTTGGGGCGCCGCCGCCCGGGGCATAGCGGAAGATGGTGGCCTGGAGCGAATCGGTAACGTAGGCGTAGCCGTCGTCATCAAACACGACGTCGTTGGGAATCGGAGGAAAGTCGGGACCGGGAGCTACGGGCGGAATGTCGGGCAAGGGTGCACCGTATGCTGACTGCACGTAACTCTGTCCTTGCTTGGTAAAGCGGATCAGCCCCAGTTGGGTGCTGAGCGCATAGATGCGGCCCTGACTGTCGATGGCGATATTACTCAAGGCATGCTCAAAAGCGAGCGCTTCGCCCTGGACCACTATGGTCTGTTCAAGTTGGCCCGTCTTCCGGTTGTAAACGTGAATCGCGGATGGTCCAGTGCCGGCAGTGCCGAAACGCGCTGGTCCTGACACAAAGACGGAGTTGCCGTGAACGGCAACGCCTTCAGGAAAGCCGGGGACAGCCGGCACAGACGCGAATTTTGTGATTGTGCCGAAAGGCGGCTTGTTCTTGGCCATGCTCGCGAGAGTAGTTAGCGAGAGGGTTAACGCAGCGAGGGCGAAAAGGGCTGCGTAACGTCCGATCTTGTTTCTTAGTCGAAGTGACATACTTGGTTTTCCTTTCATGATTGGTGGGGGCGCAAAATCTGCCCATGCACTTTTTTAGTAGTTGAAAGCCTGAAATCTAAGGTCTCACTTCAGTAAGGCGCAAAAAGATGTAGAAAGGTATCACTGGCAGTGCTTCAAAGATGCGAAACGGGATTGCATGGATGTGAAATGACAGTACTCACCCGCTATCGCAGGTGGTACTGACCTCATTGCTCAGCCAACTCACACCACCCGCAACGCAGGTGGTACTGACCTGATTGCTCAATATGGTTTTAGGGCTTCGTGACGGTCAGACCCGTAACAACCGCGTCCGTGTTATGCGCGAAGCGGAGCCCGTAAACGCCGTCAGTTGATTTGAGTTTGCCGGCAGTGACGAGTGCCGCCTTATCGTAGCTTGCGACGACCTTCTTGTTGATCGCACACTCAACCTTGTCGCCTTTTACCGATATCGCAATCTCCTGTGTCACCGGTTCGCCTTTGCCAGCGGCCTTATTCACCGCCGGATCCGAGCCACCGCGCGGGCCATTCATTTGGAATGGGCCGGGTCCAAAACCGCGCACGATGAAGTTGCCGTTGCCGTAGGCTGCACAGTAGAGATAGCTCTGCTGGTCAGTTCCCAAGTCATTTCCCGCGATCACAAGCCCGTACGGATGTGGGTGATTGTTGATGTTCATGTACTTCGGCTCGGTAAACGTCGCTTTGACGGTGTAATCGCCGGTCGCTTTATTTGCCGGATTCCAGTAAGTGACGGCCGGACCCGTGGTGACGTTAAAGGCGTCGCCCGATTTCGCAAACTTAGCGCTGTTGAGTGTCAGCCCGGCAGCTTCTTCCTTGGCGTCGATCTTACCGGTCCAACCCGGGACCGATACTCCGCCGCCGGCTATCCCAACGGAAGTCTCTCCCGGCGCGGCCGGTTTTGGATCCTGCGAGAAGTGTGCTGCGGGAATGAGAACGAGAGCCAAAAGAACCAGTGCGAATGCGAGAGTGCGTTGCATTTGTTACGAACCTCCGGTGTGATTTAGAAGGGGGAGGATAGCTTGCATCGGGGATCCGCGCTATCCCGCCAGATTACGGTGTCCTATCAAGCGCCTGGTTGATGGCCGCAGTCAACCTGTCACCACTGTGGCGAGGTTGGAATCCGGTCCAATGGCCGACAACGCGTCCTTCCGAATCGATCACGAGTGTCTGCGGGATCGACTCTCTGCCGTTCATCAAGGTGTTGGCGATCTGAGCGTCGGCCCATCCGAGCCGGAAGGTGAAAGTGATATTGCGTAAGAATTTCTTTACTCGGTCCGCCGAAAGACGCGGATCTTCAGTTGTCAGTGCAATGAATTCGACCTCGCGGCCGGCGTAGGCCTGACGGACTTTTTCGTACTCAGGCATTTCGCGGCGGCACGGACCACACCACGATGCCCAAAGATTGATGACAATAACTTTGCCGGGGAAGTCTGCAAGGCGGAAGGTGCCACTATCGAGCGCGCTGATCTCGCGTTCCCGAAAACTCTCCGACAGGAAAAGCAGCGGCGACCGGACGGCACTTCGCGCAGTAGGAGGCGGTTCGGGTTCGGGGTTGAGCGGCGGCTGAACTGGCGCCACCGTAACGGAACGCGGCGCCGTAACCCTTCTTCCGGATTGAGCTGAAGCGCTTACGACAAAAGCGAACACGGTGAACAGGAGTAGAAATAGTTTGCCCATGGGGGAATCTCGTCAGGACGAAGCAATAGGTCTGTTAAAGCCGGGGACCAACAAAACCCGGAGGAAGATAATCTATAGCGCGGCCAAGCATAACCTGAATGAACGATTTCTGAACCACTAACTTCGGCTTATGCAGCAGGAGTTCCAGAACAGAATGCTAGAATCACGCGACGCATTAACCAAGGTTCGAAGATGATGAATTTAACGAATGCTCCGGCAGATTTGCGGGTGGAGGAGTGGAGGCTGGACGCTTCTCGCATGGATCCCGAACTGGACATGCTGGCTGAGGTGTTGCGAGCCGTGGTCCTTGGAGGCGCAGGCGTTAGCTTCTTCATCCCATTCTCCGCAGCTCAAGCGCGCGCGTTTTGGGTTGAAAAGGTTTTGCCGGCGATGCGTGCCGGTGCGCGTCGCGTCCTCGTGGCGCGGGTCAATGAACGAATAGCGGGAACCGTGCAACTGAGTCTCGCGATGCCGCCCAATCAGCGCCACCGCGCGGAAGTCCTCAAACTCCTGGTCCATCCCGACGCCCGACGTCGTGGAATTGCGCGAGCGTTGATGATCGCTTTGGAAGATGTGGCGCGAGCTGAAGGGAGGACGCTGCTTACGCTCGATACTGTGACCGGCAGCGGCGCCGAGGATTTGTACACATCGCTTGGCTACCTCACTGCCGGCGTTATCCCGAGATATGCTCGCGCCGCGCTGAATCCTGAGCTGGAAGACGCGACGTTTATGTACAAGGAACTGACGTAATGAAGTCCGTACCACCTGCGGGCGGGTGGGTCAGCGCAGCCAACCTCTCACCCAAAGACTCAACCGGCAGGTGGTAGACTGATTCAATCATGAAAACTCTCGACGAGCTGCGCCGATTCACGGTCGCGCGCAACTTCTTCCCACCCACGACGCTCAAAACAGCGATTCAGAAAATGGGTTTCGTGCAGGCGGATCCGATCCGAGCCCCCGCGCGGGCGCAGGATCTAATTCTGCGGCATCGCGTAAAAGACTATCGCGCCGGTGATCTCGAAAGCCGGTACGCGTCGCTGGGAATTGACGAGGATGTCTTCGTTAACTACGGGTTTGTGACGCGAAAACTGAAGATGCTGATGCATCCGCGCGCTGACTTGGATACGTGGACTCCTCCCGGGGTGGCAGACGCAGATCAAGAACAATTGCTCGCGTTTGTACGCGAACGCAATGAGGTCCACCCGCGAGAGGTCGATGAACATTTCGCTCATGGCCGCCTGACGAATTTTTGGGGCGGTTCGTCAAACGCGACGACGAAGTCGCTTGAGCTGATGCACTATCGTGGCCTCCTGCGTGTAGTGCGCAGGGAGAAGGGGATTCGAATCTATTGCGCGAGCGAAGTGGAATTACTCCCTGACTCCGGAGCTTCGAGTTCAACGTCTTTCGATGTACGCGAACGGGATGCGCGAATCGATGCCCTGGTTGACACGGTGGTCGATCTTTACGGGCCACTATCAAACGCGAGCCTTTGGTACTACGTGCGCCGGCTGCGATATGCCACGCCGCAGTGGAGCGGTCAACTTGCAAATGCTTTGAGGCGGGCAAAGGAACGGCTGGCTCAAGCCAAGATAGACGGCCTGGATTGGTTTTGGACGAAGCGGAGGGGTGAAAATGCCCTCGGCGTCGCAACCCAGGATAAAGTGCGACTGCTGGCGCCATTCGATCCGCTGGTCCATGATCGCGGACGTTTCGAAATGTTGTGGGGATGGGCTTATCGCTTCGAAGCCTACACCCCGATCTCGAAACGCAAATTAGGCTACTACGCCCTGCCGTTGCTGTGGCGCGATCATGTTATCGGGTGGGCCAATCTTTCAGTTCAACATGACGAGCTAGATGCTGATCTTGGTTTTGTGAAATCAGCACCGCGCGAACGTGTGTTCAAGCGCGAGCTGGAAGCAGAAGTAGAGCGTTTCCGAGCGTTTCTGCGCCTCAGCGTTGACTGAACTACAAAACGAAACGCAGGGCCGAAAAGAAGTTTCGATTTATGGTTGATGTTACAAAGCTCCCTCAAATCAAGCTCGTGAGCTGGGATGTTGATGGCACGCTTTATTCGATCAATCGAATGAAGTGGCGCCTCATGCGCCGCTTTCTGGTTGAGGTAGCGGGGAGACGGGGGTTAAAGGCGCGCAGAGAGTTGGCCATGCTTATGCGGTATCGCGCGCAGGTAAATACTGCCCGTCCGAATGGCGGTGAGCTGGCCGAAAACTTTCTCGAACAGAACGGTCGGGAAGACGTTTTGGAGGTCGAAAAACGTTGGTATGGCCTGGCAATTCAACAGGCGGGACCGCGTGCAGGCGTAAATAGTGTCATGGCATTTCTGGCGGAGAGTGGTATCCCTCAGGTTGTGATTTCAGACTACGAAGCGAAGTACAAGCTCGATTCCCTCGGACTGGCAGGTCGCTTTTCATCGATCTATGTGGGCGAGCGCCTTGGATTTGTGAAACCGAGTCCGGTGTTATTTCAACGCGCGGCTGCAGACTTCCGGACATCAACCGCAAATTTACTTCACCTCGGCGATCGGGCCGACAGAGACGACGCCGCGGCCCGGGCTGCTGGATGTCAGTGTTTGATCCTTGGCCGCGACTTTCAGCACTTCGATGGACTTCTGGCGGCGCTCAGTGCAGTGCCAAAGGATCATTTCAATGAGAATCCATAACGACAACTGGGAAACTTGCAGTTAGGAAAGATGCCTGCCCTCGCTCTTCAGCTTCTTAGGGGAACACTGCGAAGGAAGCGGGGGCAGGCCCCCTTCCCGACTGCGATTTCTCAAAGTTGTCATCCAACGCGTCAGCTCTCAGGCTCTCCCAAGTGTGGCGGTACAGCGGTAAAAATTTGAATTGCGATTCCCAGGCCTTGCTCTTCTCGAAGCCGGCAATGCGCTCAACAAAATCCATGTGGGATAACGAAGCAAACTTAGCCTCGCCGAGTCGTCCGCTCTGCCACTTACTCTTGTACTCGCGGTTTACATCACTGAGGAGTTCGTTGCATCGTTTTCCCAGTTCACTAATCGGCATGCCAAACTTGTCAGGGTTTCCCATGTCGCTTTCGACCAGCACAATTTTGTAGTGTGGCGTCGTCGCGCCGGCCGGATGAGATGGCACGCACGTCAAAAAATTGTCAGCGCCGAGTTGAGGATATTCACTACGCAAGGTTTCAAAGACTGCCATGACCTGCTCAGACGTTAGCTTCTCCCCGGTAAAAGAGTATTCAAGATTACGCCGCCGTATGAAACTCAGATCCGGAAGTCCGGCAATTAATCCCTGGCAAAGAAAAACGTCCCCGGTCTGATAGCGGCGCAACCCGTACGGGTCGCTCACCACCATCGAATAGGATTTCCCAACGCAAAGCTGGTTCGCTGTCAATAAATTTTGCGCACTCTCCTCCGCTCCCTCCTCAAGAAACTCGTAAAGGACCCGAGCGGCTAATGGAAGAAACGTCAGGCTGCGGCCACTGAAATGGCCCACTGTTTCCAGAGTTTCGGTCGACATTGAATACATGGGGATAAGCTTGTAGCGGTCAGCTGGAAGGTGGGCTTGGATGCGATCAACGAATGGCGTTACATAGCCACCGTTCCAGCAGATATATGCATGGACGGCAGGCGCGCAAACTTGCAGGTGGAGTGGTGAATCACTCGCAGCTATACGATCGAGCCGATTGCAGCTCCCGCGTGATTCGAGCCGTTTGGCAACCAGGTGAACCGCATGATCGAAGGTTTCAGGTTTGCGGACCCAGTCGCGAATCAAACGCACGCTCGATTGCCATTCGGTCGAGAGTTTATCGAGAAAGGTTGAAAGTGTTGACGGATTGGTGCAGTAGATGATGCCCGGGTTGGCGATCGTTAGAATCCAAAGTCGAACGGCAGTTGTGCCATAAGCTGACACCAGGGTCTGAATCGCCGGATGCGAATGAACCCGATAAGGCGCCTGCAGTGAAGAGAGGTAAGGCGGTAGGCCCGTTTCCTCCAATAGCAGTGAAGTAAGCGAGTCGTCTTCACAATCGTTGGTCATGGCGCTGAAAAGATAGAGGCTCGTGCGCTTGAAATTGAGGGACCAGCAACAGCGAGCAAAGAAGTCAACGTAAGCGAGCTTGACCATGCGCAAGCGGCGATTGGTGTAGAGGATGCCCTTAGGTTTCGCAGTTGAGCCTGAGGTCCATGCGAACCTCACGCGTTTGCCGGCCTTCGCCGCCGCCCTTTGGATCTGGCCTTCCAGCTCAGGTCCAAAGTTTAGTATTGGCGTCTCGGGCGTTATCTCGTACCGGCCCTGGAGTCGCTTCTGGCGGCGAACAAATGTGCTGATCCTAATTCTTTGAAAGATCGTGAGCAGTAGGCCCAGCCAACCGATGCCAAGCGCAATCAGCCGGCGCAGGAAGTCGTTGACGAATCCTCTCATGCGAATTCTCGTCGTGCCTGTAAAAGCAGCTCCTGATACATCTCGACCATTAGTTTGATATCTTCGGCCGCGAGCAAGCCCGGATCATAGGTGAACGTCAGCCAGGTGCGATCGCCATGGGTCGCGCCGTTGATCGCTACACAGTAATCCTTGTGCAACTGCCCGATGCTTTCGAGTTTTTCAACCTGTTCAAATATCTCCCCCGTTTCGCCGGTCCATCTTTCTGCATGTGAGAAGACACCGGAGGCCATGTCGACTCCGGGGCGATTGAGATAGCAACGAAGAAGGGGATTAGCTGCCCACCGGGGCAGAGAATTCAGCGGAGTAGTTTGCGGCACCGCCCATTCGCCATGCCGGTTTGACCAAAACATCTGGCGTCGAATCTCGCGGCACTTTTCCACGAGGGTCGCGCTGGCGTTATACCGGGCGTAGAGGCGAATGCGGCTGGTTCCGTTACCAAAACCACCTGTCGATTGTGGCAGATTTTGACGGATGTTTACCGGCAACCAGAGCCCAATTCTCTGCTTGCGACCGTTGTGCTTGAGGCTATTCCAGCGACTGAAAACTTCCAGGGCGCAGGTCGCCAGCATGTCGTTGTAGGTAAAGTCTCGAGTTCTGCACCCTTCACGAAATTCGGCTGCGGAGACTTCAATGGTGACCCAGCGCCTCGTGCGTTCAGACTGAGTGTTGCTGGTCCACAAACGATCTGATGGCCCATCAAAAGCGAACCGGCTTCGCTTCACCGGCGCCGGGTGAGTTCGCAATGCCAGGTGTTCAAACGGAAAGATTTCGGCAACCGCGGATTCTTTCCCACGAGCCACACGAAGTTGATGACCAAGCCACATCGCAGCGCTTAACCCATCGGCAGCCGCATGATGAAACCGAGTTAGTAGCTTCACTTCTCCGTTCAGAACGTTTGTTATGACGAGTTGCTGAACCGGCGTCTCACGACGCAGGTCGATCGGACTGCCGAGAAAGCTTTCGACCGCACGGGCGACATCTTGAGGTGAAGCGACCGCGATTGTCTTGAGACCTGTTTCACGGTGAACAGCCCGCACCCAGTAGTCGTTGCGGATGTATGAACCTGTGGTGGGATAAAGGTTTCTCGCGCTGTGCGCGCCGGCGCGCAATGCCTCAAAGCTGGGAGCGTCTTCGAGATGAGACAGCAGAGCGAAATCGAGAGGTCGCCGGGGGCTGTCCATGATTGAGCAGACCAGGTCTATCGGCGATAGTCGACTCGTGTTGACTGAGGCTAGTTTCACTGCGGGGTTCATACGGGTGGAGACTCGATCCGGATATCCCGCTGCGGTGTGAGCATCAACTTGCGAGCCGACGCCGGCGCGTCTTCCACATATTCCCGCAATTCAATCCAGGATAGTTTCGGTTGCATATGGTGCGCGCGGTGCATACCCAGGCCTAACGAGAACCAATACATAAAGCGGCCATAGTAGTTATGGGAACGTTGTTCTGCGTCACCGGTGGAGAAGCCCTCGTGTGTTTGGACCGCGAAGGGATACCAAAGCAGGATCGAAACCAGGATCAGGGCTGGAGCCATTCCCCAGAAAAGCCTGGATGGGCCGAGGAAGTTCAGGAGGACCCCATAGACCGCGAAGATCACTGCGTAGTTCAGGACCAGTTCGACCAAGTCGTGTTTTCTGATGCGACCGCGCTTATGTAACCAAAAGAACCATTGATGCGGCATAGCGATGGCGCGCAAGACGATCTCCAATGAGTTGCGCGATTTCATGAAGTGGTCGGGATCCCGGCCGGGAATATTTGTGTAGGCGTGGTGCAGATGGTGTGTCTTGCGAAAGTTGGTGAAGGGGACCATCGTGGGAAGCAATGCAAATCGGCCCCAACGGAAGTTCGCACTCCTGGTGCGCCCCAGGTGACTATGAACGCCCTCATGGGCCATCACTGTGCCAATGAACATTAGGTAAGTCCGAAGCAACGTGTCGAGTATGTACTGCGGGAGACTCTCCGGACGCAGGAAGAGCGTTCCGATTGAGAACAGGACGACGACACAGATGATCGCGCGGTTGAGTAGGTGGATTTGCTGCCGAGTCCAAACGTTCCGAGTCAACTTACGTGAAAGAGAATGAGCATGCATCTTCTTGTGTTCTGGCCCAATAATCGACGATCCATCGATCCAGCCACACGCACTGTCTGGAACAAACTGCCAGGAAGAAAACTGCGTGTCTTTGAGTGCGGTCGTGGGATCCGGTTTCAAACATGAGGCCGGCGCCGGGTGGGCGCAACTAGATGTGTGACACTTCATTAACTGTAACAGTTCACACGGAGCGTTGCTGGGCAATGCGCTTAATATCGTCACTCTTCGTATTCCGTGGACCTGCTTTTATCCTCCATGCGTTTTAAAAGACATCCTGCTCATTTGCTGATTGTGTTCGCCCTGGCCGGCGCTTGCTACGCCCAGCCTTTAACGCCGCCGTTGCAAGCTGCGCATTCGGCCGAGACCTCTCGATCGCAACTCGATGATTTGCGCGCGAAGGGATATGAGGCCCTGTTTAGTCTCGACTACGACACAGCGAACCGGGCGTTTGAAGAGATGACGCGGTTGTTTCCAGATCATCCTGCCGGCCCCCAATGCCTTGCGGCAACTCTCTGGTTGCAGGAGTTGAATAGGTCGCGCCACCGCCAGGCAGCGCTTTACAGCACCGAGTCGTTCTCAGCAGGGGAAGAGAAGGTTGATCCGCGTTTGCGGGAGCAGTTTCTGCGTTTGACCAGGACAGCAACGCAATTGAGCGAAGCGCGTTTGCGACGCAATCCGCGTGATGTCGAAGCGCTCTATTTTCTGGGTGTGACAGACGGGCTGAAGGCTATTTTCGCCGCGGGAATAGAACGACGGTTCAGATCTGCGTTAAGCGACAGCTCGCGCGCAGTTGATCGCCATCGCGAAGTTCTCAAGATCGATCGCAGTTTTCACGATGCAGAACTCAGCATCGGCCTGCACGACTTCATCGTGGGATCGCTTCCGTTACCGATCAAAATGCTGGCCAGCATCGCCGGCGTTCGTGGTTCAAAGAAGCGTGGACTGGAAACGCTCGAACGGGTCGCTAAAGACGGCCAGTGGGCCCGGGTCAGTGCGCGCTTACTTCTGATAGACATTTACAAACGCGAAAAACGATGGACAGAAGCGCTGGCGGCAGCTCGTGAGCTTGGCGATCGGTATCCGCGCAATTATCTGTTCCAACTCCAGGCTGCCGATGCCCTGATCGCTCGGTCTATCACTTCGCAACAAAAGAAGAGCGCCGGCTCTTTCGCTCTGAACGCTGATCGCGACGAAGCTTTTCGTATCTTTGAAACTTTGCTTCGAGGGCAAACGTCAGGGATCGTGAGCAAGCGAACTGTTGCAATTGACTTGATACATTTCCGCTATGGCGAGGCCCTTCTGCTGTCCGGCCAACCTCAACGCGCAACAGAAGAGTTTCTCGCGGCGGCCTCCACACAAGATGGCGTCGAGAATGGTCTGGGTACAACCGCGCGTTTGCGAGCAGCGCAATCGATGGATGTTGCCGGAAAAAGAAGCGAGGCTCTGGCGGAATACCGCGCGGTTTTGCAGTTTGCCAGGTCTGACGAATTGATCGACGCCGCTAAACGTGGTTTGCGCAAGCCGTATCAAATGTCTGGAAAGGAAAACTGAGCACGGAAGGATTTCCGCAAGGACGCTCGAACATGAACAACGTCGAGAGCAAAGAGAGTTTAAGAAGCGAGTTTCCAGCGGTGGCAACCTTCGGAAAGGTTTACCGCCCGAGGGTTTGCCGGGAGCGCGGAGGATACAAACTCGCCATCTTCGATTTCGATGGCACGTTGGCTGATTCGTTCGCCTGGTTCCTTGGTGTAATCAATGAGGTGGCAGATATCTACGGATTTCGGCGGGTTGAGGAGCATGAACTGACAAAACTTCGCGGCTACGATGTGAAAGGAATGTTAGACCACGTTGGCATTCCCATGTGGAAGATACCTTTGCTTCAACGCCACCTGCGGAAGCGAATGACGAGCGACCTTGGCCACATTGCCCTTTTTCCCGGAGTAGTTGAGTTGCTCAAAGGCCTAACGGACCAGGGCGTCGCCCTTGCGATAGTCACATCCAATTCGTTCATCAATGTTCGCGAGGTCATGGGTGTGCAGAGCGCCGGGCTGATTCAGTATTATTCGTGCGGCGCGCCGCTGCTTGGCAAACACGCGAAGCTCAGGAAGGTGTTGCACAGCAGTGGTCTTCGTCCAGCAGATGCGATTTTCATCGGTGATGAGATCCGGGATCTTCGCGCCGCCCGGGCAGAGGGGATTGCTTTTGGAGCTGTCGCATGGGGCGTCAACAGTGTGGACGCACTCGCGAAGCATTCCCCGGAAGAAATGTTTTTCGGCATGGACGAAATTGCTGCGCGAGTCACGCATTTCGATTCGATCCCGATCCACAAAACCACCCGAATCAACACCAACTTCTGTTCGTGATATTTCGTGTCAGTTCGTGGATCGTTTTAGGCAGTTGTCTTTGCGTTCTTTGCGGTTAAACCGGAGAAACCGCAAAGAGCGCAAAGGTAAACGCAAAGGTACGCAAAGATCGCTTTCTGCTACAGCCACCCGTTTAAATTCACTTAAAAAACTCCTCCACGTAGGCGCGCAGCTCCGCAATTGAGGAATCCGACAACACGCGAAACACTCGCGAGGTGTGGCCCTTCGGAAGTTTGCTGGCAGTCAACGAATCAGTGATCACGATTGACATCGAGCGCAGGCCTTTCTCCCAACCTTCCTGGCGCGAATCGCGAACGCTCAGGGCGTTTGGATCCATTCCAGCCGCCACCAGCATCGTACGCGCCCAGATGAGAAATGCAGGCCACGATGAGACGATCGCGATGAGCGCGTCGTCCCCCGGCGCTTTTTCTCCCCGCAACGATTCTGAGATTGAGCGTGAGCGAAGCGTAAGCAGATATGTATCGTTCGGTAAAACAGAACGCGCGAGCTCGGCCTGACCAAACATTGCCACTGGTGCAGCAGAAATAAAAATAGCTGGGCCGTCACACTCCTCTGGTCCCGCGCCGACTGTGCGCGCTCCCGTAGCTTCTTCGACCTCATGAACTACTATCCGGCGCAGTTCGGGATCCGGTTCCACGACGAGAAAGTGATCCGGAGGCGGCAACGACAGCCAGTGTTTCAAGCGCAATTGGATCTCGCGCAATGAATGCCCCTTGTCGAGCCCGATATTCAGGAAAAAGGAAATCAGTCGATCGAGTGGGCGATTTCCATCATGAGACCGCCCCGTTTCGCGCTCGAGCACATACACACCACTGCCTTTGCGATATTCAACCCAACCCTTGGTTGCCAGTTGTCGATACGCCGCGCTCGCTGTGTTTGAATGTATCTTATACCGGCGTGCGATCTCGCGAGTGCTTGGTAAGCGTTCGTCTACCTTTAGATCGTTGCTGAGGATGCCGAGAATGATCTGCGCTTCAAGCTGTACCCGAATCGGAACTTCACTACTTTTGGAGAGCCATAGCCGCATAAAAGCGATTTAAGGGAAGTAATGTGACAGCAGGATTACGAATGCCCCGCTCATTCTCGACAACTCGCGCAACATCTTAGCCCCTACCCGGAGGCGCCTGCCAGGGCATCGTGTGTGGGCGCGTTGATCTCATGCCTCTGTCCGATGATATTCTCTAAGCAAATGGAAAACCTGGAATGTGTCGGACTGCTTCACTGTTCGATAACGATAGTCCGTTATTTTACCCAAGGTTAAAACAAACCTGGGCTGAAGCTGGCGAACGTCCCCGGCGTTGAGGTAAAGTTCAGGATTCAACACTCGATTAGTCCCTTGCAAGGAGAATTTATGGAACGCAAAGCAGCATCCGATTATCCGCAGGAATTATTAGACCTGTTTCACGAGTACCAGCACGGCGACATTGATCGCCGCACCTTCCTCGGCCGTGCCGGCAAGTTTGCAGTCGGTGGTCTAACAGTCGCTGCAATCTTCGAAAGCTTGACACCAAACTATGCCTGGGCGCAGCAGGTGCCGCCGGATGACAAGCGCATCAAGGTTGGCTACGAAGTAGTGCAATCGCCGGCCGGGAACGGCACGATCAAAGGTTATCTGGCTCGGCCGGCAAAGAAAGGGAAGCTGCCGGTGGTGCTCGTGATTCACGAGAACCGCGGCCTCAATCCATATATTGAAGATGTTGCGCGCCGTCTTGCGCTCGCAAATTTTGTTGCCTTCGCGCCCGATGGTCTGACCTCGGTGGGCGGTTTTCCTGGCACTGATGAAAAAGGCGCCGCCGCTTTCCGCCAGGTGGATGGAAAGAAGATGACTGAAGATTTCGCCGCGGCTGCGAAGTGGTTGAAAGCGCGACCCGATTCCAACGGCAAATTAGGCGCGGTTGGATTCTGTTTCGGCGGCGGGATGGTTAATCAATTGGCCGTGCGGCTCGGCGCTGATCTGAATGCCGGCGTTGCGTTCTATGGACGACAGGCGGGCGTGGATGACGTTCCCAAAATTTCCGCACCGCTGCTGTTTAACTATGCGGGAAACGACGAGCGGGTTAACGCCGGTATCGCCGCTTACGAAGCAGCGCTAAAAGCCAACAACAAGGTGTACACATCGCACATGTACGACGGAAAACAGCATGGCTTCCACAACGATACGACGCCGCGTTATGACGAAGGCGCCGCGAAGCTGGCCTGGACGCGCACGCTCGAATGGTTCAACAAGTACCTGCGCAAATAACTGCCCGAGCCTGCCTGGTCACTTGACCAGAATTGAGTTCTGAATACAATTCTGGGTAACGGTGATGGTTGCTGGGGTGAGGACAGTGACCAACTTAGGCTGAATGTCTACACCAACCGATTGAGGCCGGGGCAAAACCCGGCCTCTCGGTTTTTAGGCTGCTGCTTCAGCTGCGGGCTAAGTGGCGAGCCTGCGGCGTAGACGGTTCCACAGATAGACGAGCCCGGCACCCAATACGATCCCGGCTGTGTCGGGAATCAAATCTCGCAAGCGACAGTGACCGCGACCGGTGATGCCCTGGGCCAATTCCACGAGTATGCCCATTGAAACGCTAATTAACGCGGCCCACGCGAAACCCGACCAATGAGACATTCGTAGTTGTGCGCTCGTCATCAGAAAGAACAAAAGGAGCAGGACGATATGCGCATAGTTGGTCAAAGAGTGAAGTGCCAACGGAATGCTGAGAGCGACTTCGCAGGGCTGCGGATCTAACCGAAACCCAACGCTCACCGGAAAGTAGAGCAGGCCAAGCACGATGTATGTAACATATGCCCAACGGACACCGCGCAGCGCCAGAAGGCCGAGTGCCAGGAATCCCAGTAACATGAGCCATTTCATCGCAGCAAGATAATGTTTATGAAAGAGACCAGGAACGTGGACAGCCACAGTGGTCCTGGCACTTCTGACGGAGTGCAGGTTCGAATGTCCTTCAGAGTTTGTTTCAAAGTTCCAAGGCGCAACCCTGGGTTGAACTAGCGAGCGCCTGCGGCATTTCATCAGGACAGTGATGCGGACTGATGAGACTGCGACTCGGCATAGGAAGAGAAAAGGAGTGGCGAAGAACAGTAAGACAAAAGTTGATGGCGATGATCTCCACAAGGATCTTGATGCACTGTTCAAGCTCCCGTTGGCTGAGTTTACTGGCGCGCGCAACACACTGGCCGCCGGGTTAAAAAAGAGCGGGCGGGGAGATGATGCCGCTCGCGTGAAGGGACTAGCAAAGCCTCCAATCTCAGCGTGGGCCGTAAACCAGCTCTACTGGAATCATCGCGCCTCATTCGACCGGCTGATCGCATCTGGTGAACGTTTCCACGCCGCACAATCGTCCGGAAAAGTTGCAGAGATGCGCACCGCGCTCGGCGCGCGCCGCGAAGCGCTTATGCTCCTTTCAGATCTGGCAACTTCGTTACTGCAAGAGGCAGATCACAACCCGTCGCTGGACATCATTCGCCGCGTCACAAGTACTCTTGAGGCGATGTCGGCATACGCATCCCGATCTGATGCTCCGCGCGCTGGGCGCCTGACACACGATGTTGATCCCCCAGGATTCGAATCATTCGGGTCGTTCGTGCCAGCTCCCGGCTTGAGAAAGATACCGCCGCCGCCCCCGCCCGTTAAGCAGCAGCAAGAAAGCGCAAGAGCTACGCAACCCAGGATCGCGACGGCGCAAAATGCACGTCGCCTTGAAGAGAAGCGCAAGGCGAATATCGCCGCCGCGAAGGTTTCACTTCAAAGAGCAAAGAGAGCGCTGGCTACAGCCCGGTCCAAAGTGCAAAGTTTAGAGGGTGCGCAGAGGAAGGCGGAGGCAGAGGCGGAAAAAGCGGAGAAGCTCAAGCGCGATTTAGAAAGGAGCCTGGAGAAAGCAAAAGTTGCTTTGGAAGCTGCGGCTCGACGCGCGCGCAGCATTGCCGCAGAGGCAGAAGAGGCGGCCACAGCGTTGGATGATGCCGAAGGTACATTTGCAGCGGCATCCAATCAACTCGAAACATTGTCACGCGAATCGTCCTGAAGGTGACTTGGTTTGACAGGTTTCAATAGCGGGCCTTCACAATGACATGACCTCGCGCTATGACGAAGGCGCAGCGTAACTGCGTGGACGCGTACGCTCGAATGGTTCAAAACATCTAACGTTAACCGCGGATCCTAACTTCCCTGAATGACTGAAAGAATCGTCACTGCACCAAAGCTGCGCACTGGATCGCGTCTGCTAGTCCTCAAATTGCTTCTGATTATTGGTGGCGTTTTAGCTGCCTTATTGGTTGCTGAAGTTGCTCTGCGAATTTCGGGGTTCAGTTATTTTAACCCGTACATTGTCGATCAAGACGTTGGCTATGCGCTGAGGCCGAATACCGAAGGCTGGTGGACCAGGGAGGGACGGGCGTACATAAAGATCAATGGTGCGGGCTTTCGCGATCGTGAGCACTCTGTCGCAAAGCCGTAAGGCGAAAGCCACTGAGTGGAGTTTTATGTGAAACGGGGCCAGCCCGTTAAACCAGTCGCGGAAGTTTCCCGCCCTCAACTGATCGCTGAGTTGAACGGCTTCGGCGCGGATCTCGATTCCGTCCGAGGCAAAGCTGAGGATTCCGTAGTTATCAATGGTGCCCGGAAAAACCGCATAGTGTCCTAACCCACAAACAGGGCTGTCACCGCCAAATGGAAAATCGCCGCCGCAAACAGCAAGCGCTGCGGTTTGAGCCAACCTTCGTTGCTGACTTGCAAAGCTTTCAACTTCCTCAATTTCCAATCGTTTTTGTAGAAACGCCTTACGACTTCAAAGCATTCGATCTACCCGAGTCAGTTGATAACCTTCAGCTTTCAACCAGTCGAGCAGCTCATCAAGACGATTGTAGAACTTGTCAGTGCGCTCGGGAGAAACGCCAATGTGGAGCAGAAGGATGAAGCCATTGAGTCCCGCGGGTTCCTCCGATTCATACTTCTTAATGCTTTGCAGAATTGCTTCGCTACTGATGTAGTTTGTCGCAGCAGGAGTGGTGTAGTCGGCATGGGAACGCGTGCCGGCGGTGTAGTTAATCAGGCGCAAATTCATCCCGGCGGTCCAGTCGCTGATGGTTTGGTTGTACCACTCGTAAGGTGGCAAAAAATATGGTGCGTTGGTCTTATTGATTCCAAATGGACGCATCGCTGCGTAATTCTTATTCAGATCCTGCTTGAATTGGTTCCTGCTGACTAACAACTTGTCGCGGTCTTTCCAATCGCAATAGAGCAAATGATCGTCGGAGTGTGCGCCTAGATAGTGTCCGTCTTGTTTCAAACGCCGGATTGCCGATTTGAACTTCGCATTGCGATAAAAGCGTCCGGTAAAAAAGAAGGAGCTCTGCACTCCTCGCGCCTTAAGTGTTTGCGCGATGGTGTTAGCCCCGTCAGCAAACTCATCGCCGGTAAACACCAGAGCCAGCTGTTTCCTGCTCGAATCGCCGCGCGTGATCGCGCCCTGGACATAGTGCAAACGTGGATTCGTTTCAGCCGCCTGGAGTTTACTCTGCCGGTCCCGCGCACCGCTCCACAGGGCCATCATCAGAATCGCATCGGCCGTTCCGTCCATGGTTGGCTCGTTCGTTGAATAGTCGCCGACGTCATCGTGGTAGACGACCTCGGTCGTTTGAAACTCAGCAAATTCGTCAGGCTGATTGAGACGCAATCCGCGCAGGGTGTTGTAAGTCTGCGCGGCGATTGGACCATCGACTAGACCCCCCGGCACCAGTTTCTTTAGTATCTGCACGATTGGCAGGTGAACGTCTTCAGGAAATTCTCCGTTTTGCGGAATACCGGAAAACATCGATGTTCCCCAGGGATTGCGGCCAAGTAACCAATCTCGGTGGGCCAGCATGGCCTCGTGGTATCGCATGTCGCCGGTCATTTTTTCGTAAAGCAAGACCTGCGTGATGAAGGCGACTACCAGATTGTTTGAACACCAGAGAAACGGCACGCCCATTCGATATGGATTAAGTTTTCCGCGCGCGATGACCTTCTCAATGCCATCGCGGTAGTAGCCTGCTAACTGGGCTTTGGAGTTCGTATCGACTAACGGATACAGCGCGGAATGGCCCACGTTTGTGAACGGATAAAACTCGTAGTGCTCGGTAGTGTCGTGCTGCAGCCATGAGGTTGGACCACTGATTAGCGCATATCGTTTTGCGTCGGCGAGGTAAGACGGCTTGCCGGTCGCTTTAAATAACTCTGCAGCCGCCCATTCCATGTCGTCTGCCCAGGTATTTTCGTTGTAACGATATGGCGCGCCGTAGGAATTGCCCTGCTGGTAACCCTCCTGACGTTTACCCATTTCGTAAAGATCGAATGCGGCTTTCAAACACTTCGCGGCGAACACCGGGTCCTTAAGTTTGTTCTTCCAAATGCGATAGGCCATCGCCATCGCGACAGCCGATCGCCCGGCGATATTTGCGACACCCGTCGCCTTGCTTTTCCATTCTCGTAAGCCTTGTGGCTTTCCGTCAGCAAAATAAACCGGGCGGTAACTGTTCGGGCCCCACCCGTAATCCACCGCGTCCTGATCGGGGAGTTTAAAGCCCCGGTGGTCGCGATCGTCTGCGACCTGATGGAATAGCTGACCGGGCGCGGGATGCAGCTTGTGAAGCCAGTCGAGGCCCCACTTCGCTTCGTCTAGGACGTCAGCAATTCCGTTGGCCCGCGGCCGGCCCATAGCATCGACTTTGTCCGGAAACTTTTCACCGGCTAACTCAAACGCGTGCAACATGCGCGCGGTGGCGTTGCTGGCGGTAATCAAATATTTCAACTGGTCGCCCGCATCGTGCCATCCGCCGCTCGCGTCCATGAAACTCCCGTCGGGAAAGGGAGCGTAAACGGTGCGACCGTCGCGCATATGACAGACCATATCCAGGTAAGGGTTGTAGCCGCATCGTTGCTGCCGCATGAAGAGCATCAGGTCGTCCTGATGTGGCGGATAACTGCCGATAGTGAATTCTCTCGAAGTCGTACCGCCGGCTTCCAAACGCAACACGTGTTTGCCGGGCTTCTTGAAGGCCGTGAAGTCCAGTTCATAGTAATAGGGAAATGAACCACCCCAGCTGGGCGGCGGGACTGACTTCAGAGCGGCGCGGTAGACGACTCGCTGCGATGCATCCAGCAAAGCGAAGCCGCCTTGAAGCGGAGTTTTGGAAAAAGCGAGAGCCAGCTTAGCATCGGCTTCGAGATAACCAACTTGATTGATGCGGATATGAACGTCGGACTGCGCGGCAACTGAAGCGGAACAGACCAACGTGACGCACAGAACTGCCAGGAGGCAAAGCTGACGGTGGAAGGTTAGCATTTAGGAATTCTAACACCGGGCGGGAATCGTTCAATCAAAAGAAACTCTGTGCAACCTCCGTGTTCTCGGTGCCTCTGTGGTGAGTCCTTTTGCGCGGCTGTTCACCACAGAGACACAGAGAACACGGAGGCTGCGCAGAGAGTAGCTACACCCCTACGTTCATCACGTCCTCATTCACACTAAGATTCGCGTCGCTTTCGAAATAGCGTTCCTGGCCAGTCAGCGGATCCTGAAACGAAATTGATTTCGCTAACAGTTTTAGCGGCCGGGAGAAATCATCGTCATCGCGAACACTAATGAGCGGATACAGCGAGTCGTTGATTATCGGCAGTCCCAACGCCGAGAGATGTATTCGAAGTTGGTGTTTTTTTCCAGTGACAGGAATCAATTGATAAAGGTTGACGGTGTCTCTGTTCTCGATTACCTCGATCCTGGTTTCGGCGTTTGTCTCCCCGGCTGTTTCCTTCATACGGAAGAACGGTTCGCCTAAGACTATCCGGCTACGGCGCGTCATCGGAAAGTGAATCCCGGACGGTGTAGGCGCAAGTGCCTCATACACTTTTCGAATCTTCCGATGTTGAAAGAGTGACGTGTAATGGCTCCTGGTTTTCGAGTTCACAGAAAAGAGCACGAGGCCGGCCGTCTCTCTGTCGAGCCGATGAAGCGGAACGAGATCTCCGAGCTGAAACTGTTTGCGCAAGCGGACGAGAAGCGTTTCCTGGAGGAATCGACCGGAAGGGATAACCGGCAGGAAATGAGGTTTGTCTGCAACCAGGATATGGTCATCTTGATAAATGACGTGCTCGCGAAAAGGAATTGGTTTTTCGGCTTCCAGCTCGCGGTAATAAAAAATGCATGCGCCGATTCGGTAGGAACTTGCCGAATCAATTTGCACTCCAGCTTCATCCACCACCTGGCCCCTGGACATCCGCGCAATCCACGTGGCGAGGGCCACCCTCGGATAGCGCTCCTCAAGGAATCCGATAACAGTTTTCCAGGGGCCTGCCGGCAGGGTTACACAACTTGGACCTACGCCTTCAACGATTGGTAGCGGGGCGCGCGCAGCATTCCCATTCGTTGTGTAATGTTCGGCCAACCTCCGCATCTTAGCCTCCCTCTCGAGGTCATCATGCACGAAGCAGGCGATTAAGTCTGCCGGTATTTTCTCTTCAAGTTGCTTTCGATACCCCGCGGCGCCATGGCAGGCTCCACAGTTCGCGTGCTGAGAGGATGGCGGAAAAGAGTCCGGTAACGCCGAGCGCGAGTAGCATCCAGACAAAGCGGTAGCCTCCGGCGGACCTGACGATCCCGCTGGCGATGCCAACGCCCTTCCCCTTCATGTGGAGAATGGGGACGCCGAATGAAAGTAGCCCCGCCACGAGAATGATGATGTAGCCCGATCGCCGTTCGGCGAGCACGGTGGCTCCATACAACCAGACGACCATTATGAGACTCCCCCCAATTAAGTTGGCGAGCCCTCCCGGCTCTAAACCGCGGAATATGTCGTCCGCAAGGTGAAACATAAACAAGAGGATCGAGAGCAGAGACGTGATGGTTAACAAAACGTTGCGGTTCATTTGGAATTCTCCTCGCTGGATTTGTGAGTGCAGGTGGTTTTTGTCGCGATGGGCCAATCTCACACCGTTCCTTCGAAATCTTTGCGCATTAGCGCGCCTTCGGCGAACACGCGGGCCAGCACAAAGGTGAGGAGGACCATGAGCCAGCCGTTGATCGAAAAGCCGGCATCGAGATGAAGAGGATGCGACGGGCTGGAAACGGCATCGGCGATGGCGCCGATCACCATGCTCAGAACGTTGAGCGCAAGCATCACCCAGGCGATGACCTGCAACCGCGTCGCGTTGGCGGCGGCAAACGGAGCGCCCGCGCGAACAGTCGCCACGATGGCTAACAGTCGCTTCAGGACAACGTAGTTAAGCGGAATCGCAACGAGACCGAGCATCGCGATTGCGCGTAGGCCCATGACGAGCCGATCGGTATCAAGTGAAGGCGAGAGTTGGAAAGCGCTCATGATCCATTGCCTGTTCGGCATAGCCACGAGCAGTGCGAGAATCGCTGCGCCCCCCAACCAATTCAACACGATGAGTATCCGCAGCACGACGTGCGCGATCTGCACCGGGGTGGATGACGAAATTGACTTTGACATGATTCACCTTCCTTGTATGTAAGTTGAGTAAACAGCGGCATGAATGGCTCCAGGGGAGCCAAATGTTTATAGAACCGCTTTAACCACGAGCCGCGCTCCCAGCGGAGCGCAATGTTTCCGGCGATCAATCGAAAGTTCGATCAAGTTTCGCTCCCATCAAGCGAGGAGAGCTTAGCGAGGTTGCGCGTTCTATAAACATCTCGTCGCTACCTAAGATGTGACGATGTGACGGTGACTTCTCTTATGTCATTTGGTCCGTTGAAATTCGCCGCGCAGTGCAATCGGCTTACCGTCCGGCATAATGAAGGTGATCGCTACGACATGACGGTCCGCGTCAATCATTGTGATCTCCATATCCTTCAGGTACCCGCCCCGCGTCGGTCCCACGACATCGAGGAAACCGAGCGTGATCACGTTTCCATCCGCCGATAACTTGCCTTCCATATTCGAGCGATTTCCCGCGTCACAGTAATGAGTCGCGAGTAAACGATCCCCATCCACGTAGAACATTGTGATCTCTTGTTTTGGGGGACCCTTTCCGCTGGTATTCCCTTCATGCAGAACTGTGGTACCGCTGGATGCGGCGCGGATTGTGAAGTCGATCGGTATGTCCATCACCTTGCCTTGCCACGAACCCGCCAGGGTTTTGAGTTTCGCGAATGCCTTTTTCGCATCAGACTGCGCGCCGGCAGGTTTCGCCGGTTCTTGCGCCACCGCGACGGCGGCCATCGCTACAAGACATATCAGAAGTGCTGGTTTTCGCATTTGGTTCTCCTCTTGAAAAGTTTTGTAGAGCTGCAAAGATGTACGGCTATGCTAAGCGAAAGGTTGGTGCGGCTGTGTAAAGTGTTCGTAAAGTGATTGGGGTTTTGTAAGGACGAGGTAAAGTCTTCGGCCGAGTAGATACCGAGGACCAAAATTGAAAGCTATACTGCGAGCGATGTTCGATTGGGTCAGACGCGTCAGAATAAATTGGCTGGTGCTGGCGTGCGTAGCGGTGTTGCTGCTCACCGTGATCGCCGGCGTGCTTCAGTATCAGTGGATTAATTTCGCGAGCGAGGCCCATCGGCGACAAGGCCACGAAGCCATGGAGGTGGCGCTACGAAACTTCAGCGGCGACTTCCGGGATACCCTGCTGCAACTGCCGCCTTTCTTTCGTTCAACGCCTGAGGAAAGAAACGATGTCGCGCTTGAGCGAGACATGATCGCGCTTACAAGACGATGGCAAAGCACAGCAGACCGCCCGCAACTACTAGCCGCGCTCAGTATCGGAATCCAGAGCGACAAAGGGGTTGTCTTCAAACGGTTGGAAAAGGGTGGGAACGAGTTCAAGACTGAAGACTGGCCCAACGAGTTTGTCGTTTATCGCGAGGCGCTGGAGGATCGCCAGCGTTTGCCAGTGGGCCAGCCATCGCCACTTCCGAATGGACTTGCGTTTGAGTTTGTTCAGGGAAGACCGGTGTTGATATTGCCACTTGTTGGCGTAGCTCCGTCCAAACCGGAGTCGCAATTGCTGAAGGGGTGGTGTTTTCTGGAAGTCGATAACGCCTATCTCCGTGAGTATCTGTTTCCCGAACTAGTGGCGCGACATTACGGTACTCGCGGCCGTTATCAGATTGCGGTGGTGGCCAGTCACCCGTTGAGTATGGTCTATGGTTCGGATCCTGCCTTGACCATTGGTTCAATGTCACAGGTTGACGCCGGCATAGTTTTGCTTGACTCAAACATGCAGGGCCGGCAAGGCCCAAAACCGTTTGTCTCTGGCCCGCAAGGTGCCTCGCTCGCGGAGACCGCCGGCGATCGAGGAAGCGCCAAAGACGAGGCGTGGCTGCTGGTGGTAAAGAACAAATCCGGTTCGCTTGAAGCGCTGGTCGACAATGCCCGGTTTCATATCCTTATGTTCAGTTTGATCATGCTCGCTCTGTTGGCCGGCAGCTCCGTGATCTTGATGTTGGCGACGGTGCGCGCGCGCCGCTTAGCGCGACAGCAGATGGAGTTTGTAGCGGGTATCTCCCACGAATTGCGCACTCCGCTGACCGTCATTCATTCGACGAGCTACAATCTTTCGCAGGGAACGATTCAGGACCCGCGCCGTGTGCAGCAATACGGAGACGTGATTCAGCGTGAGGCGCGCCGGCTGATCAATCAGGTCGAACGAATGCTTAGCTTCGCGGGCATTCAATCCGGTCGTCGAGTTTATGACCCACAACCGACCAACGTGGTTGAGAGTGCCAAACGATCTTTGACCGAGTATTCCGCAGCGTTTGCAGAAGATGGTTGGCAAGTCGAGCAGCACTTTGAAGAAGATCTGCCCCTGGTGCTGACCGATGGTCCAGCCTTGGAAAGTTCGCTGAAGAATTTATTTGAGAATGCGCTGAAGTACGCTGCGCAAGGCAAGTGGCTCAGTCTGACCGCGCGTGGAGCGCAAGGCACGAAGGGCAGGGAAGTGCAAATTACGGTGGCTGACCGCGGGCCCGGAATCGCGCCGAAGGATTTACCGCATATCTTCGAACCTTTCTATCGCGGGCGGAGTGTGAGTGCCACGACGAGCGGTACCGGACTGGGGCTGTGTCTCGTCGAGCGCAACCTGCGCGCGCTTGGCGGCCGAGTGACGGTGATATCAAAGCAAGGGAATGGGACGACGTTTACGTTGCACCTGCCCCTTTCCTAGGTACGGTCCGGCGCGGGCTTCTGACCGACACCTGACATCTGATACCCGCCACCTTTTTTATGGCAGACAAGATCCTCTTAATTGAAGACGACGCAGGCATCACGATGGCCCTGACGGACCTGCTCAACGCTGAAGACTATAACGTCGAAACGGCCGCCGATGGCTTGATGGGTCTGGCGCTCGCCGGCTCAGGCAACTTCGACGCGATCATTCTCGACGTCATGCTGCCGGGTAAAAATGGCTTTGATGTGTGCCGAGATCTGCGGCAGCGAAGTGTCACGACGCCGATTCTGATGCTGACCGCGCGCGGCCAGGTGATCGACAAAGTTTTGGGATTGAAGCTGGGCGCCGATGACTATCTTTGCAAACCTTTCGAGCCCCTCGAGTTGCTGGCACGGTTGGAAGCGTTGCTGCGGCGCAGCCGGACCACGGCAAGTGCAGCGGAGCCGCTCGACGAATTTAGTTTTGGTCCCGTCATCGTAAACTTTCGCAGCACCGAGGTCTTAAGAAACGGCAAGCGGGTCGAACTTTCCGCGCGAGAGTTTCAACTGCTGACCTACTTCATAGCCCAACGCGGGGCTACGATTTCAAGAGATGAACTGCTACGCGAGGTTTGGGGCTATGAAACCGGAATGTTGACTCGCACCGTTGACGTTCACGTGGGCTGGTTGCGGCAGAAGCTGGAAGACGACGCGAAGGAGCCGCGGCATTTTCTCACCGTGCGCGGCCACGGTTATAAGTTTGTGGCGTAACGGTCGATGGTAAAGGGTTGTGCGATTTAATTTGAAATGCAAAAGGGCCGTTAACCTAACCCGACCCCTTTCGCATAACTCCATCAGCGCAGACTACGACGAAGGCGGAGTAGGTGTACTACCGGGCGATGAGGACGGCGGTCGTCTTTGCGGCGCTCGCTCAATGTGACGCGCGCTGGTCCATGCCGCCAGTTTCGCCTCATTGCCGTGAAACGTGTTGCGAATGATCGGATCAAGTTGTCGGATGGCGTCAAGTACCTCCGCGAGTGTCTCATCAATCGCGGCGGTAGCCTCCACCCGATTGGTTAGGCCACTTCGCTGAGTTGTCAACGCCGTTTCAAAGTCAGCGATGTGTTCATTGAGTTCATCAATGAAGTTGTCCGGCATTGCGAAGCGAATGAAGTCCGGC
>Ga0190272_10000055_pt1 | contig 83869 bp, 59 predicted proteins | sample Popmic504T_FD_133746 | JGI IMG/M metagenome (GOLD analysis project Ga0190272, IMG submission 133746) | Populus adjacent soil microbial communities from riparian zone of Shoshone River, Wyoming, USA - 504 T | ecosystem: Environmental > Terrestrial > Soil > Riparian zone | place: USA: Wyoming... | reverse complement strand
GGGATCGGTTGTTCCTCGCGCTTCCCGTATTTCGTGAACGGCTACGGCGCGCATTTCATTCACGGCCGCGCCGTCCCGCTCGCGTCCGGCATCAGCCTGGCCCGGCCCGACCTGCACGTCTTTCTCTTCGGCGGCGACGGCGACGGCTTCTCCATCGGCGGCAACCATCTCAATCACGGCGCGCGCAAGAACATCAACATGACCTATTTCATCATGGACAATTTTGTCTATGGGCTAACGAAAAAGCAGACCTCGCCGACGTCGCCGATTGGTTTCAAATCGAAGACCGACCCGACCGGCGCGATCGACATGCCGGTCAACCCGATGAAGCAACTCATCTGCGCCGGGGCCACCTTCGTCGCGCGCACGCACGCCACCCAGGTCAACCACATGATCCAGATGATCGAGCGGGCGATGGATCACCAGGGCTTTTCCGTCATCGAATGCCTGAGCGAATGCGTCGAATTTTTCCCCGGCGCCTTCGACCCCGCCAATCCGCGCAAAGGCGGCGCCTTCTCGTTAATTGACGAGAAAAAATACGACAACACCCCCGAGGACGAACTCCGCCACGACGTCACCGACGAGCTCGCCGCGTATAAACTGGCGCAACTCCCGTTCCCGGGCGTCTTCGGCGTCTTCTACGAAAGCGATCGCCCAACGAAAAACGCGCTCGAGAAGAAGTGGATCGACACCACCCGCGAAAAGCTGGGCCATCCATCCGATCTCGATCTGCTCCAGAAGACGTTCGACCGAATGAAGTGACCGCGCGTCTCGCGTTGTCGGTGTAGCGGCGGCTGTGTCAGCCGCAAAGCAGAGCGGTGCTATCTCGTTGCTCTGTTTCGTCCTCCCTTCTGCTGGACTTGTAGCGGCGGTCTGTGACCGTGGAACTCCTTGAGTGCGCGCATGGCGACTGCTATTATTGCCACCGGTGAGTGTTGTTGAATTGAAAGCGGAGGTGTCCCGCCTGAGCAAGGCCGAGCGGCTTCAGGCGATGGAATGGCTTTGGGCCTCGCTTTCCAAAGAACAGCAAGACATCGAATCCCCAGAATGGCATGGCGAAGTGCTTGCCGCGCGCCAGGCAAAGGTGGACTCGGGTGAGGCGCAATTTCTCACCGTCGACCAGCTTAAAGATCGCCTGCGCCGTTGAAGCAAGTTGTTGTTCTTGCAGACGCCGCCGAAGACATCGAATCGGCGAGAGATTCTACGAAGGGCAGGAACCCGGTGTTGGTGAATATTGTGTCGATTCGCTATTGATCGATATCGGGAGTCTCGCCCGTTTCAGCGGCATTCATCCGCGGCGCTTCAAATTTCACCGAATGTTGGCGAGCCGTTTTCCATTTGGCATCTATTATCGAGAGCATGGAGGAGAAACGCAGGTGTTTGCCGTCCTGGATTTGCGCCGAAGTCCAAATTGGCTTCGTAAGGAACTGAGAAAACGCGTATGAGATTGCCCTCGAATAACGAGCCCGAATGATATGAGGACGCAGAAGGGCAGCCGACACGATGCAGATTTCTCCTTCAACCAGCTCTGCTCGTTGTTGATCGACGTCGGCTACACCATGCGAAAGGCCAATGGCAGTCACGTCACCTTTCAGCAGGGGGCGAGCTTCTTGAATTTACAATCGACTCCCGGCGGAAAAGCGAAGGCGTACCAGGTCCGGCAAGTTCGGCAGGAGTTGCCCAAGCTGACTTTGAAACCATGACGACGACAACCGCGCAACCCGGCGGCCGCGATTATGAAATCCGAATTTGGTATTCGGCCGAGAAAGGTGACGAATGCTTTATCGCCCAGGTCCTCGAATGGCCCGGCATCATGGCGCACGGGGACACGCGTGAAGACGCCGCCCGCCAAATTCAACTGGCGCTCGACGGTGCTTTGGGTATGGCCGCCGAGCATGGTATCAAGCCGCCCGCGGGTCGTGTCCCAATTTGAATTGGCAACCTCGGGCGAACCGGTCAGGATAGCCGGATGAACATCCCAGGAAGCCGCTTAATCGTCCCGTTCCTATGCGGTTCGCTGTTGCTCGCGGTCCAGGGCAGCGACGCAAAGGAAAAGGCCAAGCCATCCCCGACGCCAAAAGCAAAGACGACCAGCACAACCACCAGTAACGCCTCTCGGAGCCATTCCCTCCGCACGGCAAGCCCCAAGACCAGTGCCACGCCTACGATTGACCCAGACGTTCAGAACAAAGTCAAGGGGATCGACTTTCGACCCGGCGGCACCGCCCCCAAGCAAAAATTCAAAGCCAAAACCTCTCCGACTCCCAAACCGAAACGGTGAAGTGATAACGCGCTTCGCGTTGTAGGTGTAGGGGCGGCTGTGTCAGCCGCAATTCTGCCCTACTCGGTGTAGCGGCAGCCGTGTCGGCTGCAATTATGCCAACGCTGTGGCCGCCTCGCTGTGTCGAGGCGTCTGGAACGGCACGGCGACACAGCGACGAACTCCCTGCCCTGATTCCCAAGTCCCCCGCGTTCAGCGCCGGGGCTACAGGTCCGCAGCTTCTGCCGCTCGGGTGTAGCGGCGGCTGTCTCAGCAGTTCGGTGTAGAGGCGGCTGTGTCAGCCGCAAAGCAGAGCTGCAGCCGGCACGGCTGCCACTACACCTCCGCTCACCCCATCGGCACGACTGTAGCCTTCGCCATGTCCTCGGGCGGTATTTCGGCCTTGTCGGTGATCAGCCTGCGAAGGAACGGAATGAGCACGACGAGCGCGATGCCCACCACCAGGCTGCCGACGCCGAGCGCGGCGAAGAGCTTCACATAATCGGGGTTGGTCACCAGCGCGGTAGTGCCGGCCGGCTCCGGAATCATGCCCGAGAAATCGCCCGCAAAAAGCGACGCAAGACCGGTGACGAGCATCCAGCTGCCCATCATCACTCCCTGATACTGCTTCGGCGCCAGCTTGCCGATCATCGCGTACCCGATCGGCATGATGAGCAGCTCACCCATGCTCTGGAGCACGTAGCTCAGGAACAGCCAGACGAACGCACTCTTGCCGTCGCCGCCAGCCAGTTTGATCCCGAGTGGCAGAATGAGAAACGCGACCGCCATCAGGATGAGCGACGTCGCAAACTGCTTCGGTATGTCGATCCTCCATCCGAGCGCGCGCAGGCGGGGAAAGAACGACGCGAGCAACGGTCCGCCGACGAAGATGACGACGGTGTTGATGTTCTGGATCCACTGCGGCTGAATCTCCACGCTGCCGATCATCAGATCGACGTTGTGGACCGCGAAGAGCGTCAGGCCACTCGGCGCCATCTGATACAACGACCAGAACATCAGCGAGCCGAGAGTCAGGATCAGAAACGCGGTCATGTTCCGCTTTTCCCGGCGATCCGGGTGGCGCACGGTGAGATAAATCAGCACCAGCGCCACGGCGCCGCAGATCCCTTTGAGGACTATCCCGGTGTTGCCGGGCCGCTGGAGGCTGAACCAGACGATCGGAATAATCCCGATAACAATGCCGATGCCGGCGAGCAGGCGCACCCGGAATTGCTTCGGTGTCGCCTCGAGTAGCGGGGTGTTGCGGTCGACCAGCGGCTTCCACGAGATCAAGGCCAGGACGATGGCGACAAAGTTACCGACCGTCGCAAAGATGAAAAGGCTCGCATAGCTCTCGGTCCCTTGGAAATAACCGGCGACGCTGAACCCGACGAAGAATCCGACATTCATACCGGCGTAGTTCCAGAGGAAAGCGCCTTCGCGGCGCGGGTCCTCCGGGGTGAAGCGCTGCGTCAGCATCATGTTGATGCAGGTCACGTTGAGGCCGCTGCCAGTGAGGAAGAAAGCGAGACCGATGTAGAACAGCGCGAGCGTGCCGCCGGCAATGCACGCGCATCCGATGACCTGGAGCGCCATGCCTCCGACGAAGAGATTCCGGTTCGACATGAAGCGGCCGCCAAGGTAGCCGCCGAAGAGGTGCAGCCCGTAGTTGAATGCGCCAAACACGCCCATCAACGCCGTGGCCATTTTCGTCGAGAGCTGGAGATGCTTCGTCGCGTACAAGACGAGCGTCGAGTAAAGAACCGCGAACCCGAGCGTCGCGAAGATCTGGATAAAAAACAAAACCGCCGTGCCTTCGGGAGCTTTGGCGAAACGGTCTTTGAGCGATTGCATGGGCCGCCATTTCGCTCGCAACGGCGGGCAATGTCAAGCCGACTGGGGAGCGCACGCGCCTCGCGTGTCGTGTTCGCCGCCTCGCCGAACACTCCTCTGTAGCGGCGGTCTGTGACCGTCGAAATCAAATCGCTTCTTCGCCTCCGGGAACTTGTCCCGGCCGCAGAAACGTCTTCACCAGCGCACCCTCTCCACAGACAATCATTCCAGAAAAACGTTTGAACCACCGACCTTCCGGAACTTCCGGCTCGGTAATGAGCCAATCCGCGAATTGACCGAGTTGATCAGCAGAGATTTCTCGGTCAGTGATTCGATCGAGGTGCGAGCCGCACTGGCCTATTGATATAACAATGCCGGCGGAAGATTTTGCCGGCGAACCTTAGGCATTTTGTCGCTGACCGTAGAAGCCCCGGATAATCTGCTCGCGAATTCTCGCTTGTTCCTGGGGATCAGTGGTTCTTACCATGTGCTCTGCCAAGCTGGATAACTCGTCTCCGGTTAATTTTCGCTCGGCGTCCAATTGGTAAGCAAACCGGATCACGCCCAGCTGCTGTTCCGGATCGAGCCGCTTAATTTCTTCTATGATCTGAGTCGCGGTCACGCTCGTATTCTATGCCGCCTGCGCCAGACGGGCAATCCTGCCGTTTGTTCTTCCTTCGTCCCTCTGCCAACTCGTCACTGGTCACATGTCACTCGTCACATTCTTCAAGGCGGATCGCCTCCAGCGCATGCCATCTGGCAGGCAGAAATTGGATGACGAGCAGAAAAAGTCCGACCCCCAGAATCCAGGAGAGATAGACTGCTATTTCAAAGTTCAGGGAGACTTCCACGACAGCGCAATCAGACCAGAGTCTGCCGGTCAGGACGACACTTTTGTTTTGACTGCACGTGACGTTGCTGGAGTCAGCCGATGCGAGCTCTAGAGGGCGTGGTCGTCAGCGCAGACTTGTCGAGATTTGTTGCCCCCCGATCTTCTCTTCCCGAAGCCCTTGGATCTGCTTTTGCCTTGCGGTGAGGCAACACGTCCGCGTATGATCGGATGAAATAACCGCCCGGCCGGTCGGTTTCAGCTCCCTACCAGATGCCGCTTCCCACCAACCCAGTTGATCACGCGGATCAAGTCGCGACGAAGTGCTCAGTCGTTGCCGAGCGGTTGGCTCGAAAAGGGCAGCAAGTTCAGTTCTGGCTTCAGATCTTACGGATCGGTTCGACGGTAATTGGCATTACGGCGATGATTTGCACTTTGTCACCCATCACCGCGTCCAGTTTCCCCAACGCCAATACTCTTATTGCCGTGGTTTCCTCGGTTACGCTCGTCATAGCTTCCACGCTCTACATGATCATTGGTCGCGACCCACCGGAGCGCTACATCGATTACTCTCGATACATTGAGGGTTACGCACGGCGCATAGACGAAATTGCCGCTAATGACGGGCTGGACGACGTAACGAGAAAGATGCAGCTGCGTGAGATTGTTCACTTGGCAAACCTAAACCTGACAGATGTTAAGGCACAATGGCCTTGGACGATGGAAGACCACGCCACATGAGCGAGTCTTCGCAGTGTCGTGATTTGGAAGGATCGCAGTATAGTGTGCTTTAGGTGATTACATCCTCGCCAGCCCTCAGCCTTGAAGAGTACCTTCAAGTCGGCGTCGAACGATACACAGCGTGTCTCGATTCCCTCGAGGACACCTACGAATTGCCTGGCCTCAGGGCGACCGCGCATTTCCACCATCTGAAGTTAGATGGAAATGGCAGACCAAGATGGAACGACCTCGCGAAGAATCTTGCTTATCACATTCTTTCTTACTGCTTCACCGTCCAGCGACGGCAGGAGGCACGCAGTGACGTGGAGATCATGGAGCTTCGCGACGAAGCGCGGGCATTTTTTCGGGACGAACAGCGCGCTGGCGAGGCGGGTGAAATGCTGTTGTATTTCATTCTGGAAGCAGTGTTGCGGGCGCCACAAATGGTTGCCAAGATCTCGCTGAAGACCAATCCGGCGGTCGAAACCTTCGGCTCGGATGGCATTCACATGAAGTGGAGTGACGAGGAGAGTGTTCTCGACCTGTTCTTTGGAGAAGCAAAACTTTATGCCTCGTTCGCCAAGGCGGCTACAGACGCGGTTGTGAGCATTGAGAAGTTCCACACCAACCGCATGGAAGAATTCGAGTTGCGCATGGTGACACGGCACTTCAAGCATGCAAAAGGCCCTTTGAAGGATGCGATTCTCGGGTACGTGAAGCGGGGCACAGCCTCCGAAACCGTTAGGATCAATCATGCATGTCTGCTCGGATACGATTGGAAGGCATATGGAAAGCTGCCTTCAGGCCGCGTCGCCGAAATGATCGCCGCGCTCCAAAGCGAATACCGGCGAGACATGAAACGTATTCACGATATCCTCGATGACCGGTTTAGTCGTTTCAGCAACAAGGAGCTAAGGTTCAAGATCTTTGTGCTGCCATTTACGTCCGTAGACGAATTTCGCCGCGCATTCCTTGAGACGCTGTGATCCCCCTAAGTGGCGGCAGGAGTTCCAGCGGAATTAGTTGCGAGTTACGAGCAGCTCCTCGTTGAAGATGTTCGTCGCCGGCTGCCCGGGATTGCTCTTGACCAGTTCGAACCTCTGCCAACGCGGGAAGTTGCGGCGCTCTTGAGCGTTGCCAGCCACTTGGCGCTATCCGAGGGGCACGCAGACCGCGATGTGGCTTACGAGATCGCAACGCGAACAGCCGCACTCGCCGGTAGCGACTATCCCGGACTACTTCGTGGCGCTGAACTAGTTCTTGCTAGGCTCGGGAATTTCCCGGGACGCGATCTCCTCCGCCTGCGCTTTCAAGAGATTCCCTCAGAATGCGCCGTGTTACAGCTCGAGATGCGAGTGCATGAGATCGACAACACGATCAACGATGCGGGCGGCACTAGCCGCCGATTAACCGATTTTCAGTTTGATATGTTGCGCGCATTCTCGGCACACCGTTCGGTCAGCGTTTCAGCTCCTACATCTGCCGGCAAATCCTTCGTTTTAAGTCTAGAGGTGTTGCGGAAGCTTCGCGAGCAGCGTCCCGCCGGGATCGTCTATGTTGTGCCAACGCGCGCACTAATAAGGCAGGTGGTTGTCGATCTCCGCCGGGTCGTGTCTACGGCGAATCTTCCCTCTCCTTTGATCAGAAGTGTTCCGCGCGCCGTCATTCGTGAACAAGCCCCTGCCGGGATAATCTACGTTCTTACGCAAGAGCGTTTGCTAAGCCTGCTTACTACGGAGGAGGGAGAGCCCTGGATAACAGCCCTCATTGTTGATGAAGCTCAGTCAATCGGAGATGGAGCCCGGGGCGTTCTTCTTCACACTGCCATCGACACAGTTCGAATCCGGTTTCCAGACGCTGAAGTGATCTTCGCAAGTCCGATGGCGAAGAATCCTGAATACCTTCTCGATCGTTTTCAATGCATCGACGGTGTTCCGTATCGGGAAGAACATTCGCCAGTGTCTCAGAATCGGATTTTGGTCGATTCAGTTTCTTCGAGTCCTCGCCGAATCCAATGCGCTTTGCTTTCTGGCGAAGGACGTCTCGACCTTGGCCAACGAGATGTCCCATTCCTGTTCAGAGGTTTGAGCGCGTTACGTCGATTGGCGCTGTTTGCTCGTTCGCTCGACGAGCCGGATGATCCAGAAAGTTGTTGTATTATCTATGCGAACGGAGCGAGGGATGCCGAGCGGACGGCGCACCATCTCGTTCGCGGGGCGAAGCCTGTCGATCCGCTCGATCAGGATGTCGCGGACTTTATCGCGTATCTTGATGAGTTCGTGCATCCCAAATACGGACTGTCGGAAATGCTCCGTTACGGCGTCGCGTTCCATTACAGCAACATGCCTGGCAGCGTTCGCGCAGGTGTTGAGGACCTATTTCAGCGCCGGAAGCTGCGATTCTTATGTTGCACTAGCACTCTGCTTCAAGGCGTTAACCTGCCGGCTCGGCACATAGTGATCGAGGCTCCAACCCGTGGTCCGAACAAACCCATGAAGCGTGCTGACTTCCTCAACCTCGCCGGTCGCGCGGGACGCCTCACGCGAGAATTTCATGGAAATGTCTGGTGCCTTTGGCCTAACCGGTGGAGTCAACCCTCGTTTGAAGGTGAGCCGCTACAGGAAATTCGTTCAGCATTCGATCGAGTTCTCGAGGATGGCGGCACCGCGATTAGGCAAGCGTTCGACGACGACGAACATGTTGATGACGCCGACACTGCGGTCGCGGCGCTAGGGCGTGTCTTCACTGAGTTTGTCCAGAAGGATCGTCCATTCGATGTCGAGAACTATGAGACCCCCGAGAATTCAGAGTCGCTCAAGGCGACGCTCGCGCTCCTCGAAGATTTGGGGAACGAAGTCCGCCTACCCACAGGCATTTTTGCTCGTAATTCTGGCGTTCATCCTCGCCGACTGGAGGCCCTTTACTCCTTTTTTGGCACCCAACCCGACCTCGATTCGTTCTGCCCGATTCGACCGAATACGAAAGGTACCAACCTGCGACTGCGGGAAATTTTTCAGCGTGTGCAGCGGTTGCTCGGCGGCGTCGACAATGACTCATACACACAACACGCAAAAATCGCGTCCGCTTGGATACACGAGGCGCCTCTGAGTCGAATTATCGCCAATGAATTGGCGTATCGGGAGTCCGAAGCCAAACGCGCATCACCTCCAACCACGGTGAACGTCCGAAACTTGATCTATGGAATCATCGACACAATGGAGCGGGAATTACGCTTTCGGTATGTCAAATTCCTGCGGGCGTATAATGACGTCCTTGCTCAAGCACTCAAAGACCGGGGAGAAAACGAATGGGCCGAACAACTGCCGCCCTTCCACCTTTATCTCGAAAGCGGGGCGTTCCGCCCTGTGCCGATCAACTTGATGTCGCTCGGCCTCACGCGCGTGACCGCGCTACTGTTGGCCAAACGCATCGTGCTTCCGGGCGACGCCACTCCAGAAGAATGCCTGCGGCGCTGCAGAGAGGCGATCGCAAATGCACCACAGTTGGCGCTCTCTCCCACTGTCCGCCGTGAAATCACGCTTCTAAGTGGGGAGTAATTTGCTTCGCGAGGCAGCGAGGACGAGACATACCGTTTGTGGAAACTGGATCAATATTTTCGAAGTTACTCGGGTCAGGATACCTTCCCAAGGAACTTCCCCCTACCTTTTCGAGCCGAAGCCTGGGCGACTGTGCGGAGAGATATGATCGTTCCGAAACCCCGTTGGACGGCGTTGACAAGCAAGCACGTCTTTGGAGGCAGTATGAAGTCCATAACCTCGCCCGAGCGGGAACTCTTCGTCGGGAACTGGCAATAGTAAATCCAATTCCGTATTGGCGACTGGTTCGAGCAGTCGCTTCAGCATGGACGGCATTGAAAACCGCCGCGGAGGAATCGCCGATATCGCTGATCCGGCCCATTGAAGGACTACCCCGAAACTTGATCACAGGCCGCGATCTTCCTGCCGCCCGTGCAACCGCTCGAAGCAAAGGGAAATTCGTCCTTCAGGCCGACATCTCGAACTTCTACGGGTCGATCTACACGCATACGATTCCATGGGCGCTTCATGGAAAGACGGAGGCCAGAGCGGCGCTCGGCGGCGGCAAAGCTGGCGAAGCGCTCTTGGGAGACACATTGGACAAGCTTTGCCGAGCGATGCAGGACGGTCAGAGCGTAGGGTTGCCGGTTGGGCCCGATGTGTCATTGCTTCTGGCCGAGGTAATCCTGTCCAAGGTAGATGCCAGCGTGTTGGCTATGTGCGCAGGAAAGGGTCTTCGCTTTATCGACGACTACGAACTGGTTTTCGATTCCGAATCACGGGCAATAGAAATCCGGACTGCACTTCAGTCAGCGCTGGCAGAGTTCCGCCTCACCCTGAATCCGCTCAAGACTGAAATCCATCGCCTTCCCGTTGGTTTGGATAATGGATGGAGTCGGGAACTCTGGCGCATGATTTCTCGCAAGCCCGCTCTCCAACGAGGCGTTATCGTCGATTACTTCGACCGAGCGTTTGAGCTCGCTCAAAGCCGCCCAGCAGCGGGCGTTTTGAAATTTGCATTGGGCAAACTGAGCACGAAGGCATTTTCAAGCGACGCAGAGTCACTTGCAGAAGACCTTGTCCTTCAATGCGGAAGAGTCGAAGCCGGATGTCTGCCGCATATGTTGGTGATCCTTCTACGGAGGAAGACGCACAGAGATGGCTGGTCGGAAACATTAACGGAGGCGTTTGATTCGGTCGTCAGGGAGCACGCGCCGCAACGACACTCCAGCGAGGTTGCTTGGGCACTTTGGGCCTGTCTCGGATTCAAACTAGAATTAAGTGACGTGGCTGCTCAAGCCGTGATGCAGATGGAGGACTCGGTTTGTTCTCTTCTACTATATCAGGCGCATCTTAACGGTTTACTCGAACCCGGGAGCAATTTTGACGTATGGAAGACATCGCTCGGCGCAGACGACCTTCGCGGTCCTCGCTGGCTGCTCGCGTATGAATTGACAAGACTTGGGTTCACTCTCGACGCGACCGGCGCAAACTATGTCACTCGAGATCCACTGTTCAGTTTTCTTCTTAAGGAAGGCGTCGGCTTTTTCGACGGCAGTCGAGTCGGTACCGTTCCGCCTGGGCTGCTACCAATCGAGAACGGCGATGAAGATGATGGCGAGGAGGAGGACGACAAAACGGACGATTATTCTGAAGGCGGCTTTTGGGACGAGTGGGGCTGGGACGATGATGACGAAGAGCGAGCCGAGGAGGAGGAAGAGGACCCCACCAAGAAGGGGTCGATCCCGAAACATCTGCGTAAATTGTTCGAAGACATGAAACGCACCACACTCGCAGCTCCACCCGCTCCACCTAAAGCCCCGCCGTCTGGACCTACCACTCCCGGTACCGAATGAACCAAACGGGAGTGTGATGCTGGGGGCAGTCTGTGAATCTCGTCAATTCGCACCGGCCCACCTGCCCCGAATCTTGGCGGTCGGCATCGTAAGCAGCTTACGTTAGGTATTCACGGAGTTGGAGGGGCGCTTCCAGCCGCATTCGAAGATCAGGCTGTTAGCGTCAAAAGAACATGCGAAGCGTCCGCGTCATTGGATGCCTCCTCCAAGGAGTGGGATAACTTGAACCCGCATTTTTGCAGGACGCGGATCGAGGCGCCGTTATGCTTCGCCACCCCCGCGTGAAGCGGCCGGATCGGTTCCAGGCAGAGGAAAGCGGAGAGCGCCTCGGTGGCCACCCCGCGGCCCCCCATTACTCCGACGCGATTTCTATCGCGTGATTACCCGATTCTGATTCAGACTCTAATGCCTTTCCATGCGCTACTGGTGGGTTAACCACAAACAAACGTTCCGCCACGAATTCGGCGGACGATATATTTGGTCGCCGAAGACCAAACGCGGCGGCGCGGTCAATCACTTCTACGAGACGATGCGGGAAGTGGCGCCAGGCGATGTGGTATTGTCGTACGCAGACGGAGTGATTCGTGGCTTTGGCATAGCGACGACGCACTGTTATACGTCGCCACGCCCTGACGAATTCGGTCACATCGGCGAAGTGTGGGACGCTATCGGGTGGCGCGTCGACGTTTCGTTCGTCCCGATCCAACCTCCATTGCGACCGGCCGACCACATGCTAGCGCTGGCGCCAGTGTTGCCAGAGCGGTACTCACCAATCAGACCAAATGGACACGGCAATCAGGGGGTTTACCTCGCTGAGATTCCGCAAAAGATGGCGCTCATTCTCGGTCAGCTGATCAGTCCCGAGCTTCTCAGAATCGTGCAAGGCACGCGAATGGAAGAGACACCGGACGCCGTGGACACGGACCTACGCGGAATCAACGAGTGGGAACAGTTGGAAGCGAAGCGCATTTCGGAAGACAGAGAGCTTCGCGAAACGACGCGAATGGCTTTGATCAAGGCGCGCGTGGGTCAGGGCCTATTCCGTGAGAATCTGACGAAAATTGAACACCGCTGTCGCATAACAGGCGTTACATATCGGACGCATCTGTTCGCTAGCCATATCAAACCCTGGCGGGAATCGACGAATCAAGAGCGGCTAAACGGGGAAAACGGTCTCCTGCTGACGCCGTCAGTAGATCATCTTTTCGACCGTGGCTTCATCTCGTTTGAAGATAATGGCGAACTTCTGATCTCAGATGTTGCTCATAGAGAGTCAGTGCGAAGAATGGGCGTCGAGACCGAACGTGTTGTTCGCGTCGGCACGTTCTCAACTGGCCAAAAGGGTTTTCTCGCACATCACAGACGCGCTGTGTTTCTTCAGGCGGGCTCTGTTAGGTGACGTGACTACACACAACGGCGCGGCTACAGTTTTGCGTCGAGCTTCAGAAGGATGTGCGTGGCGCCATCGTCCTCGAAGTGCACAAACCCGCATTTTTGCAGGACGCGGATCGAGGCCACGTTGTGCTTCGCTACCCCCGCGTGAAGCGGCCGCGAGGCACTAAGAGGGGTCAGCGGTGAATCTCGTCAATTCGCACCGGCCACCTGCCCCGAATCTTGACGGTCGGACGGATTTCCTGACAAAGTGGATTGGGTGCACCGCCCTATCCGGTTTGTGCACGGGTTTAGCGAACCGGCTTCCATTGCCGGTTTGACCGTCGACCAATAGATTCCATCATGTCGCCTTCCTTCTTCTCGGAACTCCGGCGGCGGAATGTATACAAGGTGGCGGTCGCGTACGCGGTGGTCGGGTGGCTGCTGGTCCAGATCGCGACGCAGACCTTTCCCTTTTTCGAAATCCCCAACTGGGCCGTGCGACTTGTCATCCTGGCGGTGGTGATCGGATTTCCGATTGCGCTCATTATTGCCTGGGCTTTCGAGCTGACGCCGGAAGGAGTGAAACGGACGGAGTCCGTGACGGACATACCGCGGAAGTCGTCAGGCAGCCTGGCCTGGATCTACGTGGCAGGTGCGGCGGGCCTGCTCTCGGTGGCGATCTTTTTTCTAGGCCGGCAGAGCGCACAAACCGCGAAGGTTCACGACCTCGCCGGTGATAAGTCAATCGCCGTCCTGCCCCTGGTGAACCAGAGCGGCGATCCGGCGCAGGAATATTTTTCGGACGGGCTCTCGGATGAATTAATAAATGGGCTCGCCCAAATCCCGGGGCTAAGGGTGATTGGGCGCAACTCTTCGTTTCATTTCAAGGGGAAGACCGGCGATTCACGCGCCTTGGGCCAGGCGCTCGGGGTGGCGAATCTGCTGGAGGGAAGCGTCCGCCAAGTCGGCGACCGAGTCCGCATCAGCGTGGCGCTGGTGGAGGCGGCGAACGGCAGCCAGCGCTGGTCACAAGTTTACGATCGGGCCTTGACCGACATCTTTGCGGTGCAAACCGAGATAGCGAAATCGGTCGCGGACCGGTTGCGGGTGACGTTACTCGGTGGCCAGTTCGTGGTCAGCGCGGAACCGAGCAACGGCAATCTCGATGCTTACAACGCTTATCTGCAGGGCCAGTATCTAAACCGCACCGGCACTCCCGCTGGACTAACGACGGCGATCAGTTTTTACGATCAAGCGATCCGGCTAGATCCGAAATACGCGGACGCTTACGCGCTAAAATCGCTGGCCTGGGCGCAGCTCGCGTATTTCAAGGGTGCCAAGGGAGCCGATGAATGGGAAAAAGCGCGCACAGCTGCCAAAGCGGCACTCGCGGTCAAGCCGGATCTGGCGCGGGCGCGCGGCGCACTCGCCTATACTTATGTCAACGAATGGAATCTTACCGCCGCGGAAGCCGAGCTGACGAGGCCGGGCCTCGATGATACCCGGAGTCTTCCGCACATGCTGGCGCTCGTCCGGTTTTGCCAGGACCGGAAAGAAGAAGCAATCCAGCTCGAGCAAAGGGCGATTCAGGCCGATCCAGTGTTTGGTCTTTTTCGCAGGAACCTGGGTGTCCTGTTCATCGCGGCCGGTCGTTTCGAAGAAGGCGAACGTGAGCTGCGTAGGGCGATCGAGTTGCAACCGCAGTCATCGGATCAACAACTCTTGCTCGTCGAACTGGCGCTCCTCCGGAATCAACCGGAGGTCGCCCTGCGCGAGGCGCGACTGGAGCCGGCCGGAGTGCTGCAAGATGTGGCCATGGCGTTGGCGCAAGCCGCGCAGCCAGGATCAGGAGAAGCTAATGCGGCGCTCGACTCATTGATCGAAAGGCATGGCGAAGCTGCCCCATTCCGGATCGCGCTCGTCTATGCGTACCGCCGCGAGGCGGACAAAGTATTTGAATGGCTTGATCGCGCTTATGCGGTGCACGACCCCCGGATGATCCGGCTCCTGACAACGCCATTTCTCGAACCGTATCGAGCCGATCCGCGTTTCACGGCCCTGTGTCAGAAGCTGGCGCTGCCATTTCCGAAATGAATTTCTTTTCCGAACTACGGCGGCGCTTCAGCCGCAGTCGAAGATCAAGCTGTTAGCGTCAAAAGGACGTGCGAAGCGTCCGTGTCATTGGATGCCTCGTCCACGGAGTGTATTTTGAACCCGCATTTTTGCAGGACGCGGATCGAGGCGACGTTATGCTTCGCCACCCCCGCGTGAAGCGGCCGGATCTGTTCCAGGCTGAGGAAAGCGGAAAGCGCCTCGGTGGCCACGCCGCAGCCCCAAAAGGCGCGGTCGATCCAATAGCCGATCTCTCGTTTCCCCTCCGACGTCCAACTGCCAATGTTTCCGGCGACCTGGTTCTCGGCTAAAACAGCCGAGACTACATCATTTTCGGCTGAGACAGCCGACACTACACCATTTTCGGCTGAGACAGCGGACGCTACATCATTTTCGGCTGACACAGCCGACGCTACACCATTTTCCGCTGAGACAGCGGACGCTACATCATTTTCGGCTGACACAGCCGACACTACAACAATCGTCTTTTTTAGACACGAGTCGTCGGCCAGGAGCTTCGCCCAATGCTGGTCGAACGCAGCCCGGTCGCGTGAGTTGAATGCGACCATGGCCACCGCGATCGGATCTCGCTGGTGCTCGAAAAATAGCGGCAAGTCCTTCGCTTCGACATTCCGCAATTGGATGTTGGGCTTCATCGGAGGGTATGATTCTACAACAGGACCCACAGGAAAAGGCTGAACGCTCGGAATTTGTAGGGCGTCTGTGTCAGACGCCTATTCTTCAGGAAGGCGTTTCACAGAAACGCCCTACAAATGATCTATACGTGACTCACGTATAGCAGAACCTGGTGCTCGCGCCCGACCCCGCCGTAATCCGGACCTGTACGCGGGAGAGGGGAACCCAGGCTTCGTATTTTCCCGAAGGCGATCCTGCGGACGACTTGCTCAGCGAACGATCACGAGCAGGAGCACGAGCACGATTACGAAGAAGCGACAGCGGCAGGTCGCTGAGATCGATTCACTTTTTGGCGGACTCAGCTTTCAAGACTTTGGCGCTGATTCTATCCCGGCTGGTTTCCAGGAGCACGGTCATCGTGGCTTCGACGTAGGGCGCGTCATCAGCGCTCTTCGGGATCTCGGCGCTGACGCCGATCTTCACCGTGACGGGATCGCCGACGCTGTAGCCAACGTCGGGGTCGACGACGCTCATCTGGTTGTAGCTGATGGCGTAACGGGTTGGGTCGGCGTTTTTCCTGCCTTTGAGCGACGTCTTGAGAAGGGCGGTGGCCCTGGCATCGAGCGTGGGCTTGATGTTCAATTGGCGGAGGTTCTCGCCGTCGCTTTCGACGAGGAGGACCGCAGTGCTCTCCCATTTCGCCCCGAAGATCAGGACGCCGAAGTGCCAGCCTTCCTCAGGCGGTCCCCAGAGAACCTGCAAGCTGCCGTGGTTGCGGCCGGGGAAGTAAACGATTTCGTCCTCGGGCTTGCCGAGGTCGAGGCGGCCGAGGACGCGCTTTTCCTTGAGCGAGACGACGGCATTTCCCATCGCGACGCGGTGTTCGGTTTTCCCGGCGGCTTCATCGAAACCGTTGAGGGCATCGGTCTCAGCCGGGGCGACGCCGCTGACGAGGTAGGGGAACCTGGCGGGCTTGCTCCCTTTGTTGCGGACGGTAAAGAGCACGGCGAGATCGCCGTCGGCATTGGTGGAATCTTCGATCACCCAGGCGACTTCGCCGCCCGCTTTCAGTTTGGCGTTAATCTGCGCGGCGGAATCCGCGGCGACCAGCGGGTGCGAAACGAGCGAGACAATGCCGGCGAACAAAACCGCGCGTAGAACAAGCTGGGACTTCATGGGGGCGAGACTTCGTGGGCGCTGACGACAAGTCAATTGCCAAACGCGGACGTGCTCATTGGGTCGTCGTTCCACATACCCGGTGAGCGCGAGCGACTTAGACAAATCGTAGTTCCCGTCGCAGTATCTTCGAACCAGCCGCCTAAATTCGAAATGCGAAGCACGCCGTAACGCGGGTGAAGGAGCGGCCGGGCTTTCAAATCCGAAACTCGCCACGGCGAGTCCGTCCCGAATGGCGGACAAATTCAAGTCTTCGAAGTGTCTATGCACGCCGGGTGGATCGAGCGCTCCGTCGCTCGATGCTAAGAACAATGTCGGCGGAGCCGAGATTTGTTTGCCATCGCCCGACGGAGCGGCCGATCCACCTTTGCGTTGTTTCGAGCTTCGTATTTTCGACAAAGGACTGGTCTTAGACCAGAATCTTCGAACCAGTCATGGAGATTCATCAGTTGAGGTATTTCGTCGCTGTCGCCGAGGAGAGCAGCTTTTCGCAGGCGGCGCAGCGGGAGCATGTGTCGCAGCCGTCGCTCAGCCAGCAGATCCATAAACTGGAAGAGGAGTTGAATCAGCAGTTGTTCGATCGCCTGCCGCGCTCGGTGGTCCTAACCGCGGCCGGCAGATGTTTGTTGCCGTACGCGAGAGTCGTTTTGACGGCGATCGCGGACGCGGGACGCGCGGTGACGGCGCTCGAAGCCGAGGTCGCGGGCCGGCTGGCGGTCGGCGCAATTCCGTCGATCGCGCTCTATATCCTTCCGCGATTGATTGGAAGATTTCAGCAGGCTTATCCGAAGGTGACCTTTGAGCTATTCGAGGACACGACGGGCAAGCTGGCCCAGCGCCTCGAGGACGGGTCGCTCGACCTGGTGATCGCATCGGGCACGGACGAAAGCCCGAACCTGGCGCGCCATTCGCTCGGCCGGGAAGCGCTCCTCTTGCTGGTCCCGGAGAAGCATCTGTTCGCGCGACGGAAGAGCGTCCGATGGAGCGATCTGGCGGACGAGAAGTTCCTTCTTCTGCATGATGAGCATTCGCTTTCGATCCACGTGCGCCAGCTCCTGGCGGCCAATGATCTGAAACCGGAGCTGGTCCTGCGGGGCGCTCAGCTGGTGACGATCGCGAGAATGGTCGCGGCCGGGCTGGGGGTGACGGTGATCCCGGAGATGATGGCTGCGACCGAGTTCGTGAAAGACTGTGTCGCGGTGCCTTTCGCGAAGCCGGTGCCAATGCGCGAGCTGACTTTGTTGCGCAACCCGCTGCGGGCTGAAAGCAATGCGGCCGCGGCGTTCCGTGAGGAAGCCGCGGCCGTGTTTTTGCGACAACCCGTCGCTCGTGCGCTACCCTCGCGCATTTGACCATCTACCCGCCGGCATCCCTGCGCGGCGTGTCTCGGTTGAAGTTACGTTGCCGGAACCCCGGCGTCGCCCACAGGGCGACGGCTACAGGGTTACAGGTTCACCCTCATGGCCTGAAACAGGGCGAGGATGGACCAGGTGGAGGTCAGAACGATGACTGCGAAAAGAGCGAACTCGGCGGCGACACTCGGCCGCTCGCGTTGCGCGAAGCGCTCGCCGATAAAGCGAAAGGCGCGCAGGCGCATGGAGGTGTTCGAATAAGGCAGCTCACCGTTTCGACCGTTGCTGCTTGTTAGTAATGTTTGCATGCCGAACTATAAAAGCAGGGTGCGCGCTCCGATTAATACTTAATGCCACTGGCGGCGATAGGCGGCGCCTATTTGACAGCGGGGTTCGGGATGCGGGATGCCGGACGAAGTGTGTGTGTAAGTAGTTATCGGATAGACACTTGTAATTGCTTTACTGAAGGTGTTTGTAGGGCGACCGCTCTGGTTGCCGCTCCTGATGACGGCAGGCGGTGCGCCTGCCCTACAATTGCTGCGGTTCGTCCGGGAGTTCGGGCCGTTCCAGATTTGGTCGAGCGCGGTGTAATTCTCGGGGCTGAAGCGCCACCCGATTCCGTCGCCCCTGCCGGGGCTGGCCGTTTTTTTCAATTCCATGTCCGGTGGTTGGCACCACCGGCTAATTTCCGTCACGCCTCCGGCGTTTGCCGCACGACCGGCTAATCTCTTCACGCCTCCGGCATTTGCCGCACGACCGGCTAATCTCCTTCACGCTTCCCGGCGTTGAACGCCGTGATGACGATCCGATCAAGTCAATGGCGTGAGGCTGAACTCGCGATTGTAGGGCGTCTGTGTCAGACGCCAATGTTTCGGAACGGCGTTTCACAGAAACGCCCTACAAAAGGGGAGGGCAAGCGGCCGAGGTCGAAAAAGTCGCAAATCTCGTGGTCAGCGCCACGGGAACAGCCGCGTGCCATACCTAAGCCGATTAGAGCGTAACAAGTGAACGCAAAGCCCGCCTTTATCTCCACCGAGTGGCTCTTCAGGGCGATCGTCGATTCCTCCGAGGACGCCATCGTCAGCAAAGACCTGCACAGCATCGTGATGAGCTGGAACAAGGGCGCGGAGCGAACCTTCGGGTACTCGGCTGAAGAGATGATCGGCGAGTCGATCATCAAGCTGCTTCCTCCCGAAAGATTGGAGGAGGAAGCGCAGATCCTGGCGCGGCTCCAACGCGGGGAGAGGGTCGAACATTACGAAACCGTTCGCCGTCGCAAAGATGGCAGGCTGATCGATGTTTCCCTTACGATCTCGCCGATCCGAGATGGCACGGGCGTGATCGTCGGCGCTTCAAAAATCGCCCGCGATATCACCGAGCAGAAGGAGGCACTCCGTAAATTGGCCGAGGCCAACGAGCAGCTCAAGCGAGCTGACCGGATGAAAGCGGAGTTTCTCGCGACGCTCTCGCACGAGCTGCGCACCCCTTTGAATGCGATCCTCGGGTGGGTGCAAATTTTGAAGAACGGCGCGACCGCCGACGATCTTGCCCAGGGCGTTCCGATCATCGAACGCAACGTCCGCGCCCAGGCGCAATTGATCGAAGACCTGCTCGACATGAGCCGGATCGAAGCCGGCAAAATCAACCTCGATATTCAACCGGTCGACCTGGTTGAGATCGTGGATGCGAGTCTCGAGACCGTGCGCCCGGCGGCGCAAGGCAAGGAAATCCGGCTAACCTCCGCCTTCTCAAACATCCAGGGAACCGTCAGCGGCGACAGAAACCGCCTTCAGCAAATCCTTTGGAACCTGCTGACCAATGCCCTGAAATTCACGCCGAAGGGCGGGCGGGTCCACGTAGTCATTGAGCGCAGCAATTCCCACGTCGACCTCTCGGTGACCGATAGCGGCCAGGGGATCGCACCGGAATTCCTGCCAGAGGTCTTCGATCGCTTTCGCCAGGCGGACTCCTCCACCACGCGTCCGCATGGAGGACTCGGACTGGGCTTGTCTATCGTGAAAAACCTCACGGAACTGCACGGCGGCAGCGTGCAGGTCACGAGCGGCGGCGTCGGTCGCGGCGCTACGTTTACGATCAGTCTGCCGCTGCAGTCGGTGCGCCACGAGCCGGAAGGGGTCGCCCTAGGCGAACGCAACCTGACGGTGGATGAAGCCGCGATCAATGCCGACCTGAAGGGCGTCAAAGTGCTCGTAGTCGATGATGAGGCGGACTCCGCGGGAGTCATCGAGCGCATCCTCGAGCGGACCGGAGCGGAAGTTCGCACCGCCAGTTCGATGGAGGAAGCGCTCACCGAATTTACGCGGTTCGCTCCTCACGTCGTGCTCAGCGACATCGGCATGCCCGGGCACGACGGCTACGAGCTCATTGCCCGTCTCCGGGCACTTCCGGGTGGACGCACCATTCCGGCGGTGGCGCTGACTGCGCTTGCTCGGAGCGAAGACCGCACCCGCACGCTGCGCGCCGGTTTTCAGCTTCACGTGCCGAAGCCGGTGGATTCCGCGGAACTCATCGCGGTGGTCCAGAACCTGGCGGCACTGCGCTCGCAGGAGTCCTGAGGAATTGTAGGGCGTCTGTGTCAGACGCCTAGTTCTTCAAGATGGCGTTTCACCGAAACGCCCTACAAATTGATTGGGAATGGCGTGGCCCGGGAATTCAGCGTGATCTGAAAGGGCCTTTCAGTTTATAATTACCATAATTATTATCCATCCAAGCCGGTTCTCTCCATCGAATTAGGAGTGCTGGGACGCAACGGGAGAGAACCTAATGAATCTGGACAATGCCCACGCGATTTTGGTCGCGACCACTGAGCAACCGCACGGATTCTTGAAGATCGCCGATCCCACCTTGGAACCCGAGGTCAGGGAAATGGCGGCAGCAGGCTTGATAACGGCAACATTGCAGAATGGGAGGGCCGGACCTTTCACCGCGGTAAGCAGCGTGACCGACTCTGGTCTGCAATTTCTGCGCGTCTTCCGGCCCCATGATTTTTCGCGCTCGGCCACCGCGATGCCCTCCGCGAGAATCGTGGTACCGTTTGTTAGGCCCGTAGCCAGCCTGTAATCCGATCGTATTTTCCATCTTGGATCCGCATCCCGGCGGGACATCGGAATTAGCCCGTGGTGCAAACCACCGGTATTCGGCCAAGAGAACGCCAGTCCCGGAGGGGCGGTGGAAACGAACGATGAATCCGACGCCCCTCCGGGGCTGAGGCGTATGTTCAATCGCTATCCGGTGGTTTGCACCACCGGCTAATTTCCTTCACGCCTTCGGCGTTATCCAAATGATGATCATCGAATGACAACACGTGATGCCCTTTAAACGCGGTCGCCACCGTCCCGGCGGGACATCGGAAATTAGCCGGTGGTGCAAACCACCGGTATTCGGCCAAGACAACGCCAGCCCCGGCAGGGGCGGTGGAAACGCGCGATGAATCCGACGCCCCTCCGGGGCTGAAGCGTATGCTCAATCGCTAGCCGGTGGTTTGCACCACCGGCTAATTTCCTTCACGCCTTCGGCGTTATCCAAATGATGCAACACCTCGGGCAAATTTCCTTCACGCCTCGGCGTTATCCAAATTACGCAACACCACCGGCTAAGGTCCCTTCACGCCTCCGGCGTTATCCGCACGATGATCATTGAAAGAACAGAATGAAAAAATCGTTTCGAATTTATTTCGTTTCGGGTTCGAGATGATGACCGATCACGAATTTGAAGAGCACGAAGCAGAGCCCTGAGGCGAGGGCGAAGCCGGCGTGGAGCAGCCAGAAAGTGGTGGTCGGCATCGTCTCGTAGAAGCCGCCGACCCAGCCGACAAGACTCTGCGCGCCGGAGAAGGCCAGATAATAGAGGCCGATGATCGTGGCGTTGATCGCCTTGGGCGCGACCTTGGCGAAGAGCGCGAGACTGACCGGCAGGAGATGGGCGAAGGCGATGCTGTTGAGAAAGTGGAACGCGACCGGCCAGAAGAGCCCGATTTTCTGCCCTGGGCCCTGGGTCGCGGCGGCAGCATAAAGGCAGAGCACGCCGGCGATCGAGAAGACGGAACCGATGATGATCTTGGTGATCTCATCGGGTTCGCGGTGGCGTTTGCCATACCAACGATAGAAGAGGGCGACGAGCGCGAGGAAGCTGACGCTGACGACGGCATCGAGGGTGACGAGCCAGGTGGTGGGCAGCGTTTTGCCCCTGAAGACGAGATCGAACTGCTGGTCGCCCCAGACCAGGTAGGCATTGAAGATCTGGTTGTTCGGAACGATCGCGATGGCCATCACCGGGATGAGCACTAGCAAAGCGATGACGGCACGCCAGTCGCGGGCGGTAAGCTTGGCTTTCGGCGTCGCGGCTGCGGCGGCGGTTCGCGGGTCGTTATCGGATGCCCGCAGATATTTCTGGCCAAAAAGATAGATGGCGGTGGCCAAGAGCATCCCGACTCCGGCTGCGCCGAAGCCGTAGTGCCAGCCGACTTTTTCGCCGAGTGTTCCGACGATGAGCGGGGAGGCGATAACCCCGGCATTGATGCCGAGGTAGAAGATCTGGAAGGCGTCGGCGCGGCGGAGATCGTCGGGCCTATAAAGTGAGCCGACCTGGCTGGCGATGTTGCCCTTGAACATGCCGCAACCAAGGATCAGGCACAGGAGCGCAAAGAGAAACGCGGCCTCGAACGCCATGAGAAAATGGCCCGCCGCCATCGTGAGTGCGCCCAAGAGAACGGTGCGGCGCCGGCCGAGCAAGCGGTCGGCGAGAAAGCCTCCGAAGATCGGCGTGAGATAGACGCTGGCGGTGTAGGTGCCGAAGATGGCGGAGGCGAGCGCCTGACCCTCCAGACCGCCGTAGAGCCAGCGGAGCCCGTCGAACGCCGCGATATGCTCGATGCGCCCGGGAAGCAGGAGATACTTGACCATGTAAAGGACCAGAAGCGATTGCATCCCATAGTAGGAAAAGCGTTCCCATGCTTCACAGAAGGCGAGGTACCAGAGCCCGCGCGGGTGGCCCCAGAAATCGGGCTTGTGATCTTCGCCGGCGAGCGGCGCGGCATCTTCGGGTTCAGCGGTAGCGGTCATGGGCCGCCAAGAGTAGCGGAAATTCGAAATTCGAATATCGAAATTCGAAACAAATTCGAATCATCGAAATAAGGGAATAAACAAAACAGAGCTCGTTTCGGATTTTTCCCGTTCGAACCTTTGGTCATTGTTTGAAAGCCCGGCCGCTCCTTCACCCGCGTTACGGCGAACTTCGTGCTTCGGATTTCGAATTTTCTCCCGCATGCCGTTAGGCTGGCGTGCACCGGAAGGAAGCGGTAAAGAACCGTTGGCTCGGCCATCCGATGAATTCATTTTTTCGTGAATTGAAACGGCGGAACGTCTACAAGGTTGCCGTCGCGTATTCCGTGGTCGCGTGGCTGCTGATCCAGGTGGCGTCGCAGACATTTCCGTTTCTGGAGATTCCGGCCTGGGCCGTGCGGCTGGTCATCATGCTTTTGCTGCTGGGCTTTCCGGTGGCAATCGTTATCGCGTGGGCGTTCGAGCTCACGCCGGACGGGATCGTGCGAACAGAGGCAGCGCCGGCAGGGAAGGGACGGCCGAGGCATTTGTGGATTTACGTGGCGGCGGTGGCGGGTCTGCTTTCGATTGGACTTTTTTTCCTGGGTCGATTCGGTGGGTCGAGCCAGCCGGATGAGAAATCGATTGCGGTATTGCCTTTTGAGAATCGGAGCGAAGACAAGGCGAATGCTTATTTCGCGGACGGCATCCAGGATGAGATCCTGACGCGGCTGGCGCAGATCGCCGATATGAAAGTCATCTCGAGGACATCCACCGCGCATTACAAGAGCGCCCCAGGGAACCTGAAGGAAATCGCCCGGGAACTCGGAGTGACACATATCCTGGAGGGGGCGGTGCAGAAATCGGGAGATTCGGTGCGGATCAATGTGCAGCTCATCCGGGCGGGGGACGATGGGCATGTCTGGGCGGAGATTTACGACCGCAAGCTGACGGACGTCTTCGCGATCCAGAGCGAAGTCGCCCTCGCGATTGCCGTGGCCTTGCACGCAAAGCTAACCGGCGCGGAGAGAAAGGTGCTCGCTCAGAAGCTGACTGAGAGTGCCGAAGCGTACGATGCTTATCTGCAAGGCGTCGCGTTCGTCCGCGAGGGCTTTTCGGCAGCGAGCGGGGAAAACGCGGTGAAGGCACTGAAGGAAGCGGTCCGGCTCGATCCCCAATTTGCCGCGGCCTGGGCTCTATTGGCCAGGGTTCATTCCCGGATTTTTTTCAATAATATTGATGCCACGGAACGCCGCCGGGAAACGGCGCAGCAATCGCTGCAAACCGCGTTGCGGCTCGAACCCAATCTAGCCGAAACGCAATTGGCCCAGGCATTTTTTCAGTATTGGGTTTCGCGCGATTATGAAGGCGCTCGGACTACCTTCAAGGGGTTGCGAGCCACGCTTCCGAACAATGCGGACGTGGTTGAGGTGCTCGGATACCTCAGCCGCCGGCAGGGACGCTGGATGGAGGGGGATACCTATCTCGACCACGCTGTGGCCCTGAATCCGCGTGATCGTTTTCTCCGGATGCAGGTGGCAGCGGGGAGAGAATTCACCCGAAATTATGCCGAAGCGCTCCGGCTTTACGATCAAGCGCTCGGCATCTGGCCGGAAGACGTGACGCTGCTCGCGCGCAAGGCCGGTGTTTACCAGGCCCAGGGAAATCTTGATCGGGCCGATGCATTGCTCAAGGGCTTGAATCCAGGTCCGGACAACGTCACCGCTATGGCCAGGATCTACGACCAGGCTCTGCTTCGGCGCCGCTACCCGCAGGCGATCGCTCTCTTGCGTGCGTCGGTCGAGCAAGTGGCTTCGGTTCCGCAGCGGAATGAATATCGTCTCTGGCTGGGAGACCTGCAGCGGCTCTCGGGAGATCAGGTGGCGGCGAAGGCCACGTATTCAGCCGGTCGCGTCGAACTGGAGGAACTGCTGAAAGGCCAGCCGGAAAACGTCGAAATCCTCGTTACCCTGGCGTTGCTCTGCGCGGGACTGGGCGAACGCGAGTTAGCGCTGCAACATGCCGAGCGCGCCTCGAACCTGATGCCGGTCTCAAAGGACGCTCTGGCTGGTCGGGGGGCGGAAATGACACGCGCCCTGATCTACGCTCGCTTCGGAGACAAGGATCGTGCGATTCCTGCCTTGGCACGACTCCTCAAACTTCCCGGGGGCCGTCCGGCGGTGACGCCGGCCGCGTTGCGTCTCAATCCCGAGTTCGATTTGCTTCGCGGCGATCCGCGCTTTCAAAAATTGGCAGAAGCGAAGAAATAAGATTTCGGATTTCGGATACCGGAAAGAGGAAAATTCGAAACGTCGTCCCGCAGGGACACTGGATATTAGCCGCGTAAACCACCGGGCTTCCGCCAACAAGAATGCAAGTCCCGGCAGAGGCGGCGGAAATCAAAGAGCCGGCATTCCGGCGCCAGGCGTCTCTTCCATCCGTATCCGGTGGTTTGCACCACCGGCTAATTTCCGTCACGCCCTCCGGCGTTAGGCAGGGTCGGGAGCCGTCCAGCTCTTTTCTCTCGCTCGCGGGCAAGGCGGTCTATAAAAGGGACGTGACGGCAGTCGTCGTTCCAACCATGAAAACAAAAAACAACATCAGCCTGGCAGCGTTATTCTTTCTGCTCTTGGCCTTCCCACGGGCGGAAGCGCAGTTGAGTTACACCGTGACCGACCTGGGGACTCTGGGCGGCACGACGAGCTCAGCCAACAGCGTCGCCGGCCAGGGGCGCAACGCCGCTGGAATGATCGTGGGGACGTCGACGCTCAGTGACGGCACCGAGCATGCGTTCCTTTACGTGAGCGGGCAGATGTACGATCTCAACGCGCTCTGCGATCTTTCCCTGACCAACTTCAAGGTCCTGACGTCGGCGAAATCGATCAGCGACTCCGGCCACATTATCGGTGAAGGCGTCACCAATAACGGGGAGAAGCACGCCTTTTTAATGACGCCCACGCCAGTCGACGGCGGGAACTGGACGTACATGTGCTGTAAGTGGGTCTGGATCCAGGAGGGTGGCGGTTGGTGGTGGGACACGGAGTGCCGCTGTTATACGTGGCATGGTCCTCCAGGAAAGGAAACGCCCTGTCCGCCTGAACCGCCCCATTGCTGGTGGTGGCCGCTTCCCTGTCCTCCCGGCTGTTTTGATTGCCCACCACCGCCTCCGCCGCCTGATTACTGCTGGACCTGCATCAGGGGACAAGTCCTCCTGCTTCCGGAGGCCGAGGTTAAGGCGAAGGGCGGGACCTGTTACCCTTCCAAGGAAGAAGCGTTTAAGAATTGCGGAAAGCTCTGCTGGATCTGCGTAGACGGAAAGGTCATGCAGGTAAGCGAGGCTGAGGCCAAGGCGCAAGGAGCCAGGTGCTACCCTTCAGAGAGAGAAGCGCGCAGGGATTGTGGGAAACTCTGCTGGGTCTGCGTCAACGGCCAAGTCGTCCAGATGCCTGAGGCCGAGGCCAAGGCGAAAGGCATTCCCTGTTATCCTTCCAAAGAACGCGCGCAGGCGGCGTGTGGGGGAAAACTCTGCTGGGTTTGCGTGGACGGACAGGTCATTCAGATGCCTGAGGCTGAGGCCAAGGCGAAAGGTATTCCCTGCTATCCTTCCAAGGAACGAGCGGAGGCGACTTGCGGCGGAGATAAGACTTGCTGGGTTTGCATTGACGGTAAAGTCCTCCAACTGACCGAGGCTGAGGCCAAGGCGAAAGGTGTTCCCTGTTATCCTTCCAAGGAAAGGGCGGAGGCGGCTTGTGGGGGAAAACTCTGCTGGGTCTGCGTCGATGGACAGGTCGTCCAGATGCCTGAGGCTGAGGCCAAAGCGAAAGGGATTCCGTGTTATCCTTCCAGGGAACGAGCGCAGGCGGCTTGCGGGAAACTCTGCTGGGTCTGCGTCGACGGACAGGTCGTTCAGATGCCGGAGGCCGAGGCCAAGGCGAAAGGTATTCCCTGTTATCCTTCCAGGGAACGAGCGCAGGCGGCCTGCGGCGGAGACAAGACTTGCTGGGTTTGCATCAACGGAAGAGTCAGTCAACTGACCGAAGCGCAGGCCCGGGCGAGGGGCGTTAGGTGCTACGCTTCCCAAGAAGAGGCCCAGCAGAATTGCAGAGAGACGCCAGACAAGACTTGCTGGGTTTGCATCAACGGAAGAGTCTCTCAGGTGACCGAGGCGCAGGCCCGGGCGAGAGGTGTTAGATGCTATGCTTCGCAAGAGGAAGCGCAGCAGAATTGCAGAGAGACCCCACCAAATAAAATGTGCTGGGTTTGCATTGGCGGAAGGGTCTCTCAGCTCACGGAGGCGCAGGCCCGGGCGAGAGGCGTTAGGTGCTACGCTTCCCAAGAAGAGGCCCAACAGAATTGTAAAGAGACCACCACCGAAACCAAAACGTGCTGGGTATGCGTAAGCGGGAGAGTTACTCAGCTCGCCGAGACGGTGGCCAAGGGGAGAGGCCTTACCTGCTACTCTTCACAACGAGAGGCGGCGCTGAATTGTGGCCAGGGGCCCAAGCCGACGCAGGAAGTGACACCCTCACGACCGCCGATATCGCGCGACACACCGCCGCCATTGTCGCGAGTCCCACCAACTCGGCCCAGACCTACACCACCGAGACCGAGGTAATGGCCGCCCGCAACGGGCGGAGATTCGAAACGCGAATATCGAAAATCCGAATTTATTTCGAGATTCGGATTTCGGAACGCGGAATTCGGATTGCGGAAAGGGGTTAGAGCGGCAGCTCGCGGTTTGGGCGAGAGCGCGGCAGGCTGTAGCCGCTTCGCTATGCGAAGCGAAAGGGAACTGCGACCGCAGATGAGCAAAGCTGCGAGGGCGCTTCGCATAGCGAAGCGGCTACAGTTCAGCGCATCGCACCGGCCATTACATCCATTGGTTTTAGTGGGAGCGGGAATGGCTCGAGGGGCATTGGTTCGTCGTGATCCAGGAATTCCCGGCAGAGCGTAAAAAAATCGGCGCAGGTCGTGGCGCGGCGGACTCCGTGCAGAAACTCACCGGTCGGTTCCACGCCCAGACCGATGAAGTTCATATACTTCTTCATGTTGTTGATCTGGGCTGACTCGCGGATGCCGGGCGTGCTGACGGCCTCGTAAAGGGCGTGCACATACTCGAGCACGTCGCGGCCCGTCGGGCAGAAGAGTGGGACACCGCTGCGCTGCTCGTGAATCTGGCGGAAAAGCCAGGGGTTGCGGATAACGCCGCGGCCGATCATGAGGCCGTGGGCGCCGGTCAGCTCGAGAACTTCGCCGGCTTTGTCGGCCGAATAGATGTTGCCATTCGCGAGCACCGGGCATGACATCGCGGCGACGGCACGCGCGATAAAGTCGTAACGTGGCGCGCTGCGATACATCTCTTTCACTGTTCGCGCGTGGACGGTGAGGAGGTCGAGCGAATGGCGGGCGAAGATGGGAAGTAGTTCGTCGAAAACAGCGGTGTCATCGAAGCCGATACGTGTTTTTACGGTGAACGGGATGGCGATGGCTTCGCGGAGTGCGCCCAGGATTCGGTCGATGCGGTCGGGGTCGCGGAGCAGACCGCCTCCTGCGCATTTGCGATACACGATCGGCACGGGGCAACCGAGGTTCAGATCGATCGCCGCGACGGGATATTGCTCGAGCTCACGCGCGGTGCGGACGAGGGCGGCGATATCGTTCCCGATCATCTGCGCGATGATCGGGCGGCCCGTTGGATTCTGGGTGATGGAGGCGAGGATTTTCGGATCGAGCCGCGACTCGGGCAAGACCCGGAAGTATTCGGTGAAGTAAACGTCCGCGTTACCGTAAGCGCTGATCAAGCGCATGAACGGCAGGTCGGTGACATCCTGCATCGGCGCGAGCGCGAAAATGGGAGCGTCGCTCCGCAGCAGGTCCTGGAAGTCGGCTTTCAAAAGTTAAGATTAGACCAGGCCGGGAATGATTCCACGAGCCTCTTGGTCATGTCTCGGCGCCAAACGATGACGGAGTCGGAGGAAGGGGCGTTCGACCGCCAGAAACAAAATGGTCGCGGCGGCGTAAACGCACAGTTGGACCCCAACGATCGCGGGAAAGGAGGTAAGCGAGATGTTTTGGGTCGCCAAAAACTCCCCGGCGAAATGGATGACGAGCTTTTGGACCAGGTAAGCGCTGTAGGCAATGCTGGCGATGAAGGCGGCGCCGGGAACGGCGATCCGTCGGAAGGGCAATCGCGGGCTCACTGCGCAGACCAGCAGCGCGGCCATGCCGAGAGCGATGAGCGGGAACTGCCAGACGCTCACGGTGACGGTGATCACTCCGGGTTGCTCAATCCAAAAGCCGTAAACAATGAGCGCGAGTCCGGGCAGCCAGAGCCAGGGCGCGAGATTCATCAGGCGGTGCCACCATTGCGGCCGGAATTTTTCGATCGCGGCAAGACCTACACCGAAGACGAGCGGATCGAGGCGCGTCCAAGTGGCGTAGTAGATCCAGGTTTGAAAGGCGCGCCAATAGACACCGGTCTCAGTGAGATTTTGCCGGGCCAGGAACCAGCGCAGGGCCAATCCGCTGATGACGATCGCGCACGGAATGATAAAAGCGGCGCGGCGCCATCGAATCAGACAGAGCAAGACCAGCGGCAGCAACAAATAGAACTGGTCTTCGACCGCGAGCGACCAGGCGTGAGAGAAGGCGGTACCGCCACGGAGGCCGATGTTCTGCACGGAGAGCAGAAATTTCCAGGCCGGAAACATTTCCGGATACTCGCGCCAGGAGGGCAACAGGACGTAGATGGCCAGGATGAAGAAGTAGGCCGGCAAGATGCGCAGGGCGCGCCGCGCGAAGAAGCGGCGGAGATTGAAGCGTTCGCCCCGCGCCAACGTCCCCAGCAGTTGCCCGCCGATCAGATAACCGCTCAGGACAAAGAAGAGATCGACCCCGATCCAGCCGAAACGGTGTGCGTCCCCGGGAAGCGGGAAGCCCATGATGCCGGCGTGGAAGATGACCACAACGACGATTGCGAGAGCGCGGAGCAAATCGAGACCGGGCTGACGCTCTCGGTCTTGAAAGCGTGGATCGATTTCAGAAGAAAGAGGTCGAGAGTCGGAAGCCAGGGTGTCACCAAACGCTAAGATGCCGAAATTGCGAACACCTGAAATCGGATCTGATTTCCGCTTTTTCGTTCGTCCGCGTGGAGGGCTCGGACGAATATTCCGAGGGCACGCGTCAGTTCGCCGCGGCGGCCTTCGCCAGAACGCGCTGATCCCAGTCGGCGCGCAAAATTTTCATCTCGGCGCTCATGATCGAGAGGCGCGCTGGGACGCCTTTGTATTTTTTTGTGATCCCATTGACCGTTCGATTGACTGCGCCCTGGCTGACCAGACTCTGAAGCTTTTCGTAGGCGCGCAGGCGCAGCATCTCCTCGCCTCCGCTAGCGGCGTTGCGCTCCCGGAGGTTAAGCAGGATAATTTCGAACAGGGGCTTGAATTCAAACGTCCCCCGGCAGGAAAGCACGGCGACCAGCTCCTCCGTGATGTTATCGGGCATGCGACGCGCGAAAGAGGCACCAGTAGGTTTGGACATCGACAACGATAGCATGGAACGGCCAAAAGTCTGGCGGAAGTAATAGGAAATGACCTAAGTATCTAGTAATGAATTAGTTACGTATATTCTAATCCATTGCGAGTGCCTGCTGCGCCGCCGCTCTCAGTGAGGCGATCATTTCACGATACGGGATAGGGCCATAGCTGATCCGCGCTACGCCGAGGTCGGCCAACTCCCGGCCCGGTGGGGTGCTGGGCAAGACCATGATGTTGACGGGCAGGGGCGAGAGATCACAGAGCTTTCGAATCGGCGCAGGACGAGTGAGGCAGGGAGCAAAGAACCCACTTGCGCCGGCCTTTGCGTACTCGGTAGCGCGCTGAACCGCTTCGTCGAGGAGTTTGTCTTCGTTCGCGGTATCACCGGCTTGGATGAAAATGTCCGTCCGGGCATTGATGAAGAAGGGCAGACCCGCCTGCTCCGCGGTGCGCCGCATGGCGGCGATCCGTGCACACTGGTGTTCGATGCAGTAAATCCCTTCACCCCCAACAATCTGATCTTCGAAGTTGCAGCCGACCGCGCCTGTGTCGATGAGCTGCTTCGCGTTCGCGGAGATCGCTTCGGAGGATTCGCCGTAGCCACCTTCGAAGTCGATCGTTACCGGCAATTCGACCGCGGCGACAATTCGTTTCGCGTTGGCGATCGCCAGATCGAGCGGAAGTTCTTCGCCATCGTCGCATCCATGCGCGGCCGCGACGGACCAGCTACCCGTCGCGATCGCTTTCGCGCCCGCGTCGCCGACGGCACGCGCGCTGCCGGCATCCCAAACGTTGAAGAGAATGAGCGGATCGCCTTTGACATGGAGGGCGGCAAGTAATCGGGCACGTTCGAGCTGTGTCATGAAACATGACTGCTACGTTTGCGGGTAATTTGCGAATTCATTCCGCCGCCGAAATTCGGGCGACGAAATCCATCTTTCGCCCTGTTCCGCGACTGAGATGGGTTTGCGCTGGCCTAGGCATCGCGTGCACGCTAAACCCGTCTCACCGATGGTCTCCCAGGTTCCCGACTTCAAAGGATGGTTCCCCGAGATCGAGGGATTTCCACGGCCCGATGGGAAAGCGATCGCCGAATGGATTCGCCAGAACGTTTCATCCGATAGGCCGGAGGTCGCCTGGCAGGGAATTATTCGCGAATGGCTGCAACGAATGCGTGAGCGGCTGGGCAAAGCTTATGTCGTCACCGAGTCGCAGCATTTTCACGTTCTTTCCGAGCTGGACGCAAAGAAGCAAAAGGAGCTCTTGTCCTTCCTGGAGCAAACGCGTGCGCGCATCGTGCGACAGTTGGGCGACATCTCTCTCGCCGAACGACCGGGCAAACACGTGATCATGCGCTTTAGCGATGAGGATGATTATTACCGCTACACTTCCTATTTCGATGAGGAGGGCGAGTATGCTGGCTCCGGCGGGAGGTTCCACGGCGGTGATTGCGCGCACATTGCTTTCCCGCACAGCGACGTTATTGGGGCCGACCACTCGATTCTCATCCACGAGCTGACCCATGACCTGCTGGAGAGCTTTCCGCATCCCGCCTGGTTGGGCGAAGCTCTTGCCATGGCCTTCCAAGGTGATGGCGCGCAGACCGGGGGTCCGCTCGTTACCCGCGAGCTGGCGGACGAGCATCGCGCCTACTGGAATCCGCAGACCATCCAGGAATTCTGGCAGGGGATTTCTTTCGGGGACGTGGAAGGCCAGAAACTCGCTTATAACCTGGCGTCCATCCTTCTCAACCTCATCGCCACAGAGCTGCGGCCGCCGCCAGCGCAGTTCCGCGACTTCGTTCTGCACGCCGATCGGAAAGACGCGGGTCAGTCCGCCGCGCTGGAACATCTCGACGTCGATCTGAGTGATCTAGTGGCGACGTTCCTCGGACCTGGCGAATGGGCCCCGCAACTGAGTTAGGTCTCGGGAGTGCCGCGCCAGCAACTGTTGGGCTTGGTTGCGGCAGGTTTGGGGGTTCAAAAATGGCAGGAAAGGTCAAGACAGCGCTGCCTGAATTCCTGTAATGATAGGACGATGTTACGGACGCCTGGAATTTTCGGCGATGATGGGACAGCCGCTCGGTTGCGCCGCGGGCTGAGTCCGGAGCGCCGACCGCACGCCGTGGATGCGATGGCGCGGGCAGCTTGTTTTTCTCGCCGGCAATTTCATCGGCGTATGGTGCAAGTGCTCGGAGAAACGCCGGGAACACACCAGCGGCGGCTTCGGCTGGATCGTGCGGCGTGGCTGCTCTTGACCTCGCCGACGACGATCCTGGATATCGCGCTCGAAGCGGGGTTCGAGCATCACGAAACGTTTACTCGCGCTTTTCGGACGCGTTTTGGCGTCACGCCCTCTTCCTTTCGGAAAAATCGCGGCGCCACTCTGCCGCGCTCAATTCGCGTCGCCCTTTCCCTCGCCCTCCACGCGGCGACATAGTCCCGCGGCTACAATTATGCCTAGGAAACCTACTCACCCGCCGATCACGTCTGCCACCCACCGTCTCAGCCTGGAAATCGCGAAGCCGCACCCCGTCGTGTGGAAAGCGTTCACGGGAGATATCTATTCGTGGTGGCCCAAGGATTTCTACGCCACGGCATCACCAAAGCGCATTGTCCTGGAACTAAAGCCGGGTGGGCGGCTCTACGAAGATGCGGGCGACGGCAACGGACTTGTCTGGTATCACGTAATTGCGCTGGATGCGCCAAACTCGGTCACGATGTCCGGGTTCATCGCGCCACCCTTCGGCGGGCCGGCCACATCGCTTCTCAACGTTTCGTTTTCGGCGAAGAGCAAGTCTGCGACGATGATGGAAGTGACCGATGCCACCTTCGGTTCTTTGGGAGACACCAAGAGTACCGAACAAGGCTGGCGTATGCTGTTTGAAGGCGGGTTCAAGGCTTGGATCGAGCGGAAACGCTGAGTTCGGAAGCCACAGGTCCGGAGATCCCAGGTGAAGTTGGGGTGCCTCGGAAATTGCAGGTTTGTTTGAAACTCCGGCCGACACGGCTATCGCGCTGCGTTACGGCTGTTAAAAGCCGTTCCGGCCAAGAAAGGCGTCTGACCCAGACGCCCTACAAACAAAACAAAGCCCGCTGCCAGTCGCAAGCAGCGACCGACAGCGGGCTGAGATTGTTAGTAGAATCGAGAGGTTGCCCTATTTCTTCCCGGCCCGGGTATAGCTGATCTCCATCGTCTTCTGTTCGGCGCCGTGGCTGTCGTCGTACCATTCGAAAGTGTGATGGTCCTTGTCGACGATCTTAATGACCTCGCGAATTTTGGTCGTCTTCCCTGGCATCATCTGGCATTCGGCGTTGTAGGTGAAGGTTTTCGTCGCGGCGTCATAGGTGCCTTCGGAGTTCATGATCATGGTGCTCATGTTGTCGATCCATGAAGAAACGAATTTCTGCTTAGCGTTATCGTAGCCCTCGATCGCCATGCCCTTGAAGTTCATGTCCTTCATTTTGCCGTCTGGGCCAGGCATCTGGAATTTGCCGGTGTGCTCGGAGGTATAGTAGCGCCCGTCCATGATCGCTTTGCGGGTTGAGGTGCCTTTTGATTCCTGCGGCTTGCCTGCTGGATCCATCCACATTTTGAGGGCGTAGGTCCAATTGCCGGCCAGTTCCCCCAGGAGCTTGTGATTCTCGCCCACTTTTCCCATCTCCATCATGACCTCCATCATTTTCGCCATGTCAGCTGGGCTGGATACCGCGGCGGTGCTGACGGAAGCTGGACTTGATGCGACCGCAGCGGCTGGGCTCGCAACGGCGCCTGGAGCGGACGCTTTGCTAAAGGAGCTGGGCTTGGCGGGGGAGGTTGCTGCGGGTGCATCTGTCTTCGGCGACGGAGCTTGCGCGAAAGAGATTGATGCGGCCGCGAAAAGCGCGGTCATTGCTAGGGATATTCGGTTGTTCATAAGGCCGACTTTCCTCATAGCGACGCGCACAGTCAAGCTTTTGACAGACCAGGGGTTAGCAGCTTTGCCCGGAGCCCTGGGTTCGCGGCTTTCCCTACGGGAGAGGCGATAAGGAAGCGACGATCATTGTAACCAGGCCATCCGGAAATATTCCAAGAAAGAGCACGACCAGGCCGAGGACGACGAGGGTGGCTCGCTCCAGAAAATCCAGTTTGATTAAGCCCCGTGATTGAGGTCGGTCAGTCAGACCAACTCGTCCCAGGGCGACGTCGAGGGTCGCAGCCTCCGAATCATTGACGAAAATCGCCTTGAGCACGGCGAGGTAATAATAGAGCGAGATGAAGCTGCCAAGCAGCGCCAGCGCCACCAGCCAGAGCAGGCCGTGGTCGCCACCGGCGCGGAGCGCGGCACTGAAGAGATAGAACTTCCCGAAAAATCCCGCCAGCGGCGGCAAGCCCGCCAGCGAGAGCATAAAAATGGTCATGCATCCGGCCAGGAGCGGCGAGCGAGACCAAAGCGCGGAAAAGTGGATGAGATCGTCGCCGCCCGTTTCCCGGCGTACGAGCGCGACCACGCCGAATGCACCGACGAGGGTGAAGGCGTAGATCGTGGTGTAAAAGAGCGTTGCCGCGAATCCCTCGCGACCGCCCGCAACCAGCCCGAGCAGGGTGTAGCCTGCGTGCGCCACGGCAGAATAGGCCAGGAGGCGGCGGACATTCGATTGCGCGAGTGCAACGAGATTCCCGACTACGATCGACAACGCCGCCAGCGCGGCCAGCACCGGCGCCCAACCCCCAATCATCGCGTGCCACGCCGCGCTGCCGTGGACGGGACCGAAGCCGATCAGCACGATTTTTCCCAGAACGAAGAATGAGGCGACTTTCGAGCCCGAGGCAATGAAGGCAGCAGAAGGCACCGGCGCGCCCTGGTAAGTGTCGGGCGCCCAGAGGTGGAAGGGCGCCGCGGCGATCTTGAAAGCGAAACCGATGAGAGTCATAACCAGACCCGCGGCGAGCAGCGGAAGGATGGGGTCGGCGGTGAGTTTCTGTCCGATCGCGGAAAGGCTAGTCGTGCCGCTCATGCCGTAGATGAGGCTCAGTCCAAAGAGCGTGAAGGCGCTCGCGGTGCTGCCGAAGAGGAAATATTTGAGGCCTGCTTCCGCGGAGCGGGATTCCGTTTTGTCGAATCCCGCCATGACATAGAGCGAGAGCCCGGTCAGCTCGAGCCCGATGAAAATCACCAGCAGCTCCTCGCTCCCAACGAGCAGCATGAGTCCAATCGTGGCCAGCAGGAGGAGCGCGAGAAATTCACCATGATGACGGCGACCGCTGAGCCCACGTGCGAGGACTATGGTGAAAAAGGCGAGGGTGAGGCAGATTATCTTGAAGAGCGACGTAAGAGGCGTGATCACGAGCATCCCGCCAAAAAGCGTGGCCTCCTCCGGCAACATAAGCACCGCTGCTGTGGCAAAAAGTATTCCAGCCGCTGCTACCGCGGAACAAACGTCGACTCGGCGCCCGTGCGCGAGACCAAGGGCGAGCACGGTCAGCGCGGTTGCCGCGACGATCGCTTCGGGTAACGCGAGGCTGAGCAAGTCGATGTACATCGTTGTGTTGTTCAGGGCTTGAAGACGCGAAGGGCTTCGACCGCGGGCATGATCCGGTCGAGCAACAGTTTTGGATAAAGGCCGACGGCGAGCGTCGCGAAGATGAGCAGGGACGCGCCGCATTTCTCCGCCGCGGTAATCGGCGCCAAGCCATCAGAGGACGACAAGAAGGTCGTCTCTCCATCGGTCGAACCGGCGTCGGCAAAAAAGGTCTTTTTCAAGGCGCGCAGGGTGAACGCCGCCACGAGAACCATTCCGGCGCCCGTGACCAGGACGGCAACGGGGTAAGTTTTCCATGCGCCGAGAAGGATCGTGATTTCCGCGGCAAAGCCGCTGAAACCGGGAATGCCCATGGACGCGGCCGAGGCGATAACGAAGCAGAAGGCAGCGAACGGAAGGGCCCGGCCCAGTCCCATCGCCGAGAGTGTATCGAGATCGCGTGTGTGGGTGCGGCGATAGATCATGCGCCCGGCCACGGCGAAGAGCAGGGCTGCGATCACGCCGTGGGAAAACATTTGCAGGACGGCGCCGCCAAGACCGAGCGCGTTGGCGGTGGCCAGCCCCAGCAGCACGAAGCCCATGTGGCTGACGCTCGAATAGCCAATGACGAACTTCAGATCGCGCTGACGCAAGGCGACAGCCGCCGCATAGACAATTCCGATCACGCCAAGCACGGCGATCCAGGTTCGCCACATTTGGAATCCATCGGGAAAGAGATTCATCGCCACCCGCAGCGCGGAGTAAGCGCCGAGTTTCATCACAATCCCGGCGAGCAGCATCGAACCAGCGGTCGGCGCGGCGACGTGGCCGGTTGGCGCCCAGGTGTGCAACGGCCAGATGCCCGCGAGGATGGCGAACCCGACGAACATCACCGGGAAGGCCCACGTTTGGAACTGAGGGGAAAACTGGTAGCGCGACAATTGTTGAAGGTCGAGCCCCGCGACCAAGTCCCCTTTTCCCGCGGTGACATAGACCGCAGCGATCCCGAGAAAAACAAGGGCGCCGCCCAGAAACGAATAGAGGGTCAGCTTCATCGCGCCGTATTCCTTGTTGGTCGATCCCCAGATCGCGATGAGGAAATACTTCGGCACGATGACCAGTTCGTAGAAAACGAAGAGCAGGAACAAATCGGCGCTGAGGAAGACGCCGTAGGACCCGCCGATAACGAGCAACAGCCAGAAGAAAAATTCGTTAGGCCGTTGCTCGACATCCCACGAGAAGAGCACCGCGCTCACCGCCGTCAGTCCCGTGACCAAGGCCAGGGTGAGACTGATACCGTCCGCGGCGAGGTGGAATTCCATGCCGAGCGATGGAATCCATGGGACCCGCACAACCGTGGCGAAGCTTCCGGCATGGGGCGCGTCGAGAAACGCCAGCAGACTCGTCGTGAAACCGGCCAGGGCCGTGGCGAGGGCGATCCAGCGCGCGAAGAATCGCGGCATGAAGAGAAGCCCGAACGCGCCGGCGAACGTGATGTAAATGGTCCAGGCGATCATTTGCGACTCGTCAGGCAAACAACCGGGCCATCTGAATGACGGTGGTGTTAAAGATGTTGAATACGAACTGCGGGGCGATGCCGAGGGCGAGCATGAGCAGCGTGACGGGAACCACGATCCACTGCTCGCTTCGTTTCAGATCGGGAACGGCGTTGCAACTTGGCGCCAGCGGGCCGCTGAAGAGCGCCTGCATGGCGCGGAGAAAAACGATTGCCGTAAAGAGCAAACCAAGCATCGCCACGGCGGTCGGCCACGGCGCGAGCGTGAAGGAGCCTTTGAAGATGAGAAATTCGCCGATGAATCCATTGAGCCCGGGCAGACCGAGCGAGGAAAACATGGCGACGCTCATCCAGCCGCAGAGCAGGGGAGTGCGCTGCATGAGACCGCCGAAATCGTTGATTCCGCGGAGGCCGCGCCGCTGCTCGAGCAACCCCACATAGTAGAACAACGCTGCCGCGGTGATGCCGTGACTGACGATTTGCACGAAGACGCCGCTCAACGCCGCCTGCATTTCGGACAGCGGCCGGGCCAGGGGCGCCGTCACGGCGAAGAGTCCGAGCATGCAGTAGCCGAGATGGTTGATCGAGAGGTAGGCGACCATTCGTTTCAAATCCGTTTGGGCCCACGCGGCGAGCGACGAGAGGACGATCGAGCAAACCGCCAGCCCGAGCAGCCACGGGCCAAGGATTTGGATTTCGTGCGGAAAGAGCGGCAGCAGCAGGCGAACGAAGCCGTAAACGCCCATCTTCGAAAGCACACCCGTCAGCACCATCGAGACGCCAACCGGCGCGCTTTCATAGGCATCAGGCAGCCAGGTGTGAAAGGGGAAGAGCGGAACCTTCACGGCAAGGCCCAGGAAGATTCCGGCAAAGGCGAGCCACGCCATCGTGCCGGTGAGTAAGCCGGTTTTGCCCAAATTCGCGAGTTCCGCGAAATCGAACGTCCCGCGCGCGAGATAGATTCCGAGAAACGAGAGCAACATCGCCACGCTGCCGAGAAATGTGTAAACGAAAAACTTCGTCGCGGCGCGGTCCCGATTTTCGCCGCCCCAGATTTTGATGAGGAGAAACGCCGGGATCAGGCTCATTTCATAGAACAAGAACCAGAGAACGAAATTCTGGGCGGTGAACGTGCCGTAAAGCGCCGCTTGCATCAGAAGCATCAGCGCGCAGAAACCACGGCCCGCGCGTTGCGCGAAGAAGGCGAATGGGAAGATGAGCGAGGTCAGGAACACCAGGAGCAAGCTCAAACCATCGATTCCGACGAGGTATTCGGCGCCGATTGCGGGAATCCAGGCGTGGCGTTCGACCAATTGAAGTCCGGCCGTTGTCGTATCGAAATCTCGCCACAAGGCGAATGCTCCAAGCGCGGTGAGCGCGTTGAAGCCAAGAGCGATTCCGCGGGCGTAGTTCTGTCGCGCAACGGTTACGAGAAGGGCCCCGGCGACCGGCAGCAGAATGAGCGCTGTGATCAGGCCAGCCATGCGTAAAGAAGGAGGAGCGCCAGCATGCCAACGGCCACCGCGCCCATGTAGGTTTGGACTTGCCCTGAGTGCCACCCGGACATGAACCGCCCGAGACCGCGCGTGCGGGTGGCACTTTCGTCCACTCCGGCGTTGATGCCACGTTCGTCGACGGTTGTACTGAAAATTCCGAAGAGCTGTCCGGCGCCGCCGACCGCGCGCACCAGTCCGTCCCAGACGTGTCGGTCCATCCAGTCCGACGCGCGGGAGAACATTGCGCTCCCGGCGACCACAGTGTTCGCGTAAAGCTCGTCCAACCACATTTTGTTTTCCAGAAACCGAAACAACGGCGGGACCGTCTGGGCGAGGGGATCGGTCGCGCCGGCTTTGCGATAAAATAAAATCCCGAATCCGATTCCCGCAGCGACCAGCGCGAGCGAAACGAAGAGCATCGGCTGGATCAATAGCCCGAGGTCAAAGTGAACGGCTTCGCCGTTGAGATAGTGGAGCAGCCATGGCCACGCGGGGGTAAACGCCAGACTAAGAACGATCGAGCAAAGAGCGAGAACGATCAGGGGAACGGTCATCACGCTCGGACTCTCATGCGCCTTTTCCGAAGGCGCGCGCGCGGAGCCGAAGAACACATAAATCATCTGTCGCGTCATGTAGAGCGCGGTCAGGACGACGCCTGCCATCATCAGGACATGCGGCACGGGAGACGGGCCCCATTGCAAGGTGGCGTGGAGGATCTCCTCTTTGCTCCACGCTCCGGAAAAGAAAAGCGGGAAACCGCTGAGGGCCATCATCCCGATGGCATAGGTCAGGAACGTGACTGGCATGAGCCGGCGCAGGCCGCCCATTTTGCGAATGTCCTGCTCGTGGTGACAGCCGTGGATGACCGAGCCGGAGCCGAGGAACAAGAGCGCCTTGAAGAAGCCGTGGGCGAGCAGGTGCATGATTCCCGCCGCGACCCCGCCCACGCCGAGTGACACCATCATCAATCCGAGCTGCGAGACCGTTGAATAGGCCAGGATGCGCTTGATGTCCGATTGGGCGAGTGCGATGAGCGAAGCCATTAGCGCCGTGATCACCCCGACCCAGACGACAACTGTGAGCGAGGGGGTCACGCCATCGATCTCGCCTAACGAAAAGAGCGGATAGACGCGCGCCACGAGAAACACACCGGCGGCGACCATTGTAGCGGCATGGATCAGGGCGCTGACCGGGGTGGGGCCTTCCATCGCGTCAGGCAGCCAAACGTGCAGGGGGAATTGCCCCGATTTACCGACTGCGCCGCTAAAGATCAGCAGCGCCACGAAAGTGGCGCTGGCGCCGAGGGCGAGGAGTCCGGCCTGCTCGAGGCAGCCGTTGCCAGCATCATAAAATAGCAAGGTGCCGCTGTCGCTATAGAGCCAGAGCATTCCCAGGAACAATCCAAGGTCGCCGATGCGGGTGGTGATGAACGCTTTTTTGGCTGCTGCTGCCGCGCTTGGTTTATGAATCCAGAATCCAATTAGCAGGTACGACGCGAGCCCGACCAGTTCCCAGCAGACGAAAAGAAGAAGCAGGCTGTTGGCGATGACGACACCGAGCATCGCCGCGGAAAAAAACGAAAGGTAGGCGAAGAAGCGGGTGAAATTTTTGTCGTCCGCCATGTATCCGACGCTGAAAACGAAAATCCAGAGACCGACGAACGTGATCATCAGCAGCATCGCTGCGGCCAATGGATCGAGGACCCAGCCGATCCGCAGCGCCTGTTCGCCGAACGTGAACCAGGTGAAATTGTGAACGGCGCGCCAGCCCGCTTCCTCGAGCGTGGGCAGGAACGCAATGATCGCGAGGGCGAAAGCGGCGACCTGACCGAGGATCGCGAGCGCGGCTCCGGTTCTGCGCCGTGAATTGGCGAAAGCCAAAATCAGGAGCGAAGCCGCCAGCGGCATGGCGGGGATCAGCCAGAGGTTGGGGACGATCCAGCGAGTCATCGTCCTCCAAAGGCAGAAGTGAAAAACGTCGAACGTCCAATGTCCAACGTCCAACATTCAATGGCAGACAGGGGCAGCATTATTATCCTTTAAGCTGGTTGAGCTTATCTACGCTGGTTGTTCGATAATGGCGGTAGACGGCGATCACCAAAGCCAGACCGACGGCGGCTTCAGCGGCTGCGATTGCAATGGAAAAGATCGCGACCATCACGCCGGTGGGGGATTGAGGTTGCGGGCCGAAACGCCAGAAGGCGATGAAGTTCAAGTTCGCCGCCGCGAGCATCAGCTCGATCCCGATCAGAATGAAGATCGCGTGACGCCGACTCAGCGCGGCCAGCAACCCGATGCAGAACAGAGCTGCGGATACCATCAGGAATAGGGTCAGCGTTGGCATCATCGCTTTTCCTCCATCACGAGAATCAGCCCACCGATAAGCGCCGCGGTTAACAACAACCCGACGCACTGCAATGGCCAGACGTAATCGGTCATTAACACTTCGCCGATGCGTTTTACGGTCAGGGGTTCCATGAGCGGCGGAGAGACTGCGAGCGATGGCGTCTGGAGGATGGTCCAGATCAAGCCGGCGAACACCGCGAGGGCAATGACAACGCCAACCCAGTTAAACCCGGCGGTCTTCTCGTCCGCGCGCCGGGTTAGAAGAATGGTGAACACAATCAGAACGGCGACCGCGCCCACGTAGACGAAGATCTGCACTAATCCGACGAACTCCGCGCCGAGGAGAAAGAAAAATGCCGCGATGCCAACAAAGGCTACGACGAGACAAAGTGCCGCGTGAATGAGCTTCGGCAGCGACGCGGCAGCGAGCGAGGCCGCAAGGGTCAGGATGGCGATAACGATGAAAGCGGCGGTACTCATTCGGCGAAGCGATAGGTGCGGGGGGCGAATTTCTTTTTCGTATCAACCAGGCGCGACAGGCCGAGATAAACAATCGCGACCACTCCCAGCGACCAAAACCAACCGGCCAGGCCGTGCCTTTGATAATGCCAGACCGCCGCGGCGATGATGCAGGTGAACGCCATCGGCAGCATGAATTTCCAGGCGAAACCCATCACGTGATCCACGCGCATACGCGGCAACGTTCCGCGGATCCAGATGAAGACGAAGAGTAACAGCGCGAGCTTGGCGAAGAACCAAACGTACGACGGAATAATCTGGAGGACGCTCAGCGGCGCATGCCAGCCGCCGAGGAATAGCGTCACCGCCAGGCCACTGACGGCGAACATGCCGAAGTATTCCGCCAGGAAAAAGTTAGCGTACTTGAACCCGGAATATTCGGTCATGTGCCCGGCGACAATCTCCGATTCGCCTTCCGGCACATCGAACGGGGTGCGGTTCGATTCCACGAGCCCAGAGACGAAAAATAAAATAAAGGCAGCCGCGCCCCACGGCGTGAAAACGTACCAGCGGGGGACGATGCCGGCAAGGACATAGCCCTCCTGCGCGGCGACGATGGCGTCCGCGGAAAGCGAACCAACAATCATGATGACGGGAAGAACGGTAATAATGAGCGGCAACTCGTAACTGACCATTTGCGCGATCGCGCGCATCGCGCCCAGCATCGAAAATTTGTTATTGCTGCCCCAACCGGCCATGAAAACGCCGAGCTCGGTGGTGGAGCCGACGGCGAAGAAAAACAGGATGCCGGAGTCAATCGAGAATGGCGTCATGTTTCGGCCATACGGAATCACGCCGAGGGTAAGAATCGCCGTCGCCGCAATCATGATTGGGGCGATAAAGTGCACGAGCTTGTCGGCCCGGAGCGGCACGATGTCTTCTTTAATGAGCAGCTTGATGCCATCGGCCAGCGGCTGGAGAAGCCCGAACGGTCCCACCCGGTTTGGTCCGTAACGATTTTGGATGCGCGCGAGAATTTTCCGCTCCAGGACGGAGATGAGCGCGAAGAGGGTCAGGAACGCGCCCAGGACCCCGGCGATATTGATGAGGCTCGAAGCGATTTGGATGACCCAAGCGGGCGCGTCCGGCAGGAGCGAGAGGAGCCAATGCTTTGCGCTAACGAAGATCTGGTCAACACTCTCGCTGGTCATCTGCGATGAAGAAAAGCGATGCCCCGTTCTTTAGGCAAGGCAGAACATTTCGTCACGGATTGCCTCATATCGGACAACGGCTCTTCCGCACTTCGAAGATCTGTGCAAATCTGTCCGGATCTGTGGCGAAAATCTTTCCGAGCAATTTAACGCTGATTGTGTTTTGATCCGCCTTTCGCATGACGCCTGAGCCTTATTTCTTTCTCATCATCTTCTGCGGCGTCGCGGTCGTCTTTCCGTTGATGCCTCTGGCACTCGCCTGGATGTGGCGCCGGTTTTTCCAGCCGCCAAAACCGGGGCCAGCCAAGAATGCGACCTACGAATGCGGGGTCGAATCGACCGGGGAGGCGCGCGTGCAGTTCCAATCGCAGTACTATCTCTATTGCATCATTTTTCTCATCTTCGACGTGGAGGCGGTTTTTCTGATTCCATTCGCAGTTGCTTTCACAGGCCTGCCCATGGCGGCATTCATCGCGATCCTGGTTTTTCTGTTGCTGCTGATTGAGGGGCTCGTTTGGGCCTGGAGCAAAGGTTGCCTAGATTGGGCGAAAGCACGATGAGCGGACAAGTCGACGAAGGTCTTCGCAGCGAACTGCAAAAGCAGGGAATTTGGGTCACGTCCACCCAGGAGCTGTATAACTGGGGCCGGCGCAACTCGATCTGGCCGCTGCAATTCGGACTGGCCTGTTGCGCGATCGAGATGATCGCAACGGCCGCGTCGCGTTACGATCTGGCGCGGTTTGGCGGCGAGGTCTTTCGCCCGTCGCCACGCCAGGCGGACCTGATGATCGTAGCCGGAACGGTGACCAAGAAAATGGCGCCCCAGATCGTGCGACTCTACAACCAGATGCCCGATCCAAAGTACGTGATCTCGATGGGAGCCTGCGCGATTTCTGGGGGACCTTTCAAGCAAGGCTACAATGTGTTGAAAGGCATCGACCGCTATATTCCGGTCGACGTTTATATCCCCGGATGCCCGCCCCGGCCCGAGGCGCTGTTGCACGCCTTCATGGAATTGCAGCGCAAGATCGACGCGCAAAGATTGACCGGCGATGGCAAGGCGGGTTTTCTGGATCGAAATCAGCCGAGCGAGTTTCCGGTGCCAGCCTTTGGCGCCCATGATTTGGAGCCGCCAAGCAATCCGGACGTGTTCCATCCGCCGGTAGTCGAAAGATCGAGTTAAAAAAGTTACATGGGTTACAAGGTTACAAAGGTGGCGGAAAAAGAATGGAGCGATTTTCAGACGTTCGAAGATTTGGAGGTTTACCAAGCGGCTCGCGAATTGCGAAGAGCCATGTACGACGTGACTCGTCGTCTGCCGGACTTCGAAAAATATGGGTTGGCCAGCCAGATCCGTCGCGCGGCGGTGTCCCTGACGAACAACATTGCGGAAGGGCATGGCCGTTTTCATTATCCAGACCAGATACGATTCATTCTTCACTCGCGGGGTTCGCTGGAAGAACTCGTCGATGATCTGAATGTATGTCTGGACGAGAATTACGTACCTCCGGATGAAGTGACGAAGTTAAAAGAAAAGGCCTTGGGCGTTTTAACGCTACTGAACGGATACTTGCGCTATCTCCGAAGACGCTCTTCATCGGTCCGTGAACCCGACAGCTCTTACACAGCCGGCGAAGATTCACTCGACGCCCTGCAACTGTAACTCTTGTAACCCTTTTAACGTCCCATGGAATCGCTCCAGGAGATCAAAACGCGCGTTGAAGCGGCGATGCCCGGGGCGAAGGTTGAAATCGTCGTTAATCCGGGACCGGCCCAGCAATCGTCGCTCCTGCTTGGCAACCAGCATGCAACTGCCATCGCACGGTTCTTGCGAGATGATTCCGCACTCCGTCTCGACCATTGTTCAAACGCGACCGGGGTGGATTGGCTCGATCGCAAGGTGTCGAAAAAAGTGAAGGTGAAGAAGGTTGTAGAGGGAGAGGAAAAAGAAGTGGAAGAAACCCAGGAGGAATTTTTTCCCGGTTATCTTGAAGCGGTTTATCACCTCTACTCCATGACGCTCAAACAAGGCCCGATCGTGATTCGAACACGGACCTCCGACCGCGCCGCCGGAGCGTGTTTGCCATCACTCACGCCGGTCTATCGCAGCGCCGAATTCCAAGAGCGCGAGATTTTTGATCTTTATGGAATTCGCTTCGACGGGCATCCGGACCTGCGGCGTATTCTCATGTGGGACGAGTTCGAGGATCATCCCATGCGCAAAGACTACTGCGAACCGGACGACTACGAATATGAGCCGACCGCTCACGACGACGTGCTGGAGAAGGCAAAGCAACATTCCATTGCGCGGCCGGAACTGGACGGCGCGGAAAAGCTGACTACCCAATCATGAGCGTGGGATTCCATGAACTGGAAGAGGCTCCGCCGCCGATGACGGCCAGGCTCGAGGGGGAGTTGATGGAAATATCGATGGGCCCGCAACATCCATCCACCCATGGGGTTTTTCGCATGAACGTGGCGCTCGAAGGCGAGATCGTGCGCAAGCTCAAGCCGGTCTTCGGATATTTGCATCGCAACCATGAAAAGATCGGCGAGAGCACGAGCTACCTCGGCTCGATGCCGTACACCGATCGGCTCGATTACTTCTGCTCGATGACCAACAACTGGGCCTACGCGCTCAGTGTGGAGAAGCTGGCCGGGATAGAGGTGCCCGAACGCGCCGAGTACCTGCGCGTTATCCTCGCGGAGCTGACCCGGCTTCAGAACCACGCCTCTTTGCTAGGATTTTTGCTCAGCGACATGGGCGCATGGGGCACCCCGCTGATGTATGCCTTCCGCGAACGCGAAATTATTCTCGACCTGTTCGAGTCGCTCTCAGGTTCGCGGATGATGTGCGATTACATGCGTTTTGGCGGGTGTCGCTGCGACCTGCCGCCAGGTTGGATGGAGCGGGCCCGGAAGGTCGTCGACGCTTTCCCGCGCTTTCTCGACGAATTTGAAAAATTGATCGTATCGAATGAGATCCTCATCGCCCGCACGCAAAGCGTCGGCACGCTCTCCGCCGAGCTCGCGATCAACGCCGGCATCACCGGCCCGATGCTGCGCGCCTGCGGGGTCAACTACGACCTTCGAAAAGTGGATGGCTACGGATTCTATCCACGCTTCAAGTTCCGCGTGCCGCTGGGCGAACATGGAGATTGCTACGACCGGCTGATGATGCGCGTTCTGGAAATGCGCGAAAGCATCGAAATCCTACAGCAAGCCATGGAGCAATTGCCGGAAGGTCCAATCATGAATCCCAAGGTAAAGATTCGTGCTTTCAAGCCGCCGATCGGCGAAGCGTACGGGCGGATCGAAGGGCCGAAGGGAGAATTGGGTTTCTATTTAATCAGCGATGGGGGACCGAATCCGTATCGTTATCGCGTGCGTCCGCCGAGCTTCATCAACCTGACCATTCTGGAAGATCTTTGCCTGGGTCACACAGTAGCCGACGTGATGGTGATACTCGGAAGTGTCGACATCGTGATGGGGGAGGTGGATCGATGATTGGCTCAGGCGTGCTGAATGGCATGGCGGTGACTCTGCGGAACTTCCTCGGAAGTTATTTCGAACGGGACCGCCTGACCACGGTGCAATATCCCGAAGAGCGCGAGACGCTCGCCGAGAACTATCGGAACTTTCCTTTCCTGGTTTACGACACCGAGGATGCCGCGGCCGGCTTGCGTTGCGTAGCCTGCAAGATATGCGAGAAGGAATGCCCGCCGCAGTGCATTCTAATCGTCAAGAGCGAAGACAAAAAGCCCGATTACCTGGGCAAACCGCAGTTTTATCCGCGGGTCTTCGATATCGACATTTCCGTCTGCATGAGCTGCCAGATTTGCGTTGAGGTCTGTCCTTTCGAAGCGATCAAGATGGACAAAATTTTTGAGCTCAGCCGGCGCGAACGATTTGACGCCTTGCTTATGGGCAAGGACGAGTTAGCCAAGTCCAACCTTTATTACCACAACATCCATCCGCTTGAAGCAGCCGCAGTTGATGCGAAACTTGCCGAAGCCGCCGAAGCAAAAAAGAAAAAAACGTAATCATGCCTATCAATCGAATAATCCTTCAACTTACCAACCAACAAAGTCCGTCCTCCTTGATGGCAGCGATCTTCGCTGTTGCCTTGCTGGCCACCAGCCTGTTTCCTGGAAGCCTGATCGCCGCCGAGGAAAAAGTAGAATTTCCGGCGGCCAGCGCGCATTCGGTCGTGAAACAGCGCGTGGGATTAACGGACGTGGAAGTGGACTACTCACGGCCGAACAAGAACAATCGAAATATCTTCGGCGGTCTGGTGCTGTTCGATAAACCGTGGCGCACCGGAGCGAACCAAGCGACGAAGATCAAGGTAAGCGCTCCTGTCAAGCTGGGTGACAAGGAAGTCCCTGCCGGCGAATATGTGCTCTATACGATTCCGGGCGCAACGGCGTGGACGGTCGTCCTTTCGAAGAACTTAAAGGCGCAGAGCCTGGCCGATCACAAGCCGGCAGATGAAGCTGCTCGCATCACGGCAGAACCAATGGCTTTGCCCCTGGCCGTGGAGACGTTTACCATCGGATTCGAGGACCTGAGATCGAACTCAGCGACGCTATACCTCGATTGGGATAAGACGCGGGTTCGGGTCAAATTGACCACGAACGACGTCGAGAAGGTGAGCCAGGCCATCGACGCAGCAGTGAAGAGCGGCAAGCCGCAGGAGGCCGGGTTTTATTATAACGCGGCGAGCTTTTACCTGGACCAGAACAAAGACCTGCCCCAGGCGGTGAAATGGATCGATCAGGCGCTCGAAAAGAACCCGAAGGCCTATTTCATGCATCAGAAGAAGGCGCACATTCTGGCGAAAATGGGCAACAAGAAAGATGCGATCGCCGCGGCGGAAAAATCGATCGAACTACTTCAGGCTGGAACGAATCCGGACGAAAGCGCGATCGCGGCGAACCGCACGCTCATCGAGAGCCTTCGCTAAGGGAGGTGGGAGGTGGGAGGTGCGGAAGCACGTCCCTCCGAACAGGATTTGCATTCTGCGCCCCCGTTGGAATGGCCGTAGCCAAAGTGCGGCGGCTTGTGGTACGATCATTTTCAGTCAGACCTGATTCGTTGATGATCGTGCGCGGACACTTCCTTTTCTCACGTTGGCTGGGCATCTTGCTGACCGCAGCCGGGCTGTGGTCGTTCGCGGATGCCGCGAGTGGCGTGATCTTGTTCCGGAGTGGCGATCCGGCAGCCAATACCACCGAGCCAACCGGCGCGCTCGCCGGCAGCGGCTGGCAATATGAAGGCAGGTTCGGCAACTACCTCGGGACCGCGATTGCCCCGCATTATTTCATTACTTCCAAACATCTCGGGACCGGTCCGCCCCATTTCATTTTCCATGGCGTGAACTACACGATCGTGCGCTCGTTCGCCGATCCAGGAAGCGACCTGCGAATCTTCGAGGTCGCGGAGACGCTCCCACATTACGCGCCGCTTTACGCCCGGAGTGACGAACTCGGGCAGCATCTGGTGGTAATTGGGCGAGGAACGCAACGCGGCGCCGATCGAGTGGTCGAGGGCCAATTGCGCGGATGGAATTATGGACCGAGCGATAACGTTCAGCGCTGGGGCGAGAATCAAATCGCCAGCGTTTTGGGCGGCACTCTCCGGGTGCTCTTCGATCAAGCCGCTTTGCCGCAAGAAGCCCACATTTCTGACGGCGATTCCGGGGGCGCCGTTTTCCTGAAGGAGGGCAGCGTCTGGAAACTCGCGGGGATCAATTCCGATGTGGACCGCTACGCTTCGGGTCCGGACGGCGGTGGCCCCTACAGCGCGGCCATGTTCGACATGCGCGGATCCTATCGATCGGATGGCACGCTGGTTACGGGCGATACCCCTGTCCCTTCAAGTTTCTACGCCGCGCGCATTTCATCGAGGCTCAGCTGGATTACCAGCATTATCGGTCCCACCGATCCGGGGCTGGCCAATATCTCGGCCCGCGTCACCCTTGGAACCGGGGACCGGGTTTGCATCGGCGGTTTTATCATTCAAGGCCTATCCAAACGCGTCGGCATTCGCGGGCTCGGGCCCTCCATCGAAGTTGGCGGTGTTCCGTTGCCAGGACGCATTGGCGATCCGATGCTCGAGCTGCACGACGCAACTGGCGCCGTTATTTTCTTTAACGATAACTGGCGGAGTTCGCAGGCAGTTGAAATTGAAAACAGCGGTTTGGCGCCCGGAAACGATCTCGAGGCGGTGGTTATCGCAACCTTGCCGACTGGGAATTTTACCGCAATCCTGCGCGACAGGAGTGGAACTACCGGAGTTGGCCTGGTCGAAATTTATGATTTAGATCCAGCCGGCAATTCGCAACTCCTTAATCTGGCTTCTCGCGCTTACGTTGGCAGTGGTGACGATGTGTTGATCGGCGGATTGATTGTCCAGAGCGTTTCCCGACGATTGTTGCTCCGCGCACTCGGGCCCGAACTGGCCGCGCACGGCGTAATCGGCGAATTGCGCGACCCGGCCCTGGAGCTGCACGATTTCAACGGCGCGATTCTCGCCAGCAATGATAATTGGAGAGACGCCTTGAACAGCGCGGAAATAATTGCGACCGGGATGGCGCCAATCGATGATCGCGAGTCCGCCATCCTGGCGATGTTAGGCCCTGGAACCTATACCGCGATTGTTCGCGGCCTGGATGGTCCCGGCGTCGGCCTCCTGGAAGCCTATCTCATCAATTAACCCGGTCGTTGCCTCCGGTCTCCTGATTCCCAAGGCCAAGGGGGCAGTCCCGAGGGCGAATCAGTATCGAACCGAAGGGGGAGGGTCGGGCGGCGGTGATTTCCCAGCTTTGGCACGCTGAGCGGCTGTTGCGCTTTCCAGCGCTTCGGGATTTGGCCTGGAGGGTCCCATGGCGTCAGCGCGCCAGATTAACATTCCCGTATGAACAAGCAGGCTAAGGGCGAGGCCTGCGGTGAGCCAAAAGCCAACCAAATAGCGGATTGATCGCTCGGCGAAATCGAATGGGCCGGGCGGTTTATCCTTGTGCATTCAAGACGATGGCAGACCCCACCGGCGGCTGCAAGAGCGACCCTGTTGCGGGCTGGGGAGCGCTAGTGGAGTTCCCGCTCGATCGCGAGAGCGGCGGCGAATCCAGCGGGAGCCGATAAATCGTGCAGGACCCAATTTCGCGAAATCTCTTCTTGTCGCTGGAATGCGCGCAATGGAAGCGAAGTTTTCGGCGCTGCTGCGTCAAGGGCCACCTCAATACAATCTATTTCGTCGAAGAGGCCCTTGCCTATTGCCTTGGCGTAGGCCTCTTTTCGTGTCCAGGCGCGAAGGAACGCGGCCTCGCGTAAGGCATCCGGCAGCGCCTGCCAGATCGACAGTTCACGCGATGAAAGGATGCGTGCGGCGAGCCCGGTCAAGCCATGAACATCGCGCTTGAGGCGAGCGGCGGATTCGAGATCAATTCCAACTTCACGTTCCCAGGCCAGCGCGAACATCGCCCAGCCGGCGGAGTGAGAAAGGTTGAAATGCAATGTGCGACCTTGCGCAAATGAAGCCGTGAGGGCTGGCTTGCCATGGGCCCCATACTCGAAAACAATCGCCGACGCTGGCTTGTCCAACACGGTGCCGAGCAAGCGACGGAGAAGCCCTCGCGAGGCGAGGTAATGCCGCCGATCATGCTCGAAATGAAATCGCGCTGCGCGCGCCTGTTCGGCGGGATCCAGGGCGCGGCAGATCTCCTCAAGCTCTCCGGATGAAAGAGAATCGAGGTGCATCGTCCAGATTTGGACGCCGCTGACAGAAGTGTCGGGTGTTTGCAAAAGCGGCGAAGACACGGAACAGGAAACGAACGGTGGACCGTTACAGTCGGGGCGAATTTTCCTGCGACGCTCGCGATATCGCGGCCGTGTCCTGCAGACACCTTTCGATCGTTTGGGCCAGAGTATCGACATGGGCGGTGATGCATTCGAGATGGCTGCCGATCAAAGGATGCATCGTCACCCCGGGAGCAAGCTCCTGCCACTCACCCACCACATTTCTGCCGCGGCGCACCACGTCCTCGGAGAGCAGCAACGCGACCGGACCCCGATAAGGCCGCGGTCGGTAGCGCGCTGACGCCCAGAGAAACGCCGAAGGTACGTCGCGCTCTCGCCGGCCCGCGACGCTTGATTCCGCCGGGACGGCCGCTTGCCCGGACTCGCGCCTAAAACGGGGGCGCAAGATATCGTAAGCACGCGCGAATCGATTGGAAATGCGGCGAAAGACAACGCGCGCCTGATCTCCCACGTTCAATCCATACCAACGGCTGAGACGTCCGCGCCACAGGACCCAGCGGCCGAATCGATCCACTTTAGCGTGATCGTCCCAGCGAAGGAGGGTCCCCATTACTCCAGCCAGCGAACGAAGCGCGCGCAACCCTTTGTCTTCCGGCGCGGCATCAATCACCAGCAGCATTTCGACCTCCTCGCCGGCAGCTTCAATCTGCTGCGCCAGTTCGTAGGCGACTAAACCGCCGATACAAAAACCGCCGATAACGTACGGTCCCTTCGGGCGAACGGCGCGCAATGCAGCCAGGTGCGCGGCCGCCATTTCCTCGATACTCGGGGCTGCCGGCAGCAGCCGGATATCCTGTGGCGGCACAACATAAAACGGCTGGTTGGGTCCCAAAGAGCGCGAAAGTTTCAGGCTGTAGAATCCACCGCCGGAAAGATCGCCATGCAGGTAAAAGAATGGTGTGCTCTTCCCCGCATCGTTTACGCGAAGGAGAGTCGGCGATTCGTCAATCACCTCGCGAGCGATCTCACCTGCGAGATGCTCGACGGTCGGGTTACGGAAAAGCGCGGAGGGAAGAATGACTTTCCCGCACGCGAGTTCCGTTCGTTGCAGCATCCGCAAGGCCAGGAGCGAATTGCCGCCGAGCTCAAAGAAATCATCACGGATTCCGATCCCGCGCACGCCGAGAACATCTTCCCAAATGGCGATCAATTGAAGTTGAAGGCCGATATAAGGTTGCACGGGCTCATTGGAGGCGACGAGTTCACCCGGCGGAGGCGAAGGAAGCGCGGCGCGATCGAGATGGCCATCCGACAACAGCGGAATTTCTTTGATCGCGATGAAGAGAGCAGGCACCGCCTGATACGGTAGTCCCTGCTCGTGCAAAGACTGGCGCAACGCGGCATCGCTCGGGAGCGGGCTGCCCGCGAGGTCCGGCAGAACATAGGCGATGAAGCGGGCGCCCGGCTCAGGCGTGGCTGGTCGAACCAGCGCATGTCGAATACCCGGCACTGCGCAAAGCGCTTTCTCAACGCGCCGTGGGTCGAGCCGAAATCCCCTCGCGTAGCGTTGTTCGTTGGGGAAGCCCAGGCGGTCGAGTGAGCCATCAGGCAACCAGCGCGCGAGCTGACTTGTGGATGTTTGGATTCCCGCGCCCTCAGAAACGAAAAGTTCGCCTATCACCCCGACGGGCAAGGGTTGGCGGGAGCGCGGATCCAGAATATGGAGCCGGCGAGACGTCAACGGCAAAAGCCGGGTGTCTAGTGCGATCGTGCCGCCGCTGCTTTCGAGCACGGTCCGCCTGCTCACCCATACACCTCCAGTCTTTCCATCATCGCGCACTACACGACCGAAGCTGCCTTCGCCGGGCTCGCCTTCGGTAACGAGGACGAGACGCAATTTCGCGGGCTTGCGGACCTTGCGCGCAGCGATGGCGGCGGCGAGGCGGTTCCAAGTGGCTGCTGCCATGCACGCCACCGAAATGTTCTCAGCTTCCAACCAGGCGGCGAGGGCCGCCGGCGGTTCGGCGAGGAGACCGGGAGTAGGATATACGAGCAGCGCATTAGCGAGAAGGGCCGCGCCGATTTCTTCGGTGGCCGCCGCGCCGGGCGCCGTGCAGGAAGCGATCCGATCGCGATCATCAAGCCCGGCCCACTCACGCAAGGCCATAGAGGCGGCCGTAATGGAGGCTTCGATCTCGGGAGACCTCGCGGTAATTACCGGAGGTGGCGTATCCACGCGGGCGCGCCAATGGGCCACCCACATCGCCGCTTGATCGAGATCTGACGGGGCGCGGTCGCTCTTATCCGCGTTTCGGGCGCTTTCCATTCGTGCCAGCAGTTCGGCGCAACTGAGTTCGCGGCGGCCATGGCGCGCCGCGACCGCATCCGGTTTTGCCATCACCCGCTCCACCAATGGTGCACGGATATCGAGGGTGGCCACCGGGCTGACATCGAGCGGGCTGGCCTCGAGGCCGAGCTGTTGTCTCTCTTCGCGGGTCAATAGGGGCACCGTCGAGATTGCCGCCGCGGGATCGCTGACAACCCCTTCCAGTAGCGTCTGATAGTGACCGAGCATTCGGTCGATCGTTTCCGGATCGAAAAGTGTGGCGTTGTATTCCAGCTCCAAACGCACAGCACCTGCCTCCTCGACGATTGATGCGCTCAGTTCGTAGACCGTCCCGGCACTCACGGAAGGAACGGATTCAAGCGTCACCCCGTCAGGCACGCTCGCCGGTTGTTGCATGCCGGCATCGTAATGAAAATTCACCTGGAGCCGTGCGGCTTGGAATTCGTCCAACAAAGATTCAAAGGGGATGTCCTGGTTCGAGAATGCATTGAGCGCTCCGCGCCGGACGCGCCCGAGAAGTTCCCGGAAGCTCGGATCATCGCGCAGATCGGCGCGCAAGATCAAAGGGTTCACGAAGAGGCCGACGAGCGACTCAAAATCCGCGCGCTCACGGTTAGCGCTGGGTGATGTCACAAGGAAATCCACCTGGCCGGTATAGCGATGAAGCAGCATCTGAAAGACCGCGAAGAAAATCATGAACGGACTGGCGCTTTCGCTGGCGGAGAGGGCTGTCGCGGCCCGGACGAGTTCAGGCGGGAGCAGGCGGGAACGAACGTCGCCCGAGACAATCAGGGCCGCCCGCCGTGGCCGGTCGCAGGGAAGATCAAGCGCGGGCAAATCGCCAGCCAGTTGCTGGCGCCAGTAATCGCGTTGGGAAGCAAAATCATCGGCTGTCAGACGCGTATTTTGCCAGTCGGCATAATCGGCGAACTGGAGTGTGATTCTTGGAAGCGCTGGTTTGGCATGTTTTATAAAAGAAGTATAAAATAGACATAAATCACGTAGTATCAGACTATTACTCCAGCCGTCTGAAACAATATGATGGACAGTCAAGAGGAGTAAATAATCATCAGGAACCAGGCGCAGGAGCCTGGCGCGAATCAGCGGCCCAGCGCGCAAATCCAGAGGCTGGCTTGACTCCTCGCGCCTCAGATGAGCGGGGAGGTCGGTGCTCCTCGTCTCGGGAAAATCGCTCGCGTCGGATAACGGCAGGTCGAGCACGAGAGCGGGAGCAATCAGCTGCCGCAGTTCGCCTCGCTGGTAGTCAAACGTGGTGCGGAGCGCTTCATGACGAGCAACAACTGCATTCAGCGCCTGCCGCATCACGAGCTGGTCGAGCGGTCCATGCCAGCGCAGGGCGAGGGAAAGGTTGAGGGCCGGGTTGCCGCCTGGTTGCACTTGGTCGAGTAGCCAGAATCGCCGTTGCGCTGGAGACGCCGGAAAGACGAACACGCTCTCTTCGCCGGCCGGTGTGCCGTCGGCGGCGCAGAATTCCGCGACCTCCGATGCGATCGGCGTGAAAACTGGGGCGCTGGATGGACCGTTACGGCTCACGTGAACATCAGGCCTTACGCCGTTCCGAGGGGGCAACGCAACACACAAATCACTCGCGGGACGTGACAACGCCCCGGTTGATCGCGAATTCAGGTCACCGTCTGGGCGCACGGCGTGATTCGCGGTTGATCGGCACAATTGGCGCCAGCGAGGCCGGGGAGGCAGCTGGTTTGGCTGGGCCCGGGTCGGTGCCTGCCGGAACCGATCGATGCCCATTGCTTGCGGTGGTTTCCACGGCCTCCCGTCCTGCACCGTTCCGGGCCGATTGTGCCATATTCGCGGCTCTTCCAGTCCAGCGCGCGATCGCGACAGGGTAATTTTTTTCCAACAACGCCGCCATGGAGCCCGGCGTTGGCGCTTCGAAGACAACAGCAAGCGCTACGTGCTCCCCCAGGGCTTCGCGCAATTGGTTAACCAAGCGCAGACCCAAAAGCGAATGGCCGCCCAAATCGAAAAAATTGTCCATCGTTCCCACTCGATCCAAGCCAAGAACTCCCGCCCAGATGGCAGCGACTTTTTCTTCCAGCTCGGTCCCCGGCGCAATAAAACTATCCGCGGGTTTTGCAGCAGCCGGGTTCGGCGCGGGTAGCGCGTTTCGGTCGAGCTTGCCATTCGGTGTTCGCGGGAGCGCCGGCAGCGTGACGATTGCCGAAGGCACCATGTAATCGGGCAAGTGCTTCTTGAGTTCCAAAAGATGGGCGGTTTGCGATAAGGATTCGCTGTCCCGGGCGACGCGAACTTTGTCATCGCGGAAGAGTCGCTCGTAAAACGGTGTGCTCCGGTACACGCGTTTGTAATGCCACGAGTCGAAGGAGAAAGGGAAGTCTCCCCCGTCCACCCGCCGGATCTCGCCCTCGATCCGGTAGTCGCGGTTGAGTCCGTTCTTCGCCAATTTGCCGCGGACGGTGGCGATGATCTCGTCGCCCTCGCTCACGTCCAAGCCGGGAAAGAATGCCGGAAGATAGACGGGCAGCCACGTATCGTTGCGCCCGAGGGTTTCCAGCGTTTCTCCCGGTGCCGCTTCCAAATTCAACCAAAGCAGGAATCCGTCGATCCTCGAGGTCTTGGTGATTTTCAACTGGAGGTCGCGTTCATAGCGCCCTACGGGGATTTGCGTGAAATCCAGATCCTCGAAGACCCCCGCGGTGGATCGCAGCATCTCACGCGAGGCGCCAGCGATACAGAGGCGCAAATCGTATTTGTATCCGGCGCTGCGCCAGGATTGCTCGGCATGGTTGGCGCCCACGGCAGCGAAGGCCGGTTCGCGCAAAAAGTCGTCGGGCAGCTGGATCGCCGCGACATGCGTCACGCAGCGATGCGGAACCAAAACGCCATCGGGCCGGAGGAACCGCCGCGCGTCATTCAAAAGGACGTCGCAACCCTCCGCTCCGCCGATGTGCCCCACGTTTTCAGAAACACAAAGGTCCACTTTCTCCGGCAGTTCGATCTCCTGCGAGCGACCGTGAAGGACGACGATCCTGTTTGTTAGGCCGAGACTTTCGACGAGCGCTTTCGCCTGCTGAGCCGGACGCTCCAACAATTCGATCGCGTAGACTTTCCGCGCCCCAGCATCGACCGCAATGCGCGCGAGCAAGGCATCCCGGCCCGTCCCGATGTCCACCACCACTTTGTCGCGGGCGAGCTTGTGAAAGGCGCGTTCGTACAGATCCTGACGCGATTTGTCGTAAGTCATCGCGTTGTAAAGCACGTCGTCGTAAAAAGGATCGCCACCGCTGCTGGCGGACGAGGGCCAGAGCTCGAGCGCGGATGGCGGCTTGCGTACCACATAACCAACCAGCCGTTTCTCGCCCGGCGTGTCTTCACGCACGACGACGGAGGCGTCCAGCACATCGGATTGCTGTCTGAGCGCGTTTTCGATCTCGCCCGGCTCAATCCGGAAACCGCGAAGTTTCACCTGGGAATCGGCGCGTCCCAAAAATTCAATCGTCCCATCGGCGTGCCAGCGCGCTAGATCGCCTGTCCGGTAGAGCCGTGCATCCGGTTTGCTGCTGAAGGGATCGGCCACAAATTTTTCCGCCGTGAGTTCGGGTCTGCGCCAGTAACCACGGGCCAGGCCATCGCCGCCAATGCATAATTCACCCGTCACACCAATCGGCGCTGGCTGGAGTTGGGAGTCGAGGATGTAGGCCGTCGTATTGGCGATTGGCTTGCCGATAGGGATCGAGCCATCCAGCGGTGCATCGGGTGCAATGGTGTGGCAACAAGCGAAGGTCGTGCTTTCGGTCGGACCGTAGCCATTGATAAGGCGCGTATCGGTCAACTCGCGCAGAGCTTTGCGGACATGCGGCACGGAAAGCACATCGCCACCGGCAAGCAGTTGGCGCAGCGGCCGCAAGTCGTGCAGGCGCTCATCAACCATGGTGTTGAACAGTCCCGAAGTTAGCCAAAGCGTGGTAACACCGTGCTCGCGAATAGCGCTTCCAATTTCTTCCAGCGACGGTGGAGCGGGTGGCATCACGACAAGTTTCCCGCCGTTCAAGAGTGCGCCCCAAATCTCGAACGTTGAGGCATCGAAGGATATCGGCGCGAGCTGGAGAAATATTTCTTTGGGGGAGAAGGAAGCGTAGTGCGTCTCCTTCACGAGCCGAACGACTGCGCGATGCGGGACGGCGACACCTTTGGGAGCGCCGGTCGAGCCCGAGGTGTACATCACATAAGCGAGATCGTGCGCGTGCCGTTCGTTCACGAGGTTCGCGTCCTCTTCGTCAGCGCACGGGTCGGCGTCGAGGCAATGCACTTTCGCTATTGGATCGACACAGCAATTCTCCAGATGCGTTTGAGTGAGAATGACGGACGTCCCCGAGTCGTTGATCATCAGCCCGAGCCGTTCTGCTGGATAGGCGGGGTTGAGCGGGACGTAGCCCCCACCGGATTTGAGGACGCCCAGAAGCGCGATCACCATTTCGAGCGAACGATCCATGCAAACGCCGACTGGAACGTCGCGATCGACGCCGAGTTTTTTCAGGCGCCGAGCTAGCTGATTAGCGCGACGATTCAACTCTTCGTAACTGAGCTGCGTGTTCTCAAAAACGATTGCGACAGCTGAGGGTGTGCGGGTCGCTTGCGCTTCGAAGAGCTCATGAATCGATGCATCGCGCGGATAATCGGTGCGCGTTTCGTTCCATTCCACCAGCAGCCTGTTCCGTTCGTGGTCGCCCAATAACGGGAAACGATCGAGTGGCTGCGCTGGATCGGCGATAATGGCCTCGAGCAAATGCCGGAAGTGTCGGAGCCAGCGCTGGATCGTGGCCGGCTCGAAGAGATCGGTATTGTAATTGCAGATGATCCGAAGGCCGTCCGCCGCCGTATCGCAGTTGAGGCCGAGGTCGAACTGAAACGCGCTGCGCTGATTCGCTTCCAGGCGATGCGTGAGGCCCGCGAAGTGGATATCGCTTAAGGGCGGATCGAGGTTGAAGGTGACGGGAATCAAAGGCACGCGGCCGGGTGTTCGTGGCAGCGCGAGATTCTGCAGCAGCCACCCGAAGGTGACGCGCCGATTTTCAAACGCTTCGAGCACCGTATCCTGCGTTTCTTTGAGCAAGCACGCGAAGGTTTGCGCGCCTGCGATCTTAGCGCGCATTGGCAGCATGTTCACGCAGTGGCCAACCAGATGGTCGCCGTTTGGCGCGTTGTTTTGCCCTGCCGAGGGCACTCCCACGGCGAAATCGTTTTGACCACTCAGCCGGAAGAGCAAAGTCTCGTACGCAGCGAGCAAGACCGAGAACAACGTTGCTCCGTATTGGGCTCCGACCCGGGCCAGCGCCGGCAGCATGTCGCCGGGAAAAACAGCGACCTCGCTTGCGCCCCGATAACTGCGTTGCGCGGGATAGGCGCGATCGCCCGGTAATTCGAGCGGAGGCGGAACCGCTCGATATTTCTCGAGCCAGAATTCGGCTTCACCGGCGAACTCGGGCGAATCCAGCATCTCCGCTTCCCATTCCTGGTAAGCGCGCATCTGCATCGCTGCCGGCAGCGTGTCCGCGCGGCCCTCGTGCGCCGCCGAGTAAAGAGTCGCGAGTTCGTGCAGGAAGATGTCGCAAGACCATCCGTCGCAGGCCAGATGATGCGCGTTGAAGATCAGTGCATGCTGCTCTTCGCCGAGCTTCACGATTTGCGGCGCCAGCATTGGACCGGCCGCGAGATCAAAAATCCGGCCGCCCTCCGCCGCGCGCATTGCGGCGAAGCAAGGGTCGCGTTTCTCATCGTTCAGCATCGAGAGATCCGTGAACGGCACCTCCAAAGGCAGGGTAGGAGCGATCGTCACGGTTTCATCTGTCGCGCTGAAAGTGCTGCGCAAAGCGTCGTGGCGATCGACGATCGTTTGGATCGACCGACGCAAGGCCGCGAGATCCAGCGGTCCCTCGAGTCGCAGCGTCCACGTTTCGTTGAAGGCGGAGTTGGCAGTCGGACTCTGTTGGCAAACGAGAAAAACCTCCTGTTGCGATTCCGTCACCGGCATCCGGTTCGATGCCACCGCAGAGCCGGGACCGGCGGCGGACAATTTCTCTCGCGAAAAGAATCCGGCGTCCTCCAACTCGCCCACACTCTCGCCAAAAGCCGTGACAACGTTATCGACATCAGTCGCGGTATGCGCGGTCGACAGAAAACAGGGACGACCTTCCCAAAGATGGACGCCGCGATGGCGCAGGAGCGCGAAAAGCAGTGCGGAATACTTGAACTCCGGCGCGGAATGCAGCAGCCAGTTGGAAGCGAAGTGTTGTGCTTGAAATGGCGTGCCTGTGAGCTCCTCGTTGACGCGAGTCAGCATCTGAGCCGTCTGATCGCCGAGAGTTTGCTGGAGCGCGTTGCCGCTTTGCTTGAGATGGGTGAGCACTGCGCGCGCAGCCGCGAGCGCAAGCGGATGGCGCACGAAGGTCCCCGCGAAAAACGTGACGGCGGATTCGGGAAACGAGCCGTCTCCGAAGCTCCAATGGCCGCCATCGAACGCATCCATGAATCCCGCCCGTCCCGCGATGGCGCCGATCGGTAGCCCGCCGCCGATGACTTTGCCGTAGGTCGCGATATCCGCTTTCACCCCGAAGTGCTCCTGCGCGCCGCCGATGGCGCAGCGGAATCCGGTAATGACCTCGTCGAAAATTAACGCGATACCTTGCCGATTAGTAAGAGCGCGGAGTTCTTGCAGAAACTCGCGCGGCTGTAAGCCAGGCCGGCGGCTTTGCACCGGCTCGACGAGGACCGCCGCGATTTCGTCTGCGTGCGCCGCAATAATCTCGAGCGAGCGGGGATCTCCGTAATCGAGAATGAGGGCCGTGGCCACCGCCTCGGGCGGAATGCCAGGGGCGATAGGCAGGACGCCACTCGCAGTCGGCCGTCCCAACACTTCGTCGGCGATGCCGTGGTAACTCTCGCGGAAGTAAACAATGCGCGGTCGACCCGTCACGGTTCGGGCAATCCGCATCGCGCCAGACATCGCTTCCGACCCGGTGTTGCAAAACGCGGCTCGTTCCATGCCGGTCAGCTCACAAAGCAACGCGGCGACTTCACCGGTGAGCGGGGAGGTCGGCCCGATTTCCATGCCGCGGGCGAGTTGCGCCGTAATCGCTTCGACCACAAACGGCGGCTGATGGCCCAGCATCGCTGCGCCGAAGCTCAAAGTAATATCGACCCATTCGTTGCCGTCGATGTCCCAGAGCTTCGCGCCTTCGGAGCGTTCGACCACAATCGGATAAACGATTTCTTTCCACTCCTGCTTGAAACCTGCGACAGCGCGCGGATCGGCCAGATGACGCCGGTGTTGTTGCGTGTAGCGCTTCGAGGCGGCGGTGCGTGTGTTGTATCGACCGATGAAGTCGTCGAGCCAACGCCGCTGGCGCTCGGTCAACCTTGCGCCGAGTTGGCGCTGGACCGGCCGGAACGGACCATGAGCAACGACGGAAGAAGTTTTAGATCCGTTCGAGCTTGTCTTATCCTTTGGCTTCCCCACCGGCGCGGCGGTCGTATCTCCCCGGTTCTTTCGACCTCCGGCGAGATGAGCAGCAAGAGATTCAAGCGTGCCAAGGTCCTTGAGGAGCTGCCGCAAACTGACCTGCACGCCGAACTTGCGCGAAAGCATCAGGGCAGCCTGCGAAAGAATGAGCGAATCGAAGCCCAGTTCGAGAATGCTCGCATTCACGGGTGCGGTCGCCAGGTCCGCACCGGACAAATCGCCAAGAAGCTGGCGGAGCTCGGCAAGCATCGAGTCGTCATCAGCGGCCGGCTGTTCGACCGGGTGCGCTGGCGAAGTGGTGGGCTCCTCAGCGCGAACAACGACGGATGATGCGGCAACCTCTTCAACTGGCGGTTCGCCGTCCACCGCCGCGGTCGTCAGGGGCAAAGATTGCCCTGCGGGTAAGTCTGCAAAGTATCGCTGGCGCTCGAAGGGGTAGGTGGGTAGTGAAACCCGGTGGCGAACGTAGCCTGTCGACACGGCCCGCCAGCCGATCGGAACACCCGCGAGCCAGAGTCGCCCGAGCGCAGTGGCCAGGGCCTCGTTCTCGTCTGTATCCTCGGCGAGCGAATGGACGATCTCGTGGCGCGGTGTCTTGGCCGAGTGCTGGCGCGCGAGTTGTGCGAGCGTCTGGCCGGGACCGACTTCGAGCAGCGCACAATCTTTCGCGAGGACGTGGCCGACCGCGTCGACGAATCGGACCGTCGCGCGCAGATGGTTCGCCCAATATTGTGGATCGGTCGCTTGCTCGGCCGTCAGGAAATCGCCGGTAACGCACGAAACAATTGGCAGGGTAGGCGCGCTGAGCTTGATCGCACGAACCATCTCGGCAAACCGCTCGACGGCGGGTTCGACCATCGGTGAATGGAAAGCGTGTGACGTGTCGAGCCGGCGACCTGCAATGCCGCGTTCGGTAAAAATCGCTTCGACTTTTGCGATTGCATCAAAGGGCCCCGAGAGCACGGAGAGGCGAGGGGAATTAGCCGCGGCCAGCGCGACCTCATCGTTCACAAACTCGAGTGCCTGTTCGGCGCTCAGGCGCGCCGCGAGCATCGCGCCGGCGGGTAATTCCTGGACAAGCCGTGCGCGGGCGGCGACAAGCTGCGCGGCGTCCGCGAGGGAAAAAACTCCGGCGAGGGTCGCGGCCACAAACTCCCCGACGCTGTGTCCGACGAGCGCGGCAGGCTTTAGCCCCCACGACATCCAGAGACGCGCGAGCGAATAGCTGACGGCGAAGATCGCCGGCTGAGTGAAACGCGTTTCGCGCAAACGCGCCTTTGCGTGTTCATCTGTCGAGAAAAGAAGATCGCGCAGATCGAGTCCCAATTCGGGACGGAGGAGTTCGGCGCAATCGGCGAGCGCATCGCGAAAGATCGGTTCCGACTCGTGAAGCTGTGCCCCCATGCGCGCGTATTGCGCGCCTTGTCCGGGAAAGAGGAAAGCAACGGGCGTATCGCGGCGCTCTTCGACCCGGTGGATTTTCGCTGGGCTGCGCAAAACAGTGGCCGCTTCCGCGTTCGTCCGCGCAACCACTGCCCGACGGTGCTGAAAAACCTGGCGTCCGGTTTGCAGTGTGTAAGCGACGTTGGCCAGCGACTGATCGGCCTGGACTTCGAGATGGTCAGCGAGGTCGGCGGCTTTCTTCTCCAGCGCCAAGGCAGTCTTGGCCGAAAGGACAAGAACTTCAGCAGGGCGCCCCGCAGCCGTCGGCGGCATTTCGGGCGCCTCTTCCAAAATGATATGGGCGTTCGTCCCACCGACACCGAAGGAGCTGATGCCTGCCCGGCGCGGCGTTTTTCCGCGAGACCACGGACGCAGTTCGGTGTTTAGATAAAATGGGCTTTCCTCAAGGTGCAGCGCCGGATTCGGCGTCGGGCAATGGAGGCTTGGTGGGATCTGACCATGGCGCAGCGCGAGCGCGGTTTTTATGAGGCTCGCCACCCCGGACGCGGCATCGAGATGTCCGATGTTTCCCTTGACCGAGCCAAGGGCGCAGAACTGCCGGGCATCGGTTGTGGCGCGGAATGCCTGCGTAAGGCCGGCGATCTCGATCGGATCGCCGAGCGGCGTCGCGGTTCCATGCGCCTCGATGTAAGAAATCGTGTCGGCCGTGATTCCGGCACTGGCTTGAGCGAGCGCGATAACTTCGGTATGTCCGCTTACGCTGGGCGCAGCGAAGCTGACTTTGGAAGAGCCGTCGTTGTTTAGGGCCTGGCCTTTGATGACCGCGTAGATTTGATCACCATCGGCGATCGCATCCCCAAGCCGCTTGAGAACAACAACGCCGGCGCCGCTGGAAAAAACCGTGCCGCTCGCGGCGGCGTCGAAGGGTCGGCACCAGCCATCGGGCGAAGTCATGCTGCCTTCCTGGTAGAAGTATCCACGATCCTGCGGAAACGTCAGCGAAACGCCGCCGGCCAATGCGATATCGCAACCGTGGTCGAGCAGACTCTGGCAGGCGACGCAAACGGTAACCAGCGAAGTCGAGCAGGCGGTCTGAATGTTCAGTGCCGGGCCGCGCAGGCCGAGTTTGTAGGCAGCGCGGTTGGTCAGGAAATCCTTTTCGTTGGCGATGACGGCGCTGACGACGCCGACGGTCTCCATTAGATCGCGGCGTTGCCGGACGAAGTAAGGGTAATAAGTGCTGTTGCTCGTGCCGGCGAAGAGCCCGATGAGGCCGGGGTAAGTGGACGGATCGCAGCCGGCATCTTCAAGCGCTGCCCAGGCGATCTCGAGAAAGATACGGTGCTGCGGGTCCATGACTTCCGCTTCTTTTGTCGGGATGCCGAAGAACGCGCGGTCGAACCATTCCGGCTTGTCCACCAAACCGCGCGCGGCGACGTAACCAGGCAGCGCCCGCAAAGATTTTGGATCGTATCCGGATGCGGCGAGCTGGTCGTCGGTGAAACGGGTGATGCAATCCTTGCCTTCGACGAGATTTCTCCAGAACTCCGTGGCATTGCGGGCCTCGGGAAAACGGCCCTCCAAACCAATGATGGCGATGCCGTCGAGCGATGGTTCAGAATGGTTCATTTCCGGGTGCGCAACTCCTGCCGCTGTGCGCGAGCGACGCGCTGGCGGAGTGCGCGTTCGTTTATTCCCGCAAAGTCTGTGCCAATGTGCCCCTTGGAGTCGAGAAAGGCCGATAAGGTTTGGATGGTCGGATATTGGAAGAGCGCCGTGAGCGGAAATGAGCGGTCAATCGCGCGCTCGAGACGGGCATGAACCTCGATAACGCGGAGCGAACTCCCACCCAGGTCGAAGAAGTTTTCGTTCACTCCGATTTCGTCCGGATGGCCGATCACTTCCCGCCAAAGGGCCGAGATGGTGCGCTCGAGATTGGTTTGGGGCGGGGCTGAAGGTGGGGCGATCGGCTTATCCACATCGGACAAGGCGCGGCGGTCCAATTTACCGTTGCTTGTGAGTGGGAACACCTCGACGAAAACGTAATCGACTGGAATGGCCGCGTCCGGCAGCGTCCGTCGCAGAAATTCACGCAGCTCGTCCGCCGATGGCTCCAATGCCGCCGCCGCAATCACATAAGCAACAAACTCCCTGCTGCCTGGACGCCGTTCCCGGACGGCGACTGCGGCGTCGCGGACCCTCTCGTGCTGCCGAAGAGCGGTCTCGATCTCGCCCAGCTCGATTCGGTAGCCACTGACTTTGATCTGATCGTCCCTCCGCCCGGCAAATTCGATAACTCCATCAGCGCGCCAGCGACCCACGTCACCGCTTTTGTAGAGCCGCGCTCCCGGCGTTTTACTGAACGGGTTGAGCAGAAAATTCGAACCAGTCAGATCCGGTTGCCGCCAATACTCCCGGGCCAAACCATCGCCGCCGAGGTACATTTCGCCGGCCGCGCCAACGGGGACGGGCTCCATCGCTTCGTCTAAAATGTAAACCGTGGTGTTCCCGATCGGCCGCCCGAGCGGAATTGCGCCTGGCTCGAGGTCGTCCCGATCGATGGTGTGGCAACAGGTGAAGGTCGTGTTTTCCGTGGGCCCGTAGCCGTTAATGATTTTGCAATCCGGAAGGGCCCCGACCGCGCGGCGGACATGCGCGGGCGACAGCACGTCGCCTCCGGCGAGGAGTTGGCGCAGGCCGCGCAGATCGTCCAGACGCTCATCGACCATCAAGTGAAATAGCCCCGCGGTGAGCCAAAGGGTCGTCACTGAGTTTCGCCGGAGCGCGAGACCTAATTCTTCCAGAGACGGCGTCCCCGGCGGCATCACCACCAGGCGTCCGCCATTCAGCAACGCCCCCCAGATTTCAAAGGTGGATGCGTCGAAGCCCACCGGCGCCATCTGTAAAAACACTTCGTTTTCTCCCATCTGAGCAAATCCGCCGGACTTCACGAGCCGGACTACTCCTCGATGGGGAATAGCAACGCCCTTCGGAACTCCGGTCGAGCCGGAGGTGTAGCTAATGTAGGCCAGGTGGTCGATTCCCGCGCCACTGGCAAAATTCTCGTCTGACTGCCGCTCGATCTCTGCGCGTTCGTCCAGGAAAATCAGCGTGCCTTTGTAATCGGGCAGACCGTCCTTCAGCCGCTTTTCGGTCAGCAGCAGAGGGACATCTGCATTTTCCAGCATCAGTGCGAGCCGCTCCCGGCGATAGGTTGGATCGAGGGCGACGTACGCTCCGCCGGCTTTCAAAATAGCCAGTAACGCAACCATCATCTCGACGGATCTTTCAAGATAAAGACCGATCGGCGTATCGGGAATCACGCCCCGTGCCTGGAGATAGCGCCCGAGACGGTTGGCGCGCCGATTCAATTCCGCATAGCTGACCTGCTCCGCGCCGAACACAACCGCCACCGCGTCAGGCCGGCGTTGCGCCTCGGTTTCAAAAAGCTCGGCGATATTCCGCTGCGGATAATCCCGGGCCGTCGCGTTCCAACGCTCCAGGACCAGCGTTCGTTCGGCCGCGTCCATCAGGCCGCGGGTGCGAAATTGCGAAATCCGCGATAACTGAGCACCATGTTCAGCAGGAGATTCGGCACGCTGGAGATCAGGTTGAAAATCAATATTTGGGAGACGTTGGAGAAATCGGTGTAGGGAATAAGCACTATTTGTGTCGCAAGCGTAAGAGGAATGTAAAGCCAGGACCCGGTGACCCATCCCTTCGACGCGTTCAGGACCCAGAGCGTGCCGATGAGCACATTCATCACCGTGCCTGCGATCATGAGCAGAAGCTCGTGCTGGAGATGCGAGTATTGGCCACCCAGGACGAACAGAAACTGGTTGGGGAACAAGGCCGCCGCGCCGATCACCGCGGCGCAGAGGGCAGTGACGCCGCTTACGATCGCGAAATACTGCCAGCGCAATTTGGTTGCCGTTTGACACCGTGCGAACGCGGGAATGAACACGTTCAGGTGCAACTGGCCCAGCACGGTGAAGATCATCGCCAGCCTCCCCAGGGCGCCGACCTCCGCCACCGAGGCGGCGCGGGTGCCAAAGAAGCTGATGAGAAAAATCGTAATCTGACCTTGCAGACAAAAGAAGATCGAGCTCGCGGCCTGGTTCTTGATGAGATTTTTCATCGCACTGCGGTCATCCGAATTCTCCGGCGCATTCAAATCGACCACGCCAGCCGCATATCGGCGGAGCATCCAGTACTGGAGCAGGAACGCGATGGCACTGACGAACACGGCCACGGCCGCGTTCAGGAAGAGGAACGCGCAGCCCACCAGCACGATCAACCTGACGATTGCACTCGTCAGATCGATCGTCTGAATTCGCGAAAGAGCGGAATGCAGCCGCGGCACTACGCTCAGAATCCCGAGCGAAAACTGAATGAGGAGTGCGATGAGGATGCCTGCAATCAGGATCGCGGCATAAAGGGGGGACGCGCCGTTTCGTGCCAGCAGCCAGTAGAGGATAGGTGTCACGACCAGGATCGCGACGAAGCCCAGCCGGGTCCGGAGATGCCGGGCCGTGGTGATCAGCTGTCCGAAACGATGCCGGTCCTGCCAGACGCGGCCTCCGATGGAAACGAGGCCCATGCTGATGCCGATATCGCCGAGGACGTTGATCGTGCCCTGCATCGTGTTCGCGATCGTAAAATAGGCGTATTCGTCTTGATCGAGCGAGCGGACGAGGAGAATGCCACTGGCAAAGCCGATCAATTGCACCAGTCCCTGAACGAAAGCGAAGTTACCGACGACTCTGGCGCGCTGGAGCGCCTGCCGAACCATCGGCATCGTCGCTTCGTTCAAAAGCGGCCGTGAAAACGGGCCTAAGAAATTCATCTGTTTGCCGAAGCGCGATGCACGACCGAGAAGGTAGCGCCCGTGATGCCAAGTGCACGCGCTTTGCGTTGCCGACCTCAAGTGTGACAGGATAATTCTATCCACAGTCGCGGGCGCTCCAGCGTTCGCTTAGGGCAAGGCATCTCCATGACGGCGAGAACTTCCATCCACTCATCCATCCTCCAACGGATCGGTTCAACGCCGATGCTCGAGCTTCGCTCCATCGTTCCCAACGGAAGCGCGCGCATTCTGATCAAGATTGAAAGCGAAAACCCGACCGGCAGCATGAAGGATCGCATGGCGCTGGCCATGATCGAAGCGGCGGAGAAAGATGGCCGGCTGAAGAGCGGTGGAAATGTGGTGGAATATACAGGCGGCAGTACCGGGGTTTCACTTGCCTTGATCTGCGCGGCCAGGCGATACGCGCTCCACATCGTGACTTCGGACGCGTTCAGTCTCCAGAAGCGCGATCACATGCGGGCGCTTGGCGCCGAGCTGACCTTGGTGAAGAGCGTCGGCGGCGGGATGGATGCGGCGTTGACCCGCAACATGATTGAAACGGCGCGCCAGATTCGTGAGCGCACAGGTGGTTTCTGGACAGACCAGCTGAACAACGCCGACCAGCTCATCGCCTACCGCTTGATGGGGGACGAGATCTGGCGACAAACCGAAGGAGGGATCGACGCCTTTGTCCAAAGCGTGGGAACCGCCGCGTCGGTGCGCGGTGTGGCCGAGAGCCTGCGCGACAAGCGCCCCGATATCCACATCGTGGCGGTCGAACCGAGCGAGTCGGCCGTGCTTTCTGGGCAGAAGACCGGCGTGCACAAGATTGAGGGGATCGGCGCCGGGTTCGTCGTGCCGTTGTGGGACCCAGCCTGATCGACGAGATCGCGACCGTCTCGACCGAGGAGGCCAAAGGGATGGCCCACCGATTGGCCCGCGAAGAAGCGCTCCTCGCCGGTACCTCAACGGGAGCGAACGTTGTAGCCGCGTTGCGGGTCGCCGAACGACTCGGACCAGATGCGACAGTCGTCACGATGATGTGCGATTCGGGTATCAAATATCTGAGCACGGACCAAAACAAGGGAGCTGAGGAATAGCGCATGGTTCCGATTGCGAGAATTGGGATTCCGATTCGGAGCCGGAATTAAACATCTGTGGTTTGCAGTTGCGTTCGGTAATCGATGCTGCATAATCACGCCCAAGACGCGGGGTGGAGCAGCCTGGTAGCTCGTCAGGCTCATAACCTGAAGGCCGCGGGTTCAAATCCCGCCCCCGCAACCAAATTCCGCCCCTGGATGCCGGCCGCCTATCGCGTCTACGTTCTTCAGAACCGCGCAGGGTCGATTTTATGTCGGCGTGAGTGCGAACGTTGAGCGCCGTGTCGAAGAGCACAATGCTGGTGACTCGCGATGGACTAAAGGAAAAGGTCCATGGCAACTTGTTTGGAAAAGCGAACTCTTGCCGCTGAGCACCGCACGCAAACTTGAAAATCGCTTGAAACGACAAGGCCGCGGCAGTGGATTTTATTCGATCACGGGACTGAAGAAAACCTGCTCATAATCCGGCAGCCGCCGGACCGCGGGTTCAAATCCCGCCCCCGCAACCAATTCTGCGAGTTGGTCTTCGCGTTCTGCATCTTCTTCCATCGCGGAAAGAACACTTGCCGCCGAATCACGGGTGGGCAAGATATACGGCCCGTCAATCGGCGGGTGAAACGATCCAGAGTAGCTCAGTGGTAGAGCGGTCGGCTGTTAACCGATTGGTCGTAGGTTCGAATCCTACCTCTGGAGCCACTGTCCGACTCCATCGTTTCACCGCTAACCCACTTCGGCATTGTTGCGCGTGAGCATTCCGCCTACTCTCGCCGACGCACACAATGGCTGGTCACGTTTTTATCAGTCACGCTCACCAGGATCGGCCATCGGCGGAGCAACTCCTGGCGGCTCTGGAAAGTCGCGGAGTCAAATGTTGGAGCGCTCCGCGTGACGTCCCTCCGGGTGGCTCCTACGCGGAATCCATCCTGCGCGGGATCGAGGGTTCGAGCTGCTTCGTCCTGGTCTTCACGCAGCATTCGAACCTTTCGCCCCACGTCCTGCGCGAAGTGGAACGGGCTCTCACTTTGGGTGTAAATATCATCCCGGTTCGTTTCGACGATTCCGGCGTTTCAAAGAGCCTCGATTACCTGCTGGCCACGGTCCATTGGCTTTCGGTCACAGCCGAGCCGCGCGCCAGGGCACTTCAGCATGCGGTGGAACAGATCGCGTCCTGCCTCGCCACCGCCGCTCCTTCTTCGCCGCCAGCCGCCCCTCCCGCGCCGAGCTTCTCCGCTGTTCCACCAAAACAGGCCGCGACCGGGTCTCGCCAACAAATTTTGCTCTGGAGCTGTCTGGGGATTCTCGCCGTCGCGGTCGCGGTATTGGCATTCCTGCTCTCGAGAAATCCGACCCGATCTGAGGTTGTGACAGCGAACGTGAGCCCAAGCCCAGCGGCAAGCGTGATGTCGTCGCCCGTAGCAGTTTTGCCGAATGACGTGCTGACGTCGTCCGCGACCGGGGCATCGCCGAAGTCCCTCGAAACGACCGTGAAGACGAAGGCCGTGATCCGCGATCCGGATGGTTACTCGAATGTGCGCGAGGTCCCATCGCTTCAGGCCCGGGTGATCGCGACGGCGCGCGATGGTGAGACGGTCGATGTCGTTGGCCAGGAACGCGATTGGGTAAAGGTGAGCCTGGCGAATGGGACGGTCGGCTACATTCACGAGAGCCGGGTCAGGGTGAACCGGTAGCCGTGCCCGCCAAAATCCTTGTCGGGACGGGGAGCTGGTCGGACCCCGGATTTGTCGAGCATTGGTATCCGAAGAAGATGCCGGCGGGCGATCGACTGGCGTGGTATGCGCAACACTTCGAGATGGTGGAAGTGAACTCGACCTTCTATGCGGCGCCCGATGCCCGGATGGTCGAGCGCTGGTGCCGCAGCACGCCGGATGAGTTCACGTTCGACGTGAAGCTCCATCAACTGCTTTCGAGGCATTCCACCAACGCGAAATTGTTGCCGCCGGCGCTGCAACGCGGCGCTCAGACCGACGCGAAAGGGAGAGTGAAGCTCACTCCGGAAATCGAACAGGCGATGATCGAACAGTTCCAGCGGTCGATCGAGATTCTGGAGGACTCCGGAAAGCTGGGCGCGCTCCTATTGCAATTGTCGCCGGCCTTCTCCCCGAAAATGCACCAGCTGAACGAGCTGGACGACTTGTTAGGCGCGCTCGGCAAATATCGGATCGCGATCGAGCTGCGGAATCGCAATTGGGCGGAGGGCGAACAATTGAAAGCAACGCTCGATTTTCTGCGTGCGCATTCGGCGGCCTTCGTCCTGGTCGATGCACCGTCGGAAAAACATTTCACGATCATGCCTCCGGACTTGAATGAAATCACGAATCCGCAGCTCGCGTACCTGCGGCTGCACGGCCGCGATGCGCGCGCTTACACCACGGGCAAAACGGTGGCGTCCCGTTTCAATTACGACTACAGCGATGCTGAGATCGAAGAGGTCGTGGAACGAGCACGTGAGCTGACGCGAAAAGCAAAAGAAGTGCACGTTGTTTTCAACAATAACGCGCTCGATTACGCGCCGCACGCCGCTTCACGCATGCGGGGGGTGCTCGGCCAAGTCATTTCGAAGGTGCCCCGTCAAACTGAGTTGTTCTAAGCAATGTCCGATTCGTCTCGCGCCGAAAGGGGGAGAAGACCCTGGAGGAGGACATGAAGGGAGGCAGCGCGGACGGGAATTGAACCCGTCTTAGCACCTTCGCGAATAGGTTAATCCGGGCACAGGGCCGTGGTGGATGGTCCGTCTGACGTGATCCGATCAATCAGCCATCACAGGGGCAAGCGATCTTCACAAATCGCGGGAATCAATAGACCGTCGTGGGCTCGGGACCTGCGAGAATTTTCTGAAAACGTGGATTACTTCGAAGCGGGTCCCAAACCCAGTGCCACTTCAGGTCGGTCAGTGTCATGTTGTAGACCGCGCCTTGCTGGAAAATGAGTGGCACAGTCAATAGACGTTCGATCAGTGTGATCGCCTCTTCCGATTCGCCGGTCTGGGCATAGACCAAGGCTAGGACGGCAGTGCCGGTGTTCTTTTCAACCGCCCCGATTTGGAGTTCGATGGCGTGTCGGCTTTCGCGAATGGCGTCGTCCTTGCGTCCAAGAAAAGCATAGAGGAGCGCGAGATTCGCTCGCACGATGAAAGATTGCGCACCGGTTTCAAGCCGGAGGGGAACGAGATCCGTCTCAGTCTCCTGGCGCGCGGAGGCGAGCGCTCGTGCCACCGTTGTTTGATCGGCCTTGCGTCCCACCGCGAGCAACGCTTCTTGAACGACTTTCGGATGAGGTTCCTCGTCATAAAAATCCGCGGATATCAGGGCAAGACAGCGCTCCGCTGCCGCATAATCGCGCTCGAGAACAGCGGTTTGGAGGAGGCAGTCGTTTAGCCGGTCCCGATCGACATCGCTGGCGGCGTTGGCATCAGCAGCGTTCGCATCCCGGAGGAAATCGATGTTTCCGGTCATGCGGAATTCGTCGTGCGCGCGCCGCGATCGGAAGCGGAGTGGGCGATCCGTCGTCTGGAGCGCGAATAGTCGATCGTGCGCCCGCATGGCTTCCGGCCAGTCTCGCACCCAGCGAAGCGTTGACGCTAGCAGAGCAATGACGTCTGGAGCCCGCGGGTCGAGGCTCTCGGCCTGCTGCAACGCGGCAATCCTCTCGCGGAATTTATTCTGCCACTTGTAAATATAGGCGGCCGTCAACTGCACTTCCGGTGAATTCGGCAGCGCCTCGGCCGCACGGGAGAGATGCTGGAGCGCGCGATCATAATCGCGTTCTCCCCAAAAATAACGGTAGGTGATTGCCAGCCGAGCTTCACCTAATTCCGGCCGCAGGCGCAGCGCCTCCTCTGCTTCCATGTGAGCCCTCGCCTTTTGAACTGGATCTTGATCCTGCAATGAGCGGCTTAGGAGAATGGAGAGGCGTGCCCGGGCCAGGGCGAAACTTGGATCGAGGTCGATCGCCTGCTGAAAGAATCTCCCAGCGGCTTTGAAGTCCTCACTTGAAGCATTGAAGCGACGTTCAAGCTCGCGTCCACGAAGATAAAAGACATAGGCATCCGGGTTGTCGGTCGGCCGGGCGGCGACCACACTCTTTTCCTCTAGCGTGAGGGCAGCCTGTAACGTCCGCGCGATTTCGACCGCCACTTCCCCCTGGAGCGAAAGCGTGTCAGCCAGGGTACGATCGTAACGTCCCGACCAGAGCTGCCGGTCGTCGCGAACATTGATCAGTGAGGCATTGATGACTACGCGATTTCCTGCGCGTCGAACGCTGCCCCGGAGAACATGCGTTACACCCAGCGATTCGCCGATCTCACGCACTTTCCCCGCCACCGCCGGGCCGCGATACGTCGCCACCGAAGGCTGCGCGATAACCTTGAGATTTTTGATTTTGCCAATACTTGCCAATACGTCGTCTTGGATACCATCGGCAAAAAAGGCGTCATCTTTTCCCTCACTCAAGTTTTCGAATGGCAATACCGCGATGCTTCGCTCCCGCTCGATAGGGGCAGTGGTGGGATCTTTCTGCGGGCTACGCCAATAGATTAGAACGGCAACGCCAAGTGCGAGTCCAGCTACACTCGCGATCAGTGGTCGCAGCCGGAGACCATCCGCGGCGGCATCGCGCGTGATGGACTGGGATTTGACGATATCGGGAGGTGTCGGAGCGAACAAGGCATCACCATTTCGATGCGCAGCGGACCTGTTCTTAGCTTCCGCGATTCTAACTTCAGTAGCGCCCTCGGGCTGCCAAGAGGCGGCGCCGTTCAGGTCGACCGGTGTCGTCACCGCTATTTTGACGTCGGCGGCGAAGCGGTAGCCGCGGCCCGGCACCGTCACGATGAAGCGACCCGAGCCCGGCGGTTCCCCAAGCAGCCGCCGCAGGGTCGAGATGTTTTGGCTTAGATTGTTCTCTTCCACGATGGAGTCCGGCCAGACCGCCTCCATCAAGCGCTCCTTATCCAACACCGTGCCGCTGTGCTGAACGAGGAAAAGGAGCGTATCGAACACCCTCGGCCTGAGCGGAACCGCAGCTCCTCCTCGCCGGCGAAGGAGTCGCTCCGCCACCTCCATCCGAAAATCCGCAAACTCATAAACAGCGGATGACGGAGCTTTCATGCGGATTTCAGAAGTTTCACAGGAATTTCATGCGCGGTCTAAAGACTTTCATAACGGCTCACAGCAAGATGCCGTAAACCGGACGGGGTCATCCTGTCATCACAAAAATGAGGAGAAGCGACCGAAAAGGAGAAAACATTATGGGAACAGGCATTCAAATAGGAGTCAGACCGCCCACACGCTTCCACGAAGTCTCGCCGTGGAACCGAAGGTTTTACATTTCGTGGCTGGCCCCATTTCTTCTCGCTATCAGCAGGATAGCGACGGTTTCGGGTGCCACTGTTCAGGTCGACGTCGGAGGTCCTGGGATGGCATTTTATCCGGACAAGGTCACAATTCGGCCTGGCGATACGGTAGAGTGGATTTGGCAAAGCGGCTTCCACACCGTTACATCCGGCAGTAACGGCGTGAGCGACGGTTTGTTCAGTTCGGGAGGCCATCCGGAGCCGTTCACGTTTTCGTTTACTTTTCCGAACGCCGGAACATTTCCTTACTTTTGCGTACCCCATTTAGCGATGGGAATGGTAGGCGAAGTGATTGTTACCGCGGCGCCAGCCATACCCAGCACCTTGGCCAACATCTCCACGCGACTTCGGGTGGAGACAGGCGAAAATGTTCTAATCGGAGGATTCATTATTACCGGCACGCAGCCGAAGAGGATCATCGTGCGCGCGATCGGCCCTTCCCTCCCCCTCGCCGGGGCGCTGAGCGATCCCGTCCTGGAGTTGCGCAATTCAGCTGGTGAACTGATTGCGTTCAACGACAACTGGCGGAGCACTCAGGAGGCGGAGATCATTGCGACTATGATTCCGCCGAGCAACAATTTGGAGTCGGCCATCGTGACGACCCTGCCGGCCAACGCGTCGGCCTACACTGCCATCGTTTACGGGATGAATAACGGCACGGGCATCGGAGTGGTGGAAGCGTACGATCTGGATAGGGCGGTTGATTCGAAGCTGGCAAATATCTCCACGCGTGGCTCCGTCCAGACTGGAGACAACGTCTTGATCGGAGGACTAATCGTATTAGGGGAAGACCCGCTGAGGGTGGTCGTTCGAGCGATCGGCCCTTCATTGCCGGTGCCGGGACATCTGCACGATCCAGCGCTAAGCCTGCACGATGGCAGTGGTGCACTCGTCGCTTCCAATGACAATTGGCGCAGCGATCAGGAGGCGGAGATTATCGCGACGACGATACCTCCATCGAATGACTTCGAGGCAGCGATTGTGCGAGAGTTCGCGCCAGGGAATTACACAGTCATTGTCCGCGGTGTGAACGACACGACCGGCGTCGCGGTCGTCGAGGCTTACGGGCTAAACTAAGCACTAAAATCATCGATCAATGAGCGCTTGGTGGTCGATACGCCGTCCATTGCTAACCAGGGTTGGACCGCCAGGTGGCAGCGCATACGGGGATCGAACCCGTGCACCAGCCTTGAGAGGGCTGTGTCCTAGCCACTAGACGAATGCGCCATCGTGCGGTTTCGGCGAAAATCCTAGCGGTAAATCGGGGGTTCGGCAAGCGCGGGATAGACAGCCGATGAAGTCGTTAGGCCAGACTTGTTAATCAGCTGCCGGGATCCGAATCCGGCGTAATCTCCGGCCGGACGCGCGGTTGGGCCAGACCGCCGAGGGAGGCTGCTTTCTTCGCGTCGAGATAACTCTTTAGCGCCGGGCTGGAAGCGAGCGCTCGCATCTTGGCGTAGTGAATTGTGTAGTAAACACGGAGACGCGCTCGTTTTTCGAGATCGGTTCTCGCCCTCGCCGCCGCCTTCTTCGCCGCCACCACTTCAGGGTCTTGCGCGGTCCGGTTTTGGAGCTGCCGCCACTCGATATGGAGGCGTTGCTCCTCTGCCGCCTGGCCCAAAGGAGACTCTTGGAACGCTGCGTCGAGCTGGGACAAGGCGGTCGTGGCCTTGGTCCGATCAGCGGAATCTGGCGGGGGAAAATGAGTCGTGGCGGAAGGATTCGGAACGAGTGGCTTCGGTTCCACCGGGATGGGAATGTCGGGGATATTTAGCTCGGGACGCGTCACCGGTGTCGCGGTGGGCGTGGGCAGGGGAGTTCCGGATTTGGCCGGCAGCGGGGGTTCCTGGCCGCAAACGGCACCAGCGGAGAGCCAGAGGCACGCAGAAATCGTCGCCAGAAGAGATTTCATCCGATTCATTTTGACGCGGTCGCACGGAGAGAAATCGGGGTGACAGGATTCGAACCTGCGACCTCCTGGTCCCAAACCAGGCGCTCTACCAAGCTAAGCTACACCCCGTCCGTTGGGCGTGACTTAGCATGCTCCCGCCCACAACGCATCCAGAATCTTGGAAATCGGTCGCAGCGCCGTTGAATTCCGCCCTCCTAACCCGCTCACAGGGCGCCTTCGCGCTCGTCGGATAAATCACGGGAAATAAGACCTTGCGGCTGCGCTCGTTCGGTCGGAAACTAGTGGCGTCGATTTCGCTCCTGCGGAACGCGCGCTGCGTCCCATTTCGCCTCATGTTCAAGCACGATAAACTCAATCTTTTCCTCTTCGTCGCTCTCGTTGGCCTGCAGGTTCTCGGGGTCGTGGCGCTGTGGACGCGCTTCCAATGGACCTATCTGCCGATCATGCTCTTCATTTACTTTTGGGCGGGCATCAGCACGACTCTCTATCTGCACCGGTATTTGACTCATCGCGGGTTTGAAATGCCCGGCTGGTTGAAGTTCATTTTTGCCACGGGCTCGGCCGTCGCGCTCTCCGGTGACCCAGTTACCTGGGTGGGTGACCACCGGTATCACCATCTCAAATCGGACACCGACGAGGACATTCATAGTCCGCTTCACGGGTTTCCCTACGCGCATATGATGTGGCTCGTGCGCAAACCGCCTGGTTTCCGTGAAAAGTCGCTTCGTTACGCGGCGGATGTCCGGAAGATCTGGTACTGCCGTCTCTGGGAACGGCCGTACTTCTACGTGCTCCCGCACCTTTCCGTGGCCGCGCTTTTATATTTCACCCTCGGCGGCGTGGGACTTCTCTGGTGCCTCTACGTCCCGATGCTCGTGGTTTACAATTTCACCTGGGCGGTGAACTCGATCTGCCACATGCCCTCGCTCGGCTACCGGAGCTTCGAGACGACCGACCACAGCAAGAATAACTTTTGGATTGGGCTCGGTGCATTTGGCGAGGGCTACCATAACAATCATCACGCGAAGCCGCGTTGCGCCGCGCATGGATTGCGGTGGTGGGAATTCGATCTGACGCGATACATTATTTGGGGACTGGAGAAATGCGGACTCGCCTGGAACGTGGTTTGGCCCAAACCCGATGCCAAAGCCGCGGTCGATCCTGTTTCATCGGATGAAGCGGGCGCTCTTCTTCTTTTTGGCGCGCATATTCGCGATCCGCGCCTCGACTCGAAAGGGTCCGATTCAGGCCCAGATCAATAATTGAGGTTTGGCGCGAGCCACTTTTCGACGTACTCGGCGCTGACATTCTTCCGCCGCGCATAGTCGTGCACCTGATCATCCCCCATCTTGCCCACTCCGAAGTATTTCGAATCGGGATGGGAGAAATAAAGCCCGCTTACGCTCGCAGCCGGGTGCATCGCAAACGACTCGGTCAATGTGATCCCCGTCGTTTTCTCTGCGTCGAGTAATCGAAAAAGCGTGCTCTTCTCCGTGTGATCGGGCGACGCCGGATATCCTGCGGCCGGCCGAATCCCCCGGTAGTTTTCGCGGAGCAAGTCTTCCGGCGAAAGTTTTTCATCGGCTCCGAATCCCCAGGCGACGCGTGCTTCGTGATGAAGGAATTCGGCAAACGCCTCCGCGAGTCGATCCGCCAGGGCTTTCGTCAGAATTGCGTTGTAGTCATCATGGTCGGCCGCGAACACTTTCGCGAGTTCATCCGCGCCGATTCCGGCCGTGACCGCGAAGCCGCCGAGGTAATCGATCGAATTGTCGGGCGCGATGAAATCCGCGAGACAGTGGTTGAATTGCCCGGAAGGCTTCTTCATCTGTTGCCTCAGGAAATGGAAGGTCTCGAGACGGTTTGTTCGCGTCTCGTCCATATAGATTTCCACGTCGTCGCCCATCGCTTTCGCGGGCCAAAAGGCGTAAACGCCGCGCGCGGTTAGCAATTTCTCCGAACAGATGCGCTCGAGGAGTTTTTGGGCATCGTCGAAAAGTTCTCGAGCCTGGCTGCCGACGGTTGGGTCGTCGAAAATCGCCGGATAGCGTCCGCGCAATTCCCACGTGTGAAAAAACGGCGACCAATCGACGTAGGGAATGAGATCGTTGAGCATGATTGCACACGTTCCATCCTTCTTGTCATCTTGCGCAGAGCGAAGCGGAGCCGAAAAATCTCTTACTTTGTCTGCGGCGCGGGCTGTGTCAGGCAAAGTAAGAGATTCCTCGACTACGCTCGGAATGACAGGACGGCCGTTGCCGTCACTGGCGAACACGCGGGTGCCGAGAGAGTCCGGTTTCGGAGGAACGTAGGACGCCCAATCAATCGGAGTCCGATTCAGCCGCGCCTGCTCAAGCGTAATTAGCTTCTTCTCGTGCGATTTCGAGGCGTGCTCGTCTCGAAGACGCGCGTAATCCGCTCGCGTCTTGGCATCGAACTCACCCTTTAATTCATCGCTCAGAAGATTGCTCACCACGCCCACCGCGCGCGACGCATCGAGCACATGTACGGTGCTGGCCCTATAATGCTGCGCGATTTTTACCGCCGTATGCGCGCGGCTTGTCGTCGCGCCACCGATCAGCAACGGGAGCGAGAACCCTTCCCGCTCCATCTCTTGCGCCACGTGCACCATCTCGTCGAGCGAGGGCGTGATCAGGCCGCTCAAGCCGATCACATCCGCTTTGCGTTCGCGGGCCGTTTCCAAAATCTTCGCCGCCGGAACCATCACGCCGAGATCGATGACCTCGTAGTTATTACATTGGAGAACGACACCGACAATGTTCTTGCCGATGTCGTGCACGTCACCTTTTACCGTCGCCATGACGATACGGGCCTGCGGCTTCGCGTCGGCGTCTTTCTCCGCTTCCATAAACGGCAACAGATAGGCGACCGCTTTCTTCATCACGCGCGCGCTCTTCACCACTTGGGGCAAAAACATTTTGCCAGCCCCGAACAAGTCGCCCACCACGCTCATGCCCGCCATGAGCGGTCCTTCAATCACATCAAGCGGCCGCTGGCTCTGTTGCCGGGCCTCTTCCGTGTCGGCTTCGATAAAATCGACGATTCCCTTCACCAGAGCGTGGGAAAGCCGCTCTTCGACGGGCGCGTGCCGCCACGCCTCCTTTTCGATCGGCGTTTTCTCGCTCGCTTTGACGTTTTCCGCGAAATCGACCAGCCGCTCCGTTGCATCGTCACGCCGGTTCAGTAGCACATCTTCCACCCGGGTTTTCAGCTCGGGCTCGATCTCTTCATAGACGGCCAGCTGGCCGGCGTTGACGATCGCCATGTCGAGTCCCGCCTGGATGGCGTGAAACAGGAACGCCGCGTGCATTGCCTCGCGCACGGCATTGTTTCCCCGAAACGAAAAGGAAATATTGCTGAGGCCGCCACTGGTGCGCGCGCCCGGCAGGTTCGCCTTGATCCAACGGATCGCCTCGATGAAATCGACGGCGTAGTTGCGATGCTCTTCGAGCCCCGTTGCGACCGTGAGGACGTTGGGATCGAAAATGATGTCGTTCGGCGGAATCGCCGCGCGCTCGGTCAGGAGCTTGTAGGCGCGCGCGCAAACATCGATTCGTCGCTGCAAGCTATCGGCCTGACCGCTCTCGTCGAACGCCATCACGATCACGGCGGCACCATATTGCCGGACGAGCGCGGCCTGCCGCAGAAATTCCTCTTCGCCATTCTTCAGGCTGATCGAATTCACGACCGCTTTGCCCTGGACACATTTCAAGCCGGCTTCGATCACGCTCCATTTCGAGCTGTCGATCATGATCGGGATGCGCGAGATCTCGGGTTCGCTTCCGATGAGGTGAAGGAAACGCGTCATGGACGCTTCAGAATCGATCATTCCTTCGTCCATGTTGACGTCGAGGATGTTGGCGCCGCCCTTGACTTGTTGCCGCGCCACCGAGAGTGCCGCCTCGAAATCGCCGGCGAGGATTAGTTTCGAGAAACGGGGCGATCCGGTGATGTTGGTTCGCTCACCGACGACGACGAAGCCCATCTCTGGGGTGATGTTCAGGGGCTCGAGGCCGGATAATTGAAGGGCGTTCGAAAGCCCGGCCTCGCGCTGTCGCGCTGCGTTACCGCCGTGAAACGCTGGTCTATCAGGTTCGGCGTCTGACACAGACGCCCTCCAAATGCGTGGCGCGCAATCGCGGACAGCCTGCGCGATCGCACGAATGTGATCCGGCGTCGTCCCGCAACATCCTCCCACGATGTTTAGCCATCCATTCCGGGCCCACTTCTGGAGTTGCGGCGCCAAACTTTCCGGTGTCTCGGGAAAGCCGGTCGGCGAAAGCGGATCAGGGAGGCCGGCGTTGGGATAGGCGCTGGTGTATCGGGAGGTGCCGTGGGCGAGCTCTTCGATGTACGGTTCCATCTCGCGTGGCCCGAGCGCGCAGTTTAATCCCACCACCAACGGCTTCGCATGCGCGATTGAAATCAGAAATGCTTCGACGGTCTGCCCGCTCAGGATCCGGCCGGAGCGGTCGGTCACCGTGCCGGAGATGATGAGGGGAACCGGCTTGCCGGATTTCTCGAAGATTTCCGTAATCGCCGCGATCGCGGCCTTCGCGTTCAGGGTATCGAAAATGGTTTCGACCATCAGGAAATCGACACCGCCCTCCAGGAGCGCGTTGGCCTGGTCGGCGTAGGTCTGGCGAATCTGATCGAACGTGACCGCGCGAAAACTGGGATCGTTCACGTCGGGGGAAAGGGACGCGGTCACCGGGAGCGGCCCGAGCGACCCGGCGACGAAACGCCGTTGCCCGGTTTGGTTCGCGACAGCATCCGCGGCATGCCGGGCCACTCGTGCAGCGGCCCCATTGATCTCCCGCACGAGGGCGCGAAATTCCGGATCCTCCACGACCAATTGGAAGAACTCTGGGTCCTTCCGTCCGCTTTTCGGTTCTCCGGCGAAAAGAAAATCGTGCAAACCGATGGTCGTGGCGCTGAAAGTGTTCGTCTCGATAATGTCAGCGCCGGCCTGGAGGTAGCGCGTGTGAATTTCGTCGATGACGGTGGGTTTCGTCAGAAGGAGGAGTTCGATGCTGCCTTTGAGGTCTTTCCCTTTCCAATCCTTGAAGCGAGTTCCGCGATAATCGGACTCGGTCAGCTTGTATTGCTGGACCATCGTGCCCATGGCGCCATCGAGGACGACGATGCGCTGGCGCATTAACGCTTCAAGAGGATGGGGAATCTCAGCAGGCATGTAGACGGAGAACTAAACCGCAGTTCCCTTGCGCGGCAAGGAACAAATTGACGCATCATGATGCGTAGATGTGTTATGTATCCTGCTCTTGCTCGTGATCTTGCTCCTGATCTGGATCGATTGATCGGGCCCCGAGAAAAGGAGCAGGATCATGATCAGGAGCAGGAATTCCAATATGATGCGGGCGAAGTTAGCTCACGCCGGGAATTATTCCGGGTGGACGGACGTTGCCGCGGCAGGATCAGTGGCCGCGGGCGTCGCCGGTCCACGATAGACACCCGATCCGTAACGCATATCGACAATCGCCTCGGCGATCTTGTCCGCGAGTTGCTCCCGATATGCTGGGCTGCGCGCGCGGGCGCCTTCCCGCCGGTTACTCAGAAATCCACATTCGACGAGGACGGCCGGGTAAGCCGATTTTCGCAAAACCGTGAAGCCAGCCGTCTTGACGCCGCGGTTCACGGAGCCGGGCATGGTTAGAAGGCTCTGTTGAATCCGGTGGGCAAGATTGCGGGCCACGGGCGAATGATAGTAGGTCTCGAATCCGCGAATGGCACGACGCCCCGAATCGTTGAAATGAACGCTAACAAAGATCGAATTGTCCTGGCGATTTCCGATGGAGGCGCGGCGATCAAGCGCGACAAAGACGTCTCCGGTCCGAGTCATGACGGTTTGAAACTCCGATTCGCGCAGTTTTCGGAAGAGGCGGGTCGCGACATCGAGCGTGGCTACCTTTTCCACACCCCCATAGCGCCGGAAAGCGCCGTTATCTTTCCCGCCGTGACCGGCATCGACCACCACGGTCGTGAAGGTCCGGGTCGTATCCTTCACCCGCGGTGGGCCGGAGCTGCAACTGGCCAACAAGAGGCCGGTAGCGGCGATCAGGGCGTAACCAAAAGGGCGCGGCATGCGCACTCCATAATCCAAAGAACCGGGCGCGCGAGAAATTTTTGCTGTAGCCGCCACCCTGTGGGCGGCGCCAGAATAGCGTGATCGCTAAATCCGTTCGCTTCACGCAGCGAAGCGGCGACAACTCGCCGCAAAAACCGCTTGTTTTTTCCGCACTCCAAACTAAAGGCCCATTACCCAATTATGCTCACTCGATTTGCCATTCTCCCGGTGCTCCTGGCACTCAGTTTTCCCACCTGCAAGAAGCCTCAGCCGGTGGGGACCAATCCTGCCCAGAGCCCGGCGCCGGGAGCGACATCGGCTGCGGGGACTTCCGGATCGCCGGCCGCCGCCACGCCAGAGCCTACTCCGGTGGAAACGAAACCGGCCATCGACCAACACGCGCAGGTAGTCATTTTCGGTTACCACCGCTTCGTGAATCAGGTGCGCCGGCCGGATACCGAAATCACGCCGGCCGCGTTCGAGGCGCAGATGAAAGAGTTGCAGGACAAGAAGATCCCGGTGATCGGCATGCAGGACTTTCTCGCGTGGAAGCGCGGCGAAAAAGCTATTCCGTCACGCGCGGCGGTCATTACCTTCGATGATGGCTGGAAATCGCAATACGAAGTCGCCTGGCCGATCCTGAAGAAATTCGGTTATCCGTTGACGCTGTTCATTTACACGGAAGGCGTCCGGCCAGCGGGCCGTTTCGCCGGGGGTGAATCGATGTCTTGGGAACACCTGGCCGAAATGCGCGATGCCGGGGTCGATATCCAGGCGCATTCGGAAACCCACGGGGATTTGCGCAAGCCCTATGACAAGATCGCCAAGAAAAAACTCGACCCGGCGGAGTACGACCAATGGCTCTCCAACGAAATTGGCCGGTGCAAGCGAACCCTGGAGGAGAAGCTTGGGATTAGGGTGAATTGCTTTGCCGTGCCCTACGGAAACATTAACGACAAGGTGCGGGAAGTGGCCCAGAAAGAGGGATATGAAGCAGTCTTCACTGTCTACGGCCAGCGCCTCACCATGGGCGCGCCCAATAATTCGTTAGGCCGTTATCTAATGGAGGCGAACAAGCCGAAGGTTTTCTCCGAAGCGGTGAATTTTTCGGGCGCGACCAGCGGAGGCGCGGCACCCGTGGCGGAGGTCGCTTCCACCGAACTAGCCACCCAGCCGGCCAACGGGGAGACGGTCAAAACGGCTCTGCCTTTAATCAAGGCGAGCCTTGCGTCCTTTGGCGCGATCGACAAAGGCAGCGTTCAGATGCGAATCAGTGGCCTCGGTTTGGTGCCGGCGAGCTACGACGAGAAAGCACAGACCGTGGCCTACCAGGTGACACAGCGCTTGCGTGACAAGAGCTGCACCGTCTTCGTGACCGCCAAATCCGGCGGGAAAAAGGTGGAGGCGCACTGGGCCTTCACGATCGATGAGAATGCATCTGGTGCTGCGCCGGCTGCTTCGGCGGCGCCGAAGCAGTAGCCAGCGAGCGAAGCAGGACAATTCCAAGGATTCCGTATGTTTTCGCAACTCGGCGACAAGCTGCAGGATATCTTCAAGGACCTGCGCGGGCTTGGCTCAATCAGCGAGACCAATATCAATGATGCGCTTCGGCAGGTCCGGCTGGCGCTGTTGGAAGCTGACGTCGATTTTCAGGTGGCGAAGAGTTTCATTGCCCGGGTCAAAGACAAAGCGCTCGGCGAAGAAGTGCTGCGAAGCGTAACGCCAGGCCAGCAGATCGTTAAAATTTTCCATGACGAGCTGACGGCGCTGCTCGGCGGCGATGCGTCACCGCTTAATCTGGAGAAGCCGGCACGGATTTTAATGGTGGGCCTGAACGGAGCCGGGAAAACGACATCTTCCGCCAAGCTCGCGCGCCTTTTGAAGAAGCAGGGCCGCGCTCCATTGCTCATCGCGTGCGATTTGCAGCGCCCAGCTGCCATTGAACAACTCGCTACCCTTGGCCGCCAGGTAGAAGTGCCGGTTTACACGCCTGATGCCCAGGAAAAAGATGTCCTGCGCTCGGCCGCCGCCAGCCTGAAGTGGGCCGAACAACAGACCGGCAACGTCCAGATTTTCGACACGGCCGGACGACAGGAAATCGACGCTGCCCTGATTCAGGAAATCAAAGCACTCAAGGAATTCTTGAAGCCGCAGGAGGTCCTCCTCGTGGCGGACGCGGCGACCGGACAGCAGGCGGTGAGCGTCGCGACGCATTTCCACGAAGCACTGGGTATTACCGGTATCGTTTTGACCAAGCTGGATGGCGACGCGCGGGGCGGGGCGGCCCTCTCGATGCGCGAAGTGACGCAACGGCCGATCAAATTCGCCGGCGTGGGCGAAAAGCTCGAGCAGTTCGAAGCATTCGTGCCCGATCGTCTCGCCGGCCGAATTCTCGGGATGGGCGACATCGTCGGCCTGGTCGAAAAGGCGGCGGAAGCAATCGATGAAGAGGAAGCGGCGCGGCTGGAGCGGAAATTGAAGACGGCGTCGTTCGACTTCAACGATTTCCTCGCCCAATTCAAAATGATGCGGAAAATGGGCCCGCTGGAGAATATCCTTGGCATGATCCCCGGGATGAGTAACGTGCAGGGCCTCTCCGTGGACGAGAAGCAGCTCAAGCGGACGGAAGCGATTGTGCTTTCCATGACGCACGAGGAGAGAACGCGGCCCGACATTCTAAATGCGCGGCGGCGT
>Ga0190272_10000054_pt1 | contig 84045 bp, 75 predicted proteins | sample Popmic504T_FD_133746 | JGI IMG/M metagenome (GOLD analysis project Ga0190272, IMG submission 133746) | Populus adjacent soil microbial communities from riparian zone of Shoshone River, Wyoming, USA - 504 T | ecosystem: Environmental > Terrestrial > Soil > Riparian zone | place: USA: Wyoming... | reverse complement strand
GGGCCGGTGCGACCGGCGGCGCTTGTTGGCCTAGCCTGAACGCACGCCTGTCGACGGAACACGTGTTTGCGCGACGGCCTGGGCACAACAAGCGCCGCCGGTCGCACCGGCCCGCCGGAGGCCCCCGGTCGTCTTCTTTGCGTGGGCGCAATGAACGCGTTCTGCTTGGCTCGTAAGGGATCTGCCCGCTCGTTCTCTCGTACAATCCGGCGCGCATGAACGCGCTCTGGGCATTGCTGGCCTTTGGGATGACGCTCGCCGGGGGGGCGTTTGCGTTCCGGTACCGGCGTTATCTGAAAACCATCATGGCCTTCTCGGCGGGGCTGCTGATCGGGGTCGTGTTCCTCCACCTCGTGCCGGAGCTTGTCCAGACCACGCACGGGACGGGGCCCGACACGCGCACGCTGATGATGACGCTCCTCGGCGGCTTCCTGGCGATCTTCCTGCTCGAGAAGCTGACCATCATCCACAGCGAGAAAACGCACGATGCACCGGGGCACCATCACCACGTAGGCGTGGCGGGGGCGATTGGGATCTCGTTCCACGCCTTCCTCGACGGCTTGGCCATCGGCGTCGGCTTTCAGACGGGGACGCAGGTTGGACTGGTGGTGCTGGCGGCGGTGCTGGCGCACGATTTCGCCGACGGGTTGAACACCGTGACGTTCATGCTGGCGCGGCGCAACAGCCGCTGGCGGACGTTGTCGCTGCTGCTGCTCAACGCCATGGCGCCCGTGGCGGGAGCGCTGCTGGCGGGCGTGATCGACGTCGATCCGCGCCTGCTGGCGTTCCTCCTCGCGTTCATGGCCGGCTTCCTGTTGTACCTCGGCGCCAGCGATCTGCTGCCGCACGTCCACGAGCAGCCGAGCTTCGCGCTGATCGCGTCGACGATCGCGGGGCTGGCCACGGCCGCCCTCGGGGTGTACGCGCTGGCGCGCGTCCACCCGCACTGACGCGTCGCTTTACAGCGACTTCACGTTGTCTTTCGGGTTGCGGTCGATGAGTTTGTTGAGGGGGTCGATGCCGGCCTTCACCGGCTTGCCGGTCACGATGACCTCGAACGTCTCCACGGGCTTGGTGATGCGGCGCTTTTCGGTGAAGAGAACCGTGTCCTTTTCGCCGAGGACGCCGATGTCGATCCAGTCGTTGACCGGGATCTGCTTCTCTTCGCCCTTGGCGTCGGACTGGAGCTTCGTCGAGGCGACGGTCATCTTCACGACGTACTTGCCGTCGGCGCGTTTGGTCATGCTCACTTCGCGGGCGGAGTTGTCGAAGAGGATGATCCGCTCGAAGAGGTCGGTGATGACGTCCTGGTACTCGGCCGGCGCCTCGGCACGGAAGTAGCGCACGAGCTCTCCCGCGGTCGTATACGGCGGCTGTGCGAAGCCGTGGTCTTTGATGAACCGGGCCAGGGCGCGGTTGACGCGGTCTTCGCCGATGTAGTCGCGCAGGGCGTACATGACCAGCGATCCCTTGCGGTAGTGGATGTAGCCCTGGTTCTCGACCTGCGACAGCGGCATCTCGGCGATCAGCTCGCCGCCGCGGTCGCGCAGGTAGCGATCGAGCTCGTAGCGCAGGAACTTCTGCATCTTGGAGCGGCCGTACTCTTTCTCCATGACCATCAGCGCGGAGTACTGGGCCATCGTCTCGACGATCATCGTCGAGCCCTGCACGTCGCCGCCGATGACCTGGTGGGCCCACCACTGGTGCGCGACTTCGTGCGCCGTGACGTAGAAGACGTAGTCGATGGTGTCCTTGTCGCGCAGGTCGGCCACGAAGCCGATCGACTCGGAGAAGGGAATGGTGTTGGGGAACGACTGGGCGAAGCGCGCGTAGCGCGGGAACTCCAGGATGCGCACCTGCTTGTGCTGGTAGGGCGAGAAGTTCTTCGTGAAGTAGTCGAGCGACTTCTGCACGCCTTCGATCATGCGGTCAACGTTGTACGGGTGCTTGGCGTCGTAGTAGATCTCGATGGGGATCTTCACCCCGTCCGGCCCGGTCCACGAGCCGCGCTTCACTTCATACCGCGCGGAGAGATAGGACCAGAAGGCCAGGATGGGCGAGGTGGTCTTGTAGTGGAAGTAGCGGCGCCCCCCCTCGGTCCATTCGCGCTGCAGATAGCCGGGCGCGAGCGCGATCTGATCGGCGGACGTGGAGACGGTGGTGTCGAGGCTGATCCAGTCGGCCTCGTTGCTGATGCCGTAGGACATGCGTGCGCGCATGTCGGACTGCGGCGCCTGACGCTCCTGCGGTCCGAGGCCGTATTTGCGGCGCTTGTTGCGGTCTTCCAGCTCGATCCCGTTGTTGTAGCCGAGGTGGGGGAAGTAGGCGATGCTGTTGAAGAACGTGCCGTTCTCGACGATGTTGTTGTTCGGCGGTCCGTTCGGGAACCCTTTGGCCTCGTAGCCGACCTCGAAGCGGAACGGCATAGTGGCACCGGGGGCGAGCGGTTGGTCGAGGGTGTAGATCCGGTAGCCGAACTCGGGGTCGTCGCTCTTCACGCGCGCGCCCGGGATGTCGTACTTCCAGCGCGTCAGCGTCTGCGGATTGGTCGAGACGTGCAGCTCCCTGAGGGGCTGGCCGGTCTTGTTGACCATCGTGTACTCGCCGCGAATGTCGACGGCGCGGCGCTCGGGGAAGATCTGCACGTCGGCCTTGATCGCCGTGATGCGCGGCTTCGCGATGTGCTCGTATTTCTTGTACTTCTTCTCCGCGTCGGCCTGCCGTTTCTCGTTCTGCTTGGTGGTGCGGTAGTCGTTGAGGATGTTCGTGTTGTAGTAGATGTAGCAGCCCGTGCCGAGGAAGGCGACGAGGAACAGCGCGAACGCGGACAGGACCGCCTTGCCGAAGCGCTGCCGCGCGATCTGCAGGCGCTGGCGCAGCGCCCCCTCGGTGCCGCGCACCCACAGGAGGTGGCAGACGGCGAGCATCACGGCCACGAAGAGGATCCAGTACCCGTTGATGACCGTCAGCGGCCAGGCGAAGTGGCCGTAGCCGTTCATGTCCGAGTACGGCGACTGCGGCGTGGCCGCATAACGGTAGAGCCGGTGCTCGAAGTCGAGCGCGGGGAGGGCGCGCGAGAGCACGAACCAGATCAGCACGCCGGCGAAGCCGACGAATTTCTGGTTGAAGAGCACCTGCATGATGAAGGCGAGCGCGGCGATGAGCAGGACCTGCACGCCGATCTGCAGGAAGACACCCTTCAGGTACAGCGGCAGCTCGTAGTTGTAATAGCCCTGCGTCGTCTGAAGGACCAGCGCCGTGACGATGGCCACCGCCAGCGTGGCGATCATCACCAGCAGCAGGCCGGTGAACTTGGCCGCCCACTGCGCCCAGGTCGGCTGCGGCATGGCGTCCATGACTTCGTGCAGCTTGATGTTGCGCTCGCGCCAGACGATGTCGCCCGCGTAAAACGCCGCGATGATCATGGCGAAGATGGAGAACGCGCCGTAGATCATCTCCACCATCACGCTGGTCGTCGGATACACCGGCGTGCCGAACATGCTGTCGACGGCGGTGCTGTTGCCCCAGATGTTCAGGATGCCGAGGAGCAGGATGATGATGAAGGGGATGCTCTTGAAGATGATCGAGGCCTCGAGGCGCGCGGAGGCGAAGTACTGCCGCCACGACGCGCCGCCGCCGAACCGCTGCGCGACTTTCGGCAGCACCAGCGCGATTCGCTGGATCAGTCCCGGCTCTTCCACCGCCTCGCGGCGCGTCTTCTTGCGCGACTTGCGCGTGCCGGTGGTGAACTCGAATCGCCAGAAGGCGAAGGCCAGGACGATCAGGGCCACGCTGATCCACAGAATGCGGTTCCAGAGATAGATGCCTTCGAGGGGGAGGACCTGGGTGTTCTTCTGGAACACGGTCCAGTACCGCGTCCCCAGTCCGAAGGCACCGAGGCCGAACGGATCGAGCAGGCCGGCCAGGGTCTCGTTGGCGATGTCGTCGAGCAGCTCGCTGGCCACGGCGTTGGCGACGATGAAGCCGATCGCGCTGGCATAGGTGGCCATCAGGCTGCGCGTGAGGGCGGCCACGGCGAAGAAGATCGCGCCGGCCAGGAGCAGGTTGGGCACGACCATGACGAAGAGCGAGTAGACGTAGGGCCAGAGCTCGAAGGGGCCCAGGCGCTCCTTCTCGATCCACCACATCTTGCTGCCGATCATGATCGCCCCGACCACGCCGAGGTAGACCAGCACGGCCACGCTGAACGAGCCGAAGAAACGCCCGCCGAGGAACTGCCACTTCTTGACCGGTGTGCTGAAGAAGAGCTGATCGGTGCCGAGCTCGAACTCGCGGTGGATCGAGTTCGCCACGAAGGCGGTGGTCGAGAGAATCCCGAAGATGCTCATGACCAGCAGGAACTGCATGATCACGTAGGGCGCGTTGCGATTGACGTTGCCGACCGCGCCGCCCATGGTGATGCCGTCCGAGGTCGTGGCCCCGAAGGTGAGGAGAAAGAAGACCGCCAGCAGGATGTAGAAAAGCGGCGCTCTGAGGTGGTACTTCGCTTCGAATCTCGCGATTGCGCCGAACACTTACGCCGCCTCTGCTTTCGACCGCTTGAGCGTGGAGAAGTACACGTCCTCGAGGCTGGCCGCCACCGGTTCGAAGCCCGCCGGCTGCTCGTCGCTGTAGACGTGCACGACGGTCCGTCCGCTGACGAGCTTCGTCGAGATGACGGCCAGCTCCTGCTGGATCGCGGCGAGATCGCCCTTGGCGATCTTGCGGCGCCAGATCTTCCCCTCGACATTCTGCAGGGCGTCGGCCGGGTCGCCCTGCGCCAGGACGCGGCCCTTGGAGATGATGGCCATGTTGGAGCAGAGGTCGCTCACGTCTTCGACGATGTGGGTGGAGAGGATGACGATGACGTTCTCGCCGATCTCGGCGAGGAGGTTGTGGAAGCGTACCCGCTCTTCCGGATCGAGGCCCGCGGTCGGCTCGTCGACGATGATGAGCTGCGGGTTGCCGAGCAGGGCCTGGGCAATGCCGAAGCGCTGGCGCATGCCGCCGGAGAAGGTGCCGAGGTTCTGCTTGCGCACCTCGTAGAGGTTCACGCGGCGCAGCAGCGCCACGACGATGTCTTTCCGCTCTTTGCGGTTGTGGATGCCCTTGAGGATGGCGAAGTGGTCGAGCATCGCCTCGGCCGAGATGCGCGGGTAGACGCCGAACTCCTGCGGCAGGTAGCCGAGGACGCGGCGCACCTTGTCCTTGTCGCGCAGGACGTCGATGTTGCCGAGGGTCACGCTGCCGGAGTCGGCCTCCTGGAGCGTGGCGATGGTGCGCATCAGCGTCGACTTGCCCGCCCCGTTCGGCCCGAGCAGGCCGAACATGCCGGTGGGGATGGTCAGGGTGACGTTCTGGAGCGCCTGGACGTTGTTCGGATAGGTTTTGGACAGACCCTGGATGCGCAGTTCGAGTGACATGGGGTCGTATACGAAGAGGCGGGGTGCAGGTTTTTTAGCGGGGGAACGAGTGTCGTCGTCTACGCGGCTTCTGTTGACACCTGCAAATGCGCGCCTTTGACTTTGCTGTCATCCCGAGCGTGAGTCGAGGGACCTGGGCGGCAGGGCAGCGCTATGCTCATGCATCGTGCCCCCCGTCCGCCCAGGTCCCTCGACTCACGCTCGGGATGACAAAGCTTGTGTTGCCTATCTCACCCGCTCGCCATCCGGGATCACTTCGCGTCCGGAAACGCGTTCACCGTCTTCTCCACCGGCGGCACGGTGCGCAGGTAGTCGTAGATCGCGCCGAGGTCCTCGTCGGTCATGCCGGAGTAGGCGATCCAGGGCATGAGCGTGTTCTTGCCCTGCGGGGCGGCGGGGGCGGTGGCCGCGGTGTAGCCGGCGAAGGCGCGGAAGCGGCCGATGAACTCTTCCTTGGTGGCCCGGCCGACGAAGGTCGACGGGTGGGGGGTGATGTTCGAGGTCACGACGCGAAAGGACGGCGTGTGCATTTCCCAGCCGCCGGCGAATTCCTGTCCGGGGATGGACTGTCCCTTGTCGTCCTTCGGCGTGTGGCATTCGCTGCAGGTGGCGATGGTGGTCAGGTACTTGCCGCGGTCGGCCGGCGCGGGCGGCGGGACCGGCGCGCTGACCGGCTCTGGGCTGAACTTCTCGATGATCGGCAGCGGCATGTTCAGCGCCTTGACGGGCCTGACGTAGCGCTGCGGCTTCAGGGTGCGCAGGTAGACGACGATGGCTTTGGCGTCGTCGTCGCTCATGTGGCGGAAGTGGCCGTAGGGCATGATCGGGAAGAGGGCTTTTCCTTCGCGGTCGACGCCTTCGCGGATGGCGCGGAGGATCTCGCCGTCGGTCCACTTGCCGAGGCCCGTGTCGTTGTCGGAGGTGAGGTTCGAGGCGGCCAGCACGCCGGGGAAGCCGATCTGCTGATTCCAGACGAAGCCGCCCACGCCCTCGCGTCCCGGCTTGAACGGCAGTCCGTAGGCGGTGGTGCGCTCGGAGTGGCAGTCGAAGCAGATCGAGACGTGGTTCACGAGGTACTTGCCGTGGGCCACGCGCTCGGGCGACGGCGCGATTTTCTCGGCGACGGCGGGACGCTGGGCCGGCTTGCGCAGCATGAGGTACGACACGCCGATGGCGGCCAGCGCCACGACGACGAGCAACACAACTCCGGCGACCTTGAAGAAGGTTTTCACAAGAACCTCTCTCGAACGGGATGCGGCTATTCTAACGCGAACGCGCGCGCTCCTCGGCGTGTTAGGACGAACATGATCATCGAGACGCCGATCGGGCCGCTGTACGCGGAGCTGGATGAGCAGGGGAGGCTGGCGGAGCTGGGCTTCCGCGAGCCGCTTCGCGAGCCGTCCAGTCGACGAGTCGTCCAGTCGTCCAGTAGTTCCTCGACGACTGCACGACTGGAAGACCTGACGAACCAGCTCCGCGACTACTTCGCCGGCCAACGCAAAAGCTTCGACCTCCCGCTGGCCCCGAAAGGCACGCCGTTCCAACTCGCCGTCTGGAACGCGCTGCTCGAGGTTCCTTACGGGGCCACCATCTCGTACTCCGAGCTCTCGAACCGCATCGGGAAGCCGAGTGCCGTGCGGGCGGTGGGGGCGGCCAACGGCGCGAACCCGATCCCGGTGATCATCCCCTGTCACCGCGTCATCGGCGCGAACGGATCGCTGACCGGCTACGGCGGCGGCATCGAGCGGAAGCAGTGGCTCCTCGCTCTCGAGGGACGGAGGTTGTTTTGACAGGTTGCTGGTTGCTGGTGGCTAGGACCTTTCGGGCTCGCGAGAGATGACCGGCGAGACGCTACAGTCCTAGCAACCAGCAACCAGCAACCTTCCAACCGGAGAATTCATGCTCATCACATCATTACTACTCGCGGCCACCATCGACCCCGTCCTCGCGCACTACGACAAACACGAGAGCAAGCACCTCGTGCCGATGGTGGCCGAGGTCATCCGGTTCTCGACGCACGAGCACGACCGCGAAGCGCATGCGGCGCAGAAGGCGTGGCTGCTGAAGGTCGCGGCGGACATGAAGTTCGTGGCGCGCGATGCGGGGAAGGTCACGGAGATCGAGCTGCCCGGTCCCGCCGGCGCGCCGGTCCTGGGGCTGGTCATCCACGGCGACGTGCAGCCGGCCGAGCCGTCGGCGTGGTCGTTCGCGCCGTTCGAGGGACGCGTCGAGAACGGCTACGTCCTCGGCCGCGGCGCGGCGGACGACAAGGGTCCGCTCATCCAGGCGCTGCTGGCCATGAAGGCGCTGGCGGAGAGCGGCGTGGCGCGGACGCACACGATCCGCCTGCTGGTCGGCAGCGAGGAGGAGTCGTCGGCGACGGAGATGAAGGAGTATCTCGAGACGCACAAGGCGCCCGACTACTCGCTGGTCCTCGACTCCGAGTTCCCGGTCGTCGTCGGCGAGAAGGCGTGGGACGGGCTGGCCCTGGTGACGCCGCTGACGCCGCGCGGCGAGAGCGACAAGCCGTACGACGTCGTCGAGCTGGCGGCCGGCCTGGCGCCGAGCATCGTCCCCGATCGCGCCGAGGTCACGCTGCGGTGGAAGGGGACCGGGGTGAACTGGACGCAGTTCGGATCGGAGCTGCAGCAGGTGAAGATGCCGGAAGGGACGCGGCTCGCGTTCCGCTCCGACGGCCAGACGTACCGCATTGTCGTGTACGGCAAGTCGGCGCACTCCGGCGTGAATCTCGGTGGCGGCCGCAACGCGCTCGTGGCGCTCGCGCACGCGCTCGACGGCAAGCTGCCGCCCGGCGGCGCGAACGACCTCCTCGCCTTCGCCCGCCTCGCGGGACAGGACCTCCACGGCACGGGCCTCGGCATCACGGACCGCGATCCGCTGTGGGGGAGCTACGGCGTGAACGTGGCCACCATCAAACCGCTCCCCGCCGATGCCACGAAGAACGTCCTCTACATCAACCTGCGCCGCATCCCGCCGCGCACCGGCGCGCAGATGAAGGCGCATCTGGCCGCGGTGGTCGACGCGTTCAACAAGCGCACCGGTGCGGCGCTGACGGTCGACGAGAAGCTGTCGTATTTCGACGACGAGCCGCTCGGCTTCGATCCGAACTCGAAGATCGTGAAGCGCCTCATGGCCGCGTACTCGCGTGCGACGGGGACGAAGAATCCGAAGCCGGCCATCTCCGGCGGCGGGACGTATGCGAAGAGGCTCCCGAACGCGATCGCCTTCGGCATGTGGTTTCCGGGCAAGCCGTACCCCGGACACGACGTCGACGAGAAGATCTCGGTCGACGACCTGCAGCGGGGGACGCGGGTGCTGATCCACGCGCTGGTCGACCTGGCGACAGGGCCGCCGCTGGAAGGGGCGTTTGCCCCGTAACGTTCCGGGCGTCGTGCTCGCGGACTTCATTCACGAATCCAGACGGCTGGTCGTCCTCACCGGCGCCGGCTGTTCGACCGAGTCCGGTATCCCCGACTACCGCAGTCCGGGCGGCGCGTGGACCCGGCACAAGCCGATCTATTACAGCGCATTCGTGCGCAGTGCGGAGGTGCGGCGGTTCTACTGGGCGCGCAGCTATCGCGGCTGGCCGCGCTTCGACCGGGCCCGCCCGAACGACGCCCACCGCGCGCTGGCCGAGCTGGAGTCGCGCGGCCGGGTGCATCAACTGATCACGCAGAACGTCGACGACCTGCATCAGGAAGCGGGCAGCCGCGCCGTGGTGCAACTGCACGGCCGCAACAGGGTGGTGGTCTGCCTCGACTGCGGCGGCACCATCCCCCGCGAGGAGATGCAGGAGCGTCTCCGCCACCGCAACGCGGCGTGGCTGGAGGCTGCGCAGTGGGAGCGTCTCCACGCCGACGAAGCCGACTTTGCCCCGGACGGCGACGCCGACGTCGCGCAGCACGTGATCGGCGGCTTCGAGGTGCCGGAGTGCCACCGCTGCGGCGGCGTCCTCAAGCCGGCCGTGGTCTTCTTCGGCGAGTCGGTGCCGAAGGAGAAGGTGGACTACGCGATGTCGCGCGTCGACGAGGCGGACGCGCTCCTCGTGGTCGGCTCGTCACTCACGGTCTGGTCCGGCTTCCGCTTCGCCAAACGCGCCCACGACCGCGGCCTCCCGATCGCCATCGTAAACATCGGCCCCACCCGCGCCGACGAGCTGGCGACGATGAAGGTGGAGGATAGGGCGGGGGCGGCGCTGGGGGCGGTGATCGCTCCGCAGGAGCGCTATGGAGTGCGCCGGCCCTAGTGGAGAGGCGTGGAGCGGCGGGCTTTAGCCCAACGGTCTTAAGATAAGAACTCATCAGAGCCGGGAGGGGTGTGATGGGAGTGAGACCGGTTGGTGTGAGCCTGGGGGCGTTGTCTAAGTTCTTTCCGCCGCAACAGATCGAAGAGATTCTGCGGGTGAACAAGCGGGAGGAGAAACGGCGACGGAAGCTGCCGTCTCTGGAGTTGATGTTTTTCCTCATCGCGCTGGGGCTGCACGCAAGTGAGGGGTGTCGGGCGGTGCTGCGGAGGGTGCTGCTGCGGAAAGGCTCAGTGGCCGAGAAAGAGCTCGACCGGCTGAGCAGCGACTCGGCAATCAGCCAAGCGCGCTCTCGTTTGGGCTGGAAGCCGATTCGGGATCTCTACCAAAGCGTGGTGCGCCCGATCGCAACGCGCAGGACAGTCGGAGCGTGGTTTCGGCGCTGGCGGTTGGTGTCACTCGACGGGAGTACGCTGGACTTGGCCGACACGAGCCGGAACGAGCGCGCATTCGGCCGGCCCGGAGTCTCGCGCGGTAAGGCGGCGTTTCCGCAGCTGCGGTGGGTGACCCTGCTCGAGAACGGCACACACGTGCTGTTTGGGGCAGAGATGGGTCGCTACAACACGGCGAAAAGACACTGGCCAAAAAGGTGATCACGCGGTTACCTGCTGACGCGCTCTGCTTGGCTGACCGGAACTTTTTCAGCTATGTCCTTTGGAATACGGCGCTTGCCACAGGCGCGGCGCTGCTATGGCGCGTGCCGAACAACCTGATTCTGCCCAAGCTCCGTCGTTTCTCAGATGGCTCGTATCTGAGTACGATTTATCCTTCGTCGAAGGCACGGGCCAAAAATAAGAACGGCGTTCTGGTGCGTCTGATCGAGTATCGGCTTGAGCCTGGAGGAACAGAGGTCTACCGCCTGCTTTGCTCGATCCTGGACCCCAGGAAGGCGCCTGGGGTTGAACTGGCCAACCTCTATCCAAAGCGCTGGACCATCGAGACCGTTCTGGGTGAGATCAAGACCCGCCTTCGCGGAGCCCGCGTGGTGCTGCGCAGCAAAGTTCCCGATCTGGTGCGGCAAGACTTCTACGGATTGCTTCTGGCGCACTTCGGCGTGCGCGCGCTCATGCACGAAGCCGCACTCGAACAGAACGTCGGCCCAGCGGATCTCTCGTTCATTCACGCTGTCCGTACGATCGCTCGCTATCTGCCGCTGTACGTCTCTTTTTTTCCCTCGCAGCAGAAAGCTCTTACGATCACTCTTGTCTGAGCTGGCCGAGGAGCGCATTCGCCATCGACCACACCGCCACTCGCCTCGTGCCGTGAAACGCAAGATGACCAGCTATCGCTCTACCACCCGATCCAAACGCCGTCGCAACTCTTTTGTTCAGCAACGATCAGCTGCCTTAACTTAAGGCCATTGGGCTTTAGCCCGCCGCGGCCGACGGACGAGAGCCGCGGCGGGCTAAAGCCCGCCGCTCCACGCCGTCGCGCGCAGCACAGGGGACTGACTTGTCACGAGACGCCCTGTCTCTCAGACCGCCGGCGCCAGCTCCACGATCGTGATCTCCGGCGTCATCCCCAGCCGGAACGGAAAGAGCCAGTAGCCCGTCCCCGTATTGATGTAGAGCCGGGACGGCGGCACGTCGTAGAGGCCCATGTGGTAGCGGAGGAAGACGCCGGCGAGGCTGAGGCGGAGGGGGCGGAAGCCGAGCTGGCCGCCGTGGGTGTGGGCGCTGAGCATGACCGGGACGCCGAGCTCGCGCGCTTCCTCGAAGAGGCGGCTCTGGTGCGCGAGCACGACGGGGACGCTCCCTGCGGGACGCCCCTCCAGCGCCTTGCGGAGGTCGGGCGCGAAGCGTTTCGTCTCCGGCGACTGGCCGGCCGCGGGATCGGAGACGCCGGCGATCCAGACATCGCGCAGCGTCACGCCTTCGTTCACGAGCAGCCGGATGCGGCTGCCGCGCAGTCCTTCCAGCGCCGCGAACGGGTCGCCGTACATCTCGTGATTGCCGAAGACCGCGTACAGCGGGATCTCCGGCGCCAGCGCGCCCGTGCCGGCCAGCAGTTTCGGCACAAAGTGCGGATCGTCATCGAGGAGATCGCCCGCGATCAGCAACGCGTCCGGACGCTCCGCGCCGGCCGTGGCGAAGATCTTCGTCAGCCGCGACGGCCGCGTGAAGAGTCCGACGTGGAGATCACCCAGCAGCGCGAGGCGCACCGGCGTACGCAGCTCCGGCACGCGGATCGTCACACGCTCCACGCGCAGAGGCACGACGGCCTGATAGCAGCCGACCAGAAATCCCACGATGATCGTGACCAGGAAGACGCGCGACGGCCAGCGTGCAAAGTCAGCGAACAGTCTCCGCCGCGCAAACAGCGCCCACGCGATCAGCACGAGAAACAGGAACCCGGAGTAGAGGAGCGCGAACGACGTCCACCCGAACCACACCGGCCCGAGGACCGCGCGGGTGGCGCGGCTGAAATCGGTGAACGACCGCATGAGCGGAAAGAAGGGCCACATCAGGTTCCCGGCAATGACGCTGCCGAAAATCCAGCGCCGCCGGCGCGGATGGATGCGCAGCAGTTGCCGTACGGTGATCCAGTTGAACGGCAGAAAGATCAGGAGGGCAATCCCGAGGAAGATCAGGGCGCGCAGAACCATCGGCGCGCGAGCATAACTTACGGGAAAGAGAACGACCGGGGGCCTCCGGCGGGCCGGTGCGACCGGCAGCGCTGCATGGCCTAGCCAGGATGCACACCTGTCGACGAAACACGTGTTTGCGCGACGACATGGGCACAACAAGCGCTGCCGGTCGCACCGGCCCGCCGGAGGCCCCCCGGTCGTCTTCTTTCCCGTGAGCTCGCTCAGGCGTCCCGGATTGCCTGGTGGGCGAGCACGTTCGACTGCATCACGAACCAGGGGAGGCCGTCGAAATCGACGGCGATGGCGATGGCGGGTCCGGGGAAACTGCGGAACGACGTCCCCAGCCAGTACGCGATGTTCCCGTTCGACTCCGCAATCCAGACCGTCCCGTCGTGGCCGGCCCCAACGTCCGTCGCATTGCCGGGCATCGGCACCCACGTCTCGCCGTCGCGATAGGCGAGGCTCCCGTTCGACTTCACCACCCAGGGCCGTCCGACCGCGTCCACAGCGATGCGGATGCCCGTGTTGTCGACCCCTTTCCACACCGTGCCCTCGAGGCGATAGAGCTCGTGGCCGCCTTCGAGATTCACCGAGCCCACCAGCCACACGCTGCCGTCGCCGCCCGCGGCGATGTCGGTCGCGCGCGGCGACGGAACGTTCGTCCACGTCGCGCCGTCGAGGCGCCGCACCGCGCCGTTGGCGTCCACCGTCCACGGCCGGCCGTCGCGGTCCACCGTGATGCGCACGCCGGCGCCGCCCGCCACCTTTGACCAGTTGCCGCCGGGAGGCGGACCGCCGGACGGCGTCCACTTCCAGACCCCCGAGCCGTTCGGCGCGGGGTCGACGCCGATCATGTACACCGAGTCCGCGGGGCGCATCGCGCCGATGTCCTTCCCCTTCACCAGGAACGTGTGCTCCATGCGCGTGCCGCCCAGTGCCGACTCCGCGGCGGAGATGGCCGGCGTCGGCGCCGGCGAGGCGCTGGGGTCGGTGAATGACAGACCGTCGGGCGTGGCGGTCTGCTGCCCGCGGAGCTGGTTGCGCAGTCCGGCGTGGGAGAGCGCGCTGGAGTGCCACCGGTGCGCGTAGTTGAGATTGAGATCGCGCAGCGCGATGCCCGCGTATCGCTCCGGATTTGCCTGCGCCAGCGGGAAGGCGTCGGAGTCGCAGATCACCGCGAACGGACGTCCGGGATGGCGATCGTAGAGCGCCGTCACCTTGCCCCGCGTGTCGGCGCGGATCTGCTCGTCCGTCGGCGCGGCGGCACGGTCGGGACCGCCCCACTGATTGCCGTGCAGCGACACGACGTCCACCAGGTTCTCGCCGTTGCGCACCAGCGCGTCGATGATCTGCGCGCGCAGGTCCACCGGCGCCGTGATGGCCGACATCGTGACGAGGTGCGTGCGCTTGCCCGTGCCGTCGTTGAGATCGTCGTCCAGCCACTCCGCCACCGTCTTGTGCCACTGCGCCGCCATCGGGCGGGCCGCGGCGGTCACGCCGGCCTCGTTCATGAGCTCGAACATCACGTTCCAGAACGGCTTCACCGCCGTCACCAGCGACTTCACCATCGCCCGCAGGACGTTGAAGCGCACGCCGGACGTGCCGATGTTGAGGAACGAGTCGAACCCCGTGTCGCCGCCGAACTGGTCGTTGACCGCATGGCGGGTATGGAACGGCGTCTTCGGCCAGAACTCCTGCCGCAGCATCTGGTCCGAGGAGAGCGTGAGATGGACGACGATGCCGTGGCGGCGGGCCAGGTCGATGAAGCGCACCAGCCGGCGGCGGTAGCGCGTCGAGGCCACGTTGAGGTCGTACTGGTCGGAACCGAAGGTGTGATGGAAAGGATAGGAGTCGCTCTCGTTCAGGTCGAACGCCCAGATCCGCACGAGATTGATCTTGTGCGCGGCCAGCATGGCCAGCCATTGCGCATAGGTCATCCGGATGCGCGTCTCCGGCGACCCCGCGACCGCCAGGCGCGGCCAGTCCGTCGCGTTGTGCTCCGGGAACAGCACCACCGAGGGGCCGGGGTTGATGTGCCGCAGCCCGGCGATCTCGCCGAAATAGCTGAAGCCGGAGAGCTTCAGCCGCGGCTCGGTGCCGTTGTCGAGGCGGAGGTGCGTGTGGAAGCGGGAGGGATCGGTCGTGGCGTTGAAGGCGGGATTCGGCTTGATGATCAGTCGTCTCATGTTCGTTTTCGTTTCACTGTCCAAAGGTAAGATCGGCTTCGTACGTCCCGCTGGCCACCGCCAGCTCCAGCGACGGCGGGTACCCCGACGGGTTGGCCACCAGCCGCTCGGCCTCGGACGCGGTGCGGTACGCCCACAGCTCGTACTCGCCGCTCGGCAGTCCGTGGATGCGCGCCTCGCCGGCCGGAGTGGTGCGGTAGTCGACGTGCTGCAACTGGCGGATCAGCGTCATCACCGGCGGCGGCAGCATTTCGCCGTTATAGCGGACCATGAAGCGGACGCCGTCCAGCGCGGCGCCTTTGGCGTCGCGCGCGCGGATCACCAGCGCCGATTTCGCATCCGGCACGATGACCTCGACCCCATCCCGCACCGCCTCGGCGTCGAGCAGCACGCGCGCGACGGCGAACGAGCCCTCGACCGGGATCACGTACAGCGTCTTCTCCTCGCCGCTCCTGCCGCGCACCGCGGCGTCACCGTTCTTCGTCGTGCGATAGCGGGCCACGGGGCGCGAGCCGTCCTCGACGATCCCGTCCGCGACGAGCGCGTCGGCGATCGGCGTGCCGTCCTCGCGGCTCACGCGCACGCGCAGCTCCACGCCGCGCTTAACGGTCACTTCGACGGTGCGGTTCGGATCCTCGTCGCCCAGCTCGAAGCGCAGCGGCGCGGGCTTGAGGTGGCGCGGCGAGTCGATCTCGACGGAGTAGCGCCCCGTGCGTGCGGCGCCGTAGGCGAACGTGCCGTGCGCGTCGGTGCGGAAGTTGAGGCGCGAGCGGATGTCGCCGTCATCGGCTTCGACGGAGGCCGAGGCATTGGCCACCGGTGAGCCGGCTTCGTCGACGACGCGGACGAGGATCTGCCGTTCGGGGACGACGATGTTCCACTCCACGGCACCCTCTTCGAGCGCCGCGGACGGACGATGCCCGGTCGCGAACTCGGTGGGCAGCTTCGGCGAGGTGACGACGGCCTGCATCGCGCCGACCTGCCACAGCTCCGTTTCGTAGTGTCCGTCGCCTTCCGTGCGAACGAGGCCCTGCCAGTTCGAGGAGGGGCCGACGATCTCGACGTCCGCGTGCGCGAGCGGCTCGCGTCCGAGAAAGACGTAGCCGCGCAGCGGCATCCGGTCGACGGTGAGTGCGACTTCCTCGTGCGCTCCTTCGCCGAGGCGGAGCACCTGCGATTTGCGCTGCAGCGGCTGCGTGCCGCGCGCGGTGAGGAGATAGTCGCCCGGCTCCAGTCCGAGGAACGAGATCACGCGTCCAGTGACGGGGCGCGTGTTCGCGCGGCTCGTGTCGCGGCGTTCGTCGTACGGGACGAGCGACAGCTCGCGCACGTCGCGCACCTTCGAGACATCGACCGACACGCGCGCCGCGCGCTGCAGCAGGATGTCGCCGAGGGCCGAGGCCTCGCGTGGGACTTCGATCGTCCGCGTTGCGAACGCGGGCGCTTCGACGGCGACGTGTTCGGGCGCGGGGTTGGGGAGCGTGAAGCGACCCTGCGCGTCCGTGCGGGTGAGGAGGGTGCGGTTGTCTTTGATGAGGGCGCGCGCGATCGGCTTGCCGGTGCGATCGACGACGCGTCCCGAGAGTTGAAGTGCCGGACGGATCGAGGCAGCGTGGGACTCGGAGGAGACCGCCGGTGCGGCGAGCAGCAACAGCAGTAGAAGCGTCATGGTCGGCCTCCGAGCGAGAGAGAGAAGTTAGCGGGCGAGGGCGATCTGGACGGGCTGGGCGACGGGCGCCGGGTCGTGGCGGACGACGACCGAGGTGACGCGCTGCACGCCGAGGAGCGGGGCCGGCGACTCCGGCTCGAGCTGCTCCGAGTTGGCACCCCAGTAATAGCAATCCTGGTCGATCCAGCCGATGCAGCCGCGGCAATTCGCGCGGTTCGTGCAGCCGCCGTAGATGCCCTGGCCGTCGTCGTTGCAGACGTAGTTGTTTCCGTAGGGGCCCGTACAGGGCTCGTTACACGAAATGCAGTCGGCGCTCGCGGTACCAGCGAGCGCGAAGAGAAGAAGGGTCGCGAACAGCAATGTTGCTTTACGCATGAGTCCTCCTGATGGTGTCCGTCCGGCCGGACAGATTTACATCAGGAAGAACATCCGCGTCGGTTCAGTAGGGGACGTCCTACGCGTTCTGCTCAGGCCTTGCGCACCAGCACGAACTCCTGCGTGTCGTACTCCTCTTCGTGGACGACCACCGGCTCGCGGCGGAGGAGCTGCTGTTTGAGGTACGTGTGGATGACGACCTTGGCGCGGAGCGCCTTCAGCTCCGCGGGCGTGGCGGGCGAATCAGTGTCGAAGACGGAGCAGGCGCGGATCTCCTGTTCGAGTCTCGAAACCTGCCTGCGCAACCAGTCCGTGTAGCTCATGACGTTGTGCATATTCGGTCCGCCGCGGCGAAGGTTGCGTGAGGCCCGTCACGCCGTAACTGATTGTTGACGCGGCCCGCATGCGACAATGCGCCGTCCGGATGTCGGTACTCGCCGCAGGCACGCGCATTGGCCCTTACGAAATCGTCGCTCGCATTGGAGCGGGCGGCATGAGCGAGGTCTATCGCGCCTTCGACCCCCGCATCCGCCGCGACGTGGCGGTCAAGGTCCTGCCGCCGCAACTGGCCAAATTCGCCGACCGGCTGCACCGCTTCGAGCAGGAAGCGCGGGCGGTCGGCGCGCTCAATCATCCGAACCTCCTGACGATCTTCGACACCGGCAAATCGGAGGGGCGGCCGTACATCGTCACCGAGCTGCTGGAAGGGCACACCCTGCGCAGCCTCCTGCGCGACAACGGCACCGCCGTGCGCCTGCCGGTGCGAAAGGCCGTCGACTACGGGATCCAGATCGCGAACGGCCTCGCCGCCGCGCACGAGCGCGGCATCGTCCATCGCGACCTCAAGCCGGAGAACCTCTTCGTCACCCGCGATGGCCGCGTGAAGATCCTCGACTTCGGCGTGGCCAAGCTGCGCACCGCCGACGATGCCGAGCTCTCCGACGAAGACACGATGGAGCAGGACACCTCGCCCGGCACGGTGATCGGCACGGTCGGCTACATGTCGCCGGAGCAGGTCCGCGGCCAGGCCGTCGACGGCCGCAGCGACATCTTCTCCCTCGGCACGCTGCTGTTCGAGATGGTCGCCGGCGAGCATCCGTTCCGCGGCAACTCGCCGGCCGACACCATGTCGGCAATCCTTCGCGAAGATCCGCGCGACCTCACGCCGATCAACCCGAACGTCACCCCCGGACTCGAGCGCGTCATCCGCCACTGCATGGAGAAGAACCCCGAGCAGCGCTTCCAGTCGGCGCGCGACCTGGCCTTCCATCTGGACATGCTCTCCAGCGCCTCCGGCAGCGCGCCGACCCTCGAGTCGTCGATCTCCGACACCTGGAACCGCCCCCTGGTGGGCATCCTCGGCGTCCTGGCGCTGCTGGCGGCCGGCCTCGGCCTCGGCTGGCTGGTGCGCTCGCGCGTCGGCGGGACGGAAGCGCCGCAGATGCACTTCGCGCAGGTCACCTTCGACGAGGGGATCGAGATGCAGCCGTCCATCGCGCCCGATGGCGAGACGTTCGTCTTCGCCCGCGGCAGCGCCACGGCCTCGGACATCTATCTCCAGCGCGTCAACGGCCGCAATGCCATCAACCTCACGAAGCGTTGCGCGCAGGCGGACAGCCAGCCGGCGTTCTCGCCCGACGGCTCGCAGATCGCGTATCGCTCCGACTGCGAGGGCGGCGGCATCTTCATCATGGGCGCCACCGGCGAGTCGGCCCGCCGCATCAGCGGCTCCTGCTTCAATCCCTCCTGGTCGCCGGACGGCAAACGCATCGTTTGCGCGACCGAGACCACCAACTTCACGCCGACCGCGCGCGGGCAGCTGAGCGAGCTGTGGACCGTCGACACGTCCACCGGAGAGCGAAAGCTGCTGCTCAGTACCGACGGGGTGCAGCCGGCCTGGTCGCCGAACGGGCATCGCATCGCCTACTGGAACGTCACCGGCCAGGCCGCGCAGCGCGATCTCTGGACCATCGACCCCGATGCCGAAGATCCGGTCAAGAGCATCGTGCGCGTGACGGACGACGCCGCGGTGGACTGGAACCCGGTCTGGTCGCCCGATGGTCAATATCTTTACTTCGGGTCGGATCGGAACGGGGCCATGAACCTCTGGCGCATCCGCATCGACGAGACAAGCGGCAAGACGCGGGGGACGCCGGAGGCGGTCACGACGCCGGCCCACCTGAGCGCGCATTACTCGCCGGCGAAGAACGGGACGCGCATGCTGTACGCGTCCATCGATCAGAAAGAGTCGCTGCGCATCGTGCCGTTCGACCCCGCCACGGGCACGCTCGGAGGCGAGCCGCGGTCCGTGATCGCCGGCTCGTTCATCGTGTTCAGCGCGCAGGTCTCACCCGACGCGCGCTTCGTGGCGGTGACGAATCGCGGCGTGCAGGAGGACCTCTCCATCGTCGAGATCGCGACGGGGGAGATCCGCCAGCTCACCAACGACGCCGCGCGCGACCGCGGCGCCATCTGGTCGCCCGACGGCAAGCAGATCTTCTTCTACTCGCAGCGCTCCGGCGATCAGTACGAGATCTGGCGCATCAACGCCGACGGCAGCGGCCTGCAGCGCATCACGACGTCGAAGGAGGGGAGCGTCTGGTACCCGACCATCTCCCCCGACGGCTCGAAGCTGGCGTTCTACAACTACGAGCACACGTACCTGTACGACCTCAAACGTCATGGCGCCGGGGCCGTGATCGAGGCGCTCCCGGCCGCCATGCAGGGCAGCCGCCCCGCGCTCACGGCCTGGTCGCCCGACGGCACCATGCTGGCCGGCGAGCTGCGCGGCCGCCGCGGCATCATGCTTTACGACACCCGCGGCCGCACCTACCACGGCCCCATCACCCCCAGCGGCGCCCGCCCCATCTGGCTCCCCGGCGGCCAGGAGATCCTCTACAGCGACGCCGGCAAGCTCCGCATCGTCAACGTCGAGACCCGCGCCATCCGCGACGTCACCACCCCCCTCACGATCACGAACCAGAGCCTCTCCCTCGACGGCCGCACGATGGTCTACTCCGACCGGCAGACCGAGGCGGACGTGTGGATGGCGGAGTTGCCGGCGAAGCGGTAGGCGGGGCCGGGTTCCGCCTGAGCTCACGGTTTCGCTCCGAAATAAACGTCGTGCACGGCGCGAGTAACGACCTCGTTTCCGGTCTCTCCGCCGGTCTTCTGTCTGAACGTCGATTGCTGTCGGTGATGATTTTCCGCGCGATCCACGAGCATCGTTTCGCTATACGCGACGCTGATCTCGAGCACGTGCATCGCACCGAGTGTGTAGTTCTCGTCGTGCGTCATGATCGCGTCATGGTTGCGATCGACCCATAGCCGGAGCTTTCCCCACACCGCATCGCGAGGTGTAATCAAGCCGTCGCCATTCCGGTCATACGCGGCCAGCGCCTCGAACCCGTTGCGTGCGCGCTCACCGTCCGGCAGGAAGGTCGCATCGCCGAACAGCTCCGTTCCGCCGTCGATCCATCCGTTGTGATTGTGGTCGAAATAGAGGATGCCGTCTTCGGTGGCCGGATCGGTCCAGCCGATCGGGTGCGGGATGCCGTCGCCGTCGAGGTCGAACAGCACCGGCGACTCCTCGACTGACGTCGTATGTATGCCGTCGCCGTTGAGATCGAAGATCAGCGGACTGCACGGAAATTCGGCGATGCTGCATCCGCCTGGATCGAGGTCCAACGGATCACCCGGTTGTCCACCGCCCTCGGGAGGTTCCTGCGGTTGCTCCCACGCATCGTCGACGGCTTCGCACTCATCGCTCGAGACACCGGCGACGGCGGCGTCAGGTCCCATCAGCTGGTTTGGACAGTCGGTATTTCACAGTCCAAAGACGTGCCCGAGCTCGTGCGCAATGATGTTGTCCAGGGTTGCGTGAGGCAACACCCACGAGCAGTCGGCTCCGTTGTACGTGCGCTGCCAGATTTCGATGGTGCCGCCGACGACGACGGTTCCGTTCAGATCGTGGGCGAAACGCGCACAGGAATCCTGATTTTCGGCGTCGGGCATGTTCCCGGTCCGGTATTCGACTGTGATGTTGATGTCCCCGTTACAGTTGTCGCCCAGCGTGGGGAACTCCGAACCGGCCATCCCTCCGCAGCCGCTGTTCCACATGGTGATCGCTGACGAAATCGGAGGATCATCCTTGGAGTTTGCCGCCCAACTCGATCCGGCATGAACTCCGATCAACGAGGCTGAGTTCGCGCCGTAGCCATGATAGGAGACGCAGTCCGTTTGTGCCCAGGCTATAGTCCCGCAGATCAGGTGACCAGCGCCGAGGAATGCGCTGAGTATTTTCATCTGCGCCCTCCTCAGCGGATTCGCGAAGGTTTGTCGATCAAGGCGGTGACCGCACGTTCGATCTCCGCGAACGGTGCGTTGCTGTTCGCGCGCGTCCGAAGAGCCTCAGGGAGGCGGAGCGGTCCGGTGCGCGGTTCGTGGACTAATTGCCGCGCAACGTTCACCGCGAAAATTGCGCGTCCGTTGTCAGTCCGTGGTGTGCCCATGGCGAAGATCAGTACCCGGTCACCGACTTCCGGTGGAGTGAATTCGCCGAGCGGTTTTCCGCAGATCATTCCGTCCGCGGTTTCGATCCGTGCGAACGGGTAAAAGAGCAACGGGTCGGGTACCGGCTGACCTTTCAGATATCGCGGTGAGAGGAGGAGGAGAGTCCCCGGCAAGCCGCCATAGAAACCTTCGCGCGTCGCGAGGACTTCGCCTCGCATGACGACCTCGGCGTGCGTGGTGAGATCAGCCAGGGATCGCGTCGGTCTGAAGGGATCCGGGATGGTGCCGCGATGGATCCGGCACGGATCGCCGCTGCGATCCGCTCCTTCTTTTGTGAGCTCCGCGGTGTTTAGTGCGGCTAGCTTTCGCAAAGAGGGGATGAACTGTCCGAGCATCTGCTCGCGGAGCGTGCCGTCTTCGGCGACCGCCACGTCCGCGGCTACCCACTGCGGCCACGGTGAATGCGGATCACGAAGCATGTCCGGCATATCGGCGGCCGACGCCGAGAAGCATGCGAGCAGAACGATGCACATGAGCCTGGGCATGGATTGAAGATCGGCCCTCGCCGGTCGCGAGGCAAGCGCAAGCGGTCGCTCTTGTTGCTATGCTGTAACAGCATAGAGTGGCGTTCTAGGGCAGGATCTCCGTCATGCGCACAATTTATTTAGCAGTTCTACTGCTCGCTACGTCCGTGTTGGGCAGTCCGGTCATCACCTCCCTCTCGCCGAGCGAGGGACCGGTGGCCGGGGGAACGAAGGTACTCATCCACGGGACGGGTTTCAACGACAACTGCATCATCTGTTCGCCGCCGTTCGCCAACCCGATCGTGTCCTTCGGGACCGTGGAGGCGGCGGACGTGCGCCTGATCGAGCCGACGCTGCTTGAGGTCACGACTCCCGCGCACGTAGCGGGCACGGTCGACGTGACGGTCGAGCAGCTCGACGGCTCGGACCCGAATCACTTCACGCTCGAGGACGGCTTCACGTTCGTCGACGACCCGCCGGCCGGCTACGAGCCGATTCTCTTTCCGATTTTCATGCCGCCGGTCCAGGGTGCATACGGCTCCGAGTTCCGCACCGACGCGCGCCTGGTCGCCAGGGGCGCGCCGGTCGACGTCTACGGCATCGACCTGGGGTGCACGCTGCTCGATCCGCCGATCGGTCCGAGGAACCTCTTCCGCGTCGGGAGCACGGAGATGGCGCTTCCCACGACCTGCGCGCAGACCGTCGGCCGGATCTTCTACGTCGCGCCCGGCGAGGGGAACAAGGTGGCGGCGAGCCTCCGCGTCTCGGACGTCACGCGCCAGGCGGAAAGCCACGGCGTCGAGATCCCGGTCGTGCGCCGCGCCGACTTCAGCCACGAGAACATCGTCCTGCTGAACGTCCCCATCGACCGCCGCTATCGGAACACGCTGCGCGTCTACGGCCTCCATCCCGGCTACTACAACGTGCGCGTGACGTTCAACGGTGAGACCCACGACGTCCCGCTGGTCCCCGGCGACATCTTCTCGCCCGCCTACGGCTCGTTCACCGACTTTCCGCTGCCGGAGGAGTTACCCCGGGGCCAGGACTCGATCAAGGTGACGATCGGTGTCGCACGAGGTGCCGACGGTCAGCCGCTGCCGAACGCGCCGCTCTGGGCGTTCATCTCCGTGACGAACAACGACACGCAGCACATCACGACGATCACGCCGAATTAGTGCGATTCGGCGGGGAGAGGGACGACCGTGAGGCCTCCGGCGGGCCGGTGCGACCGGCGGCGCTTGTTGGCCTAGCCTGAACGCACGCCTGTCGACGAAACACGTGTTTGCGCGAAGAGTGGGCTCACGAAGCGCCGCCGGTCGCACCGGCCCGCCGGAGGCCCTTCGTCGTCCCTTTCGCCGGGCGGAACGACCTACCGCTCCGCCAGCGCAGCCTTCTTGACCTTCTTGGCCGCGACTTCGCGGGCCGAGTGGTCGAGCGTCATCTTGCGGATGCGGATCGACTCCGGCGTCACTTCCACCAGCTCGTCGTCCTCGATCCAGTCGAGGCACTGCTCGAGGGTCAGGAGGCGCGGGGGGGTGAGGCGGACGGCCATGTCGGAGCCGGAGGCGCGCATGTTGGTGAGGTGCTTGGCCTTGCAGACCTGCACGACCATGTCGTTGTCGCGCGAGTTCTCGCCGACGATCTGGCCGGCGTAGACCTTCGAGCCCGGTCCGAGGAAGAACGTCGAGCGCTCCTGCAGCGGCTCGAGGGCGTAGGCGGTCGTATCGCCGGTTTCCTTGGCCACGAGCGCGCCGCGGTTGCGGCTGTTCATCTCGCCGCGGTACGGACCGTACTCGAGGAAGGTGTGGTACAGCAGCCCGGTGCCGCGCGTCTCGGAGAGGAACTCCGTGCGGATGCCGAACAGGCCGCGGGTGGGGATCTTGAACTCGATGCGCACGCGGCCGGTGCCGGGGTTGACCATGTCGGTCATCTCGGCGCGGCGCTGCTGCAGCTTCTCCATGATCGGGCCGGTGTGCGACTCTTCGATGTCGACGACGAGGGCCTCGTACGGCTCCATGGTCTGGCCGTTGATGTTCTTGAGGATGACCTGCGGCCGCGACAGCGCGAACTCGAAGCCCTCGCGGCGCATGTTCTCGGCCAGGATCGACAGGTGCAGCTCGCCGCGTCCCGCCACTTCGAAACGGTCGGCCTGGCCGGTGTCGCGGACGCGCAGGGCGACGTCCTTGCGCAGCTCGCGGTCGAGGCGGTCTTTGATGTTGCGCGAGGTGACGTACTTGCCCTCGGTGCCGGCGAACGGCGAGTCGTTGACCATCCAGAACATGGAGACGGTCGGCTCGTCGATGGCGATCGGCGTGAGCGCTTCCGGCGCGTCGGCGGCGGAGAAGGTCTCGCCGATCTCGACGTCCGCGAAGCCCGCCACGGCGACGATCTCGCCCGCGGCGGCCTCGGGGACGTCTTCGCGCTTCAGTCCCTCGAACACGGTCAGCTTGGTGACGCGGCCCTTCTTGTGCGAGCCGTCGCGGAGGATGAGGACGACGTCGGAGCCATGACGGATGACGCCGCGCTGCACGCGTCCGATGCCGAGGCGGCCGACGTAGTCGTTGTAGTCGACGGAGCTGACGAGGAGCTGCATGGCGCCCTCGGTGTTGCCGACCGGCGGCGGGATGCGCTTGAGGACGGTGTCGAAGAGGGGACGGCAGTCGTCGTTGGTGTCGGTGAGCTCGGTCCGCACGATGCCCTGGCGGCCGATGGCGTAGAGGATGGGGAAGTCGAGCTGTTCGTCGGAAGCGCCGAGCTCCACCATGAGGTCGAAGACTTCGTTGACGACTTCGTTCGGCCGCGCGTCCTGGCGGTCGATTTTGTTGATGACGACGATGGGCAGGAGGCCCAGTCCGAGCGCCTTGCGCAGGACGAAGCGGGTCTGCGGCAACGGCCCTTCGGCCGCGTCGACGAGGAGGATGACGCCGTCGACCATCGACAGGACGCGCTCGACTTCGCCGCCGAAGTCGGCGTGGCCAGGGGTGTCGACGATGTTGATCTTGACTTCGTTGGGATGGATGAACTCCGCGGGGAGGTCGTGTCCGCCGGCGGTATGGGTGGCTTCGTGGTGCACCGGGTGGCCGAGGGCGTCGGGCTGGTCGACGAAGTAGCGGACGGAGGTGTTCTTCGCCAGGATGGTGATGCCGCGCTCTTTCTCGAGGTCGTTCGAGTCCATGACCCGGTCGTCGAGGTGCTGGTAGGCGCGGATGGCTCCCGCCTGCTTGAGGAGGGCGTCGACGAGGGTGGTCTTCCCATGGTCGACGTGGGCGATGATGGCGACGTTGCGGATGTCGTATCTAAACTGCGGCATGCGGCGGCCTTAACCGCCGATGTGCAGGTTGTGTTCCCTGCGTGATTTTCGCGGATGCTCGGGGGAACGAGGGGAGGCCTCCGGCGGGCCGGTACGACCGGCAGCGCTTAGGTGCGGCACCTCTTCGCGGGAAACGCGTTTCCCGCGAGAAGCGTGAGTTCAGGCTATGCCAACCAGCGCTGCCGGTCGCACCGGCCCGCCGGAGGCCCCTCGTCGGCTCTCGCGTATAATTACGCCGGGTCCCGCAATCTCAGCAATGTCCGAGCTTCCCGACGATCGGCGGCAATTCGGCCGCGTGACGCCTGTGCAGCGCATCCGCGGTGCGGTGGGCGGCGTGCCGGTGTACGTCATCGACCTCTCCCTGGCCGGCGCGCGGGTCGCCCATCAGGAGCCGCTGCCTGCCATCGGCCAGACGTCCGTGCTGACCTTTGAATGGGAAGGGCGGAGCTTCTCCGGCCCGTGCGAAGTGCGGCGGACGCGCGTCGAGAAAGAAGCACGCTCGAAGTTCGACAAAGCGCTCCACCACACCGGCCTCTATCTCATGCGCACCGATCCCGAGTCGCAGCACCTGCTGCGCGAGATCGTGCAGACCTCCGTCATCCGCGCCCTCGACGAGCAGAAGGCCAACGCCCGCGGCCTCCCGGCCGTTGCGGCGATGTCGTTCCAGACCGGCGGCGGCGACGAATACCTCCGCTGCGAGATCCGCCACGAGTCGTGGGTCAGGATCAGCACGCGCGATCCGCAGCAGCCGGAGCACGGCTTCACCATCTCCACCTCCGAGCCGCCCGCCAAAGTGGCCATGCTCTGCCGCGCGTACGAGCTCGGCGACCACGACGGACGCCGCCTGATCCGCACCTTTGCCGCGCTCAGCATCAGCAAAGCCGAGGGGATTCCGACGCGGCGTTACGCGCCCTGAGCGAAGGGCGCAGAGCGCAGGGGGCAGAGGGCAGGAGGACGGTCTCCTGCGCCCTGCGCCCTGCCCTCTGCGCCCTCCACATGACACTTCCATGAAACGAAGCGCATAATCAGCGCACTATCCAATTGAGGAATCTCGTTTCCCGGCCTGACGGCCGGCCGGACCCCTTATGACCGAGCCCCGATCCGACTACACGCACGACGTATTCGTCAGCTACAGCCACAACGATCGCAACTGGGTCGCCGACGTCCTCGTCAAAAAACTGGAAGCCGGTGGCGTCAACGTCCTCCTCGACGAAGACGACTTCGAGCCCGGGGCGCCGTCCATCGAGAACATGACCAACGCCGTCAAGCGCTCCCGCAAGACGCTGGTCGTCCTCACGCCGGAGTGGGTCAGCAGCGACTGGACGCACTTCGAGGCCCTGCTGGCCACGCAGCGCGACCCCAGCGGCCGCGAACGGCGTGTCATCCCCATCATGCGCAGGGAATGCAAGCCCCCCGAGTGGGTCGGCTACCGCTCCTGGCTCGACTTCGCCGACGACACACGCTTCGACCAGCAGGTCACGCGCCTCATCCGCGCCCTCAAGCAGCTCACCGTCTCCGCGGACGTCGTGAAGGTCGATCCCGTGAACGAAGGACTGCGTACGCTGGCCGACCTCCTGCGCGGAGGCCCGGTGCGCGACGCGCTGCTGGCCTTCCGCTACAAGTTCGAGGCGATCTCCGAGCGCATCGAGCGCCTGGCCGACTACAAATACGTCCACGACCAGCTCCACCAGCTCCAGTTCCACTGCCACGACGCCATCATGCGCGACCTGCCGCGCCTCGAGACCGACGACGATGCCGCCGACGCGCTCGAGTTCTACGCGCAGACCCTCGACGGCATCCTCGGCCACGTGCGCCGTCTCTCCCTCAAGCCGACCTTCACCAAGACGCCGCTCGTCTGGATCCCCGCGCTCGAGCGCGCCTACGCGCAGCTCATCGAAGGCGTCCGGGCCCGCAAGTGCGACGTCGTGAAGAAGGCCGCGCGCGCGCTGGACAGCGTCCTCGCCAAATACCCGCCGGTCATCGACACCTATCTGCAGGCCGCGGCCAACGAGCTCGAATTGCAGGACCTCATCGCCGCCGTGACCACCGCCTCCGATCACGCCCGCGCCAACGGGATGGACAGCTCGCGCTTCGAAGCGCTGGAAACCGCGTTCGAGACCATGGTCGCGCTCGACGATCATCTCTCCGCCCTCGTCCGCGATCACAGCCGCTGGCAGGACGCCGACGTCGACATGCGCCGCGTCGACACCACGCTGGCCGCCGACTCGATGGAGCTGATCGACACCTGGCCCGACCTCAAGACGAAGGTCGCAAGTCTCTCCGACAAGAACCTGGAGCCGTGGGCCGAGACGCTGCGCAAGGAAGCGGCCCACGTCGACGAGGCCATCGCCGCGAACGACGAGCGCGCCATGACCCGCTACTTCCGCCGCTACCGCCGCCAGGCCGGTACGCGTTTCTTCGAAGTCGACACGACCCTGAAGCTGCAGTGTGACGAGCTTCGCAACGCCGGCGAGCCGCTGGCCGCGCTCGTGGAGAGCCTCGCATGACCGCCTCGATGGTGATGCCGTCCGCACCCCCGCCGCCGCCGTTCGACACCATGCTCGACCTGCGCGCCACGCACCGCACGCTCCTGCAGCGCCAGCGCGCCGGCGAGCCGCTGAGCGCGATCTCGAACGAGGTGCTGCACTTCGTCGGCCGCGCCCGCGCCACCGGCGCGATCATCGATACCGACGACCATCGCGACGCGGTGCAGGGCCTGATCGACTACTGGTGCACGACGCTCTATCGCCTCGACATCCGGATCCCCAGCACCGACCTCGAAGAGTTCGACATCGCCGCGGCGCCGACGCTGGCCGATCATCTCTGCCCGTACGTCGGCCTGGCCGCGTTCGACGAGCAGACCGCGGATCGTTTCTTCGGGCGCGAGCAGATGCTCCGCGAGGTGACGCAGCGTCTGGCCGACGACCGCTTCCTGGCGGTCCTCGGGCCGTCGGGCAGCGGCAAGTCTTCGATCGTCCTCGGCGGCATCGTGCCGATGTTGAAGTCCGGCGCGGTGGAGGGGAGCCGCGAGTGGCGCTTCCTGCCGGCGATCGTTCCCGGCTCCGATCCGCTCCTCAATCTCGACACGCTGCTGCCCGACGCGCCGGACCTCCTCGCCGAATTCCGCCGCGATGAGTCCGCGCTACTGAAGGCCCTCGGCGACGGCGAGCCGGCGGTGATCGTCGTCGACCAGCTCGAGGAGATCTTCACGCTCTGCGAGGACGACGCCGCGCGCGACGCCTTCGTGGCCAATCTCACCGCCGTGGCCGAAGCGCCGTCGCCGAAGCATCGCGTGTTCGTGACCATGCGCAGCGACTACGAGCCGCGCCTGAACCGCTACCCGCGCCTGCAGAAGCTCGTCGAGAAAGGCATGCTGCGCGCGACGCCGCTCAGTGCCGCGGAGCTGCGCGAGTCGATCGAGAAGCCGGCCGAGCGCATCGGCCTCAAGCTCGACGCCGGCCTGGTCGAGGAGATGGTCAACGACGTCCTCGGCGAGCCGGCCGCGCTGCCGCTGCTGCAGTTCGCGATGCTCCGCCTCTGGCAGGACCGCGATCACAACCGCATCACCCTCGACGCCTATCGCCGCCTCGGCAACAGCCGCGTGGCCCTGGGGCGCGCCGCCGATGCGCTCTACGCGCAACTGCTCCCCGAGGACCAGGTCATCATGCGCAAGATCCTCATGCGCATGGTCCGGCCCGCGGCAGGGGAGGAGACTACCCGCCGCCGCATCCGCGTCGCGGACCTGGAGAAGATCGGACACGCCCCGGCCAACGTCATGCGCGTGCTCGACAAGCTCCTCGCCGCGCGGCTGGTGCGCGAGAGCGGCTGCGAGACCGATCCGCAGGTCGAGGTCGCGCACGAGGCCCTGATCCGCAACTGGCCGCAGTTCGGCAACTGGCTCGAGGAGCGCCGCGCCGAGCTGCTCCACGGCCGGCGGCTCGAAGCGCTGGCCGAAGAGTGGGAGCGCTACGGACGCGAGAGCGGCTTCCTCGATCTCGCCCAGGTCACGGACGCGGAGCAGTGGATGGCCAGCGAAGAGGCCGCGGAGCTGGGCGTGCACGAATCGCTCGTCGCGCTGGTCAAGGCCAGCCGCGAGCTGCACGAAGAGACCGCGCGCAGGGATCGTCGCGACAAGCGCGTCCTGATCAGTGCCGCCATTCTGGTCGTGGTCGTGCTCTTCGGGACGCTGTGGCGCGCGTACGGCGCGGTGAGCAACGAGAACCGCGAGAAAGAGCGGCTCATGGGTGAGCTCAAGCGAAACCAGGGCATTCTCGAGCGGAAAGTCGCCGAGCTTGAAGCGACGCGGGAAGCGCTGATGCTGCAGGAGACGGAAGCCGACGACGCCAAGCGAGCCGTGTGGCAGATCACCGCCGCGTACAACGCCGCCTCGCCCCCCATCGTCGCACCGACGCGACGCATCTCGGATGCCATCGATCTCGGGTTGCGCACCGCGTCGAAGACCCTCCGCGCGGGGACGAGTATCGGGACGTCGGCCAGCGCGGGCAGCGCGTGCTGTCTCGTCCAGGATGCGAACGGGCAGCGCTACCTCCTCACCATGTCCCAATTGTTCGGCGATGCGAAACCGGGCCAGCCGGTCTTCTCACCCGGCGGACGCAAGGAAGGGATGCGCATCGGCGAGCTGGCGCGGCGCGGCGCCGATGTCCTGTCCGGCGCGCTGGTGAAGCTCGCACCGGGTGTGCAGATCGACGCCTCGCTGCCCAAATACGGACCGATCCGCCGCGTGGAGACGCAGTACCGCCCCGGCGACCAGGTCCGCGCCATCGGCCGCGGCTCCGGCCTCTCCGTCGGCTCGATCCTCGCGCTGCGCGGCAACGACTTCGTCACCACCATTCCCCAGGAGGCCGGCGACCTCGGCGCACCCGTCGTCAACAGCAGCAACGAACTGATCGGCATGATTTACGCGGGCAAGGACGACGTCGCGTACGTCCTCCCCATCGAGCCGATCCTGAAAGAGCTCGGGGTAACGCTGGTTCGGTAGTGGCTGAGTAGGACAGGCGGCGGTTTCGTCCGGCCCACGCGAGGTTTCACCCGGCCCACGCACGGTTTCACCCGGCCCACGCGCGGTTTCGCCCGGCCCACGCGCAGTTTCACCCGGCCCGCGCGTGGTTTCGCCCGTCCCGCACGCGGTTTCGCCCGTCCCACGCGCGGTTTCGCCCGTCCCACGCGTGGTTTCGCCCGTCCCACGCGTGGTTTCACCCGGCCCACGCGCGGTTTCGCCCGGCCCACGCGTGATTTCACCCGGCCCGGACGCGGCTTCGTCGGGCCCACGCAAGTTCTCGCTGGCCCGATGATACGGACGGTTTGTCCGAGGATGAGGCGTGGAGAGGCGGGCTTTAGCCCGCCGTGGCTCTCGGCGAGGCTGAAGCGAAGGTCTGTGAGCGGGTACTCGCGAAGTCCAAGTGTGAAGTCCGCGACTCCAAGCGTAAAGTCCGCGAGTCCAAGCGTGAAGTCCGCGAGTCCAAGCGTGAAGTCCGCGAGTCCAAGCGTGAAGTCCGCGACTTCAAGCGTGAACTCCCGCAACTCCAGGCGTGAGCTCCGCAACCCCACGCGTGAAGTCCGCAACTCCAAGCGTGAAGTCCGCGACTTCAAGCGTGAAGTCCGCGACTTCATGTGTGTCATGGACTGATGACAACTGTGAACAAAATCAGCCCAACCATGAGTCGACCGACCTCACGTTCGAGCGCGCATCGCCTGAACGTGGAATCGCCGATCCCACGCTGAACGTCACCCGATCCCAAGCGTGCCAACTCCAATCCCATTCTTGAAGTCCGCGACTTCAAGCGTGAAGTCGCGAAGTTCACGCGTGAAGTCGCGGACTTCACGGATCGTCCTCTGTTCCGGACATTTGGACGTACTACCGTGAAGTCCCCGGTTTCCAGCCGCCCGGGGGGGCGGGGGCTATGGACTGCGGCGACCGCAGGCGCCGCTTTCCCTGCCTTCGGTGCCACAGCGACGCCGCACCACGAACGGCAGTCAAAGCGGCGTCTGCGGCCGCCGTAGTCCATAGCCCCCGCACGCTCCGTTCGGAAGGAGAGCTCTGCACAGTCTCTCGAATGGAAATCGACCGAGTAAACGTCTACGACGCCTACTGACCCTGGGTGGGCGGCTTCCGGCCGGGGGAACGCGAGGCCCAAGTCTCCACGAGGTTCATCGAGGTCGCTGATGCAGGATGGTCCAGAGCGTGCCAAAGCGGTCGCGCAATTGCGCGAAGCGTGTCGCGAAGAATGTCTCCTCGATGGGCATACTGACTTTTCCGCCTTCGGCAAGCGCCGCGTAGATCCGGTCAGCGTCTTCCGGCGAATCGACGGAGAGGTAGAGATACGAGCTCCGGATCGGCTTGAAGTGTGTGGGCGGAACGTCGTTTCCAATCAGCTCGACGCCGGCGACGCTCAGGACGGCGTGGATCACCGCGTCCGGCGTGTTGTTGGGCGTGGCACCTGCCGGCAGGTCGCCGGCCTTCATCATCGTCGTAATCCGTCCGCCGAGGTGTTTCTCGTAGAACTGAAACGCCTCCTCGCAGTTCCCGCCGAAGTTGAGATGTGTATAGAGCTTCATGGACCCACCTCTGCGCAGTCATCGCGCTCATGCCGGTTCTCTCGATAGTTTACCGATCATTGGACGTGGCCACCCAGAGACGGGACACCATGACTCGCCGGCGCGTCCCGCCGGCGAGTCATAGTCCACGGTCAGTTCTGCACCGCGGTGACGGTGCGCAGGAAGCCACCGGTGCCGCTGCCGATGATCTGTCCCGTGATCTGCACGGTGTGCGAGCCCGGGCCGACCGTGATGAAGGCGGTGCGGGACGCGGCCGTGATGAGGCTGTCCGCACACATCCGCGAGCCCGCGGAGCTGGCGCCGGTGCCGGCGGCCGCGACACCGTCGACGTAGATGACGACGGCCAGGACGTTCCCGGCGGTGGCGACGGAGCAGTCGGTACTGAACGTGACCAGCACGGTCTGCGTGGTCGCGGTGGAGAAGGAGAGAGAGGTGGCGCCGGAATCGTGGAGCGGGAGGTTGTTCACGGACGTGGTGACCGGCGTCGTGAAGGTCTGCCGGGTGGCCGTAGCCAGGACGTCCGCCTGAGCGGAGACGCCGGCCAGCAGGAGAGCGAGAACGGCGGCTGTCGCGAGTTTTCTATTCATGGAGATACTCCTTTTCATTCGTTGCGATACATCGATCCGGCCGGATGGTGGTCGCTGATCCCAACGTAGTGCCGGGCACCTGGCCGTGGGTTACGGAACGAAGTAGGGAGAATGACGGATTCGTGTAGATGCACGGGATTGCGTCTGCCTCGATCGCGGACTGCTGTCGTTGCGTCACGGCGCGTTCCTGGCTTACCTTGACAGCATGAGCGTGCAGATCACACTCCCCGACGATCTCGCAGAACAGATCGATCACGTGGCGACCGACCGCACAGCTTTCGTTGCGGAAGCCGTTCGCCGTCTTCTTCGCGACTCGTCCGAGACCCCGTTGGAAGACGACGTGGCTCAGATCAACCGATTTGCTGACGAGCTGAATCGAGAAGCAGAAGACGTCCTCGAGTACCAGGTCATTTCGTGAGACGCGGCGAGAGCTATCTCGAGAGAAGATCGTGGATCTGAATCGCGCACTGGCGGCGGCACTTGAAGTGACCGTCAATCCGTCGGGCCTGTGACCTTCGGGGCGAGATCAAACGCCGTGCGCCGTGCCCCTGATCCCTGACGTGATCGGATCGAGTTATGCTGTCACGCATGGACCCGAAGCAGATTGTTCACTGCGACCCCCAGATCGTGAGTGGCACGCCCGTCTTTGTCGGGACACGAGTTCCGGCCCAGGCGCTGTTGGACTACCTCGAAGGCGGCGAAACCATCGACGAGTTCCTCGATGACTTTCCAACCGTCTCCCGCGAGCAGGCCGTTGCATTTCTCGAGGAGGCTGGGCGAGCGCTCCTCGCCCGTATCGCTTGAGACGCGTATTGCTCGACGAGAACCTGCCGCGAAAGCTTCGTCGGGACTTGGCTGAGTTCTCAGTCCGAACGGTTCAGGAAGAGGGCTGGACGAGTTATGCGAACGGTGAGCTGCTCGGGCGCGCGCAGGATCGGTTTGACGTGCTCCTGACTGCTGATCGACGGCTGCAGTTTCAGCAGAATCTGGCGCGTTTCAATGTCGGCGTCGTGGTGATTCTTACAGTGAGTCTCCGATATCGGACCATACGAGTAGCGATGGAAGCGATTCGTGCGGCTCTTGCTGCCGTCAAGCCGGGCGAACTCCTTCACGTGCAGGTTCCGTAGGACGCTGCGTCGCGATAGTCAACCCCGCGCCGGGCGCAGGCGGGATTGCCGTGACAACGTAGAATCCGCGCCGTGATCCATCGCGTGTGTGTTTTCTGCGGCTCGAACTCCGGCTCCGACCCGGTCTACGTCGAGGCGGCCCGCGACCTCGGCCGCTTCTTCGCGCGCGAGGGCATCGGCCTCGTCTACGGCGGCGGCAGCGTCGGTCTGATGGGGGAGATGGCGGACGCCGTGCTGTCCTCCGGCGGTGAAGTGATCGGCGTGATTCCTCACGCGCTTTGGGCGCGCGAGGTCGGCCATCGTGGCCTGACCGACATCCGTATCGTCGACACGATGCACGAGCGCAAGGCCATGATGGCCGATCTCGCCGACGCCTTCATCGCCTTGCCCGGCGGCCTCGGCACACTGGAAGAGATCTTCGAGATCTGGACCTGGGCCCAGCTCGGACTGCACGCCAAGCCGGTCGGCTTCCTCGACGTGAACGGCTTCTACGCGCCGCTGATGCAGTTCCTCGACCGCGCCGTCCGCGAGCGGTTCCTCCGCGCCGAGCACCGCGCCATCGCCGTCATCGAGCACGACCCCGAGATGCTCCTGAAACGCTTCGACACCTGGAACCCCCCGCGCGTGGAGAAGTGGATCACGCGCGACGAAACGTAGATCGCGCATCCCGCTCCGCGGGACGCCGGCGCTCCGCGGCTAGTACGTCACCTTGTGGTAGTACTTGAACTGCTTGCGCTCGCCTTTGACGATGATCGGGTAGAACTTGGCGCTCTTGAGCGAGTTGGCGTTCTGGGTGCCGAGGGCGGTCTGGCCGGTGGTGTTGGTGATGAGGCGCGTGGCCGTGACGTCGCCGTCCGTGTTGACGTCGGCCTCGATGTAGACCTCGCCTTTGGCGGAGGGGGCGGAGACGGGCATCGGCATGACGCGGAACTTCGGCTCCGGGGTCTCTTCCGACTTTTCCTTCAGCTCGGCGGTGGTGAGGTCGGCGCGTTTGGCCCAGCCGGCGCGGTCGCCGGTGCGGACCTCGGCCCATTCGCCTTTTTCCGCGAGCACCGAGACCGACTCGCCGTTCGAGTAGGTCGCCAGGACCGCGGCCGTGTCGTTCGGCTGCTCGCGGACGATCAGCTCCGGCGCGCCGACGTACCAGATCCCGATCGGCACGCGCTCGTCCACCGTTCCCGTGGCGGCGGGCGTCTCCGCTTTACAGGCGGCGAGGAGGAACAGCAGGACCGCGAAGCGCTTCAGCATCGCGGCACACTACCACTCTCATCGCCGCTCGTAGAACAGCTTGCCGAAAGTCACGCCATGGAGGTGGAGCGGGCTCTCGGGCACCACGCCGAGCCCGAACGCGCGCGTGGCCGTCGCCGTCTCCGGCGTCGCGCCGTCGCGGCTGACGAGGTTCATGAACACCCCTTCGAGCTTTTCCGTGTCGCCGTTCGCGTAGACCTTCGTCGCGGTGAACAGCGCGCCGTCGATCCGCGCGCCGCGCAGCGTGAACGCCTCGCCGCGGTCGCTGCCCGAGCCGCTCACGCTGCCGTCGCGCGTCACGGCGAGGCGCAGTGTGAAGTCGAGGTCGTGGACTTCGTACGTGCCGGAGAGGGAGGCCAGGTCGCGCTGCACGACCGGCTCGCCGTGACGGTGCGCGTAGCGCTGCTTCGTCACGCCGCGCTTCTGCTTGTTCACGTGCTTGTTCTTCGTGAACGCGTCGACGATCTCCTGCGTGCGGTCGGCGAAGAGCGGGGAGGAGAGGAAGAGAACGGCGAGGGAGAAGGCGAGGAGTCGGGTTCGCATATCCGGTTGGACGGACGGCCCCCGAGGCGGTTAGGCGAGCGGACATCTGTCCGCGGACACCTGTCAACCGGACACCTTTCGCCACCACCTAACTCATTGAAAACACTCACAACACCAATGGCACCACGGTTGCGCAAGGAGGCGGACAACACCCATGATCGAAAACACCTCCTCCATGGATCGCCCGGTCGACGCGGGGCGCTCGCCGAAAAAGCTCGCATTGATCGCGGCCGGCGTCGTCGTCCTTGTCGTCGCGGCCATCTTCCTCGTCCCCGCCATCCGCCGCTGGACGCGCGCCGAGCGCGCCGTCGACGCCACCACCGTCCGCATCGCCACCGTCACGCGGGGCGATCTCCTGCGCGACATCACCGTACAGGGGCGCGTCGTGGCGTCGCTGCATCCGACGCTCTTCAGCCCCGGCCAGGGCCTGGTCTCGCTCCATACCAAAGCGGGTGCGCAGGTGCGCAAGGGCGACATCCTGGCGACGGTCGACTCGAAAGAGCTGCAGTCCGCCAACGAGCAGGCCCGCGCGCAGCTCCTCTCCATCCGCGCGGAGCTGGAGCGCCAGAAGATCCTCTCGCGGCAGGCGGCGCAGCGTGCCCGTCAACAAGTTGACCTTCTCGCGTTGCGTCTCGACGCGGCCAGGCGCGAGCTGGCCCGCAACGAGCGGATGTTCAACGAGGGCCTCAGCAACAAGGCCGACTACGAGGCCGCCCAGGATTCCGTCCGCACGGCGGAGATGGAGCTGGCCCAGTCGCGCCGGGAGCTCGATCTCTCCCGTGAGACGACGTCCTTCGAAGTGCAGACGCGCGAGCAGCAGGTCATCTCGCAGCAGTCCGTGGCCGCGGACCTGGCCAAGCGCGTCGACGAGCTGACGATCCGTGCGCCGTTCGACGGCATGGTGGCCTCGGTGGCCGTGCAGGACCGCGACGCCGTGGCGCCGAATCAGGCGGTGCTGACGGTGGTCAATCTCACGTCGCTGGAGCTGGAGGTGGCGCTGCCGGAGGAGTACGCCGGCGAGACGGCCATCGGCACGCCGGCGACGATCGCGTTCAACGGCAAGGAGTACCAGGGGACGGTCATGTCCATCTCCCCCGAGGTCGTGGCCAACCAGGTCGCGGCGACGGTGAGCTTCGTCGGCGGGTTGCCGCCGGGACTGAAGCAGAACCAGCGCCTGACCACACGGCTCGTCTTCGAGACGAAGAAGGACGTGCTGAAGGTGGCGCGCGGATCGTTCGTCGACGCCTCCGGCGGCCGCACGGCCTGGATCGTCGACGGCGAGATCGCCACCCTCCGCGAGATCGCCCTCGGCGCCACCAGCGCCAGTGAAGTGGAAGTGCTGAAGGGGTTGGAGCTCGGCGATCGAATCATCGTTTCGGATACGAGCGCGTTCGGCGACTCGAAGACGGTGTTGTTGCGTTAACAGCCGTTACTCGTTGCTCGTTGTGGGGGCAGCACGGCACCCCGGACGAGCAACGAGCACGGTCAACGAAAACGGAGAAACCCATGCTCGAAATGAAGAACATCAAAAAGATCTACCGCACCGACACCATCGAGACCCACGCCCTCGAAGACTTTTCGCTCTTCGTCGACGCCGGGGAGTTCGTCTCCGTGATGGGGCCGTCGGGCTCGGGGAAGACCACCTTCCTCAACGTGGCCGGCCTGCTCGACACCTTCGAGCACGGCACGTATCTCCTCGACGGCAAGGACGTCAGCCGCCTCTCGGACAGCGAGATGTCGAAGATCCGCAATCGCGCCATCGGCTTCGTCTTCCAGTCCTTCAACCTCATCCCCGACCTGAACGTCTTCGACAACGTCGATGTGCCGCTGCGCTACCGCGGCCTCTCCGGGTCCGATCGCAAGGCGCGCATCGAGAAAGCGCTCGACGCCGTCGGCCTCTCGTCGCGCGCGAAGCACCTGCCGTCGCAGCTCTCCGGCGGGCAGCAGCAGCGCGTGGCCATCGCCCGCGTGCTGGCCGGCGATCCGAAGCTGATCCTGGCCGACGAGCCGACCGGCAACCTCGACTCGCTGATGGCGCGCGAGATCATGGACCTGCTCGACCGCATCAATGCCGAGGGGACGACGATCGTCATGGTCACGCACAGCCCCGAGTGCGCCGTGCGCGCGCAGCGGCAGATCCACGTCCTCGACGGTAAGGTCGTCGACCTCGACGTACCGCGCATCTCACTGACCCGCGCCGAAGCCGGCGCCGGCATCGCTTCCACGTTGAGGTAACCACAGCATGTCATCCCGAGCGTGAGTCGAGGGAACTGGGTGGGCGGGGGCGCCATACCGCGTGCCATGCCCGAGCAGCGCGCCCCCACCCGCCCAGGTCCCTCGACTCACGCTCGGGATGACAGGAGATAACGCCATGCTCCTCTACAACATCAAAATCGCGATCAAGAGCCTCCGCCGCAATCCGATCCTGACGCTCCTGCTCATCGGCGCGATCGCCCTCGGCATCTGCGTCTCCACGACCTTCATCGCATTGCGCCACATCTTCGAGAAAGACCCGCTGCCGGGGAAGAGCGCGTCGATGCACTACGTGCGGCTCGACAACTGGGACCCGACCCGCGCCTACGTGGCCGAGGATCCGACTTCGATTCCGTCGCAGATCACGTATCGCGACGCGCGCGCGCTGCTCAAGTCGGACATCCCCACGCGCCAGACGCCGATGTACAAGACCACCGCGTTCATCTTCCCGGACGCGAAAGTGGGACGTCCGTTCGCGCAGGACATCCGCATCACGTTCAACGACTTCTTCGACATGTTCGACGTGCCGTTCCAGCACGGCGGCCCGTGGACCGATGCCGCCGACGCGAAGCCGGAGCAGGTCGTCGTGATCGACCAGGCCATCAACGAGAAGCTCTTCGGCGGCGGCAACAGCGTCGGCAAGACCGTGCGGATCGACGAGCGCAACTACAAAGTCGTCGGCGTGCTCGCGCCGTGGCGTCCGGCCACCAAGTTCTACGACTTGACCCAGAGCGCGACCAATCCACTGGAAGGGATGTTCATGCCCTTCAACTTCACCGAGGTCCTCGAAATCGTCACCTCCGGCAACACAGACGGATGGAAGAGCCCCGACGGCGACGGCGTCCAGGCCTTCCTCAACTCCGAGACAGTATGGCTGCAGTTCTGGGTCGAGCTGCCGACGCCGGAGAAGCAGGCCGCGTATCGCGAGTGGGTGAACAACTACGTGCGCGACCAGAAGAAGCTCGGCCGCTTCCCGCGCCCGCTCTACACGAAAGTCACGTCGATGCCCGAGCTGATGCGCGAGTTCCAGGTCGTGCCGGCGGCGGTGAAGTCGATGAGCATCGTCTCGGTGCTCTTCCTCGTGGTCTGCTCGCTCAACCTGGTAGGCCTGCTCCTCGGCAAGTTCCTGGCGCGCATCCCGGAGGTCTCGGTGCGGCGCGCCCTCGGGGCGAGCCGGCTGCAGGTGTTCTGGCAGCACGTCGTGGAGTGCGAGCTGGTCGGCATCGCCGGCGGCGCCATCGGCCTCGCGCTCTCGCTGGCCGTGCTGAAGATGATCGGCAAGTTCGTCCCGGGCGGCCACGAAGTGATCCGCCTCGACGGCGAGATGGTCCTCGTCTCCATTTTCCTCTCCCTCGTGGCCGGTCTGATGGCCGGTCTCTATCCGTCGTGGCGCGTCTGCTCGGTCGCGCCGGCCATGCAACTGAAGGTTCAGTAGGAGCTCATCATGCCCATCGGACCGATTCTTCGCGCCATGAACCACAACCGTACGCGGTTCGCGCTGATCATCCTCGAGATCGCCATCACCCTGGCCATCGTCACCAACGCCGTGAACATGATCCTGGCCGAGCGCCGCGAGATGCAGCGGCAGTCGGGCTTCGTCGACGACAACCTGGTCTCCATCAACGCGCAGCCGTTCGCGCCGGAGTTCTCGGAGCAGTCGTTCGTCGAGAACGTCGTGGCCAACGACCTCCGCGCGCTGCACGCCCTCCCCGGCGTGAAGGCCGCGGCGGCGACGCGCATTGTGCCGTGGCAGGGGGGCGGCAGCAGCGGCGTCTGGAAGACGGCTGGCTATCCGGAGAAGGTGCAGGCGCAGATCTACGCCACCACGCCTCGCCTCTTCGACGTCCTCGGCGCGCCGGTCGCGCAGGGGCGCGGCTTCAACGAAAGCGACACGCCGACCGATCCCAACACGCCTACGCAGGTCACGGTCATCAGCCGGGCGCTGGCCAGGAAATTCTGGGGCGACGCGAATCCGATCGGCAAAGTGATCACCGACGGGGCCGGCGAAACGCCGCGCACCGTGATCGGCGTCATCGACCGGTTCTACAACCCGTACGCCTGGAACATCGGTGAATTCGTGCTCTTCACGCCCGGCCGCGCGTACGGCCCGGGCGGCATGCGATACCTGATCCGCGTTGAGGACGGCGCCATGAAATCCGTGGCCGCGCAGCTCGAGCCGCGGCTGCTGCAGGTCAATCCCGGACGCGTCTTCCGCACGCGCACGATCGCGGAGGTCAAAGATGGTTTTTTTTCGGGCCGCCGGCTCATCGTGACGTCGATGACGGCCGTGATCGTGGTCCTGGTCTTCGTGACCGCGCTTGGCATTCTCGGCATTACTTCACTCGCGGTCTCGGAGCGCACTAAGCAGATCGGCACCCGCCGCGCCCTCGGCGCCACGAAGGGCGACATCCTCAAGCACTTCCTGGCCGAGAACTGGATCGTGACCACCATCGGTCTGATCCTCGGCATCATCGCCACCTACGCGCTGAACTTTGCGCTGGTGAGCAACCTCACCGACGTGAAGATGCCGTGGTACCTCGTCGGCGTGGGGATGGTCATTCTGTGGATCAACGGCCTCGTGGCCACCATCCCGCCGGCCCTGCGCGCCGCGCGCGTGGCGCCCGCGATTGCAACCCGAAGCGTTTGAGAGCGTACTCAGTGGAGCGGCGGATTTTGGTCCGCCACTCCACATCCATGCTGATGCCCAGAGTCCTCATCGTCGAAGACCAGCCCGCGGTCGCGAAGGCGCTGCGGATGCTGCTCGATGTCAACGACATCGACGCCGAGGCCACGTCGAGCATCGACGGGGCCGTGCGCGCCGTCGAGCGCGGCGGCGTCGACGTCGTCCTGCAGGACATGAACTTCTCTCCCGGCGCCACCGGCGGCGAAGAGGGGATCGCCCTTTTCCGCCGTTTGCGCCAGGCCGACCCGCAGCTCCCGGTGGTGCTCCTGACGGCGTGGACTTCGCTCGAGACGGCGGTGCAGCTCATCAAGGAAGGGGCCACGGACTACATGGCCAAGCCGTGGGACGACGTGAAGCTCGTGGCCACGATCCGCGACCTGCTGCACCTGCGTGCGCCGAAGCCCGAGCGCACGCGCGACGCGCTGGCCCGCGCCCACGACCTGCGCAGCATCATCTACGAGAGCGACGCCATGCATCGCATCGTGTCGCTGGCCGTGCAGGTCGCGGCGTCGAACGTGCCGGTGCTCGTCACCGGCCCGAATGGTGCCGGCAAAGAGAAGATCGCCGAGATCATTCACGCGAATTCCGTTCGCCGCCAGAAACCGCTCGTGAAAGTGAACGCCGGCGCCATCCCCGAGACGCTCATCGAGAGTGAGCTGTTCGGCGCGGAGCCGGGCGCGTACACCGGCTCGACGCGCCTGCGCATCGGCCGCTTCGAGGCCGCGCACGGCGGCACGCTCTTCCTCGACGAGATCGGCAACCTCTCGTTCAGCGGCCAGATGAAGCTCCTGCGCGTGCTGCAGAGCGGCGAGTTCGAGCGCCTCGGCTCGAGCGAGACCCGCCGCGTCGACGTGCGCGTGATCTGCGCCACCAACTCCGATCTTCGCCAGGCCATCGCCCGCGGCACGTTCCGCCAAGACCTCTACTTCCGGCTGAATGTGATCGAGATCAACGTCCCGCCGCTGCGCGAGCGCCGCGAGGACGTGATCCCGCTGGCGCAGTCGTTCCTCCAGCCGAAGCGCCTCGGCGACGCCGCCCGCGAGGCGCTTCTCGCGCACGACTGGCCCGGCAACGTTCGCGAGCTGCAGAACCGCGTGCAGCGCGCCCTCGCCCTGAGCACGACGGACGTCGTCACGCCGGACGATCTCGGCTTCGGCGAGTCGCGCGAGACTCCCGGCGAAGTGCCGATGGAGCGGACGCAGATCGAGATGGCCCTGCGCAACGCCAGCGGCAGCGTGTCGCGCGCCGCCGAGGCCCTCGGCGTGTCGCGGCAGGCGCTCTACCGGCGCATGGAGAAGCTCGGCATCGTCATCGAGCGGCGGCCGCGGTGAGCTTCCGGGCCCGCGTCCTCCTGGCCCTCTTCGCCAACGCCGTGATCGCCCTCTCCGCCGCCTTCCTGGCGCGCCGCCTCGGTGTGCCCGACTTCGCCGCATTCGCGGTCGGGCTCTTCGCCGCGATGCCGTTCCTGATCTGGAGCGCGGGCCGCGTCGTCGATCCCATCGAATACTCGCTCATCGGCCTCGACGACGGCCTGCGCGCGTTCAGCGACGGCGATTTCAGCATGCGTCTGGCCGCGGTAGGGACGGACCGCATCTCCATCGTCAAGCAGCTCTACAACGTCGTGGCCGACATCCTCCGCGCGCAGCGCAACGACGTCTATCAGAAGGAGCTCCTGCTCGACACCATCCTGCAGCGCACGCCCGTCGGCGTGGTGCTGGTCAGCGCGGGGGATCGCGTCGTCTACTCCAACGCCGCGGCCCGCGAGCTGTTCGTCTCCGGCGGCCGTCTCGACGGCCATCACTTCTCCACGATCGTCGAGCAACTGGCTACGCCGGTCCGCGAAGCGGTCGAGGCGCGTGGCGACGCCATCGTGACGTTCCGCATCGGCGAGCGCGACGAGACCATCCACCTCTCGCAGCGCACCTTCCAGCTCAACACCGTCGAGCATCGCCTCGTGCTCGTCGAGCGCCTGACCGCGGAGCTGCGGCGGCAGGAGATCGCGGTCTGGAAGAACGCCATCCGCGTCATCAACCACGAGCTCAATAACACCATCGCCCCGATCAGCTCCATGATCCACACGGCCCGCATCGCCCAGGAGCGCCCCGAGCACCGCCACCACCTCGCCGAGATCTACGGCACGATCGAGGAACGGCTGGCCTTCCTGCGCACGTTTCTCGAGTCCTACGCGCAGTTCGCGCGCCTCCCGGCACCGCACAAGGAGCGCACGTCGTGGCAGGCCATCCTGGACGACGTCCACGCGCTCTACGAGTTCCGCGTCGAAGGCTCGCCGCACGAAGAGGCGATGATCGACCGCGCCCAGCTCCAGCAGGTGCTGATCAATCTGGTCAAGAACGCCCACGAATCCGGCAGCCCGCCCGCGGAGATCGTCGTCACGATCCAGCGCGCCGTCGAAGGGACGGCCCTGCGCGTCCTCGACCGCGGCCGCGGCATGCCCGAGGACGTCATGCGCCAGGCCCTCGTCCCGTTCTACACCACCAAACCCTCCGGCTCCGGCCTCGGCCTCCCCCTCTGCAACGAGATCATCGAAGCCCACCACGGCCGCATGCACCTCCACGGAAGGGAGGGCGGGGGGACGGTGGTGACGTGCTGGCTGCCGTAGACTGTGCACAGAGTTCTACTTCCGTAGCGGAGCGGGCGGGGGGCTATGGACTGCGGCGGCCGCAGACGCCGCTTTGACTGCCGTTCGTGGTGCGGCGTCGCTGTGGCACCGAAGGCAGTGAAAGCGGCGCCTGCGGTCGCCGCAGTCCATAGCCCCCGCCCGACCGGCGGTGATCGTTACTCCGCCAGCGCAAACCGCAGCGCCGCGCGCGCCAGCAGTCGCGTCGAATCGAGCGTCGGCAGCGCCGAGTTCGCGTCGCTGATGATCAGCGGGATCTCCGTGCAGCCGAGGATCACCGCATCGCATCCCGCGGACTGCATGCCGCCGATGACGCGCTGGAACACCTCCACCGACTCCGGCTTGAACACGCCCTGCACCAGCTCATCCATGATGATCCGGCTGATCTCCCGGCGGTCCTCCGCGGAGGGACGCACGCACTCCGCGGGATACACATTGCTCTCGACGAGCCAGAGCGTTCCCGTCAATCCGAGGCGTTGGAACCCGCGCTCCGCGGCATGCGCCGTGACCACCTCCGCGATGTGCAGCCAGGGCCGCGGCGAGCGCGGTTGCACGTACGGCAATGCCTGATGGATCGTATTGTCGGGACAGATCAGGAAATCCGCACCGGCCCGCGCCAGCTTTTCCGCCGATGACAGCATCAGGTCGCCGACGCCGTCCCAGTCATCGCGGTCGATGCACTTCATGTACTCCGCAAGCGAGTGCGTGTGCATCGACACCTCGGGGTGCCCGTGCGTCCCGAGGAATTGCGCGCCCTCGAGACAGATCATCCGATAGCAGAGCGCCGCCCCCTCGGCCGAGCAGGCCACGATGCCGATGTGCTTCACAACAGGTTCGCCGTGAACCGCAGCTCCGGAATCGCGGCCGTCAACGCCGCCGATCCGTTTTCCGTGATCATCGACCTTCCGATCAGCAGGATGCGCAAGGAGGCCATCGACTTCAGGTGCTCGACGGCGGCGTCGTCCACCGCGGTGTCGAACACGCTGATCTTGTGGAGGTGCGTCAGCGGACGCAGCGCGGCCAGGCCGTCGCTGCTGATCTTCGTCCCGCCGATCAGCAGCGTCTCCAGCTCCGTCAGGCCGGAGAGCTGCTGCAGCCCGCGATCGGTGAGGGCGGTGCGGAACAGATTGAGAAAGCGCAGGTTCTTGAGAGGCGCCACCTGCGCCATGCCCTCGTCTGTGACTTTCGTCAGCCGCAGGTCGAGCTCGAGCAGCTCCGGAAACGCGGCCAGAAGCGGCAGGTCCGCGTCAGTCACCGCGGTCTTGGCCAGGTCGACCTTCCTCACCACCGCACCGTCCGCGGTGACCACGCCGCCCAGCCGTTCGATCGCGGCCAGGGCTTCAACGCGGCTGAGCTCCGCCGCGGCGGGAAAAGCACAGAGCAGGATGAGCAGGATTTTCACGCGCAGAGCATAGCCCCGTCCGCCCCGCCAGACGTGCCACATCCGAAAACGAACCGCCAGCAAATCAGGAACAGGGATTCGGCACGAGCCGGAGGGACCGCTGGCGGTCAATCCACCGGCTTGAACGCGCGCGTTTTCGGATCCACCGTCAGGATGTGCGCGCTGTTCGAGCCGATGTGGCGGTTGCGCGCGTAGGAGACCGGGGCGGTGACGCCGGTGGGGAACTGGTAGAGCTGTTCCAGGGAGGCGATGAGTTTTTCGCGGGTCAGGTCGCGGCCGGAGCGTTTGAGACCCTCGACGAGGACTTTGACCGCCGCGTACGTGGCGATTTGCGTCGTCATCTGGCCGGGCGGCAGGGCGTGGCGCTGCGCGAAGGCGATCAGCTCGTTGCGGCCTTCCTCCGTGAGATCGCTGGGGAGCGTCGGCGCGGCCACGAAGACCGGTACCGTCGCGTTGAAGATGTCCGCCGTGACGCTGGCGCCGGCGATCAGCACGCGCGGCTTCCATTGCAGCGATTCCAGTCCGCGCAGGACGGCGTTCGTGTCGACACCGCCGCCGAGGAGGAACAGCAGGTCGTCGTCGGCGCGCTTCGCTTTGGCGAGCGCCTCGAACGTCGTGACATTCGTGCGCGGCTCGAGCGCCTCGGCCGCGGCGACGGCGGTCGGGGAACCATCGTGCAGTACGTGCACGGGACGCGCACCGGCGTGCTTCAGCAGCGCCAGCGCCTGCGTCTCCAGATCGGAGAAGAGGAAGAAAGAAGAAGGGGCGGGCGATGCGTTGGGGAAGGGGGTGATCAGCGGTACGCGCTCACCGTCGAACGACGCTTCGACGCCTTCCGTCGCGCCGATCACCGCGAATGCCTCGGCCGGCGGCACGTCCGCGGTTTTCAACGTCCGGCCGAAGATGCCGCCCGCGGCGTTGACGTCCTTGAAATACGCGTCGACCACGATGCGCGGCACGCTGCCCGCGCCGGTGGCCACGGTGATGCTGTCCGCGGCCAGTCCCGGCTGCGGCTCGTCGCCGAGGCGTTTCAGATATGCGAGGAGATCGGAGAGATCCTCGTCCGCCATGCGAAAGTGCGGCATCATCGGCGACAACGGATTGCCTGCCGAGTCGACCCCTTCGCGAATCGCGCGTGCCAGGCGCGCCTCGTCATACCGCGGCCGCTTGCGACCGGTCAGCAGCACTTCCTGCAGTTTGCTCCACCGGATATCCGACGGCTCCACGGTCCCCTCGGAGACGCCACGGCCGTCCGGGCCGTGGCACGTGCCGCAGGCGAAGATGCTCGCCCCGAGCTCCGAGCCGCCGGCCAGCGCCGTCATCGGACGGCCGGCCGGACTCTCGCCGTGCCGGTAAATATGGCGCCCGCGCTTTTCGGCGGGCGTCAGCGGCCCGGCGAACGCGTTCGCGGCGATGAGGACGACGAGAGTGAACCGCAGCATCATTGTGCGGCGACGACTTCCTGCACCAGCTTCACCACCTCGTCCGAGGAGGCCAGGCCGAAGGCCTTCTTCCAGACGCCCTTCGGCTCATTGCCGATGAGGACGACCGGCGTGTGGCTCTCCTTGTTCTCGGTCTTGAGGCCGAGCTTGTGGAGCGCCGCTTCCACATTCTTCTTGTTGCCGGTGATGAACGTCCAGCCCGGGCGCGCGGCCGTGGCTTTGGCGTACTTGCGCAGCGCCGCGGGCGTGTCGTTCTCCGGGTCGACGGAGATCGAGATCAGGTGGACGTCCTTGCCGATCCGGTCGCCGAGGGCGGCCTGGATCTTCTTGAACGTCCCGCCCATGACCGGGCAGACGCCGGTGCAGGAGGCGAAGAACGAATTGATGATCACGATCTTGCCGTCGATGAGGTCCGTGTAGAAGCGAACCTTCTCGCCCTTCTGGTTCACCAGTTCGATGTCGGTGAAGTACTTCTGTCCCGCGGGGCGGAAATCGTTCGCATGGGCGAAGGAAGCAGCGAACAGCAGCAGTGCAGCAACCAGAGTTTTCATCGTGTCACCTCCTTCACCGTGGCGGAGACCTTCTCCGTGCCGGGGAAGCCGTACAGGCGCTGCCACTGATGCGTCATGTCACTGCCGATGATCGTCAGCGGATTGTGGTCCTGCGGACGTCCCTCCGGTCCGCCGAAGGCCTTCACGATCGCGTCGATGGCCGTCTGCTTGCCCGTGATGAGCGTCCAGCCCGGCTGCGTGCGGAACTGTTTGCTCCACGTGGTCAGCCGCTTCGGCGTGTCATACGTCGGGTCGATGCTGACGGAGATGAAGTGCAGGTCGCGGTCGCTCTGCTTCTGCAGGCTGGCGAACATCGCGCCGGAGGCAGGGCAGATCGTCGTGCAGTTCGTGAAGATGAAGTTCACCGCCACGTTGCGGCCCTTGACCAGGTCCGAGTAGAAGCGAACGCTCTTTCCCTCGTGCGTCACCACTTCGACGTCGGGGATGTTCGGGGAGAAGGATGACGGCGACCCGAATAACGGAGCCGCCACCAGCAGGGCAATGACGAAGTTACGAATCATGGAGCAAGGGCCTCGAAGATGACGGGACGGCTTTCATTGACGCGCAGACGCAGCGTCTGCGACTCGACGAACACGTAATAGATGCCCGGCTCGGGCACGGTGAACTTGACGCGGTACATCCCCTCGCCGAGGGGCTCGGCGGCGAGGCGCTGCTGCCAAGTGCCCGGCGCGAGGAAAGCGAGGGCGCGGACGTCTTTGGCGTCGCGCGGCTCTTTCTTCTTCGTGCTGGTCAGCTTGAAGTCGACGGTCAGCTCCTGACCGGCCTTGACCGCTTCCTTCGTCATGCGCGGCTCGACGGTGACGGCCAGATCGGCCGCTTCCACCTGCGCCGGATTCGGGGCCACGGTCATCTCGAAGCAGTGCACCACGCGCGGGTCATTGAGGAAGAACGCCACGTCGTAGGTGCCCGGCGCCGGGACTTTGGTGCGGATGGAGAAGACGCCCGGCTCCGACTCGCGGAGGCTGCGGTCGAGGACCATGGCCGCCTTCGGCGTGCGCTTGGAGGCGGAGAAATTGCCCATCGGCGCGGCCATGCCTTCCATGAAGTAATAAACGAGCTTGTCGGCCGGATTGGCGACCAGCACGGCCTTCGGCTCCGGCGCCTGCACGATGGCCGGCGCGAAGCTGACGGTTTCGGCGGCGATGGGCGGCATCTGACCGGCCGGGAAGGCAGCCAGGTTGGCTTCCTTGCTCTTGCCGAGGTCGGCCAGGCGGATCATCTTGACTTGGTCGGAACCGGCGGCGCGGACATACGCGAAATCGTCGGTGAACGCGATCTGGTCGGGCATCTTGCCGATGTCGGTCGCGGTGGTCACGATGGCATTGGTGGACGAGTCGATGACGTTGACGACGTTCTCTTTGCCGTTGGTGACGAAGCCCCAGCGGCCGCCCGGCGCGAACTGCACGCTGTTGAGGCCCGCCTTCGCTTCAATGGTCTTCGTGACTTTGAGCGTGTCGGCGTCGACGACGGCGATCGTGCCGGCGTTGCCGTCGATGGCGTACATGGCATTGCTGAGCGACGAGTGCGCGACGCCGACCACCGAGGCGCCGGTCTTGACGTCGGCGACCTTCTTCAGCGAGGCGGCGTCGATGACGGACAGCGTGCCGTCCAGGCCGTTGGTGACGAACGCGCGTTTCGCATCGGGACCGAAGGCGATCTGGTGCGAGCCGCGTCCGACGGCGATGTTGGCCGTGACGTCGAGTGTCTTGACGTCGATGACGTTGACCGACTTCTCGGTGGCCACCCACAAACGGTCGTTCTGCATCGTCAGCCGCGACGGCTTGAAGGCCGTCTCGACGTTCTTGACCACGCTCCACGACTCCGTGTCGATGACGGCCACGCGATTGACGAGCGGCATGGAGACGAAGAGGCGGCGCTGGTCGCCCGACAGGGCCCAGTCGACACCGGGGCTCTGCAGCGTGACCGCGGTCAGCAGCTTGCTGCCGCCAAAGCCGAGGAGCGGATCGATGACGGCCACCGACGGCTCGACGTTCAGCGTGATGACGTAATACGTGTTGAGGTCGACCTGCGGGCGGGCCCGGAGGCTGCCGGCCATGAAGGACTGGATCTTGTCCTTGCAGGTGCCGTCGCCGGTGCGCGCGTCGAGCCAGGCTGCCGGGCGGATGCCCGAGAGGGCACTGCCGTCCACGCCGCGCAGTGCGAAGCGGAGACTGACGTCCTCGCCCGCAACGACGTTCTCGGACGGAAGGAACTGGACCGAGACGCCGTCGCGCTCGATCTGCTGAGGCGGTACTGCGGCGGCGCTCATACTGAGCGCCGCCACGACCGCGAGGGCAACCGCGATTTTGCTGCTATTCAAACCATTACTCAACACGGAGAATCCCCCAGAGACCGCCATCCAGCAGGAACGACGGCTGGGCGCGGAACATGTAATCGCCAACCACCTTGAACTTGCCGCCGGCGCCATTGCGCAGGAGCATGTCGAAGTGGCTCGACGCACCGATGCCCATGAAGACGGGCGCAAATTCGTTCTTCGGGTTGTCCCAGAGAACGGTCGAGTGATCGGAGTACGGCAGCTCGCGCCAGATGTGACCGTGCACCTGCAGCGCGTTGTTGCGCGCCTTGCCGCCGGCCGTGAGGACCCGCATGCGGGTCGGCATTCCGGCCTTGGCGTAGAACACCGGGGTCTGCGGATCGCCCGAGACCTTGCTGTTCGAGAAGGCGTTGGTGAAGTCGAACGTCCGCGTGGTCTCGAGGTCGGTTTCAGGCGCGAAGTTCATGCGCTTCCACATCGGCTCGGTGCGGTAGTTCACGGCCTTCTGACCCGAATCCTCGGCGTCTTCGGTCTCGGCGATGTTCGGCACGGCCGTATTGGTGGCGCCGAAACGCATGTTGACGTCCGTCTGGAACTGCAGGACGAAGTCGTGGAACTGCGCGCCGGCGGGCGTGGTGACGACGGCCGCTGCACGCTGGCCGGCCACTTCCGACCACGTGGAGCCCTTCGGCTCGATGATCATCGCGCCGAACGCACCCTTGGAGGCGTGCTTGATCGGGTCCGACGACATCAGGTTGATGGCGCCGAACTCGACGGCCGGTGAATTCGCGTAGTTCGTGGCCGGGTCGACGACGATGTCGCCCGCGTACCACTGATACGTGACCTTGTTGCCCGGCGCGGCGGTCTGCGTCGGGTTGAAGCCGACGTTCATGCCGTCATCGCGCGTGACGTCCATGTACAGGAGCTGCGGGTGCAGTCCGACGTGGCGGGACGGGCGAATCTGGTTGTTGTTGAAATTGCGGACGATCATCGGCAGCGTGCTGAAGCCGTCGAGGTCGGCCGGAATGGCGTCCGGCAGGCGGTTGGTGAGCGTCATGGAGATGCACTCACCGGCGGCCGCGCGGAGCACGAGCGGCTCGATGGTGACGCCCGTCTTGAGCTTGCCGGTCAGCGGGTCGATGTCCGTGTCGCGAACGTACATGATCGCGGTCGGGTCATTGAGGGTGCCGCCCTGCATCGTGCGGGAGTTGTAGATGATGCCCTTGGCCGTGGCCACGTCGATGACGCGGACAGCGCTGACGTCAAAGTGCCGGACCGGTGCGACCTTCGGGCAGGTGCCGTTGAAGTCGCCGATGTTGCGAATCAGCGGGGCCATGCCGTCGTCGTTGTTCGGCAGCGGCAGCAGGTCTTTCTGCGTGCCCTTGTAGCCGCGCATGATTCCCCACAGACCGTTCCACAGATCGTCCGTGGCCCGTCCGGCGGTGTAGAGGTAGTCGGCGAAATTACCGACCGAGTTCTTCGGCAGGGCGGGGAGGATGAACTCGTAGTGCTCGGAGATGCCCATCATCTGCGAATTGCGGAAGCCCGAATTCGGCAGCGACGGCTCGAACAGCCACTTCACGCCGTTGATGGAGAAGTTGTGGCCTTCTTCGTGGCCGCCGACCAGGATGCGCACCTGCACCCTGTCGTCTTCATAGGCACGGAGCAGCGGCGTGAACGGATCGCCGGCCATCACACCGCCGGTGAGCGGCGGATAGAACCCCGGCTGCGTGTTGAAGGCGGGGTCGTCGCGGGTGACGTTCGAACGGAAGGCGTACGACAGATCGCCCGGCAGGCCGGCGGCCTGCGTGTTCGTATTCGGATTGCGCACGCGTAGCGCGAGCGGCTCGTTGCGGTAGTTGACGACCATCGTGCCGACGTCGGCCGCGGAAACGGCCTCGGGGCACGGCAGGGGAACGCCGCCCGGGCACTGCGCCGCGGGAGCGACGAGGTACGGCAGGCCGACTTCATCCTTCGCCGGCGGATTGATGACGCTGGCCGGATCCGGGAAGCGAGTGCCATTGGCCTGGTAGGCGTGCTGGAAGTCGGCGAACTCGAGGAGGAACTCGCGATAGCTCTCCGTGCCATCCTTGGTGAGAATGTCGGCGCGCCAGCTCGTCGGGCCGCCGTCGAAGCGTCCGCCGAAGAACGCGCCGGTCTCCGGGTCGCGCCACGAGGTGTCGGTCGGCTCGATCACCAGACCGGCATAGAGGCCGACCTGCTGGTGCGTCGACGGGCCGAAGTGGTCGTGCGTGAAGACGGTGCGCAGGGTGCGGTCGAAGCCGCCGTTGGCCTGCACGTCGTCCGCGTACCAGCGCGAGACGGTGGTCTGCGCGCCGAGGGTGCCGAAGTACGGGTGCGCCTCGGCCACGAGGTGGACCTGCGAGCCGGTCGTGCTGGTCAGACCGCCGGCCGCGTTGATGGCGTGAATGCGCTCGAGCACTTCATCCGGGGCGAAGCTGCCGTCTTCGTAATTGAAGCCGTTCGCCGCGCCGTCCGACGCGAGCACGTCGAACTTCACGAGGTGAATGTGCTGACCGGTGATGTCGGTCGGGGTGCGCACCTGGAAATCGTCCTGCTCGTAATGGCCGGGCGTCAGGTTGGCGAGGTGATAGGTGATGCAGTCCTTGCTGTTGGCGCGGAAGAAGAGAGGCTCCGGTGCCTTGGTGCCGTTCTTCGTCGCGGCCACGTCGCCCCACAGCGTGGTGATGCGCTGCTGCGGGAAGTGCCAGCCGGCCTTGTTGAACTTGACGTCGAGCTGGATGTTCGCGCCCTTGTACAGGCGCGGAGCGCCCGTGGCCGTTCCGGTGTCGCTGACGCAGGGGTCAGCGAACGGAGCGCCGGGCTGCGGGGCCAGACCGTTCGTGATGAAGCTCGCCGGCGTGCCGTCCGGCTTGTAGCTGGGATGCGAGCGCGTGGCGTGGAAGTTCATGGCCACCCGCTCCACCGCCGTGCCGGCCTCGGGGAGCTCTTTGGCCTTGGCGGTGAGCAGCGTCTTGGTGAAGTCGAGACGCGTGTGCACCTCGGTGAACGTACCGCCGGTGATCACGTGACGCGGCAGGCCCCCGTCGTCGATCGTGTCGAGCGGCGGATGCGGCGGGCGATGACCGGCCACGCCGGGGACGAAGAAGGGATAGCCGGGGTTGCCGGCACCGCTGATCTGCACCTGGCCGTTCACGATCGAGACGTTGGCCTGCGGCAGCGGCGCCATGGCGATGGTCGGGACCGGAACGACGCCCGGGATCGGGGTACCGGCCGCGATCTCGCCGTCAGGCAGCGCGCGCGAATTGGCGGCCGGCCGGCCGTATCCGTCGAGCACGGTGCCCTTCTCCAGCACGTCGTGCACGCGCCACATCGCCCACATGCCCTGGGCGAAATGCGGATAGAAGTGGCAGTGGAAGATCGAGTCGCCGACCGCGAGGTTGCGGTTGCCGCTGCCGTGGTAGGCGATCTCCAGCGTGAAGGCGCTGCCCGGTCCGACCGCCTGGCTGTCGAGGTACGACGACATGTCCTGGTCGGGCGTATGCAGCCACTGGTGCGTGTGCTGGTGATGGATGTGATGCTCTTTGGAGCCCGCATGCAGGATGCGGAACTTCACGTGGTCGCGCAGGTAGCTGTGCATCACGTTCGACGGATCGTCGGGATAGAAAGCCCGGGTGGCCTTCTTGCCGGCCGTGTGGCACTGCTGGCCCGCCTCGATCTGCGCCTTCGTGCACGGCGCGTTGGCCGGCACGTCGACGACCATGGCCGGGTCGCCCACGGCCCACGCGGTGAGGAAGAAGTCCTCGTATTTGCACTCGGTGCAATCAGCCATCGGACCGACGCCGAAACGGTTGGCGAGGATCTCCGCGCCGATGCCGCCCGTGCCGTAGTTGATGGCGAAGGCGTCGCGCACACTGTGCAGTGTGTGGCTCAGCACCGGGTCTTCGAACTGCGGGAAGGCCTGCACGGCACCGATCTCGTCGTGATAGATCGTCACGAACTCACGGAACGGCTGATCGCGGTCCGGCTCCACTTTGACCGGGATGTACGTCCCGGCCGGGAAGCGGCCGGCGTTCGGTCCCGTAATGATGGCCGTCAGGTCCGAATGCACGATCTTGTTGTTCTGCAGCATGTTCAGGATCGGCAGGCCGGCCAATGCGTGGCCGCTCGGGTAAACAGCCTGGTAATTGATCTTCGGCTGACCGGCCGGGGTCGTGCCGACCGTGGCCAGGGCCATGTCACGCTCGGTGACCTGACTGCGGTACCACTCTGCACCCGCCGGCTGGACGGTGATGGCGCCGAAGAGTCCGGAATTGATCGAGCCGCCGTTCCCCTCTCCGCCCGTCTGTGCGGCGCCGCTGTAGAGGAGGTGGCTGCCTTCACGCTCCGCGTAGAGCGTGTACTTTGCAAACCCGCCAGGCGCCACGAGGCTGCTGGCGTTCTTTCCGACGTTGGAGCCGTCGGAGGCGATGCTCCCCACGAGCTGCATCCCGATCGCGTGCACGGAGGCTGTGCGCGTGGCCGGCTGCTGATCGTCGCGGGGGGAGGTGGCGAGCATGTTCCAGAAGCTGATCTCCAGACAGTCGCCGGCGTTCATGCGCAGCACGAGCGGGCGCGGACGCTTGCCGTCGCGGAGACGGACGTTGCCCGCGGTGAACCCTTTCGTGCTGTCCATGGGAACGACGTCGCGCTTGAGCGCGTAGATCATTCCCTGCGGCTGGACCGCCCCGAGGCGATTCCAGAAGAAAACCTGATCGAGGGCCACGACTTCCGCCACGATCATCCGGTTGCAACCGGAGTAGGCGACCTCGGGCACCGTGTCGATGGGCTCGACCGGCAGCGAGGTGTCGGTCTGCGCCATCAGCGGCAGAAACAGCATCGCCGCCACGAGCAGGTACAGCAATCTCAATGGGTGGTGTGGTGGTTTTTCCATGTTGACAGAATCGTCGGACCGCGCGTTTCGCGCATCGGAGAAGTCGCTAGTTTTGGAAAACAGCACCCGGCACATTTGTGCCGGTCTTCAGGCCACGGCCGCGGCCCCTTCGCTGTACGTGTAGCGCATCAACTCGAGACGGTTGGTGACCGAGAGCTTGTCGTAGATGGACGTCAGGTGATGGCGCACGGTGGTCTCGGAGATGAAGAGACGCTCCGCGATTTTCTTGTTCTGCAGCCCGAGGCTGACCAGCTCCACGATCTCGGTCTCGCGGCGCGTGAGCTTCTCGCGCATGATCGGGTATTCGCACTCCACGTCGTTCTTTGCCGCGCTGGTCTGGAAGACGTTGACCACGCTGGAGCGCTCCAGCCAGGCCTCTCCCGCCGCGATGGCCCGCACCGCCCGCACCAGCACCTCGGCCGGCCGCGTTTTCACGACCACGCCCAGCACGCCGTGCTGCAGCGCGCAGGTCAGCGCCTTGGTGTTCTGCGTGCCCGTCACGATGAGCACCGGGCAGCCCTTCGCGGCGCGGAGGAGCTGCACGAGCTGCTGCGGCGCAGCGGCGCAGCGGCCGTCGAGCTCGAAGTCGATCACGACCACGTCGGGACGCGTACTGACCGCCGCTTCGAGGGCGGCCGGGTCGTTGGCGCAGTCGCCCGCGAGAGACATTCCGGATGACGAGAGAAGGAGACCGAGAGCGCTGCGAATCAGTGGCTGATCGCCAGTGACAACGATACGTGGCATGGACTTGGGTCAATGCCCCCTAGCTACAGATAATTCCTTACGGACCTGCCCGTAAAAGCACTTGTCACAAGGGCGGTACGAAAGGGGACAACCATCAATGAATGAGACCGTTACAGCGATCGCGGCGGTGGTTCCAGGCTCTACGCCACGGCCCCGTGACGGTAGCGCTCCAACCGTTCCCGAATGACCGCCGAGGCCTCATCTCCGTACCACGCCAGTCGGGTGTAGATCCGCCGTCCATCCCTCGAATCGATGTGCAGCCGTCCCGCCGTTTCTCCGGTCCGGCTCCAGTCGATGTTCGCCGCGACGATCCGCTCGCGGAACAACCACCAGACCCGCGGCCCTTCCACGGAGTCTTCGGCAAATCGCAGTGTCAGAAGCTGCGGAACGAAGGTCGCCTGGATGAGCGCCCGGACGGACCAGAATGCAAACACCGAGGCCGTCGAATAGGCCAGCATCCGCTCCCCGAGGTACCGGTCGAGCCCAAAGCCGACCACCGCGCCGATGAGCGCCGACCCGATGCCCGTCAAGGCAAACGAGACCCGCGACGCCGTCACCTCCAGCGCCCCATCCGGCCCATAGCGCCACGCGCCCATCAACGCATCGTAGCAGCGGTGGAGCGGCGGGCTGCAGCCGGTGAGGGGGGCGGCGGCGAGCTGAAGCTCGCCGCTCCACCACGCTCGGGCCGTTGACGCGCCATGTTCGATTCGACGGGTTGGCAGGTGTGACGCTGCTTTCGAAGAAGACAAAGTCCTGATGTAACCGGATTGGCGCTCGTCGCTAGCGCAACGGTGTGGAGCGGCGGGCTTTAGCCCGCCGCGGCTCGCGACGTCCGTTGACGTCACCCTCGCGTGAGCGGACTCACGGTTGACGTACACCGCCCTCACTCCGTGACGTTCGATGTCGCCTGCCACGTGGCGCCGACCGGCGTTGAGACCGCAAGCTCGAGTGACGTCATGCGATCTCGACCAGCTGCTTATGCAGAACAGTATTCCCAGGCACGATTGCTCCACCCGCTTCGATGGCGAAGCAATTTACTACGACGTTCTTCCCGTCAGAGACTTTCACGCGCACCTCGTAGTGTGACAAATTCAGCGATGGCTGCGCTGTTGACTGTGTGATCACCGCAAGAAATGAGCGTAGTGTGTTCGGGTTGACGATGACCGCACCTGAAGGGCTGACGGGAATCTGTTTTGGCGCGTCCCATTCTTGATCGACGCCCCAGTCCCACATTTCGACCTCGATGATCTGTCTGCTCGCGCTGAAGTTGCCGACGTCCACATGAGCATTGAACGACGCCGGATCGCGTAGCAGTATCCCCGTTGAAAGTGTCATCTGTGCCATGTGTCTTCCTCTCGCGTCGCCTGTTCTCGTGCTGAGCTGACTGTTCGACGCTGAGGAGTAGTGACGTTCGCATGCTGAACGTTTCGTGCTCGGTTGAAATCCATGTAACTCGTGAACAGCCTGACGCACCGGGATGTGCGCCCCGGTCGGGGCGGGGGCTATGGACTGCGGCGACCGCAGGCGCCGCTTTCACTGCCTTCGGTACCACAGCGACGCCGCACCACGAACGGCAGTGAAAGCGGCGTCTGCGGCCGCCGCAGTCCATAGCCCCCGCACCCCCGCGGCGCCGGCGAACAAGCGGCGTTCCGCGGTAACGCGTGCGAGACTAGCGTGGCACGCGGATGCGCTCTCTCAATGCCCGGCGCCGCTTCTCAAATGCTCCGTGGTGCTATCTCAAATGCTCCGCGCTGCTTTTCGAAGCGCCGCGGAGAAGATCTTTCTGCCTCCGGAGCAGATTTATCTGCCTCCGGAGCATTTACAAATGTCACAACCGCGCTTTTCGAGGCTCCGAATGACCTCTGGAGAGGTCGAATCCTGGCTCGAAAGGCTGTCAGGAGCATCTGACTGTCCTCTTTCGTCGCCTATGTAAATGCTCCGCGTTGCTGTTGGAAGCGACGGTGAGCAGATCAATCTGCTCCAGAGGCAGATCGATCTGCTCCGGGAGCATTTACAAGCCGCCTCCGGGGGTGAAACTGTCCTCGGGTGAGGGCAACAAGACAGCGATGGGAGAGTGGTTTCTGGTTTCTGCTCAGGCGGGCCAGCTCCGCCAGTCGCGCGCCAGTTGGATGATCCAGTCGATGACGAGGCGGGGGTTGTCGAATTGGACGTGGTGCTCGGTGGGTACCTCTGCGATGAAACGGTTCCGCCGTTCCTGTCACTACTGAACAACGGGAAGCGTCGGTGCTCGACCTTCCCTCAGGAGGCCAGGATGAAATCAGTGACTCGGGTTGTGTGCGTGAGCCTCGTGCTGGTGGTCTGCAGCGCGGCGGCGTCGGCGTTTGAGGTTTACGGCGAGATCGGGAAGAAGTGGAATCAGCTCGGCGGGCAGACCGGATTTCTCGGCGCGCCGCTGAACGACGAGACCGGGACGCCGGACGGCGTGGGGCGCTACAACCATTTCCAGAACGGCTCGATCTACTGGACGCCGCAGACCGGCGCGCACGAGGTGCACGGGCAGATCCGCGACAAGTGGGCGAGCATGGGCTGGGAGCGCAGCGACCTCGGATATCCGATCACGGACGAGCTGGCGGTCGGCGACGGCCGCGGGCGCTACAGCAATTTCCAGGGCGGGACGATTTTCTGGTCCGACAAGACGGGCGCGCGGGTGATCCGCGGCACGATCATGAAGAAATGGGTGGCCTTGCGCGGGAGCCGCGGATTTCTCGGCTATCCGGTCAGCGACGAAACGGTCACCCCGGACGGCAAGGGGCGCTTCGTGCATTTCGAGGGTGGCTCGATCTACTGGTCGCCGGCCACGGGCGCACATGAGGTCCACGGCACGATCCGCGACAAGTGGGCGGCATTGAGGTGGGAGCGCGGCGCATTGCGCTATCCGGTCAGCGACGAGTATCAGGACGGGATCTACCGGCGCAGCAATTTCCAGGGCGGGTCGATCCGCTGGACGCAGCAGCAGGGAGCCGTCGCGTCGATCTCGCTGGAAGGCGACGTGGTGCTGAATCCGGTCAACGAATGATGCGATCGTTCGCACGGAACCTCGGCTGAACACTCGCGTCTCAGTTGCGAGGACTACGAAACCGATGCGACAAATTCTGATCGTTACCGCCGTACTGCTGCTCTGCAGTTCCGTGGCCGCTGCCGATTCTCCCGATCGCTGGCGCGTCAGTATTCTCGCCGCTGAAATCTCCAATGCTTCCCGAGGGGTGTGGTCCGACGACGCGCACGCCGGTCTTTCCGTCGGCCTGGCCTATGCGCCGACGCCACAATGGGACATCGAATTGACCGCGGCCTCTCAATCGCACGTGTCGCCGTATACGCGTCTGTTCTATGTACCGACGTCGGACGGTGCTCCGGGCATGCTCGTTCCGGCCACGGAGTTCCGCCGCTATCGCGTGACGCCGTTCGATCTGTCGGTGACCCGGCATTTTCTCGCCGATCAGCCCATCGCGCCGTATGTGCGCGCCGGCGTGCGCTATGTCGAGGCGCCGCAGGATCCGGCGACGGTGGCGTTCGTCGGACCCGGTCCCACCCCCGGCCAGTCCATCCCCTTCATCCCGGTGGCGGAAGGATTCGGCTTCGGCGACCGCACCAGCGCGCAGGCCGGCGCGGGCGTGCGCGTACGGCTGACACCACGCACCGCGCTGCGCGCCGAGGTGACGCGGCTGCTCCGCTCGGATGGGGCGGACTTTGATCCGCTGACACGGTACGGGATCGGCGTGAGCTGGGTGTTCTGAGCCGGCTTTAGGAGTGCGGCGGCGACGAGCCGCCGCTTTGGGATTGGGCGGGCGGCGGCTTCGGGATCAGAAAGCGGCAGCTCGCCGCTGCCGCACTCCTAAACGCTTCGCGTGGGTTCGCGTTCGCGCAATAAGATCGGCGGATGTACATCCGCGCCTCGCATCGGGCCCGCGCCGCGACCGACGTCGTCGAAGTGATCCGGGAGCACATGTTCGCGACGCTGGTCAGCGTCTCGCCGTCGGGGACGATCGCCTCGCACCTGCCATTCGTGTACGAGCCGGAGCGCGGCGAGCACGGGACCTTGTTCGCGCACATGGCCCGCGCGAATCCGCACGCGGACGTGGTCGGCCACGGCGAGGAACTGGTGATCTTCACCGGACCGCATGCGTACATCTCGCCGTCGTGGTACGTGGACCGCGCGACGGCGCCGACGTGGGATTACGTGGCCGTGCACTGCTACGGGACCGCGGTCGTGCATTCCGCGGCCGAGGCGGAGCGGAACATCGAGCGGCTGCTGGGGGTGGTGGAGGCGGGACATGCACACCCGTGGCGGATGGACGAGCTGCGGCGCGACGACGTGGACCGCATGATCGCGGGCGTGGTGTCGTTCGAGATCCCGCTGACGCGCGTGGAAGGAAAGTTCAAGCTGAACCAGGGCGACCAGCCGGAGCGCGTGCGCGCGGCGATCGCGGCGCTGGAACAGCGCGGCGAGCCGGCGCTTGCGGCGTGGATGCGCAGGTACAACGATTTGCCGTAAGCGTGGGAACAGGCAATCGTGCCTGTTCCTCCACGGAGCAGACGCGTTCAAACGACCGACGATCGTCTCATCCGAACAGACACAACGCTGTCATCCTGAGCCGCAGGAATCGTCCGCGGCACCGAAAGCATTAAGGCGAAGGACCTTCCAACGGGCAGCCTTCGGGAAGCGTGGTCCGAGGGAAGGTCCTTCGCCGCCACTCTTCCGGCGCTGTGGGTCCGTTCCTGCGGCTCAGGATGACGGAAATCGTGCGACGGCGAGGCGGAGTTACGCCAGGCCGATCATGGGCACAACAAGCGCCGCCGGTCGCACCGGCCCGCCGGAGGCCTCCCGTCGTTCCCTTTCGCCAATCACCCGAATACATCGCGTTTCACGAACAGCGTGTAGGCGACGGCGAGGGCGGCCACGGCCCAGGCGCCGAGGAGCAGGATGCAGAAGGCCATCGACATTCCGTCGTAGGGTGGGGCCTGGCCCGTGTAGTAATCCGCGAGCGGCAGTGCGCTCACGAAGAGATACTTGCCCGCCGTCCAGTCGGGGCTGATGCGCGTCAGGATCGTGCCGCCGATGAGCGAGGCCAGCATCGTCCCGATCGAGGCCGCGGAAGACTTGAAAATCACCGACAGCATCAGCGAGATCGCGGCGACCGTCAGGAGCGCGTACCACTCCAGGCCGTAGGCCAGCAGCGCGTCGTGCCAGAGCGGGAGCTGGCGCACCGTGTCCACCCGGAACGCGTCCCCCGAGAACTGGAACCCGTTGAACGACGGCGCGTCCCAGCCGCCGGCGGGGAGCACCGGCGCGGTCACCGCGTACGACAGCAGGGCGCCGATGAGCAGCGTCAGCGACGCGAACAGCCAGAGCGTCACCAGCTTGGCCGTGAGGATCTTCCATCGCCGGACCGGCCGGGTCAGCAAGAGCTTGTCGGTGCCCTCCGCATTTTCCGCCGAGACGATGTCACTGCCGAGGACCGCGATGAGGAGCGGCAGCAGGAGAAAGCCCGCCGCGTTGGCGAACGTGCGCACCACCAGCGGCGCGGTGGGCTGCTCGGGATTGATGCCGCGGTCCAGATAGAACTGCAGGCGTCGCATCTCGGCGCGCATGGAGCGCGCCCACGACTCATTCATGCGGCCGCGGCGCATGCGGTTCTCGTAGCGGGCGATGCGCTCCTGCAGGTCGGCGCGCCAGTTGGCGTTACGCAGCTCGCGGAGCTGGCGGTACTGCGAGTACGACACCAGCGTGAGGATCACAAGCATGATCCCGACCACGATCGTGAAGCGGCGGCGGCGCAGGAGTTTCAGCGTTTCGTTGCGGATCAGCGCGAACAGCATTCGAGGTCAGGAGTCCTTCTCTTTGCCGCCCACCGGCACCGTGATCACCGAGCGCACCGCGCTGCCGTGGTCCTCCACCGTGACGGTGAGGCGCATGCCGTCCTGCTTCGACGGGATGTCCTGCGGGACTTTCAGCGGCGCGAGGTCGACGTGCCACGCGTAGTTCACCATCACGTCGGAGCGCGCCGGCATCTCTTTCTCGGGGATGGCCAGCGACTGCTCGCGGCTCTCGAGCGGATAGACCGAGCCGTCCTTGCCGACGAGGGCGAAGTGCATGACGAACGACGCGCGGTGGGCATTGTTCGACTTCGTGAACGTCAGCGCCTCGAGGTTGATTGAGAAGCGGAAGGGGAGGACGAAGTCGCGTCCCCAGCCGTCGGCGCGGGGACGGTCGGCTTCGACTGTCACGCCGAGGGGATTGGCGGCGGTGACGTCGCCGGGCACGAGCGCGGTGCCGGCGGCCGGCGGCTGCTGCATTTTCGTAGCGACGCGCGGCTGCGGCTGCACGAGCGAGGCGACCACGGCGCCGGAGGCTTTCTCCTGGCGCGTGCGCTCGCGCACGGTCTCGCGGTGGCGGACGCGGAGACCGTCGCCCTTCACTTTGACCCGGACGCGACGCGAGTCGGCGGGGCTGCCGGTCGGCTTGTAGCCGAGGGAGTAATAGTTGCTGAGATCGCGCCGGACGGCTTCGAGCTGCGCGGCGAGATCCTGGTTGACCTTGAAAAAGAGACCGCCGGTGCGCTGGGCCATCTCGCGGGAGGTGCCGGCCTCGGTGAGCTCGGAGATGTTGCTGACGTTGCTGAAGGTGACGTCGACCTGGCCGCGGTCTTCGACCGACGCCGGACCGCCGCCCTGGTCGCCGCCGTGGATCGAGTAGACCGTCACGCGCAGCGCGCTGAGGGTGTTGAAGAGGCGGGTGATCTCGCGCTGGATGGGCTCCTGCTGCGACTGCGGGCGCGGCTCGTGCGGGGCGCCGACCCGGTCGTTGAAGCGGACCCGCCATGCCTCGGCGAGGTTGGCGGCGGGCAGTGTGTTGAAGCCGGCGCCCACGTAGACCATGGCCATGCGTCCGTCGAGGCGCGCCAGCGTGTCGAGCAGTGCGCCCATGGCCATGATCGCGTTCTTCGTGCGCGCCGCTTCTTCTTCGATCAGCGCGGCGATGGCGTTGCCGGTGTTGAGGGAGTGGAACTCTTCTTCGTTACGCATCTGGAAACGGGCGTCGCTGTTGGGCGGAATCAGCTCGCTGTCGCGCATGCGCAGCTCGTTGATGATCTGGTTGGAGCGCTGCTGCGTCGGGCTGATCGACATGCGCTCCTTCTCCATCTTCGCCAGTTGTTCCAGCAGCAGCTTCGAATCCTCGGTCAGCCCCTGGCGGATCTTGAACGAGCGGCCGTCGTTGAGCGCGATCACCCCGCGGTCGCCGCCGACGATGGCGCGCTGCAGGAAGACCTGCAACTGGCGCATGGCCTGGTTGCGGCGCTGCGGCGCAAGGTTGGTGTGGTCGATGAAGATCACCCACGTCAGCGGCATGCGCTGCGCGGCCGAGGCCACGGCGACGGTGGACGGCTGCTGGAGCGGCGGCACGTCGGTGAGACGGCCGTCGGCGATGCGTGAAAAGTAGGCGATCTCGACGCGCTTGTTGTCTTCGTATAGCTCGAAGTCGTCGCGCGTCAGGTTCATCATCGGATTGCCCTGACGGTCGGTGACGACGACGTCGACGTCGATGACGCGGACCTCGATCTCTTCACCGAACTGCTGCGGCGGGTCGCTCTGCGCCAAGGCCAGCGCGGAGACGAACAGTGAGAGGGCGCAGAGCAGGCGTCGCATGGTCATGGCTATTTCTCGATCGGCACGGTGATGACGGAACGGGTGGAGGTAGTGCGGTCCTCGACCGTCACGGTGAGGCGCATTCCTTTCTGCTTCCACGGCACATCCTCGGGGATCTTGAGCGGCGCCAGATCGACGTGCCAGGCGTAGTTCACCATCGCATCGGGCCGCGACGGCATTTCCTTGTCAGGGACGGCCAGCGCCTGATCGCGGCTCTCGAGCGGATAGACGGAGCCGTCCGGGCCGACGAGCGCGAAGTGCATAGCGAACGCCGCGCGATGCACGCTGTCGTTCTTGACGAACGTCAGCGCCTCGAGGTTGATGGAGAAGCGGAAGGGGAGGACGAAGTCCTTGCTCCAGCCGTCCGGGCGCGGACGCTCGGCCTGCACCGTCACGCCGAGGGGGTTGGCCGCGGTGGGGTCCGCGGCGGGTGTCGCGGCGCCGGGCTGTTGCTGCTGCAGCTTCGTGGCGACGCGCGGCTGCGGCTGGGTCATCGCCGCGACGGCGGCGGACGTGGCCTTCTCCTGGCGTGTGCGCTCGCGGACGGTCTCGCGATGGCGCACGCGCGCGCCGTCGACTTTCACTTTGACCTTCACGCGGCGCGCGTCGGCGGGGCTGCCGGTGGGCCGGTAGCCGAGAGAGTAATAGTTGCTGAGATCGCGGCGGACGGACTCCATCTGTTTCGCCAGGGTCTGGTTGACCTTGAAAAAGAGGCCGCCGGTGCGGTCGGACATCTCGCGCGCCAGGCCGGCCTCGGTCAGGCCCGCGGCCCCGGAGTCGGTAGTGCGGGACGGCTCGAAGTCGCCGGCGTCTTCGACGCTGGTCACCCCGCCGGCGTCGCCGCCGTGGATCGTGTAGACCGTGACGCGCATGGCGCTGAAGTTCGAGTAGAGGCGGCCGATGTCGCGTGTGAGCGGCTCGCGATGACGATCGGGATCGGGGACGTAGGACTCGTTCCGCAACCAGAGTTGGAACTTCGAGTTCCACGCCTGCGCCAGGGCCATGCCCGGCCGGGTGTTGAAGCCCGCGCCGACGTAGACGAGCGCCAGTCGTCCTTCCAGCGGGGCCAGCGCGTCGAGCAGCGCGGCCATGGCGTTGATGGCGTTCCGCGTGCGGACCGCTTCTTCCTCGATGACCTGGTTGACGTCGTTGGCGATGTTCTGGGCGATGAACTCCCACTCGCGATCGCCGCCCCCCGGCCCTTCGGCGCGGTTGAGCTCATTGCGAATGTTATTCGAGCGGTTCATGGTCGGGCTGGCCATGACGCGCTCTTTCTCGATCGCCGCGAGCACGTCCATCAGCAGCTTCGGATCGTCGGTCAGCCCCTGCCGCAGCTTGAAGACACGGCCGTCGTTGTGGGCGACGACGCCGCGGTCGCCCGCGGTGACGGCGGTGGCGAGGAAGGTCTGGAGCTGGCGCATGGCCTGGTTGCGGCGCTGCGGCGGGAAGTTGGTCTGGTCGATGTAGACGATCCACGTCAGCGGCGTGCGCGGCGTGGCCGGTGCGGTGGCGGCAGCGCCGGCGGGTTGCGCGGGATCGGCGGCCGCGGCCGGGACGTCGGCGATGCGGCCTTCGACGATCCGCGTAAAGTACGGAACTTCGACGCGCTTGCCGTCTTCGTACAGCTCGAAGTCGTCGCGGGTCAGGTTCGTGAGCGGGTTGCCCTGCTTGTCCGTGACGACGACGTCGATGTCGATGACGCGGACTTCGATCTCTTCGCCATACTGGGGTGCCGGCTGCGATTGCGCCTGTGGCGCCGGCACCTCCGCCTGGGCAAAGGCGAGCAGCGGCAGGAACAATGCGAAACCGAGGGAACCGCGCCGCAGGAGTTGTCGCATGGTGACTGCAATGTAACTCAATCGACCGTCTCGCCCCCGGTGGCCTCCAGAAACATTTCTTCTAACGTTTGTACCCGCGGCCGCGCGTGGAAGACGGCGATGCCGTTCTGCGTCAGCGCGCTGATCAGCGGCGGGGTGTCGCATTCTTCGATCGGGAGCAGCAGCAGGTCGCCGGCGACCGTGACCTCCGCGCCGCGGTCGCGCACGATGGCGGCGGCGCGCTGGCCGTCGTCGACGCGGATCTCCATGGCCCGCTGGCTGGCGATCAGCTCGCGCACCGAGCCGCTGCGCAGGATGCGTCCCTTGTGGATGATGGCCACGCGGTCCGCGGTCAGCTCGATCTCGGCCAGGAGGTGGCTGGAGACGAAGACGGCCAGGCCGCGCCCGGCGGCGAGCGTACGGAGCAGCTCGCGGATCTCGCGGATGCCGGCGGGATCGAGTCCGTTGGCCGGCTCGTCGAGGATGAGCACGCGCGGATCGCCGAGCATGGCCTGAGCGATGCCGAGGCGCTGGCGCATGCCGAGGGAGTAGGTGCCGACACGCTGATCGAGACGGTGGGCGAGGTTGACCAGACCGGCCACGCGCTCGATCTCGGCCTGCTTCACGCCGAGCATGCGCGCAAAGTGCTCGAGGTTCTCGCGCCCGGTCATGAAGCGATAGAGGTCCGGGTTCTCGACGATGCACCCGATGCACCGCATGGCCTTCTCGAACTCTCTGCGCAGGTCGAAGCCGCAGACGGTGACGCTCCCATGCGTCGGCTTGATGAGCCCGACCAGCATGCGGATCGTCGTCGTCTTCCCCGCCCCATTCGGCCCGAGAAACCCGAACACCTCCCCGGGCTGGAGCTCGAAGGAGACGTCGTCGACGATCGTGCGCGCGCCGATGGTCTTGGTGAGGTTGGTGGCGGTAAGGGCGGTCATGGGTTGAATTGAGAATGCAGAATTGAGAATGGAGAATTGAGAGAGCGCGGAAATTCTCAATTCTCAATTCACAATTCTCAATTCTGACATGCGCCGCTTCCTCCTCTGGCACCTTCCTCTCACCGCCGGCGTCATCGCGGTGTCCGTGTTTGCGTACGGCTTCGTTTCCTACCTGCGGGGGGACCGCGGGGAGCCGGTCGATTTTCTGCCCGCGGCGGCGACCGCGACCGCGCCGGCGGCGCAGCGTGCCATCGTCGCGCCGGTGATCCTCGGCGACTCACTGGCGCGCGGCGCGGGCGACGAGCGCGGGCTCGGCATCTCCGGACGCCTCGACGCGGAACTGCGCCGCCGCGGAGTCCGCGCCCGCCGCACGTACAACCTCGGCGTGAACGGCTCGCGCACGAACGACCTGCTGCGCCAGCTCGAGTCGGCGAACGTGCAGCAGATCCTCCGCGAGTCGAACGCCATCATCATCTCCATCGGCGGCAACGACCTCTGGGGCGGCAACGACTGGCGCAACGTCTCCACCATGGACGCCGAGGCGCGCATGAACGACGTGCTGGCCCGCATCGAGTCGGTCATCGGCACCATCCGCAAAGCCAACCCCCAGGCGCGGATCTTCTTCATCGGCCTGTACAACCCGTTCGTCTCGACCCCCGAGGGACGGTTGCTGACGGGACTCGTCAACCGCTGGAACGCGCGTCTGCTCGAAGAATTCGGCAACGACCCCAACTTCACCGTCGTCGCCACCTCGGACCTCTTCTCCCACCGCGACCGGCTCTCGGTGGATCGGTTTCATCCGGGCGGGGAGGGGTACGAGTTGATCGCGCGGCGGATTGGAGAGGGCTTGTAGTTTCAGTTTATCCCGAGCGATAGCGAGGGATCTCCGGTGCCGCCGCGCTGACGTTCTCGAGACGACCTGCACGCCGGAGGCGTGACGTAGATTAGCCGGTGGCAAGCGCCGCAGGCGAGCCGCCACCGGGTCGGTTGCGACGAAGAGTTGCACCCCGGAGGGGTGCCGTTATCTGCGCGGACGCGACCCTGCCAGGGTCGTTGCGGAGGCCGGAACTTGCCCGGTGGCGGCGTGCCTTCGGCACTTGCCACCGGCTAATTTACGACACGCCTCCGGCGTGCACCCCGAATCCGGTCTTGTCGACCGTTCTGACTCGTGCTCTGCCGGTGCACCAAAGATCCCTCGCTATCGCTCGGGATAAACTGCAAGAACCTACCTCCGCGCCGAGCGCCGCTTGCCAGGCTCCGGCGGCACGAGGTCCGCGCGCCACGCCCCCCGCCCATGCGTGAATGCGTAGATCGCGGGGCCGTTTTCGCCGCGGGCGATGAGGACCGTCTCGGTGACGGCGTTGGCGAAGCCGGTGTTTTCGACGGCCCAGGTGGCGCCGCGGTCCAGCGAGACGAAGACGCCGAGGTCCGTGCCGAGGTAAAGGCGGGAGCCGCGGGTCGGATCGATGGCGATCGAGTGGACGGGGATGTCGGGCAGATTGCCGTCGATCGGCGTCCACGTCGCGCCGGCGTCGTTCGAGAGCCAGACGTGTTGCCCGCCGAAGCCGGCGTACGTCGCGTAGACGACGTTCGTCACGACCGGGTCGAAGACGATCGACGAGACGAAGCCTTCGCGCGGCTGCGTCATCGGCCAGACCGTTTCCGCCGTTGCGGTGGTCGCGGCGTCGGTGCGGACGATGTGACCGCCGGCGGTGCCGGCCAGGACGCGCTCGCTGTTGCCGGGCTGCACGGCCACGGCGGAGACGAGGGCGGGGAGGGCCGTGCTGGCGATCTTCCAGTTCGTCTCACCGCGGTCTTTCGTCGTCCACATGAAGCGGCCGCCGAGCCAGAGGCGGTTGCCCGCGTTCGGGTCGAGCGTGTACGGCGTGATGAAGAGGAACTCGTGGTTGTTCAGCAGCACGTTACCGATGCGGCGGAACGAGAGGCCGCCGTTGTTGGAGCGGGCCATGTTGGCCCACTGGAACTCGGCGTACATGTACTTCGGGATCTGCGGGTCGATGGCCACGTAGCCGCCGTCGCCGCCGAGGACCGTCCACCAGGCGTTCGGGCCGTCCTCGATCGTCCCCATCAGCGTGCCGTTGTCCTGCGCGCCGGCGATGAAGGTGCGGCCGTCGGGCGACACGGCGCCGTGGTAGAACTGCGTCACCCCGTAGCTGTTGTTGAGGGCCGTGAAATTCATCAACGAATTCTCGGGACGGCACGGCGCGCGGTCGCCTTTCGCGGTCGCGGCGCGGGAGTCGTCGGTGCGGAACACGCCGCCGTCGTTGGTCACGTAGAACGACTTGTTCGACGTGCCGTTGTAGCTCGGATGGAAGACGATGGCGTGCTGGTCGGCGTGCACGAAGCTCTTGTGCCCGCCCGAGGTGGCCCACCAGTACGACCCGACGCCCCACGACGCGCCCCCATCCTCGGAGCGGAAGAGGTCGACGCCGCCCGTCCAGACGACGTCGGGGTTCACCGGATCGACGGCGATGGTGTTGCAGTACCAACCCATCGTCACGTAATCCTCGCCGCCGTTGTTGCAGATCTCGCCGTACGCGGCGACGAGGTTCGTCAGCATCAGCGCCGAGAAATCGGCGGTGTTGTTGGTCACGCGCGCCGTCCACGTGCCGGGATCGCCGTCCGCGGTGGAGCGGAAGACGCCGAGCAGTCCCTGCTCGAATTTGCCCGGCTCGTTGCTGGCCGCCAGGGCATAGATGACGCTGGGATCGGACGGCGCGATGGCCAGCGAGGTCCGTCCCTGATTCGGCTCGGAGAGCACGGACTCCCATTCGCCATCCGTCTCCGCGACTTTGTTGCGGTAGACGGTGGCCTGCTCGAACGTGCCGCACGAGGCGAAGAGGTAATCACCGGCGGTATCCCCTCGATACGCGAGCTCGAGGCAGCCGCCCATGACCGTCGTCACCAGAGTGCGCGACCATGTCGCCCCGGCGTCATTCGAGCGCCAGACGCCGGTGCGCGTCGCGGCGTAGATGCGCGACGGGTCGTGCGTGCTGACGACGAGGTCGTTCACGAAGTGAAAGTCGTCGGTGTCGGTGGCGGCCAGCCGCGTCCACGTGGCACCGGCGTCGTGCGTGACGAAGATGCCGTCGCCGCGCAGCGGCAGGGCGGTGCCGCGGATGACTTCGCGGAAGTAGCCCTCGCCGGTGCCGGCGTAGAGGGTGTTGCGGTCGGTGGGATGCATGACCAGGGCGTTGATGGCGATGTTGGCCAGGTCGTCGCCGATGGGCGTCCATGCGCCGCCGCCCGTGGTGGTCTTCCAGATGCCGCCGGAGACGCCGCCGGTGTACATCACGTTCGGCTCGACAGGGTCGATCACCAGCACGCGCGTGCGCCCGCCGATGTTGCCCGGGCCGAGGAAGGTCCAGTTTTCGAGGGGGGAGTCGACCAGTCGACCAGTCGTCGAGTCGCCGAGGAGCTGTTGGTTCGCCGTCTTGTCGACTCGTCGGCTGGACGGCTGGACGACCCGGTCCTCCGCCGTCGAATACGTCGGCAACCCGCGCATCTCTTCCCGCGCAACGGATAAGCTGCGGAACGGATCGTCGCTGCCGCGATGCTTGAGGGCGCGGTACTCGGCCGCACGATCGGGATCGTCGTGGCGCTCCTTCACCGGCGGCCTGGCGGTGGTGCAGGAGACGAGAATGAGAAGCAGGACGAGAAGACGACGGGACATGTGAAGTTATTCTATGTGACTGTTCGAGGAGGAAGTGATGCAGCTCGGTAAAGATTCCTGCGCCTGCGGCCACGCGATCGACAATCACGACGGGGGACGCGGCGGTCCGTGCAACACCTGCGCATGTGCGGCAGGCGAGCCCCCCACGGCCTTTCAGGTCGGCGTGATCCACTCGATGCACGAGCTCACGGTAACGATGGTGCGCCTGGTCAAGGAGATCCAGGCCGCCCGCGGCGGCGAGAAGTAGGGAGACGACGGGAGGCCTCCGGCGGGGGCGACCGGCAGCGCTGCTTGGCCTAACCCAACTTCCGCAGTTCGACGCGTGAAAAGGTTAGTGGGGAACGACGAATGAGCAACCGGTACGAGATCATCATCTTCTGGAGCGATGAAGACCAGGCGTTCATTGCCGACGTTCCAGAACTCCCAGGTTGCATGGCGCATGGAACCTCTCATGCGGAAGCTCTGGCCAACGCGCAGGAAGCGATCACGCTTTGGCTCGAGACGGCGCACGAGCACGGCGATGCCATTCCGGAACCGAAGGGTCGGCGTCTGCAGTACGCCTAGAACTCAACGCTGCACCATGCCGTCGCGCAAACACGTCTTTCGTCGACAGGCTTTCATCCTGGCTAGGCCAACAAGCGCTGCCCGGTCATACCCCCGCCGGAGGCCCCTCGTCGTTCCCTGTTTCCCAGCGTACGAAGGAGCGCCGGCTTGCAGAGCCGGCGCTCCGATCACACTACGGCTTCACGAACGCGTTGGCGTCGATCGTGGGATTCACTTCCACGTTCGTCACGCGCATGTCGCCCGCCTTTTCGCCGGCGCGCGTCATCTGCGCGGCCGTGGGGAAATTCAGATTGCCGAACTTCTTCCACTCCGTGTACTCCGTCACCGTCTCGCCGGCCTGACCGCTGCGGATCGTGCGCAGCAGGCGTCCGGTCGCCGGATCGACCACCCAGCGCACCGTCGAGCCCTCGGCGCCGACGGCCAGGATCTGCGCCGTACCGTCCGTGCCCGCCGTCGTGAACGTGTACTTCGGGTTGTCCACATTCTTTAGAACGTTGACCACCTCCGTCTTCAGCTCCCCCGCGGCCTGATCGCGCTGCGAGCCGGGGAGATCCTGCGTGCCCATCGGCGTGATCACGAACGACGCCCCGGGAGCGAGCACCGTCGTCACTTTGCCCATCGGCAGCGTCATCTCCTGACGCAGCGAGTCCGGGTATTGGACCAGCGTCACCGTATCGGCTGACATCGGCCCCTGCGGCGTGACCATGTTCCGCGACGCCGTCTGGCGCACCGCCGTCACCGCGTCGATCGCGGCCTTGCCGCCGGCGAACTCCTGCACCTTGCGCACGAGCGCCATGCCGGCCGGGTTGCTGCCGCCGGCCGTGCTGGCCGCGTCGGCAGCGGGGATCGTGATGTCGATCGGCGTCACCGTGCCGAGGGAGGAGAGCGGCTTCTCGAAGGAAGACTGCTTGCCGACGACGAGCACCGCCAGCTGGTCGGGATGCACGTACTGCTTGGCCACGCGCTGCACGTCGTCCGCCGTCACCTGCTGGATCAGCGACGGGTACTTGGTGAAGTAGTCGGCGGGGAACCCGTAGAACTCGAGCTGCACGCGCTGCCCCAGAGCCTTGTCGCGCGTGTCCATCGTGAAGACATACGCGTTGAGGATCGATTCCTTGGCCAGCGACAGCTCGGCCGCGGTCACCGGATCGTTGACCAGCCGCGCCACTTCGCCCTTCAGCGCCTCGACCGACTCGATGGCCGTCTCGCTCTTAGTGGCCATCTGCACGCGGAAGAGGCCGGGGTAATCCCACGGCGCGCCGACGCCGCCGCCGACGCCGTACGTCAGGCCGCGCTCGGAACGGAGGCGCTGCATGAGCCGGCCGGAGAAGCCGCCGCCGAAGATCTCGTTCATGATCTGCAGCGCCGGATAGTCGGGATTGCTGCGATCCGTGCCGCCGTGGACCATGGCGATGTTGGCCTGGGTCACGTCGTCCTTGGTCACGAAGTAGACGCCCGGCTTCGGCTGGGTGATGCCGGGATCGGGCTTGGCCACCTGCGGGCCGCGCGGCCACGACGAGAACGTGTCGCGCAGCCGCTTCTCCAGCTGCGCGGCGTCGAAGTCGCCGATGAACGACAAGATGATGTTGTTCGGATGGACCGTGCGCTTGTGGAAGTCGAGCAGGTCCTGCTGCGTGACGGAGGCGATGGTGGCGTACTCTGCCTGGCGCGCGTACGGCGAGCTCGGGCCGTAGCCGAGGCGGTTCGCCTCGCGGTTGAGGATGCTGCCCGGCTCGTCGTTGCGGCGCGAGATGGCGGTGTTGGCCTGCGTCTTGGCGAGGTCGATCTTGTCCTGGCGGAAGGCCGGGTTGCGCAGGAGGTCGAGCCAGATCGGGAAGACCGTGTCGAAGTCGCCCTTGAGGACGTTCAGCGACACGCTGGTGGAATCGGTGCCTCCGCCCGTCTCGACCATCGCCGCGCGCGACTCGAGGAACTGATCGAGCTCGTCGCCGGTGCGCGTCTTCGTGCCGCCGGTGCGCCACGACTGGCCGTAGATGCCGGTCAGGCCGGCCTTCGCCGCGGGGACGTCACGGCCGCCGCCGCGGATCAGGGCGCTGCCGCGGATCAGCGGCAGCTCTTTGTCTTCCTGGATGAAGATGACCATGCCGTTGTCGAGCTGAATGCGCTTCGGCTGGGGCATGGAGAAGCTGCGCAGGGGCGGCGTCTTGATCTCGCGATGGTCTGTGACCTGTCCGAGGACGCTCTCAGATGTGAATAGTCCTGCGATGAAAAGCGTGGTGGCGAGGACTGCTGCGGTCTTCCTCATTTCGCAGCCCCTTTCGATTCGATCTTGCCGACGGTGCGGTTGGATTCGGTGAACGTGACGTTGGCGACGCGCTTGACGTCCGCCGCCGTGACTTTGTCGATGCGCTCCACGTCGCGGAACAGCTCGCGCCAGTCGCCGGCCAGGGTCTGCGTCATGGCCAGCTGCAGGGCGAGGTTGGAGTTGCCGGTCAGCTGGCGGATGAGGCCCGCCTTGACGCGGGTCTTGACCGACTGCAGCTCCTCCGCGGGGATGTCCTCGGTCTTGATGCGCTCGATCTCCGCGCGGATGCTTTTCTGCACGTCGTCCGGCGTGTGGCCCGGCGTCGTGATCGCGTAGAAGGTGAAGAGGTTCGGATACTTCTCGCCGGGGAAGCCGTTGAAGCCGGCCGCGCCGGCGGCGATCTTCTGGTCGCGCACGAGCGTCTTGTAGAGACGCGACGTCCGTCCGCTCGACATCAGCATGGAAATCACGTCATACGTGGCGTTGTCGGGATGCGACGCGGCCGGACGGTGATAGCCCTCCATGTAGATCGGCTGCGCCGTCTCGCGCAGGGTAACGGAGCGCTCGGCGATCTGCGGCGGCTCGACGGTGCGCAGCGCCGGAGGCGCCGGCGCCTTGGGCAGCCGTCCGAAATACTTCTCCACGATCGGCCAGGCCTCGGTGGGGTTCACGTCACCGACGATGGACAGGACCATGTTCGACGGCACGTAGTACTTTTTCGCGAACTCCTCGGCGTCCGACGCCGAGAAGGCGTGCAGGTCGCTCGGCCAGCCGACCCCCGCGAAGCCGTACGGATGGGCGATGAACGCCGCGCCGACGAACTGCTCGAAGAGCCGCCCGAACGGCGACGACTCCGTGCGCATGCGGCGCTCTTCGAAGACGACGTCGCGCTCCTTGTAGAACTGCCGGAAGACCGGCTTGCGGAAACGCTCCGACTCCAGGTACGCCCACAGCTCGAAGCGGTTCGAGGGCATGGAGAAGAAGTAGGCGGTGACGTCGGAGGAGGTGAAGGCATTCATGCCCACGCCGCCGGCGCGATCGACGATCTCGGAGAATTCGTCGTTCTCCATCAGCTTGTCGGCCTCGGCGATCGAGTCCTGCCACGCCTTGCGCAACTGCTCGACCTTCGCTTCGTCGGGCCTGGTCATGCCGCGGGCGCTCTCATAGGCGCGATACTGCTCTTCGACCTTCCGGAGCGCGCGCTCCTCGGCCGCCCAGTCTTTCGAGCCGATCTGGTCGGAGCCCTTGAAGGCCATGTGCTCGAACATGTGGGCCAGGCCGGTGATCCCCGGCACTTCCTGCGCCGAGCCTGCATTGACGACCGTGGCATACGAGAACACGGGCGCATCGCGGCGCTCGAGCATGAGCACGGTCAGCCCGTTCCCGAGCGTGCGGACCTGCATCCGCTTCTCGAACGAAGCCAGGTCCTGCGCCGTGACGCCCAGCGCCGCAAACAACGTCAGCGCAACCAGCATCGACAGTCTTGTGCGAACTGCTGTCATCGATTCCTCCTTGTGTGATTGGTGCGGCGAAACGCGCGACTGCGCGGGGGGTATTGTATTGTTGTCCCATGGTTCGCAGCGCTGCCAAATCCGTCGACGAATACCTGAGCGAGCTTCCGGAGGATCGGCGCGAAGTCGTGGCCACGGTCCGCAATCTGATACGGAAGAGCCTTCCGAAGGGTTACGACGAGGCCGTCAACTGGGGGATGCTCTGCTACGAAGTCCCGCTCGCACGCTATCCCGACACGTACAACGGGCAGCCGATCGGCTACGTCGCGCTCGCCGCTCAGAAAAACAATTACGCGCTCTACCTGATGAGCGCGTACACCGATCCGGCGCAGGAGGCGGCGCTCAAGGAAGCGTTCGCCAGGGCCGGGAAGAAGATGGACATGGGCAAGTCCTGTCTCCGCTTCAAAAAGCTGGACGACCTGCCGCTCGACGCCATCGGCACGTTCATCGCCGCCACACCGCCGGAGAAGCTTATCGAGCGCGTCGAAGCCGTTCATCCGCCGAAGCCGCCGAAAAAGAAAAAGGCGTGACGCGAACGTTCGACGTGGCCGTCATCGGCGCCGGCGCGAGCGGAACGCTGACCGTGGTGCAGTACGCGCGCGCCGGCGGCGGGCACGGCGCGCTGATCGAGGCGGGCGCCCGCGCCGCACGCGGACTGGCCTACGGGACGCCGTACGGCGCCCACCTCCTCAACGTGGCCGCCGCGCGCATGAGCGCCTTACCCGAGGACCCGGAGCACTTTCTCCGCTGGCTCCGGGAGCGCGACGCGGACGCGCAACCGGGCACGTTCGCGCCGCGCGCGATGTACGGCGACTATCTGGCCTCGCTGCTCGACGACGAGCAGGTGGCCTCGCGCATCACCCGCGTCGGCGGCACGGCGGTGGGCATGCTCCGCGAGGACGATCGCTGGATCATCCATCTGCACGACGACCGCACGGTCATCGCCCGCAACGTGGGGTCCTGGCCCTCGGCAATCTCCCGCCGTACGATCCCATGACGCTCGACGGTCCCCCTCCCGCGGAGTACGTCCGCGATCCCTGGGCGCACGGCGCGGCCATCGGTCTCGATCCCGACGCGCCGGTGCTGCTGCTCGGCACGAGCCTGACGGCGATGGACGTCGCCATCGCCCTGCGCCATCACGGCCACCGCGGCACGGTGTACGCGCTGTCGCGCCACGGCCGCTCGCCGCAACGGCACGCGCCCTACACGCCCCGGCCCCTCACTGCATTGCCGAACGATTTCGCCTCGCCGCGCGGCGCCCTGCGCTGGATCCGCCGCGAGCTGGCCGCCGGCGCGGAATGGCGCGCGACGATCGACAGTCTCCGCCCGCACACGGCCGCGATCTGGCGAAGCTGGTCGCTGCCGCAACGCGCGACGTTCGTCCGCCACGCCCGCAATCTCTGGGACGTCCACCGCCACCGCGCCGCCCCCGAGGTCCACGCGGAGATGCAGGTGCTACGCGGACGCCTCGTCAAGATGCGCGCGTCCGGCGACGCCATCGAGGTGACGTACGAGCCGCACGGCGCACTCACCGTGGCCCGCGTCTTCAACTGCACCGGCCCGGCCTGCGACTACGCGCGCATCGATCTCCCTCTCGTCGTGCAGCTCCGCCGCGCCGGCCTCCTCACACCCGACCCCCTCCGCCTCGGCGTGGAAACCGCCGACGACGGCCGCCTCCTCGACACGCACGGCCACCCCGTCCCCGGTCTCTACACCCTCGGCCCCCTCCGCCGCCCCTCTCTCTGGGAGTCCACCGCCATCCCCGAGATCCGCTCTCAAGCCGCGGCTCTCGCCCGCGAGCTTGCCCGCTGAGGTCCCCGCCCAACTCTCGAGGGAACGACGGGAGGCCTCCGGCGGGCCGGTACGACCGGCAGCGCTTCATGGCCCAGCCTGAACGCACGCCTGTCGACGAAACACGTGTTTGCGCGACGTCATGGGCACAACCAACGCTGCCGGTCGTACCGGCCCGCCGGAGGCCCCTCGTCGCCCCCGTGGGCTGGGAGCGTGGCCTAAGCGGGCACGTTCCCGGGAGGGAAGCCGAAGCTGAGGCGGACCGCTGAGTACTCCGCGGGGACGCCCCCGTCGCGGCGGCGGATGGTGAGCGGCGTCTCGACCAGCGCCGCGTACGTCGAGGGGAGGTCGCCGGCGCGCGTTGCGGCGAAGAGCGTGATCAGCGGCGGCTCGTCCTCCTTGAAGACCACGTCGCGGCGGCGGATCAGCGCGAGCCCCGCGTCGCGCACGCCGTCCAGCGCGCGCTCCATCTGAATCGTGGGGAACACGAACGCGAACACCCCGCCCGGAGCGAGGATGCGTGACGCGGCGCGCGCGTAATCGGCCACCGAGCCGCGGACCTCGATCCGCGCCGGGATGGCCTGCGCGTGCGCGGCCTCGGAGGCCGTGCCGGCGGGCCAGTAGGGAGGCGAGCCGGTGACGAGATCGAACGGCGCCTCGTGTGCGAGCACGCCCTCGTCGCGCAGATCGCCGTGGAAGAGCGTGAAGCGCGACTCCAGCCCGTTGTAGCGCACGCTCTTCCTCGCCAGGCGCAGCGAGATCTCCTGCGCCTCCACCGTGCAGAACGTCGCGCCGGGGAGGCGCCACGCGGAGATCAGCGCCACCGAGCCGATGCCCGACCCGAGGTCCGCGGCGCGGGCGACGCGGGGCGCGTGCGTCGTGCCGTACCAGGCCGTGAGCACGTCGTCGGTCGAGTAGCGATGCCCCTTCGCGTATTGAAAAATGCGGTACCAGCCGCAGAGGTAATCGAGGGTCTCGCCGTCCTCCACGTCCACGCCGCCGGGCGGGATGGGGCCGGGGCGGCGCCAGCCGCGGTAAAACTCGTCCATTCGCGTAGAGTAGCGTGTGATGGCCACCACCAAACTGGTCTGGACCTCCGACCCCGAAGAAGCGAAGCGCCTCCGCGAGTCCGGCAGGCTCGAGACGCCCCACGATGCCGAGCCGGCCAAGCAGACGATCCGCGTCACCCTCGACCGCAAACGCCGCGCGGGCAAGACCGTCACCGTCGCCTCCGGCTTCCAGCACACCGCCGAGGCTCTGGCTGCCGTCGCGGCCACGCTGAAGAAAAAGTGCGGCTCCGGCGGCACGGCCAAAGACGGCGAGATCGAGATCCAGGGCGACCACGCCGCCCGCATCGCCGCCGAGCTCCAGAAGCTCGGCTACCGCGTCAGGACCTGACGATCATCGCACCCGGCAAAGAAGACGACCGGGAGCCTCCGACGGGCCGGTGCGACCGGCAGCGCTGGTTGAGCGCAGTCGTCGCGCAAACACGTGTTTCGTCGACAGGTGTGCGTTCAGGCTAGTGTCGTGTCCAGCTTGTTTCCGTGGGTGCTTTGCGAGCGCCGGTGGGCCGGATGCGAGTCGCCGCGACGAGGCGATGCTGGGACATCGTCGAGAAGCGGCGACGAAGCAGACGGTCCGCCGCCGCCGCAAAGCACCCACGGAAACAAGCTGGACACGACACTAGGCCTGGCTTTGGCCCCAATGGTCTTCAGCGAAGCAACGGATCAACGCGTGCGTAGCACGCCAACAGATAATAGCCCCCCGGCTTCCAGCCGCCCGGGTGGGCGGGGGCTATGGACTGCGGCGACCGCAGGCGCCGCTTTTACTGCCTTCGGTGCCACAGCGACGCACCACGAACGGCAGTCAAAGCGGCGTCTGCGGCCGCCGCAGTCCATAGCCCCCGCACGCTCCGCTACGGAAGTAGAGCTCCGCATAGTCTCTCGAATGGAAATCGACCGCGTCAACGTCTACGACGCCTACTAACCCGGGTGGAGCGCCTTCTACAGACGAGGTCTGGTACCGCGCCGAGCATGCCACAACGCCACCACTTCACCCGCTCACGGCGCGAAATTTTCCTGCACGATGGGACTCAAAGCCGTGGTATCGCCCCGAAGGTAATCCGCGATCTCGAGCGCGAGGCGGGGCCAGTCTGCTTCGCGAATAGGTTCGTGGTACTGCCATTCGTGGTTACTGGAGTCAACCCACGCATCCCAGAAGTTGAGGATGATCAGCAGATCGTCGGGGATGACCGTAGCATCTCGCTGAAGAGAGTCCTCGAATTGGTCGAACTCTTTCTCGAGGAGCACAAGATCCCCTCGATGATGCGCCGCGGCGCATCGGACAAGGCCGTCGGCAGCGGCATGACGCTGTTGGTCTTCATGCATGTTCCCGCCTACGAGACAGTCGAAGATGATTCTACTTGTGTCCAGCACAGGGACTCCTGGTACATGCGCCTGTTCAATAGTGCCGGGACCCGGCGACCGAGTGCCATGACCCGAAGCGCAGTGCTTCACTCCCCACTGTCGTATCGCCCGATGTCGCGGCCGTTGGTCACGACCTCACCCGGCACGTTGCGGACCTCACCGGCGCGGCTCGCGACCCGACCCATCACGTCCGATCACCCGGGCGATTGGGTCGCTCGATGTCAGGGGAGACATCCGCGAACGTGGGGGTGGCGTCGCTGCACGTCATGGAACGTACGCTGATGCCACGGCCACGTAGCTCGACGTCAGCGGCGAGTGCGAGGATGTCGGTCGAACCATAGCGCCATGTCAGGTGCGACGTGCGCGGACGTCGACCGAATCATGGCGCTATGTGAGGTGTGACATGCGAGAACGTCGACCGAACCATAGCGCTATGTCAACGGCGACCTCTGCGACCTCGACGCGAAGCGCCGTTCGTGTTCCACCCCGCCGGCCGAAGCTACGGGTGAGGTCGCGGTATGTCGAGCGGCAGGTGCTTTGGCGCCGCCAGCGACGTCGGCCCATGTCGAGCTGATGTCGCGAATGCTCAGGCTCAGGTCGCGAATGCTTAGACTGGGGTCGCGAGTGTCCAGGCTCGGGTCGCGAGTGTCCAGGCTCGGGTCGCGAGTACCCAGACTGGGGTCGCGAGCGCTCAGACTCGGGTCGCAAGTGCCCAGACTCGGGTCGCGAGTGCCCAGACTCGGGTCACGACTGCTCAGACTCGGGTCGCGAGTGCTTTGACTGGGGTCGCGAAGGTCACGGCTGGGGTCGCGCTACGTGGCGGCGGGGTTTACGACTATTTGGGGCGAGGATTCGTGTAGTGCTTTCAGCCCTGGGACCAAGCTGGCGATGAAGGTATCCGGTTCGGCCGACGGACCGAAGCCAGGCGCCTCAGCTTCAGCTTCAAACGTCAGGCCGCCTCGTTGAGGAGCTGCAACCACGGATTTGGAAGGCCGAGTTCTCGCGCTAGCGACTGAATGTTGACCGTCCCCGATTTCTGCTGACCGAGGAGATCCTTCAGACGGGCCGAGGGAAACACAAGAACATCCGGCGCACCGCTTGGGTTGGATGCTGCGTCGCTTGAAAACAAGACAAACGCGATGTAGTGGTTCTTGCGTGCAGTGAACGGTTGAATGAACCACTTTGTCGTGCCGATCAACGTCTTGACATCAAGAGTCAAGACGCGACCGGGAGCCTGCACGACAGTAACGTCGATGTTATCCGGATGAGCATTTGTAAGATTCGCTTCCGCGCCGAGCCGGTGCAGCACAGACAACACGTGAAAACGCGCGGACAGCTCGAGGTGTCGACCGAGAACGACCCATGCCGGTCGCGGCGACTTCGACGGTGGCACGTAGATCGCCTCATCCCAAGCCGACGGATCGGCAAGGTCTGCCAGGACCTGTGATTCGATTTCGTCGTCAGTCAACTTACGCTTGCGTGAGCTCATAGATCCCAACCAGTAATAAACCGCAACTCGCGGGTGCTCTCAACCACCACGATCAACTCGAGAGCTCTACCAGCGTCCGTTCGTCCGAGCACGCGGTAGCGATCGGCGGCTCGCTTGTTCCGAATGACATGAATGCCGTTCGCGAGCACTTCCATGACATCGTACCTGCTGATCCCGTGCGCAGCCAGCTTCTCATCGTTGAAGCTAATGTCGTATCCGTCTGGATCGAACCGTTCCCATCGAACCACGCACCGAGTGTAACGCGCCGAGCGAGCGCTTCTGGCGCTAGTGTGCCGCTGGATCGGAGAGCCAGCCTCTCATCGCGAGACGATGTCGAACGTGGTGTGGCCCTCGCGCAGATCGAGGTCGCCGACAAAGTAGCCCGGGCCGGTTCGGCCGAGTTGAAGCCAGATCCGGTACTGGCCGGGGGGGATGCGGCTGATCGTGTATCGGCCCTCGTCGTTGGTCAGACCGGTGGCCACCACTTCGCGCTCCGGGTGGACGATGCCGATGGTCACGCCGCCCCACACATAGCCGTAAGGGTCCGTGACGACGCCGGAGAGCGTGACCCGTCCGCTCAGTGGGTCGAGTGGTGAATGGCCATCGCATGAAGCGAGTGCGAAGAGGAGGACGACGAGGAAGGGGATGCGTTTCACGTACATCAATACGGGTGGAGCTTCCGTGTCGTCCATCGTGATGTGTTGACTGGGACCGGGTGCTGGTTGGCTGAGCGCAGATGTTCCAGCTAGCGGCTGGAGTGCGGCAGCCGCAGCCGCCGCTTATAGGAGATGGCGGGCGAGCCACCGCTTTCCTATCCGGTAGGCGCAGCGTGTGCCGGATACAAAAGCGGTGGCTCGTTCGCCACCGCACTATAGCCACCGCCCGCCCCGCGCCAGCTGCGGCTGGCGCAAGGGAGAGCGGCAGCTCGTTCGCTGCCGCACTCCAAACGCTTCGCGGACATCCCGTTTCACGCGTGGACATCCGGGGTTCACGCGTGGACATCCGGGCTCCACGCGCAGACATCCGATGTCCACGCGTGGACATCTGATGTTCACGCGTAGACATCCGATGTTCACGCGTGAACATCCGGAGTTCACGGTATGTCATCCAGTGATGACACGCGTGAAGATCAGGGCTCCACGATTGGTGTATTACGGTCCGATCGTGGGCCTATCCAGCCGGCGTGTGGGGTCGGAACGTCTGATTGTGGAATCATGGATCGCTCCCGTGGGCGTCGCCGCGTGGTCGCGTGCCAGGTTTTTTACCATTCTTGAACTCCGCATGTTCACGCGTGGACATCCGGAGTTCACGCGTGGACATCCGGAGTTCACGCGTGAACATCCGGAGTTCACGCGTGAACATCCGGAGTTCATGGAATGACCTCTAAAGTGGACGTTCGTTCGCGCCCGGCTGTTGCGGATTCATGGTTCACATATCCGCGCTGTACCTCAGTACCTCGCCGAGGTTGAGCTCGCGGACTCCGGCTTCGATCTTTTTCAGGTCGCCGACGATGATCCAGATCACTTCGTCCGGGTGGACGATCTTTTTGCCGGCGGCGTTGAGGTTCTCTTCGCTGAGGGCGCGGACGCCGCTGGCGTATTTGGCGTAGTAGTCGTCGGGGTAGCCGTAGTTGACGATGTTGAGGGCCGCGGCTTCGAGGGCGCCGAGGGTGTCGAAGCGGGCGGGGAGGCTGAGGGTCTGGCTGCGCATGGCGCTGGCGTACTCCTCGCCCGCGATCGGGCGCTCGCCGGCGATGCCGCGCATCTCTTTCACCAGCTCCGCGATGGATTCTTTGGTCTTGTCGGTCTGCACGGCGGTGGTGATGACGAAGGGGCGCTGGCCGCGGGCTTCGGTGAGGCCGCCGCGGACGCCGTAGGTCCAGTGCTTGTCCATGCGCAGGTTGCGCATCAGGCGCGAGGTGGAGATGCCGCCGAAGTTGCGCAGCACGCTCTCGATGGCCAGTTCGTCCGCCTGGCCGCCGGTCTCGGAGAGGTGCGCGGCGACGAGGAGCGATTGCGGGGCGTCGGGCTTATCGATGAGGTAGACCTTCTTCCCCGCGGTGCGCGGCAGGGTGGCCAGGTTCTTCTTCGGCGCCGCGCCGGGCTTCCACGAACCGAGCGCTTTCTCCAGCGCCGGCATGAGCTGCTTCATGGTGATGTCGCCGGTCACGATGACGGTGCTGTTGTTGGGGACGAACCAGGTGCGATGCCATTCGGCGAGGTCGCCGCGCTTGAGGGGCGTGATGGTCTGCGCGTAGCCGGAGCCGGTGAACGGCTTGGCGTAGGCGTGGTCGGTACCGTAGAGGAGGCGCGGCAGGATGCGCATGGCCGAGGCGACAGGCTGGGCCTGCTCCTGTTTGATGCGCGCCAGGCGCTGGCGGATGGAGAGGTCGACCATGTCCTGCGGGAAGGCGGGATTCAGCACCACGTCGGCGAAGAGATCGAGCGACGGGCCGAGGTTCATCGGCAGCGTCTGCATCGTCACCACGGACTGGTCGAGGGAGTTGTAGGCGCCGATGCGGGCGCCGAGGGCGTCGAGCTCGTCGACGATCTTGAAGGCGTCGCGCGTGGTCGTGCCTTCGTCGATGACGTCGAGCGACAGCGCGGCCAGGCCGGCCTTCGGCGCGGGATCGGAGGCGTAGCCGGCGTCGGCGGCCAGGGCCACGTTGACGATCGGCGTGGAGTGACGCTCGAGCAGCATCACCTTCAGGCCGTTGCTCAGCGTGGCCCGTTGCACGGCCGGGAACGTCACCTCGGGCGCGGCGGCGAGCGGCGGCACGACTTTGCGGTCGACGTCCGTCTTGCCGGGCGTGACCTGCGGGTACGGGGTGACGTGGAGGGTGTAGTGATTGGCGTCAAGCCAGGCCTTGGCCACCTTCTGCACGTCGGCGGGGGTGGCGGTGGCCATCTTTTCGAGGCGGTCGAGGTAGGCGTCGGGCTTGCCGCCGAAGGTCTGGCTTTCGGCGAGGACGTCGGCGCGGCCGCCAAAGCCGCCGAGAGCCTCGCTGTTGCGAACGAACTCGGCCAGCGAGCGGCTCTGCGCGCGCTGCAGCTCCGCGGCGGTGGGGCCTTTCTCGATCAGCTCCGCGACGATGGCGTCGACCTCTTTCTCGACTTTGGCCGGCTCGACGCCGGGCTTCACGGTCGCCTGGATCATGAACGCGCCGGCGATCTCGGAGTCCCACACGAACGCGGAGATGGCGGTGACGAGCTCCTTCTCGTAGACCAGGCGGCGGTCGAGACGGGCGCTCTTGGAGCCGCTGAGCACTTCGGCGAGGAGGCGCATGTGCTCGACGCGGGTGTTGCGCCACGAAGGGGCGTGCCAGACGCGATAGATGCGCGTCTGCGGCACGCGGTCCTGCATCTCGTCGCGGATGTTGCGGTCGAGCTTGGGGATCCATTCGTCGGTGCGCGCCAGGGCGGGGCCGGGCGGGATGCCGTTGAAGTACTTCGTCACGAGCTCTTTGGCGCGGTCGAGGGTGATGTCGCCGGCCAGCGAGAGGACGGCGTTGTTCGGGCCGTAGTAGGTGGCGTACCACTCCTTGATGTCCTCGAGCGAGGCGGCGTTGAGATCCTCCATCGAGCCGATGACGGACCAGGAATAGGGGTGCGAGTACGGATAGATCGTCTCGAAGATGCGGCCGAAGGAGCGGCCGTATGGCTGGTTCTCGCCTTGGCGCTTTTCGTTCTGCACGACGCCGCGCTCGCGCTCGAGCATGGCCTGGTTGATGTGGCCGGCCAGGAAGCCCATGCGGTCGGCCTCGAGGTAGAGGGTGCGCTCGAGTCCGGAGACGGGAACGTCCTCGAAGAAGTTCGTGCGGTCGTTGCTGGTCGTCCCGTTGCGGTTGTTCGCGCCGAGGTCGTCCATGGCCTCGCGGAAGCCGTGGGGGTAGTTCGCGCTGCCGTTGAAGAAGAAGTGCTCGAAGAGGTGGGCGAAGCCGGTCTTGCCGCGCTTCTCGTTGCGCGAGCCGACGTGGTACCAGAGGTTGACCGAGACCACGGGCACGCTGTGGTCTTCGTGCACGAGGACGGTCAGGCCGTTGTCGAGGACGAACTTCTCGTGGCGGATCTCGAACTTCGAGCGGTCGAACTTCGACTGTCCGGAGAGCGGCAGCGCGGCGAGGAGGAGGAGCGCGAGTCTTTTCATGCGAGGCGGATTGTAGGAGAGTCGGCCGGTCGACGCGTCTTCGAGCCGTCAAGGAACGTCAAACTCGACGGCCTGACGGCTCGAAAACTCGACGACTGCCTCTTGACCTCCGAATAACAACGGCGCACTCTACGTTTCGATCAGCGTCCAATGATTGGGTCCGGTTGTGTCATTGCTATCGGGGGGAACGAGAACAAGCGCGGAGCGCGCTCGTCGATCCTCGGCTCGTTCGTCCGCCGCGCGGGCGACGGCGACGCGCGCATCGTGGTCATCCCGTCCGCGTCGGAGGAGCCTCACGCTCGCGCCGTCCACTACACGCGCATCTTCCACCGCCTCGGCGCGCAGAAAGTGACGACGGTGCACGCGGAGCGCCGCGACGTCACCGGGCTGGAGCGGGAAGCGCTGCGCACGGCCACGGGCATTTTCGTGACCGGCGGCAGCCAGCAGATGCTGATGGAGCACCTCCGCGCCACCGACCTCGTCGGCGTGATCCGCGCGGCCGTCCGCGGCGGCGCCGTCTACGCCGGCACCAGCGCGGGCGCGTCGGCGGCCTCGGAGACGATGATCGCCGGCTCGGACGGCGACCTCGTCCACATCGGCGAAGGCCTCGGCCTGATCCCGCAGTTCATCATCGACCAGCACTTCGAGCAGCGCGGCCGCCTGGCCCGCCTGCGCATCGCCGCCAAATGGCAGCAACTGACCGGCATCGGCATCGACGAGGACACCGCCATCGTCTGGAACGGCACCAGCGGCGAGGTGACGATCGAGGGCGTGGGCAAGGTGACGTTCGTCGACCCGCACCACAAGATCCACGTGCTGCGGGCGTCGTAGAATGGTGTCCATGTCGTACGACGGCATCATCACGATCGAGCCGGGAAAGCGGGGCGGCCAGCCGTGCATCCGCGGCATGCGCATCACGGTGTACGACGTGCTGTCGTATCTCGCCGCCGGAATGACGGAGGAGGAGATCCTCTCCGATTTTCCGTACCTCACGCACGAAGACATCCTGGCGTGTTTGAGCTACGCGGCTGAGCGCGAGCACCGGATGTTGTCGGCGAACGAGTGAAACTGCTGTTCGATCACCACCTCTCGCCGGCGCTGGCTACTCATTTGGGTGATCTCTTTCCCGGATCGGACCACGTCTGGAATCTCGACCTGCATGAGGCGCCCGATGTGACGATCTGGATGTACGCGCGCGAGCACGCGTTCACCGTCGTATCGAAGGATGCCGACTTTTCCGAGATCTCGATGCAGCTCGGATTTCCTCCGAAGCTGGTCTGGCTTCGCATCGGGAACTGTACGACGCGGGACGTTGAGGAGTTATTGCGCTCTCGATACCCGATGATCGCGGAGCTGCATGCGTCGCGCGATCGCGGGATTCTGGCGTTGTTCCGCAAACCACGCTAACGCGAAGCAATTTAGGAGTGCGGCAGCGGTGAGCTGCCGCTTTTTTATCCCGAAGCCGCTGCCCGCCCCCCATCCCCAAGCGGCGGCTCGCCGCCGCCGCCGCATCCAAAAGGAGCGCTGGCGTTCTCGCCGGCTGAGCAGGCGGCGGTTCGTTTCCTAATTGGTGATGTCGTCCAGCACCTGCGCCTTTGACTTTGCTGTCATCCCGAGCGTCGAGTCGAGGGACCTGGGTGGCAGGGCGGCGCCATGCTCACGCATCGTGCCCCCCGCCCGCCCAGGTCCCTCGACTCACGCTTCCAAGAAACTCGAATTTTCGTGTTCGCAACCAGCGTATTTGCAAGTACTTGCATTTTGCCTTGAGCGAGGCACGCTCAAGATAGTTTCTTTCCCTCAGGTGCAGCGCAGCGCGCTGT